>Ga0115571_1000135_pt1 | contig 52595 bp, 47 predicted proteins | sample COGITO_mtgs_1205_FD_87293 | JGI IMG/M metagenome (GOLD analysis project Ga0115571, IMG submission 87293) | Pelagic marine microbial communities from North Sea - COGITO_mtgs_120531 | ecosystem: Environmental > Aquatic > Marine > Epipelagic | place: Germany:Helgoland, sampling site Kabeltonne...
GCGTAAGTGCTGCTTTAAGAATAATTGTGTCGTTTGTGTGTCGGTGAAGGCGTTTCCATGATTGAGTGTTGATGTCATATGACGTCGACTCATTTCCATCACCGCTTGTAGCTGGGCGAATTTGGCCGGGCCAAGACCATGCTGTTGGCAAAATTGTTTTTTATCGGCGTCGAGTAGGGATCTTAGGCTGCCAAATTGTTCGAGTAGTTGGCGCGCGAGCTGTACGGCAGAAATACCTGTGACACCGGTGCGCAAAAAGATGGCAAGTAATTCCGCATCAGATAATATTGCAGAACCATGTTGTAACAATTTTTCACGTGGGCGTTCATCGGTAGGCCAGTCTTTGATTGCCATTTTATGCATCCTTGCATTGAGAGCAGTGGCTTAAGTTAACATAGTGTTTTTAACAAAAACAATCACTTGTTTTGAATTAGATGGCTAAAAAGAGTATTCTAAGCGACCTTTTTTGTCGAATGAATTATGGCCGGTAAACTATACATTAAGACCTTTGGCTGCCAGATGAATGAATATGATTCATCTAAGATGGCAGATGTCCTTGCAGCGTCTCATCAGTTAGAAATCACGCAGGTGGCTGAAGAAGCTGATGTGCTGTTATTGAATACCTGTTCGATTCGAGAGAAAGCCCAAGAAAAGGTATTTCATCAGCTTGGCCGTTGGAAGCGCTGGAAAGATGATAAGCCAAACTTAGTGATTGGCGTGGGCGGCTGTGTGGCCAGTCAGGAAGGGGATGCGATTCGTCGTCGTGCGCCTTTTGTTGATTTGATTTTTGGCCCTCAAACCTTACATCGTTTACCATCAATGCTGACTGATGTGCATAAAAGCCATCAGCCGCGTATGGATATTTCGTTTCCCGAAATTGAAAAGTTTGATAACTTACCTGAAGCTAAGGCCTATGGGCCAACGGCATTCGTGTCGATTATGGAAGGCTGTAGCAAATACTGTACGTTTTGTGTTGTGCCTTACACCCGCGGTGAAGAAGTAAGCCGGCCTGTTGATAAAGTATTAACAGAGATTCGGGGTTTGGCAAAACAAGGTGTACGCGAAGTTAATTTGTTAGGTCAGAATGTGAATGCTTATCGCGGTGAGCTTGATGGCGAGGATTATGCAGATCTGGCGTTATTGATTCATTATGTGGCGGCGATTGACGGCATTGATCGGATTCGATTTACGACGTCTCACCCGGTTGAGTTTTCAGATAGTTTGGTTGATGCGTTTGCCGAAGTACCCGAGTTAGTGAGTCATTTACATCTGCCAGTGCAATCGGGTTCAGATCGTATTTTAACGATGATGAAACGAGGCCATACGGTACAAGAATACAAAGATAAAATTACGCGTATTAGAGCGGCTAGGCCTGATTTGAGTATGTCGAGCGACTTTATTATTGGTTTTCCGGATGAACAAGGTGCTGACTTTCAGGGCACCGTTGATTTAATTAAAGACATTGGCTTTGACCATTCGTTTAGCTTTATTTATAGCGCTCGCCCGGGTACGCCAGCCTCTGCTTTCATTGATTCGGTGACGGATGAGATGAAGAAAGCACGTTTGAAAATAGTGCAAGATCAGTTGCGTGAGTTAGAAAAGCAGCATAGTGAAAAAATGTTAGGGTCAACACAGCGTTTATTGGTTGAGCGTTTAGCCCAGCGGCATGAAGGTGAGCTAGCGGGTCGCACTGAAAATAATCGTGTGGTTAATTTTGTCGGTGATAAGGCGTTGATTGGCAAATTTGTTGATGTGCATATTACTGAGGCGTATACCAATTCACTGCGTGGCGAGATGTTGGCCGACAGTGTCGTTGTTTAATTTAAGGAATCATATTTTTGACTGCTTCTTCTGCTCCACTTGAGTCCATCAGCTTTGAACTAAGCCCGATTGATAACGCACGTTTGGCTAATCTATGTGGCCATTTAGATGAACATTTACGCATGATGGAACGTGGTTTTGGCGTTGAGGTGAATAACCGAGGTGGCAAGTTTCAAGTGATTGGTCCGGCGTTGGTGTTAGGGGATGTACAAGGTGTCGTATATGACTTGTATGCCGAGACATCACAATCCGTTTTAGAGCCAGAGCAAGTCCATTTGGCGATTCGTGAAGTGGGTGGATCAGAAACGATTGTCGTGCCAGAACAAAAAGAAATCATGATTAAAACGAAGCGTGGCTTGGTCAAAGCACGTGGCGAGAATCAGCATGCTTACTTACGTCGTGTGATGACACATGATATTAATTTCGGCATTGGGCCGGCGGGTACGGGTAAAACGTATTTGGCTGTCGCCTGTGCGGTTGAGGCATTAGAGCGTGATTTTGCACGCCGTATTGTGTTGGTACGTCCAGCAGTCGAAGCAGGAGAGAAATTGGGTTTCTTACCGGGTGATTTAACGCAAAAAGTCGACCCTTATTTACGACCACTTTATGATGCTTTGTATGAAATGCTGGGCTTTGAGCGCGTCGCGAAATTGATAGAGCGTAATGTGATTGAAGTGGCACCATTGGCTTATATGCGTGGCCGGACGCTCAATGAATCTTTTATTATCTTGGATGAAGCGCAAAATACGACGGTAGAGCAAATGAAGATGTTTTTGACACGTCTGGGTTATAACTCGACAGCGGTCATTACGGGTGATATTACGCAAATTGATTTACCTAAGTCACAGAAGTCAGGTTTGCGTGATGCGATTGAGGTGCTTAAGGGCGTTGAAGGCATAGGGTTTACCTTCTTTCAAGCCAAAGATGTTGTGCGGCACTCTTTAGTTCAAAAAGTGATTGTGGCTTATGAAAAGGCGGGCAGAGGCAGTTAATGGCTGTAACAGTTGATATTCAGCAAGTTTATGCGGGTGATGTGCCGGATGAGGCATTGATACAGCGCTGGGCCGAGCATGGCTTACAGGAAGTGACTGAGGATTGTGAATTAAGTATCCGCTTGGTTGATGAAGCTGAAAGTTCTGATTTAAACGCGACTTATCGTGGTAAAACAGGCCCAACTAATGTGTTGTCATTTCCTTTTGATGCGGATGTCGAATTAACGCCGGTGCTGTTAGGTGATTTGGTCATTTGCGTGCCAGTTGTTGAGCATGAGGCGAAGGAACAAGCGAAGTTGAGCGAACATCATTGGGCGCATATGGTGATACATGGTTGCTTGCATTTGCTAGGTTATGACCATATCGATGACACGGATGCGATGGAAATGGAAACGATAGAGACACAGGTTTTAACATCATTGGCGATTAAAGATCCTTATCAAGTGCAGGGTGATGAGCTATGAGTGAGGGACCGCAGAGTCGACCGAAAATACAGTCGTGGTCGCAACGGCTAAGTAAGCTGTTTTTGGAGCCGCAAGATCAAGAGCAATTAGTCGAGTTGATTCGTTCTGCTTCGGAACGACATATTCTAGATGCAGAAGCATTATCGATTGTTGAAGGTGCTTTGAGTGTGGCCCAAATGCAAGCGAGAGAGATTATGATTCCGCGCTCGCAAGTGGTGATGGTGTCACGTGATGCTTCGCCAGAAGCGATTCTTAAGTTGATCACGGAAACGGCGCATTCTCGTTTTCCTGTTGTTGATGATGATCGCGATGATGTGATTGGCATTTTGTTGGCCAAAGACGTGTTATCGATGGTAGTGTCTGCTGGGAAATTTGAGTTTGATCTACGAGAATTGTTGCGCCCTGCGGTGTTTATTCCAGAGAGTAAGCGTCTGAATGTGTTGTTGAGTGAGTTTCGAGTTCGGCGTAACCATATGGCTATTGTGGTGGATGAGTACGGTGGTGTTGCAGGAATGGTGACGATCGAAAATGTGCTTGAGCAAATCGTTGGCGAAATTGAAGATGAACACGATATTGATATTGATGCGCCCATTTTGCAACGTGATGAATCTACTTATGCGATTAAAGCGCTGACCGAACTTGAAGAGTTCAATGAGCGCTTCGATGCTGATTGGAGTGATGATGATTTTGATACGGTTGGCGGCTATGTGACTAATCAATTTGGTCATTTACCGGAACGGGGCGAGGTGGTGACCATTGGTCATTTTTCTTTTACGGTGATTCGTTCTGATAATCGGCGATTACATTTGCTGGAAATGAAGGTGCTCGCAGACTCTGATTCTGCTAGCGACAGTTAATAGTGAACGCAAGCGCTGTCAATTTAAAGCCAAATTGGCAGGGACATCTGGTGGCGCTTTTCGCGGGCTTGTTATTGCCTTTGGCTTTTTCACCTTTTGATTACTATCCGGTTGCGCTTGTTAGTTTAACGTTACTGTTTTTAAGCTGGCAGCATGTGGATGCGCGTACTGCGGCGCTACGTGGTTTCTTATTTGGTTTAGGGCTGTTTGGTGTCGGGGTGTCATGGATTTACGTGGCTATCCATGTTTTTGGCCAAGCCAGCGTGCTACTCGCCGGAGCTTTGACGGCGATCTTCGTTGCTTTTTTATCGTTATATACGGCGGGCTTGGGCTGGATAGTGAAACGTGCTACGCAAGGTGTGACCTTTTCTGGCGCTGACTTTGTGTTGTTGTTACCCGTCGCTTGGTTAGGGTTTGAATGGTTTAAAGCCTGGTTTTTGACTGGATTCCCATGGTTAGAAGTTGGGGTGAGCCAAATTCCTGGCCCATTGAGTGGTTATACACCTGTTGTTGGTGCTTTGGGTGTGTCGTTGATCATGGCATTTTCTGCAGGCTTATTGGCGTATTTTTGGGAATCTAAGAAGCTATCTGCGGTATTCATTCTTGTGTTGATTTGGGCTGGCGGTTTTGCGTTGAAGTCTGTGGAATGGACATCTGAGAAAGATTTACCGTTAACGGTGACGATTGTGCAGGGCAATGTGCCGCAGGATATTAAGTGGAATAAAGAACAGGTAATAAAGACGCTTGCGTTATATCAAGTTGAGACGGAACGGCATTGGTCAAGTGATTTGGTTGTTTGGCCCGAAAATGCGGTGACGGCTTTTTATCATCAAGTGAAGGACTTCTATTTAGACCCATTGGCTGAGGCGGCACGCGAGAATAAGACGGATATTCTGTTAGGTTTGCCTATTTATGAGGCGGAGACTGAACGTTATTACAATGGCATGATGTCGCTTGGATCTGAGCTCGGGATTGGCTTTTATCATAAACGGCATTTGGTGCCATTTGGTGATTATGTGCCTTTTGAATGGCTGCGCGGCTTGATTGCATTTTTTGATTTGCCAATGTCGTCGTTTGCGATTGGGGCGGATGGGCAAGCCTTGTTGACCGCAGCTGGCCAGAAAGTGGGTATTTCTATTTGTTATGAAGATACTTTTTCGAATGAAGTATTAGAGACTGTACCGGAAGCCAGTTTATTAGTGAATGCCACCAATAATGCTTGGTACGGCGATTCTTTCGCACCGCATCAGCATTTACAGATTTCGCAAAACCGGGCGCTTGAGACTGGCCGCCCTATTATTCGCGCGACGACCAATGGCATTTCGGCTTTGATAGATCATCGTGGGGCATTACAAGCAACGACAGCGCAGTTTGAGCAGGTGGTTTTGACAGGTGAGGTTCAGCCTCGTCAAGATGCGACGTTCTATGTGCAGTGGCAGCGATGGCCGTTATTAGGATTAGCGCTGTTCATGTTGTTGGTGTGGGCGTATTATCGGCAAAATAACTCTAAAACACAGACTCATTAATGCAGTTTTTAACAATACAACGTATTTTAGGCATTTTGTTAGGCTTGTTCAGTTTGACGCTGTTACCGCCGATTGCGGTGTCGCTGTTTTATCAAGATGGGTCAACTCAGGCTTTTGTCTCGGCATTCTTTTTATTGCTGATTACCGGCTTCGTATTTTGGTTCCCCGTTCGCAGGCATCGTAAAGAATTAAAAGTCCGGGATGGCTTTTTAGTCGTGGTGATGTTCTGGGTGACGCTGGGGTTGTCTGGTGCTGTTCCTTTCTTTCTGACACAAGTACCGGCGATGTCCTTTACTGATGCTGTCTTTGAGTCGGTGTCGGGTTTGACTACGACAGGTGCGACTGTCTTAGTCGGTTTGGATAATTTGCCGCAAGCAGTTTTATTCTATCGTCAGTTTTTGCAGTGGCTAGGCGGCATGGGGATTGTCGTGTTAGCGGTAGCGATTTTACCCTTGCTGGGTGTCGGTGGTATGCAGCTATATCGTGCCGAAACGCCGGGCCCGATGAAGGATTCAAAATTAACGCCGCGGATTACTGAGACGGCCAAAGCGCTCTGGTACATTTATCTAACGTTAACCGTTCTTTGTGCGGTTGCTTATTATTTGGTTGGTATGAGTTGGTTTGATGCGATTGGTCATAGTTTCTCGACGGTGGCGATTGGCGGTTTTTCAACGCATGATATGAGTATGGGCTATTTTGATAGTGCAGCTGTGGAAATGGTTGCGGTGTTCTTTATGTTGTTGGCGGGCATGAACTTCTCTCTACATTTCCTTGCTTGGCGGCATCGTTCTATCAAACATTATTGGATGGACTCGGAGTTACGGGTTTATGTCTTAGTTTTGTTGACGATTTCTATTGTTACAGCAACGTATCTTTATTTTACGCATACTTTTGAAGATCCTTGGACGGCGGTGCATCAAGGTGTTTTCCAAGCGGTATCGATTGGGACGACAACAGGATTTACGACGACTGATTATTATTTGTGGCCAGGATTTTTACCTATATTGCTGTTGATGGCGAGTTATATCGGTGGCTGTGCTGGATCCACCGGTGGTGGTATGAAGGTGATTCGGGTCATGTTGTTATTTAAACAGGGTTATCGTGAAGTATTACGATTGATTCACCCTAATGCGATTTTTGCCATTAAGGTCAATAATAAGGTTTTGCCATCTAAAGTGATTGGCGCGGTGTGGGGCTTTTTAGCACTTTATGTCTTTTGTTTTAGTTTTATGCACTTACTCTTGATGTCGACTGGGCTGGATATTGTGACGTCGTTTTCAGCTGTGACGGCTTGCCTGAATAATTTGGGCCCAGGCTTAGGTGAAGTGGGTGAAAACTATGGCAGTATTAACTCTCCTTCAAAATGGGTATTGTGTATCGCGATGTTATTAGGGCGATTAGAAATTTTTACTTTGCTGGTGGTGTTAACACCGGCATTTTGGAAGCGTTAAACCTTGCAATCATTACAAAAAAAATGGGATAGCGTTTATTCACAACAAAATGGTGAACTTCGCGTTGCTGAAGTGTTGCAACATAATCATTATTTGTTGCCTCGGCAGGGAGTGGCGTTAGACTTGGCTTGTGGCTTAGGCGGTAATGCCTTGAGGTTGGCAGAAAAGGGTTTGCAGGTCATGGCTTGGGATATTTCTCCTGTTGCGATTGCAAATTTAGCTCAATCAGCAAGTCAACGGGGATTGGCCATTGATGCTCAGGTGAGAGATGTGATTGCGGAACCACCAGAAGAAAATAGTGTCGATGTGTTACTGGTGAGTTTATTTTTGGCGCGTGAGTTATGTCCTGCGTTGTTGGCGGCATTAAAGCCAGGTGGTTTATTGTTGTACCAGACTTATTGTCAGCAGAAGGTGTCAGACTCTGGCCCAAATAATCCAGATTATTTGTTAGCAGATAACGAATTGCTGCGTTTGTTTCCGGGCTTGAAATTGCGCGTGTATCGTGAAGAGTCTTTGTTGGGCCAGCATGATGCGGGGATGCGTAATCAAGCTTGGATGATGGCGGAGAAGCCTTTGAATGTGTAGTGAGTGTAAATAAACTTGCTGTTGTTTTAATAGATCAGTAGAATTATACGGTTCTAACGGCCCTACTTTTAGTCTGGCGGTTTATTAGTCAAATATGATATGAGTAACGATATGAAAACGGATATCCACCCAGAATATAATGAAATTGATGTGACTTGCAGTTGTGGCAACACATTCAAAACGCGTTCAACACGTGCGAATGCACTCACTTTAGATGTGTGTTCAGAATGCCATCCGTTTTATACGGGTAAGCAAAAAATGTTAGATACTGCTGGGCGTGTTGATAAATTCCGTCAGAAATACGGAAAATAAATACGGCTTAGACATTGTGTCTGAGTTGATTTAAATGAATTAATGATTGAGGCCGTACCGATGAGTACATGTCGCCGATTATGCCAAAGCCTCCGCTTTTTAGTGGGGGCTTTGTTGCTTCTGAGTCTAACAGCTTGTGTCCAAAATCCCGTTAGTGGGGAAAGTGACTTTGTGACGATGAGTGAAGATAGTGAGATCAGTATTGGTCGTGCTAATCACCCTAAAATTGTTGCTGAGTATGGACGTTATGAAGATGAGGCTTTGCAGCAATATGTCCAATCTGTTGGTGATAAATTAGCTGTGGTGAGTCATCGTAAGGGTTTGATTTATCGTTTTACGGTGTTGGACTCGCCGGTGATAAATGCCTTTGCTTTGCCTGGTGGGTATATTTATATTACACGAGGATTGATGTCGTATTTGAACTCTGAGGCAGAATTAGCTGCCGTTCTGGGACATGAAATTGGCCATGTGACAGCGCGACACGCTGTCAGGCAGCAAAGCGCGGCGCAAGCAGCAAATATTGGTTATACCATTGGTGCGATTATAGTGCCGGGATTGGGGAATGCAGCCTCACAAAATTTGTTTAATATGTTGGGTGGGGCCTTATTAAGCGGTTATGGCCGTGAGCATGAGCTAGAGTCCGACGGCTTAGGTGCTGAATATCTGGCGCGAGCGGGTTATGAGCCTAAAGCAATGTTAGATGTCATTCGGGTACTAAAAAATCAAGCTTCTTTTGCTGAAGCGGAAGCGAAACGCCAAGGTAAAGAGCCGCGCGCTTATCACGGGGTGTTTGCGAGCCACCCTGATAACGACACGCGTTTACAAAGTGTCGTGGGCGCGGCAAGTCAATATGTTGTACCCAATGTTCAAGTTAGACGCGATGTATATCTTGAGCGCGTTAACGGGATGGCTTTTGGTGATAGTGCGAAACAAGGTGTACGTTCAGGCCAGAGTTTTTATCACTTAGAAATGGGCTTTGGCGTTAAATTCCCCGAAGGATGGCAAGTTAATAATCGACCGGACCGGGTGCAATCTGTTGCAGAGGGTGGCAAGGCTTTTATTGAAATGACGGCGGCAGATCTGAACCGTCGTTTATCGCCTGCGCAATTTATGAAGCAACGTATAGGGGTTGAACGTTTAAAAGCAGGACAAGCGCTTAAGACGCATGGCCTTGATGGTTATACTGGACTTGTGGATGCTGAAGGTGGCGGCTTCGTTCGTATTAGTGTGCTGTATTTAGATGATAAGGCCTATATCTTTATCGGTGGGACTAAAGATAAGCGTTTATTTAATCAGTTCGATGCGGGGTTTTTATCGACAGCTAAGAGCTTTCACCGCTTACGTCGTGATGAGATGGCTTTGGCAAAAGGCCAAAAACTGGTTGTTAAAACCGTTGGCCGTGCTGATAACTACCAGACGTGGTCAAAAAAATCACGGATTACAAATAGTCCATTGTTACAACTTAGGTTACTTAATGGGCAATACCCTTCTGGTGAACTGCGTTTAGGCCAAAAAGCAAAATTGGTGCATTAAGTCGTCTTAATTAAAAAAGATCGATAAGGGGTTCGACGACGCTAGTACCATCTTGGTTAACTGTATTGTAGCTTTCGCTATATTCTACCGGGGCATATTCACTTCTGAATGTTTCGTAGATACCGCCGGTACCATTTCTTGCCAATAAGCCTGTCTCAGGATCTATCTTAATGGTCACCATGTCTTGAGGTTGTTCTAATGGCTGTTCAGCCGTGCCTTCAAGGGCGATTTTCATAAAGTCTATCCACATTGGTAATGCCGCTTTACCGCCTGTTTCATAGCGGCCAAGTGAGCGTGGTGAGTCAAAGCCAACCCAGCTGATGGCGACGAGTTTTGGGTTAAAACCGTTAAACCAAGCATCGACTTGATCATTGGTTGTGCCTGTTTTGCCTGCAAGATCATTACGGCCAATTTGCATGGCATCGCGGCCAGTTCCCTGTTTGACGACATCTCGAAGTAGGCTATTCATGATATAAGCATTTTGTGGTGTCATGATGCGCTGCGCTGGGCGGGGCTGGGCTTCTTGTTCATCGGGTAGTGCTTTATCCGTTAAGCAGTATGGGCAGGCAGTGTCAGGTAGGGCTTGCATTAGTGTTGTGCCATCGGCATCTTCTATCCGTTTAATCAGATAAGGTTCTACTCGGTAGCCGCCGTTGGCTAATGCAGCATAGGCGCGCGCCATATCCCACGGTGCGGCACTGCCACTGCCTAATGCAAGTGATAGATTGCTGGGCATTTGATCTGTTTGGAAACCAAACCGGGCTGCATAGTCAGTTGCAAATGGGGCGGTGATATCGCGTAATAAACGGATGGAAACCAGATTTCGTGAATGGGTGAGTGCGACTCTTAATCTCGTTGGTCCGTAAAATTTTCCACTGTAATTCGATGGGCGCCATGTGTCTTCTAGGCTAGGGTCATCTAAAACGACGGGGGCATCATTGATGATGCTAGCAGGTGTGTAGCCTTTTTCTAATGCCGCGGAATAGATGAAGGGTTTGAAGCCAGATCCCGGTTGACGACGTGATTGTGTGACGCGGTTGAATTTACTGTTATAAAACTCAAAGCCACCATTTAGTGCGGTCACAGCACCATCTTCAGGCTCTAAGGCGATTAAGGCGCCTTGCACTTCAGGTAATTGGGCTAATTGCCATTCACCCTTATTGTTTTGATAAAAATAATTGATGTCACCAAGGGATAGGACATCGGTTACTTTTTTAGGTTTTTTGCCCATGCTGTTGGTACTGAGTTGTTTTCGAGCCCAGGCAATATTTTCGAAGGTGATGTCAGTTAAGCCTTTGTCTTTTATATAGACGGAAGCCATCTTTTTTTCTGTTTCAAGTACTAAACCAGGGTGAAGGGGGCCAATATTACTGTTTTCGGATAGAAGCGTCTGGTAGGTGTTTTCCGTTATTTTTTCGGGTAAGGAGATTTGTTTTAGAGGCCCGCGGTAGCCGTGGCGGTGATCATAACTAATGAGGGCTTTTTGTAATGCTGTGTTGGCGGCTTGTTGATGTTTGGCTTGGATGGTTGTGTAGACGTTTAAGCCCATATTATAGACATTATCACCGTATTGTTCTGTTAATTGGGTGCGGATGACTTCTGCAACATAAGGTGCGTAAACTTCAATGTCACGGCTGTGGTAGCGTGCAGAAATGGGTAGTTTCATCGCGTCACGATAATCTTGTTCAGGAATATAATTGACTTCCCACATACGGCGGAGGACGTAATTTCTTCTTTGTAGTGCGCGCTCTGGATTGGCTATTGGATTGAACTTGGAGGGGGCTTTGGGTAGGCCTGCAATCATGGCTGCTTCGGCAAGATTGAGATCCTGAAGGGGTTTTCCGTAGTAAACTTTGGCTGCTGCGCCGATACCGTAAGCGCGTTTTCCGAGATAAATTTTATTAAGATATAAAGTAAGGATCTCTTCTTTGCTTAAGACCTGTTCAATTTGAATGGCGAGAATGATTTCATTTAATTTTCGCAAGTAGGTCTTTTCTGTGCTTAGGAAAAAATTACGGGCAAGTTGCATGGTAATGGTACTACCACCTTGGGCTTTTTGGCCTGTTGTTATCAAACTATATGCGGCTCTGAGTAGGCCTTGGTAATCGACGCCTGGGTGCTCCAAGAAGCGGTCGTCTTCTGATGCTAAGAAAGCTTGGATGACTTGATTAGGAATTGCTTCATAGCGAACTGGGATACGTCTTTTATCACCGAATTCTGCGATGAGTTGGTTTTCTGCACTGTATATTCTCAGGGGGGGTTGTAGCTGAATTTCTTTGAGTGACGCTGTCGGCGGAAGTTGCGGAGCTAAGACATAATAGATGCTCACGCCAGCGATGATTGACATCAGAAAAGCGATAAAAATGAAGGATAATAGTAGTTTAATGTGACGTAGCATAAGGTTTTTATCATTGTTCGCTTGAAAACGGGACGTCCGATGGCTATAAGTATATCTCACGAATTGGTTAAAACAGAACTAAAGAAATTTTAGACCAAGATATTGTTTTTTATAGAGACATGGACTATAGTCCTAACAAACTACTTTAAGTTATAGCTGTAAGTTGAAGTGTATGTCCGTATTAATTGGGAGTTAAGCCGTTGATGTTTGGACAAAAAAAATCCTCATTGCTTGGGATTGATATCAGTTCATCTGTGGTGAAAATGCTAGAGCTCGGCCAAGTAAATGGTAAGTATAGTGTTGAATCTTACGCTGTTGAACCGCTTCCGCTCAATTCGGTTGTTGAAGGCCGTATCGATAATGTAGAGGAAGTGGCTGGTGCAATCAAACGTGCGCTGAAAAAATCGGGCGCTAAGGCGAAAGATGCTGCTGTAGCCGTCTCGGCTAATTCAGCGATTACCAAGATTATTTCATTTCCTGCTGATATGTCAGAGCGTGAAATGGAAGAACAGATCATGCTGGAAGCAGATAGTTATATTCCTTATCCACTTGAAGAGGTTCGGCTAGACTTTGAGGCGATAGGCCCATCGGCTGCTGATCCTGAGGCAGTAGACGTATTGTTGGCCGCTTCTCGGAGTGAGAATGTTGATGCGCGGACAGATGCGATAGAAGAAGCTGGGCTTAAACCAAAATTAGTCGATGTCGAAGCCTATACGATTGAAAATGCCTTTGGGTTGATTCAGGAGAAAATGCCTAATCATGGACAAGGTTTAACGGTCGCGGTATTAGATGTGGGTGCATCGGTAACGACGTTACATGTTTTAGTTGATGGCAAAATCGTTTTCACACGTGAGCAGACTTTTGGTGGTCGGGTACTGACGGAAGAAATAGAACGTTATTATGGTATGTCGTATCAGGAAGCAGATCTAGCGAAAAAGCAGAATAACTTACCAGACGATTACGTAGAAAAAGTACTTGAGCCTTTCAAGCGATCTATGACGACGACAGTGACACGTGCATTGCAGTTTTTCTTTTCAGCATCGACGCAATATCAATCCATTGATTATATTTTATTGGCTGGTGGCTGTGCCTCAATCCAAGGTGTTGATGCCATGATTGAAGAAGAGACTGATACGCCAACTTCGGTAGCAAACCCATTCTCAGATATGATTTTAGGGTCGAAAATAAAAATACAGTCTTTGAGTAATGATGCCCCGTCAATGTTAATTGCTTGTGGTTTGGCGATGAGGAGTTTTGATTAATGGCGCGTATTAACTTATTACCCTGGCGTGAAGAATTACGTGAGGAAAGAAAGAAGCAGTTTTTGACTTCTGTGGTCGCCGCTGTGCTATTTACGGGTTTGCTCTTTTATGTAGGGGTTTTATTTGTTAACAGTATGATTGATGAACAAAATGAGCGTAATACTTTTCTAGGTGGGCAGATTGCCGCTTTAAATGAAGAAATAAAAGAAATCAGTACATTAGAACAGGAGCGCGATCGTCTGTTGGCCCGGATGCAAGTGATTCAGGAATTGCAGACGAGTCGTCCCAAAGTGGTCAAAATTCTGGATTCGTTAGCGCGTATTGTGCCTGAAGGCGTCTCTTTGAATAAAGTGTCTCGTCAAGGAGAAGATATTTCTTTTAACGGTGCTGCACAGTCGAATGCACTGGTATCAGTATTTATGCGACAAATTGATGAGAATAATGAGTTTGAAGACTCTCGCTTGCAGGTTATTCAGAGTGCAAAAACAAAAACAACGAAGAGCTTCACTGTCGATGTGAAAGAGTCGAAGCTAAAAACTGACGAGGGGGGCTTGTAATGGAAATGCCTTCATTAAATGAATTAGACATTAATGAGCCCGGCGAGTGGCCGCAGCTTATTAAAACTATTGCTACGGTAGCGTTTTGCTTGGCTTTGTTGGCCGTAGGCTACTATGTTGTTATTAAAGATAAACAAGTTGAGCTAGCCGAGTTAGAACAAAAGGAACAAACGCTCAAAACAGAGTTTGAAACGAAGCAAGCTAAAGCGTTTAATTTGGATGCTTATCGCGAACAGATGAAAGAAATGCGTGTGGTTTTTACCTCAATGTTGCAACAGTTGCCGAGAAAAAGTGAAGTGGCTGATTTGCTGATTGATATTTCACGTACTGGCTTAGTGAACGGCATACAATTTGAGTTGTTTAAGCCTGAAAGTGAGCGGCCAGTGGATTTTTATGCTGAGTTACCTATTTCGATGAAAGTGACGGGTAAATATCACCAGTTTGGCGAATTTGTCAGTGCAGTGGCGGCTTTGCCACGTATTGTCACATTACATAATTTGACGATGTCACCGGCCAGTGAGTCTAGCGGCAAAATGACAATGGATATCACAGCTAAAACGTATCGTTATTTCGATGAAGAGGAATAGTGATGATAAGTCAGAAAAAAGCATTAGAAGGAAGGCTTGGCATGGGTAAATTAATGAAAGCGTTTATGCTGGTGCCTATTTTGTCATTGTCAGCGTGTATGGATGATAAGCCTGATTTAGCGCAGTATGTCACACAAGTGAAGAGCGAGCAAAAGGTTGATATAGAGCCGATGCCGGTGATGAAGCCTTATGAAAAGTTTTCTTATAACGCATCTAATTTGCGCGACCCTTTTATTGCGACAGTGACTGAAGTTGCGATTCGAGAGAATGAGACGAAAGAGCTGGTAGACAATGGCATAAGTCCTGATTCGCATAGGAGAAAGGAAGCCTTAGAGTTGTATTCTCTTGGTGAATTACAGTTTGTAGGAACATTAGAACAGGATAGGGTTTGGGCATTAGTTAGGGCATCTGATGGGATTATCAATCGTGTCCAGGTAGGTAATTATATGGGACAAAATCATGGCAAGGTACTGGCCATTTCTGAAGCAAAAATTATGCTTAAGGAAATTGTAGCTGATGGTAATGGTATGTATATCGAACGTGACTCGGCACTCTCGATTGTAGAAGTGAATTAAAGGCAGTTGAATATGATGACTAGCGATGATGGGATTATAATGAATAAACAACAATTGACTCTTTCTCAACGTCATGAGCGAGCAAATGGGATTAAATCCTTTTTATTGATGTTGCTGACTTTGAGCTTTTTTTCACTGTCTACTCAGTTAATGGCGGCGGCACTGGAGTCAGTGGACTACTCTTCACTGCCTGGTGAAAAGGCACAGATTGTGCTGACTTTCTCTGGTCCAATAGAAGAGCCAAGTAGTTTTTCTATTGATGAGCCTGCTCGCATCGTGCTCGATTTTGCAGGTGTTAAAAATGAGTTAGACAAGAAAACCCAGCAAGTGAATATTGGGATGACGCAGAGTATTTCTACGGTTGAAGCCGGTGATCGGACTCGAATGGTGGTCAACTTAGTACAAAAGGCACCTTATGTCATTGAGCACCATGATAATGTTGTGATGATTACGATCGAAGGTGGTAGTCAATATGTGACTGAGCCGGCATCAGGTTTAGGTCTAGAAGTGCTTGATGTCGATTTCCGTCGTGGTGATAAGGGAGAAGGCCGCTTAATGATTGAATTAAGTGATGCCGGTGCCGCTGTTGATGTGCGACAAGAAAGAGATACCGTTGTCGTTGATTTATCTGGTGTTGCTTTGCCTGAGAAATTGCATCGACGTTTGGATGTTGTCGATTTTGCGACACCTGTTCAAATCATAGAAACAGAATATAAAGGTGGTAACACGCGCCTAGTCTTATCGACAAAGGGTCAGTTTGAGCATTTAGCTTATCAATCAGATCGTACCTTGACCATTGAAGTTAAAGCGTTGAAAAAACAAGAACAAGCTGAAGTGCGTAAAGATCAGTATGGTTATAAAGGTGAGAAATTATCGCTTAATTTCCAAAATATTGAAGTACGGGCTGTTTTACAGTTATTGGCCGAGTTCACCGGTTTAAATTTAGTGACGAGTGATACTGTGCAAGGTAATGTGACTTTGAGGCTGAAAAATGTGCCTTGGGATCAAGCGATGGACATTATTTTGAAAACCAAAGGTTTGGCAATGCGCCAAAATGGTAATGTGATGCTAATCGCGCCGGCGACAGAAATTGCCGCTCGAGAGAAACAAGAATTAGAGGCGCAAAAGCAGTTAGTGGAATTAGAACCTCTTTATTCAGAAATTGTTGAAGTTAACTTTGCTAAAGCAGGCGAAATAGCCACGATTTTGGGTAGTGGGGATGGTGATGATTCTGGTGCAGGCTTTTTATCATCTCGTGGTAGTGTGACGGTTGATGAAAGAACTAATTCTCTTCTCTTGCGTGATACAGCAGAACAATTAATACAAATTGGTCAGTTGATCGACAAGCTTGATATTCCGGTTCGCCAAGTATTAATTGAATCAAGAATTGTGATTGCCAATAATGACTTTACTGATGAATTGGGTGTCCGGTTTGGTGTGGCTAGTGAAGGCGGGAATAATGCGGTATCGGGGACATTAAATGATATTTCAATATCAGGTGATCAGGTAACCAGTTCACAGGCGATTGGCGCACCTGTTAGCAATAGTGTTGCGACAAACCAAGGCTTGAATGTCAATTTACCTGTTGCAGCACCTGCAGGCTCAATTGGACTTGCGTTAGCGAAATTACCGTTTGGCACGATTTTACAGCTAGAGTTGTCTGCGATGCAGGCTGAAGGTAAAGGTGAAATTGTTTCTAGTCCACGTGTCATTACGTCGAATCAGCAAACAGCCATTATTGAACAAGGTACTGAAATTCCATATCAAGAAGCAAGTTCAAGTGGCGCAACGTCTGTTTCATTTAAGGAGGCAGTGTTAAAACTTGAAGTGACGCCACAAATCACCCCTGATGATCATGTTGTAATGGATTTGAAAGTCAATAAAGATTCGGTCGGGCAAGTTTTTAATGGTGTGCCTAGCATTGACACTCGTAGTGTAGAAACGCAGGTTTTAGTGGATAATGGTGAAACAGTCGTATTGGGTGGTGTTTATGAGCAAACCAACTTGGATAGTGTGACGAAAGTACCATTCTTTGGTGACTTACCTTATTTAGGCGTGTTATTTAAAACGACTCTAATTCAAGATGATAAAGCAGAATTATTGATTTTTGTGACACCTAAAATTGTTAAGGATAGTTTGAATTTCTAGTCATTGGGTTATAGTGACAGAGCAAAAGCCGGGCAAATGCCCGGCTTTTTTGTTTATGGGTGTAAAAGTTGAGATAATGTCTACGTGATTACGAGTAATATTTTTCTTGTTGGTCCTATGGGGGCGGGGAAGTCGACGGTGGGTAAGCAGTTGGCTAAGGCGTTAGGCCGTGATTTTTATGATACTGATAAGGAAATAGAAAGGCGGACTGGGGTATCAATTTCCTGGATTTTCGAAATGGAAGGTGAAGCAGGTTTCCGTTTGCGAGAGGAGAAAGTGGTCGATGAGTTAAGTCGCCTTAAGAATATTGTATTGGCAACGGGCGGGGGCGTGGTGTTATCAGAAGACAATCGACTGGCATTACGTTCTCGTGGCTATGTGGTCTATTTGTCAGCGTCGGTTGAGCAATTATTACGGCGAACAAACAAAGATAAAAACCGTCCTTTATTACAGACCGATGACCCAAAAGAGACAGTTAAAATATTGATGACAGAGCGGGTGCCGTTGTATCAAGGTGTGGCGGATATTGAGTTGCTCACCGGTGAGCAATCCATACAATATGTCGTATCGGGTTTGATTAAGAAATTAGAACAGTTAGATCAATAAGGTTAATGATGAAAACATTGCAGGTGGTTTTGGGAGAACGTTCTTACCCGATTTATATTGGTGAGGGCTTATTGGCACAGGCGGCGTTATTGGCGCAGCATATTCAAGGGCCGTCAGTTTGCATTGTCACGAATACGACTGTATCGCCACTTTATTTAGAGCAAGTAATGGATGCGCTGTCTTCTGATTTTGAATGTGCATCTGTCGTGTTGCCGGATGGCGAACAATATAAGAATTTAGATGTGTTAAATCAGGTTTTTGTTCAGCTGTTAACTTCCCGTTTTTCACGTGAAGTGACTTTGATTGCTTTGGGTGGTGGTGTCGTTGGCGATATGGCCGGGTTTGCTGCGGCTTGTTATCAGCGAGGCGTGCCCTTTATTCAAATGCCGACGACTTTATTGTCTCAAGTTGATTCTTCAGTGGGGGGTAAAACAGCTGTAAACCATGCCTTAGGCAAAAATATGATTGGTGCTTTTTATCAGCCGCAATGTGTGATTGCTGATACCGACACATTGAAGACACTAGATGACCGACAATTGTCTTCTGGTTTGGCTGAAGTGATTAAATATGGCCTTATTAATGACCTTAACTTTTTTGAATGGCTGGAGCAGAATATTGTTGGCTTAGTGGCGCGCGGGCCTGCTTTATTAGCCGAGGCGATTGCACGTTCCTGTCAGGATAAGGCCGATATCGTGGCTGAAGACGAGCGGGAACATGGCGCTAGGGCTTTATTAAATTTAGGACATACCTTTGGCCATGCGATTGAGACTGGTATGGGCTATGGTGAAGTATTACATGGCGAAGCTATCGCGATTGGTATGGTGATGGCTGCTGATTTATCGCAGCGAGAAGGCTGGCTAACGGAAGTTGATGTGACCAGAATTAAAGCGTTATTGATTGCAGCAGGATTACCCGTTGAAGCGCCAGCAGGGATGACAGCAGCTGCGTTTATGGAACTGATGTCTGTGGATAAAAAAGTACAAGCAGGCGTCATACGTTTGGTGCTATTAAAAGAGGTTGGTCAGGCTATAATGAGTGATGATTATGACCCTGCTAAATTAGCAGAAACTTTGGCACATTTCGAACATTAAGAAAGGCGTAATCACGAGATGAGTGAATTAGTCACATCAGCGAGTGAGCCTGCTTACGTTGTGAAGCTAGCGTTAAGCGCTGCACCCTTTAATCCACTTATTGATCCAGCACTTTTTTATGCTGGCGGTCAGGCCGGTCATCGTTTAAATTTGCTGTTACACCTTGTCCGTGCCAGCAATAAAATCGCCAATTTAGTGGCAGAGCAAGGTTATGGTAAATCAGCGCCATTGAATACATTGCCTTCTTGGTTACGCCGCTTTGATAGTGTCCAACAACAAATTAGAGATAAGGCTGTAATTTCTCAATAAGCGCTTTGGCTTTTACGTGGCTGCCAATAAAAACCGCACGATAAACCGGTTTATTTCTCCTTTTGGCTGTTGATAAAACACCTTGTTGAATTAAGGTGTGTAAGTTTTTTTCAGTTTCAAAACACACAATGCCACTTGGTGAGTTGTAGATGCGCCAGTTTGTTTGTTCGACTATGTCTGTCGCAAAGCTTTGCGCTTGTTCTAAGGCATACTGGCTGTCGCGGCGTAGACTGTTAATGCCTGATGAAACAAGTGTAAGCCATAGTGGCAGAAAGGCCTCTCCCCCTTGGGAACCTGACAATCTGCTGTCAGGCTGGTGTTGTAGGTAATCAGCTTCAAGGGACATCATTGGGCCGGCTCGTTGCTTATATAACAGGACACTAGAAGGTTTGGGTTGTGCCCAGGCTTTGTGTGGATCAAAACAAAGCGAATTTGCTTGCGAAAGCCTTTGACCAAAGATGGCATTACGTTCAGGCAGTAATTTTAAATACCCACCCCATGCGGCATCAATATGGCACCAGGCGTCGAACTCTTGTGCTATTTGTATGCAGTCGTCGAGGGGATCAAAGGCGCCGCTTGCTGAGGTGCCTGCTGTGGCAATGATTGCGAGCGGCACTGTTATTTCACAGGCTTTTCTTAACGGCTCTAAAGCGATTTTATCCTCATCGTCAGTGGCAATAGTTTGTAATTTCAGGCCTAAAATTTGGCAGGCTTTATCAATTGAATAGTGGGCTGTTTCAGCGGCAAAGACGGTGTCGCGCCTAGGGTATTGTTGCTTCGCTTGCCAAAGGGCCTCTAAGTTGCCGTAACTGGCCCCTGAGGTGAAGTGACCATGGCTTTGTTCGAACAGTTGACAAAGCCAATCTAGTGTTTGCTGTTTGATTTTGTTTAAAGTGGGGTATAACTCCGGAGAGAGTAAATTACCGTTGTGGTGATTTGATAGCAGTTGTCCCACGATACTTTCCGTTGGAACCGCTGCCGTCATATGGGCTGCCCAATGACTATTTTGGTGCATTTTTCCTTCAGACAATAGGGTGCGTAGTTGGTTGGCGATGGCTTGGCTGCTATTACCTTGCTCAGTGATGGTGAGTGGCATTTCTTGCAAGACATCAGCAACTTTATATTTGCTAAGATCGCGAAGTCTTTTGATTACCGCGTCTAATTCATTCATGGCATCAAAGGATGTTTAGGTTGGGTTAAGCAAAACCCGGCGCTTTGATTAGCATCAAAGACCTCTATTACTACTGCGCCTTGGGCATATTGAGTTGAGAAGGCTCTATCTAGCAGACCCTGGCTTATCAGCTGATGAATTGAAGATTGTGATTGAGATTGAGATTGATGTTTTAGCAGTGAGAGCTTATTAGGATTGAGCTGTTGAGCTAGCCATAATGCAAGGCTATCAGATGTGGTATCCCAGTTTTGAGCGAGTTGCGGATCTGTTAAGAGCCGCTTGTCAGGTAACCAAACAGATAAGTTCGGTAAGGTGATTTTTGATTTTCCTACCGGATAATAGAATGGTTTTGCTTGTTGGTTGAGGCCCAGTAGCATTAAGCCAAATTGTGACATGGCAAGTAAGGCCATATGGTGAGCATGTTGGTCGTCAAATTGATGTTGTTGTTGTGCCATACGTACTTGATCGGCAAAAGGGCCACCGCCGGGTACGATAATAATGGCTTCATCCTGGGATAGTTGGCTTAAGGTATCTAACCAATGTTGTACTAAAGGACTGCCAAACAGACTTCCGCCAACCTTAACGATGATCATGTGCGTAGTTGTTCGATGACGTTCAGTATCGCTGCCGCTTTATCGTGAACTTCTTGATATTCTTGTTCGACATCAGAATCTGCGACAATGCCGCCGCCAGCCCAAAACCGTAGGCGGTTATTATTGTAGACAAGGGTGCGAATCAGAATATTACTATCCATATTACCGTCAAAACCGATATAAGCCATGCTGCCACAATAAGCGCCGCGTCTATCGGGTTCAAGCTCTTCAATGATTTCCATTGCGCGCAGTTTAGGCGCGCCCGTTATTGAGCCGCCAGGAAAACAAGCGCGTAGTAATGAGACAGCGCTTTCATCGTCTGCCAGTTTCCCTGTAATCGTACTAACGAGGTGGTGGACGGTAGCGAAAGATTCCAGTGCAAAGGGTTTTGGGACAGCAATTGAGCCGGGCTGACAGACTTTACCGAGATCATTTCGAAGTAAGTCGACGATCATCAGGTTTTCAGCTCGGTCTTTGATGCTGTTTTGTAGTTCGCCTGCCAAAGCGATGTCTCGTTCTGGGTTATCTATATCTCTTGGTCTGGTGCCCTTAATGGGCTTGGTTTCGACATGACCTTGATTCAGCTTTAATAAGCGTTCTGGCGATGAGCTCATGATGCTGAGGTGGGGGGTGCTGAAAAAGCTAGAAAAGGGGGCCGCATTTTGTCGGCGTAATAATGTGTATGCGTGCCAAGGGTCGCCTTTGGCTCTGATTTCAAATCGTTTGGCTAAGTTGACTTGATAGCAATCTCCTTCACGGATGTAATGTTTTATTTTGTTGAAGGCTGTTTTGTATTGTTCTGTTTCAAGTTGACATGTTAACTCACCTGAGACGGTCATGGTTTGTGGGACTGTAGTCTGCTCGCTGTTAAGTAATGTGAGCAATTTATCCCATTGTTGTTCTGTTGCGGTGTCGAGCTTGAAACTGGCTAAAAAGCATTGCTTTAGATGATGATCGGTGATGATGGCCCAATCATAGAGGCCGACGAGCAACTCCGGTGAGGCTTCATTATCGATGGCAATATTGGGTAACCGCTCTATTTGTCTGCCGAGGTCATAGTTGAATAGGCCAATGGCACCGCCACAAAAAGGCAGGTTAGTGGCTGTTTGACGAGGGTACTGTTCTAACTGTTGTTGTAAAATTCGAAACGGATCGCCATCGATGGTGTCGGTGGTCGTCTGTGTTGCTATTTTAGTTTGCGACCCAGTGGTTGTGAGTGTCTTAAAAGGTGCAGCAGCAATAATGTCGTAGCGGTTATCCTGTGCGGTATTACGTGTGCTGTCTAAAAAGACTGGCCAAGGTAAGTGGCGAATCCGTTCAAAGTAATAGCTGGAATCAGCTTGATAAGGTAAGGGTTCACAAAGGAGGGGATGATTTTTTGACATGTGGGTATTTTACGATAACTGCTGGCTGGCTAGAAGGGCAATTGCAGCAGCAGGTGCATGATCGGCAGCTTGGGATGAGCTTGGCTCTGTTAGGCGACTGAAATCAATATAGTCTTTACCAAGTCGTTTTGCACACTCTTGAGCAATAAAACGGCCAATGCCTGCGCCGATAATAGGTGCAGATTTTTGGATGGAGGGGTGGTTTGCTAAGACGGTTTGGCAGGCTTGCTGTAATTGCATTATTTGCTGTTCAGCAAGCCACTGTGCTAGCTGATGCCATTGCTGTTCAGGAAACGTGAGGGCGTCAGTCCCTAATAAACGGGCAAGACGGCGTATGCAGTCGGGTTTTTGCCATGATTGATTATCGGCGGTGTTGTCTTGAATTGTAGTGGGGTCAAGTTGATCAAGTATGACCCAACAATCGCCGCTGGTGGCGAAGAGTTCTGCGGTAAGCCGAATGGTTTTATTGTCGAAAGGGACGGTATGAGCAATTGCGATAAGCGGTGTTCTGATAGCGCCAGCATAATGTAGCTCGCTGATGGCTTGACGTTCGAAGTCGTTAAAGGCTTTTGGTTGGGCTTGGTGGTTGTCGATGGCAATGATATCACTGGTGGTACTGCCGACATCAATGAAAACCCCTTGCTCCACCCGCCCAGCAGCGAACGTTACACTGGCTTGCCAATTACGCGATGCGACTTGCTGCCATTGATTTTTAGCTTGACGAGGCGTTAGCCATCCTAGATCACCTGCATAAATATGACAGCACTCTTCAGATAAAAAGAGATGGATGCAATCTAAAATTTCGGTGACGCCTGATTGCCGGTCAGGGAAAATGTCGACGAGTTCTCCGGTCATTGTGATGACGTTGAACTGGGTAGGTTGGAGGAGTTTTGCTTGGGCTGTTTTAACGGCCTTTTGCAACTGTTCGATGCCTTGCCAAAGCGGGCAGGGGATTTCGACAACTTGGCGTAGCTCGCCTTTTTGTGTGCACTGGACCACTTTGAGGTGAGCACCGCCAATGTCCCAGCCTGTGATAATAGGTTGTGTCATAGCGTGAGTTTGATGGTTTTCCGTTGGGTTATTGGTGATAAGGCTGTTTTTTTTTGCTCTATTATGTCAAATAAACGCTGCATAGGGTTAAGGTTTAAAGCAGTACGGAGAGCAATGTAACTTGTGGTTAACCGTGGATTGATATCGACGATATATAAGCCATTGTCATTATGGATGAGATCAATGCCAATAAAGCCAAATAAACCGGGAAAAGCGGCCTTTATTTGTTGGGCTATTTGGTTTGCTTGGGTTAGACTCGGCAGCGTTTTATTTTGGCTATTAATTGTGCAGGCAGACAAGCTCAGCTGGCCTTGAGACTGGATGAGATATTGTTGATTGATGGAAAGGACTTCAATCGCATTATCTGTTGCTAATAAACAAAGACTTAGATCTGTTCCGCTACAATAAGGTTGTACTACTTGTTGATTGAGCTCTGATTGCCTTAATGTGGCTAGGTGGCTTTGTAATTCGGAGGCCGTTTTGAAAAAATAGGTTTCTACACAGCCTGCGCCGTCAAGGGGTTTGAGAATATAACCATTCTGGCTCGAGAGGTCTGAGGCTAAGCAGTCAGAAGCGAGCTGTGTTGGTATTGATGGTATACCCAGTTGTGACAGGTGTTGATAACAGTGTAGTTTGTTACTGGTTGATTGTATTGCTCTGGGCTGGCTGCCAAGAATAGTTTTTCTGGCGTCTAATGCGCGTTGTTGTAATGAGGCTAAAATAGCGTCGGTTTCAGGTGCGATAATGAGTACCATGTCGCACTGGATTAGGCAGTGTGACCATGCCTGGTCGTAGTCAGCTATTGTCGTTATTTGATGGCAATGATGTTGTGTGTTTTGTTGGAATAGGCTGAGTTCATCAAGCCGATTATCACGTAGTGTTATCAGTGTGCAGTGTTGAGTTTCATGGCAATCTTGCAGTATTGCGAGCAGCATTTGATTGCCTTCATTCACGAGGCTAGTTGGGAGGTTCTGCTCTGCTAATGCGCCGCTTGTGATATGTTCGTAAACAAATAGTTTCATCAAGTTGAGTCGAGGAGGTTGAGTGGAGATTATACCGGTCATTGATTTGATGGGGGGAATAGTTGTGCACGCGAAAGCGGGCCACCGTGCGTCTTATCAGCCTATTGATTCTGTCCTAACGGCAGCGAGGGATTTACTAACAGTTGTGGCTGATATTTTGGCCTTTTTTCCTTTCAAAACGATCTATATTGCCGATTTGGACGCGATATCAGGCGAAAAAATTGATATGACATTGTATAAAGCGTGTCTTGCCCAGTTTCCAGATACTGTTTTTTGGCTTGATACTGGTATTTGCGTTCAGAGCGATTGGGCCTGGTTTCCATCTTCAGACCGCTTAGTGATGGTGCTGGGGAGCGAAAATTTACAAGCGTTATCACTGCTATCAGATATTGATTCCTGTGTGTTGTCTTTGGATTTCAAGCAGAGTCAGTTCTTGGGGGATAAGGCGATTTTACAGCAGGTCGAACTGTGGCCGGAGCGGGTGATTGTGATGAACTTAGATCGAGTTGGTATTGATTTGGGACCTGATTTTGCTCTAATTTCAGAAATTCAATTGAGGAAACCATTGGTTCAAGTGATTGCGGCTGGCGGTGTGCGAGAGAATGAAGATCTGGTGTTGCTGGGCCAAGCGGGCGTTCAGCAAGTGTTGATAGCGAGTGCCTTACATCAAGGTAAGTTTACGCGAGAGATGTTAAAACAGTATTAATCACCCCGCCTTGCGATAAGGCAGGGTGATTGAATAAGGGTGTTACTTAACTTGCTGCGAAAGGATGTTCTGACGCTTTGTATTGTGCAACAACGTCAGCCGCTTTTGGCTCACGTGCTACTGCACGTTTGATTGATTCTTTCGTTGCGCGGTAGTTCCAGTCTTGAATTTTTTGATCGTTATCTGCCGTTGGAGAAATGAATACACCAACACAGATAAAGCAATCATCAGCTTCAGCCATTGGAATTGTGCCGTCTTCAACACATTCAGCAACAGCCATCGCAACACCGCGCTGCGCTGGGCCGAACATTTGAACTGCTTGTTTCATGTTTTTGATGGTTACTTTGTTGAACATGACAGTGGCAGGTTTAACCATTAGGTTAGGTGCGACTACAGCTAATAAGCCGTTAACACCTGCTTTTTGGTCTGTCATAGTGCGGCAGAAAGCATCTTCTGCTGCTGAACCACGTGGGCCCATAAGTAAGTCAATATGAGCAACGTTGTCTAGATCTCCATCTTCAATGACAAGAGATTCCCCTACAAGTACACGATCGATAACTGGCATATTATTTTGTCCTGTTCCAAAAAATTATTAAAAATTCTCAATTAACTCATCGCGACACATTGTAGTGATGAGGGTTATACGTATTAAGGAACGTATTCCCTGCTCAGTACCATGCACTTTTGGGCGCGCATGATGGCTGAAATTCGGTTTAAGAAATCACCTGTGAAAATGCGTAACTTAGCAAGCTCGCTGCGGCCATATCTGCAGTTGTACCAGGGTTGATTGCATTCTGCTTCAATTCTTTATCCCATAGAGTGATGTCGGTCTCAAATTGACTCAGGTTACTGTTCTTATTCATCTTTTCGATAATGTTCTTTGACTCAGTCATCACTTTAGTTGCACATGCCAGACCTTGTTTACGACGAATCAAACTATCTGGTATTGCTGATAGGAGCTTAAGATACGCGAAAGCAGTAGCCCATTCAACACTTTCCCCACAATTAATTGACAATGTCAAATTTGTTAGACCTAGCTCAAAAATATCATGGTAATTATTGGCATATTGTGCGGCGATTGAATCTCGGTTTTTAGCCAGTTCCATGGCCTGTTTTAGCGTGACTGTCGGGGGAGAATAAATGTCTTGTTCAGGGCTTTCTCCCATACCGCCGGGTTCTGCCATTTGAATGGCTTGATAGGCCAATTCGGCATCTTTGATAGTCAGTGCGCTGAGGGTGCGATTTAATGCTGAGGGTAATTGATCAAAATGGTCACAATCGGCGACGGCTTTGCATAAAGGTGCAAACAGTAAAATAATGCCGAGATTGGTATTACAATCGACAACGGTTCGCGTTGCTCTAACCGCGTGTAAAATCATTTCGCCGACGGTTAGATTTTGTTGAGAAAAAATAGGTGCGATGGCATGGGCGCTGTCGATAAAATTTTGTACCGACATATTATGGCCATCACTAAAACCATTCACGTTGCCAGGTTTGGGAGCAGAAACTTCTTGTATGCAGGCCCAGGTGACGGCATTCTCTATTTGCTTAGTATTGAGCATGTTCTGTGATATCTGATGGCGTGATGCGTCTGGCCATGGCTTGGGCCAATTGATCGGCAATATCAATCCCTGTTGCTTGGTGTAGGCCTTTCCATGCCGGCACGCTATTGACCTCTAAGACCGTGTAGTCACCATTCTGTGTTTGAATGATATCGACACCAGCATAGGCCGCGTTTACGGCTTTTGTGGCGTTAATGGCTAAGGCTGCCATGTCATCATTAATGGCGGCGGCGAGGCAATCGGCGCCTTGGGCAAAATTGGTGATCCAGTGTTTTGAGTGGCGTGACATTGATGCGATGACTTTGCCATCAATGACCAATATCCGCCAATCGTGCCATTGGTTTGGTGTAAGCGGTGCTATGTATTGTTGTAAATAGAAAGCATCACCGATGGGCGCTTGCTGTTTAAGCTCGGTCAGCGAGGTGATTTTTTCAATGCCTTTGCCTTGGCAGCCAAACAGGGGTTTTAAAACTAAGGTATGACCTTGCTTAAATTGTTGTGCAGCAATGTCATGGGCTTTATTAATACTTTCACAGGCCCATGTTTTAGGCGTGTTAATGCCAGCAAGATGGAGGCGCAGTGATGTGCGGGCTTTGTCGACAGTATGTTCGATGGCTTTGGCGGTATTAAAAACCGGCACCTTTAATTCCGCTAAGGTATGGAGAATATCCATTCTAAGGGTGATTTGTTCTAATGTGCCTGGTGCGATACCTCGGACGATAATTGCGTCGGGTAGGCTGTTGTTTAACCCTGGAATGGCGAGGCCATTTTGGGTATCAAGATCAATGGTGCAATCGGCTAAATCGGCCAGTATAGCTGTGATTTTATAACGCGCTAGAGCATCGACTAACTGTCGGCTATGCCAACCATGGGTGTCATTAAAAATGACGATATTAGGTCGCGATGCCATAGCGCTATTACGGTGTCGTTATAAACCGAAAGAGCTTGCCAGCATGGTTGGGTTCAACTCACCTGCTGTGAAGCTATTACCGGTGTTCGTATTGGTGACAATGACTTTGGCGGGACTAAATAACATAGGATCAATTTTGAAAAAATCATATTCATAGGATTTGAATGTTTCAGCAAAAGGGCGACCATAATCTGAAGAAGTATTGCTTGGCATATTGTCAGCTAAATCTTGGGCTTCGTCATCAGTAGATTGGACAAAGAGGTGAACGAGGCCACCATATAAGATCGCATCATTGGTACGACCCATGCTGGTCATAAAGTCACCGCCTGGCGGTGCGACCGGAGTGACGCCAAACCCATCAATGATTTTATCCATTGGGAAATGGAGTGTATGGGCTTTGTGCATAGCGACTTCTAAGACTCGAATGGCGATTTGCATGACCCCGGCTAAGCTGGATGTCGGTGTCAAAATAAACGTCAGTTTATCAGCGCTAATACCGCAGTCTTTGGCGACTTTTTCCACGACTTCTATTGGCGGGAATTTATCGACTTCTAGGACAATGCACGTGCTCTCAGCGCTATCTCTATAGCCGAACTCTTTGAGAACTTCTTCTTTGCCGGCTAATGCTCGGCCTGGGCCAGATCCTAAAGCGAAGAACTTACTGTCTTCACTTTTATGTGAGAGGCTCCAGCCTGCGTATTGGCTACCAAGGCAACTCAGCACCGGTGTTTTGGCATGGACATTGACTGACCAAGGCCAGTTATTAAAGCCGCTATTGGTCCCTAATGTGGCCGTTCCAAGCCCACCCATACAAATTTCGCCAATTAAACGGCCGGCTTCCAATCCACCGGTACAGTTAATACCGGCATCAATAATGCGTGTGCCATTACTTAAAGTACTAACGTCTAATTGTAAGGCTTGTGCATCAGCGACAAGATGGTCGATTAGCGGCTGGCAAGCAGCATTGACGCTGGTCCAGTTAGCGGAAAGTGCACTACTCATAAGGGGTGAGATCCTGTCTTTTTCTAAGAATGTATTTTGGTATGAAGAGTTTACTGGATTTATGCCAGAATTTGTTTAGTTTTTATTATCTTGTTTTACTTTTTTCATCACTTGGTCAATGGCATGTATGCGTTGTTTGGCGAGCACTTCGGAGATGGCTTTGCCTTCGATACCTTGTGCCATAATCGCTTTGATATCAACTGCTTTACTCACTTCATAACACTGTCTGAAAATAGCAACATTGGGCATGTCAGCGTCTTCATAGCCGGGCCGACCGCGGAAATCAGCTTCGCTGGCAAGGCAATATTGCTCAAACTGGCGTGGCTTTCTGAAGGCATCTAAAGCGTCAAACACTTTAAGGATAGTTTTGGGTTTTAATTCCATCAATAAGTGCATATGGGTGTGATATTCGGCTACTTTGATAGCGAGGCTCTGAATGTCTTTCGGGGCGCGAATACGCTGGCATAGTTGCTCTGTGAGTGTGATGCTGCGCGCTTCGTGGCCAATATGTTGAGGGAGGATATTTTGCGGTGTCGTGCCTTTGCCTAAATCATGGCATAACGCTGCGAAAATGACGCCGATGTCATTACTTAAGCGTGCTGCTTGGTTAATGACCATCATGACATGAATGCCGGTATCGACTTCGGGATGCCATTTTGGCACTTGTGGGACACCGAAAAGGCGATCAACTTCTGGGAATAAGGTTTTTAAGGCACCGGTTTCACGGAGTGAGGTAAAAAAACGTGAGGGTTGTTTGGTTTGTAATGCTCTTGCCAGTTCTTGCCAGACGCGCTCAGGGACGAGGTGTTCGAGTTCTTTGGCTTCAACCATTTGCTGGATAAGTGCTTTGGTTTCATCGGCAATGGTGAAGTTAAAACGGGCGGCAAAACGCGCAATTCTTAGTACGCGAACAGGGTCTTCGGTGAAAGCGGATGACACATGGCGTAGGGTTTTGTTTTTGAGATCTTGTTGGCCATTGTAAGGATCAATTAATTTGCCATTGGCATCTTGTGCGATGGCATTGATGGTGAGATCACGACGTGCGAGATCTTGTTCTAAGGTGACGTCTGGTGCGGCATGAATTGCAAAGCCTTTATAGCCGGGTGCTGTTTTACGCTCCGTGCGAGCGAGGGCATATTCTTCGTTGGTATCGGGGTGAAGGAAGACGGGAAAATCTTTACCAACAGAACGAAAACCTTGTGCGAGCATCTGTTCTGGACTCGACCCCGCGACGACCCAATCCCGATCTTTGACGGGCAGGCCAAGCAGTTGATCGCGGACACCGCCGCCGACAAGATAAGTTTCCATAACCTTTAGTTTACGGCTTTTTAGGATGAACTGCAGGCATGCGTTTGCCTAAAGGCGTTATTTTTTGTTTACGTTGGTGATCAAAAATAGCAGCGTAACTGATGACATTGGCTGTGTATTTTCTGGTTTCATTGAAGGGAATGTTTTCAATCCAAATATCAGCAGGTAAGGTCTTTTTAGGTAGCCAGCGTGCGACTCGGTGTGGCCCGGCATTGTAGGATGCTGTGGCTAGTACAGGATTCTTCTGGTTGCCATCATAAACTTGACGTAAGTAGGCGCTACCTAACTGGATATTGCGTTTTGGGTTTAGGAGCTCTGACATATTTTTGAGCGGCGCTTTGATGCGGCGGGCAATTGAACGGGCCGTTTTAGGCATCAGTTGCATCAAGCCTCGGGCACCAACGCGCGATCGGGCTTTGACATTAAAGGCGCTTTCTTGTCTGGCGACACCCAGTAACCATGATGGATCTAGCTTGGTCTGGTTACCTGCTTGAATCATATTTTTTTCATAGACAACGGGGAAACGTAAGTTGAGGTCATCCCAGGACTTGGCTTTACCGAGTAGCGCAATGGTTTGATTGTGCCAGCCCCAACGATGGGTGAGGGTGGCGAGTATTTCTAAGTCACATTTTGGTAAGGCTTGATTAAGGTAATAGGCTTGTTGGCGTGCTTCTGTGTGCATACTTAAGGCATAAAACTCACGAAGTTGTTGAATTTCTATGCGGTTTGAAAATGCGGTTAATTGTTCTTTATTAAAAGCCAGAGAACGGTGGTTCATCTGGTAACTTTTACCTAATTTATCGGCAGATAAGAAACTATAATAATCACGTTGTAACATCAGTTTGTGATAAATTTTGTCGGCTTTATTTTGTTGTCCTTGTGCGGCATAACTACGCGCGAGCCAATATTGCCAGCGGGTGGTCTGTTGCTCTTCTATATGAAGGCTGCGAATGGCTTTTTGTGTCGCGGGCCAATCCTGTTGCCACAATGAGGCACGCACTCGCCAATGTTGGTGAGGTGTATCGCCATAAAAAAGCAGCGTTTTATCTTGTCTATTGAGTGCTGCGCGGGTAGCAATGGCGGCTTGAATAGTGTGCCGTTGTGTTTGGCTAAAAGTATAGCGTTGCTTTAGTCTTTGCCATTGCACGAAAGCGTGCTCTGTTGACCTTCTGGCTAAGCGGGTTAAGCCCACTTCAATCAGCTTTTTATCAATTGTTTTAGCGCTGATAAATTTGGGGAGGCCTTTAGGTGTTTGTGATGGCATGAGTTGGAGCTGACCGAGTGGCTTTTGGTGCATGCGCTGCCAACGCGCGACTAATTTTTTGGCGGCGGCAGTATGTTTGACAGATTTAGCAAGGTAATTGGCGAGTGGAAACTGATGTTGCTCCATGGCAAGTTGTAGCCTTTGCCAGCGTAATTTGTCGGTCAGCTTGCCTTTACTTTCGAAGAACCGAAATGGGGCGTCACAATTTTTGTGTTGAGACTGTCCGGTTAACCAGAGTGCGGGCGTTTCTTTCAGGGCTTGTTGTTGTTTGCCAGTATTGATCAGGGCTGCGAGTCTGGCACATTGGCGCGCTGCATTTTGAGGAGCTTGGTAATGTTTGAGGTAATGGGACCATTGTTTGTTTTTAGCCAGGCGGTCTAACCAGACGTTACGCAGTCTATCAGCGTAGAAGCTATGACGATTTTGTTTAATAAATCGGGTCAAGCTATCAGGGTTAACTGTATTGAGACGTGTCCTGAGATAGCGATATTCGAGATAGTTTTTTAAGGGGTAATGGCCGAGCTGTTTTTTATGGGTGTAATATTGGGTTAGTTTGCCATTCTGCAGCACGTTGAGCGCTTGCTGGAACTGTGTGCGCTGCTGCTCTAGCGCCTGGTTGTCAGCGGCATGAGTGAGAATTGGAAGAAGAATGAGGAGGCTGCTGAGGAGCAGATTATTAAGAAAAACCATGGCGCTATCATAAACTAAAAGGGATTTGATGAACGGCTAATATTTACTTTTTTAGCGGTGTTGTAGAACGAGTTCTTCTAGTTTGTCGAGGTTTGGAATATAGGCGATTTTATTCCCAATATGGGTACGGCAATGTAAGAAATCTGATGTTTTATCATCGTCATTGACTAACTGCAAAGCCGTTTCATTGAGGTGAATAAGTTGGGGTGCACCGTGACAAGGAAGGGCATAGGCTTGTAGCTTGTTATCTGGATTGATGCTGTAGATAATGCAAAGCTTATTGGCTTGTTCATTGTGGTCTTTTTCATCTTCAACTAAACCCTCTAAATCGAGCAAGGTCAGTTGATGATTATTCCATTGATATTGGCCTATGCAGTAGCTGGGTTTGTCTCCTGCTTGGGTCACTCTTGGCATCGGGATGACTTCTGCAATGGCGGTGTTCGGCAGCAGCAAATAATGTTGCTGAAGCGGAATAAGCATACAAGGGATAAAGTCGGTGGATAATTCAGCCATTTTGGGTTCCTGATGATGCGTTTTTTTTAATCATGGTCCGGGTATTTTGCACCCAGTAGATTTTGTAAGGTATCGACTAATTCGCCTTCTTGGTAAGGTTTACCAAGGTAGGCATTAACACCAATGCTACGGGCACGTCCGCGATGTTTATCACCGGTACGTGATGTGATCATGATGATGGGGATATGATTAAATTGTTCATCATTTCTGACTAATGTTGCAAATTCAAACCCGTCCATTCGCGGCATTTCAACGTCGAGTAGAATGACATCGGGTATTTTGTCATTTAGCAAGGTGACTGCATCAATGCCACCGCGGGCGGTGATGACGTCGAAGCCATGACGTTTTAATAGATTGCCGGAGGCTTTACGCATAGTGATGGAGTCGTCGACAACCATAGCAACAGGCAGGCGATTTCGGATGGATTCTGATGTCGAAATAGCACTGTTGAGCAAATTGTCTGCTGCAATGGTTTTGTCTACTGCATTCACTAAGGTTGGAATATCGAGGACAAAGACAACTTGACCATCGCCTAAAATCGTTGCACCACTAATGGCGGCGATATGGTCTAGCTGTTCGCCGACAGATTTGAGGACGATTTCACGGCTGCTGTTAACCGAGTCGATAACAAGGGCGACTTGTACTTCGCCTGAATTAAAGAGCAATAGTGGCAGTTGTGGGGCATGTTCGTCTTGTAGTCTAAAGGGCTGGTTGAGTAAGCTTGCGAGTGCCATAAACTTATATTCAGTGCCGTTGAACTCGTATCTTGCATCATCACCTTGTGCCAGTAATGTTTTGACTTCTTTCACTGAAATACGCTCGCCAGCATGCACTGAGGCGAGCGGCACGGCGTATTGATCACCTGCGCTACCAATTAAGAGTGCTTGCATGACAGACAAGTTTAAAGGTAGGCGAATATTGAAACTAGAGCCTTGACCGGGCACTGACTGGATTGATAGGCGTCCTTTTAGGGTTCTAATTTCACTGTTAACAACATCCATACCAACACCACGGCCAGCCAGTTGTGACACATCGTCAGCGGTACTGAAGCCGGAATGTAAAATGAACTGGATAAGTTCATCATCGCTTGGTATTTTGTCTGGGTTGATCAGATTTTTGGCTAGGGCTTTTTCACGGATTTTTTCGATATCAATGCCGCGACCGTCATCGGAGAGGGTAATCAGTATTTCTGAGCCGTCGCGGGTGATGGTTAATGTCAGTGTTGCGACGTCAGGTTTTCCTGCTTGTTGACGTTCTTTTTTACTTTCGATGCCGTGTGAAATTGCATTACGAAGAATGTGTTCAATAGGCGCGACGATATGATCTAGGATGGTTCTATCTAGCTCTCGGTCGGCACCATAGACGATGAGTTCAGATTGTTTACCCACTTCCTCATTGGTTTGACGAACGATGCGTTCGAAACGGGGAATCAACCCATTAAAAGGCAATAAACGGGTGTTCATCAGACCTTGTTGTAGGTCGGTGCTGAGGCGCGATTGTTGGATTAAAATGGTATCTGATTCTCGGACAAGGCCTTCCATAGAATGGGTAATGTCATGTAAGTCGGTGACACTTTCAGTTAAACCGCGAGACAGATGCTGCATTTGTGAAAAGCGATCAAGTTCGAGTGGGTCAAACTCTGAGCGGCCCTGGTTTGCGTTACCTTCGTAGCGGAATAGAATTTGTGCTTCGGTTTCCATTTCTAGCTTACGTAATTGTTCTTGTAACCGTTCGACAGTCGATTCCATTTCGCCGAGCTGTTGGCGCATGGCGGTATTTTGTTGGCTAACGCGATCACGAGAGATGCTCACTTCGCCTGAGAAGTTGGTCAGAAAATCGAGTAATTCGGCTTTAACGCGGACTTGCTCATTATTATTTGTGGTAGGTTTAGCTTGTGAAGGCATTTGTTCAGCGTCAGCGTAAAAGCTGACGGTGGGAATGAGTTGGGTTACGTGAATATCGCTTACATCGGGCTCTGATTGACCACTGAATTGGTCTATCTCAGTAATGAGATCGTCGGCAGACATAATGTGACTTCGCTGGCTAAGCTGATCTTGCATGTCTGCTAGGCGATCTTGGCAACGTTGTAATAGGTTAAAGAAGGCATCATCAGTGTCACATTTATTGTCACTGGCCATGATGGCAAGCGATTCAGTGTGATGGGTTAGATCTGCAATTGGCGTAATAGCTGTTAAGCGAGAGCCGCCTTTTAAGGTATGGAGATCACGTTGTAGTTGTAGTGAAGCTTCATTGTCGCCGGATTTTTTCTGCCAGCGTTTAATAGCTTCTCCACTAGATTCTAATAATTCGGCACATTCTTCAGTAAAGGCTTCAAGGAGATCGTCATCGGTGTGTGGAATACTAAATAACCCACTATCGGTTGTTTGAACTAGTGGTTCATCAGTTTCTGGCGTTTCGAAGCGTAGCGTGTGTAGCGTATCGAAATAATGTTCAACTTGGGCATTATAATCTTCGGTATCAGCTGGGCTCTGGTTTTCTTTTAAGCCTTTAATGATCTCATTGACTTGTGTTGATCCATTGGCCAATAGCGCTGAAATGGCTGAATCCGACATATCGGGTTGTGATGCTAAGCGTGCTAATAATTGGTAGGTATCGCTTAACTCTGTGACTTCAGCGTAGTTGGCATTTTCGGTTAGTTTAGCCAAGGTATGCTGAATAGCTGATTTGTAGTCTTCATCTTCTGGTAGCTGCTGTAATTGCTGGCGTAAGAAGTGATATTGCTCGAGTAATTCATCTGTCTCATCGAGGAAGATAGACAGCGTTTCAGGGTTAAGCCGCTGTGGTGAATTGTCTGCAGTTAGTTGTTCAGTTTCTAGTGTGCTGATAAGGGCTAACAAATCATCGACTTGTTGCGGGTTCTCTTGATTTATGACGGCATCATCAATAAGTTGTTCTAGGCCTGAAACACCTTCGTCGAGCTTGTTGAGTTGGATTTCATTTAACGATATATCTTGCTGGTAGAGCTGATGTAATGTCTTGTCGAAGGCGTCAGCTACATCGGCAACGGCATTGACATTCGCCACTCTGGCGGAGCCTTTGAGCGAGTGCGTCGTTTGTAAGATAGTTTCGCTAATAGGGAATGGCCAAGCTGCATTAGAGATTTGATCTTTGAAGGTGCTGATATGGTCAGAGGCTTCATCACTGAAGATTTGGCGTAATTCTCTGTCTGTTGCGTCAGTATTCTCTGTGTCTGATTCGACATTCGGCTGCATTAGCGCCGTGATCGATGCTTTAATGGCATCGACATTTTCTTCCCCTGAGAAGTCACCTTGGGTAAAACGGGTGATGAGTAATGGGATCAGTTGATGACTTTTTATAACAATGTCTTGGACAGCCGCTGGTGTTTCAATTTGATTATCGAGTGTGAGATTGAGTAAATCTTCGATTGACCAAGCCAAATCACCGATAACCTCGGCACCCGCCATGCGTCCGCTGCCTTTTAAGGTATGGTAATGGCGACGAATAGTGGCAAGGTCTTCCGCGCTTTGTGTTGCTTGCCAGCTTGGAATTAAGGTATCTAATTCTGCGATGACTTCATCAGCTTCTTCGATAAAGACTTCGGCAATGTCGGGATCGATGCCTTCGGCAAATTGTAGTTCGGTTTCTACTGAAGGTGGCTCGACTGTTTGAAGATCATTAATGTTTAGGCCGAGTAATGGCTCTAATTCAAGATTATCGGGCTCAATAACCTCGGATTCTAGAATCAGTTCGGACGTGCCCAGTTGTTCAATGTAACGACCGACAGTTGTTGGTTGTTTTTCAACGGGTGCGGATTCAAGTTTTTGAATATACCGATCGACACTTGTTGGTTGTCTTTCAACGGGTGCCGATTTAAGTTGTTGAATATACCGATCGACGCTTGTTGCTTGTCTTTCAACGGGTGCGGATTCAAGTTGCTGAATATACCGAGCGAGGCTCGTTGCTTGTCTTTCAACGGGTGCGGATTCAAGTTGCTGAATATACCGATCGACGCTTGTTGGTTGTTTTTCAACCGGTACAGGTTCAAGTTGTTGAATATAACGATCGACGCTTGTTGCTTGTTTTTCAACAGGTGCGGATTCAAGTTGTTGAATATACCGATCAACACTTGTTGCTTGTTTTTCAACAGGTGCAGATTCAAGTTGTTGGATATATTTATCAACGCTGGTGCCAGTTTGAGCAATTAGGATAGGCTCTCGTTGGTCTAACTCGAGGCTTATTTCTTCTTCGGCAAAGTGAGGCGCAGCCATTTGCTGTAGTTGTATATGTCGAGCGACACTGGTTTCAGCTTGTGGGCCTTGTTCAGACTGTAGTTCAGCATTACCAAGATTAGTATCCTCAGTAATGGTTTCCCCACGGGCTAATTGTTCAAAATGGTCTAGTTGATATTGTGCTTGAGTGATGAACTGTGTCTGGTGTTGGCCATGCTGACTAAGCCCTTCCAAATATAATTCTGTCGCCGCAATGATCTCAGCCAATAACCCCAATTCGTTATCAGTGAAATCGATTTGGTTGGTATGGCGATCGACCATTTTGGCTGCGGTGTTTTCTAGTAACTGCGTCGTGTTATCGAGGCTTATCATTGATGTGCTACCGGCAATAAGAGCAATTTGCGCGGCAGTATCTGGAATGACGTCGTCATTGTTGACACGTTTATTTTCAACAAGGATTAACGTTTCTTTGATATTTGCTAATTCATTGAGACATTCGTCGATGACCGCGCTTTGCAGATCGTCGCTTTGCTTGTCTTGTGAGTTAGCAATTTGATTGCTTTGTTGTAACTGGTTTTCAACACGGAGTAGATCATCAGCCAGTGCCATTAATTGGCTATCTGCCGGCAATTCGCCCTGACTTAAGCTTGCGGATAAGGCTTCTTGATGTTGGCGTAGTAATTGGCTAGCGGTGTCTTCTGTGATGAGGTCAAGTGAGCTGACTAAGCTTGAAAACTGTGTGGTGAGTTGCTCGAGTGCATTTGTCGCATCGGCATCCTCACGGTTGAATTGATTGAGTTGTTCTTTGACTTCTAATAATTGCTCCAAAATACCAGCACGGGCTTCTGTGAACGCACCATCGGTGAAGCTATATATTTTTTGATGAATATTTTGGTCATAAAAGTCCAGGTCAAAGGCGGATTTGATTAAACTAACGTGGGTGCCAGAGCTCGTTGACTGTGCGATGAGCAACAGTAATTGGTGCCCAATTTCTGTTGGGAACAGAGACAGTAAATATTGTTCGTCATGTTTGGTGAGCAACTTAATCGGATCATTTAGTTTGCCGATGCTAAGCTTGATTTTGTTGTCAATTGGCAGCCCACCGTCATTAAGCGCTTCGATAAAGCCTTCGGCAATCCACCAAAGAATGATACTGCGTTCGTGGGTACAGCTAATCCGTAAATAATGGATTAATTGACCAATTTTGTTAAGACTTTCGTTGTCGTTATTTTTGATCCAACTGACCAATGAAATTTGGAAAGCATGCCCCATTTTAGCCATGGCAAGATTACTTTTTACGGTGGCATCATGCGGTTTTGGGGTGATTTCATTTGGCAAAGTAACTGATAAGCTGGGCTTGAATAGGCTATCAGCAGTGATGATTTTGTCATCGCGGCTTAAGCGTAATTCGTTAATGGTGCTGATCAGGCGAAGGGGATGATCGCTGATGTTCGGCCCAACTTGTTTTAAGTAATTAGGCAGTAATAACAAGCCTTTCAGCAGACTATCTTGCATCCGGGTAGTGTTGTCACCTGATTGGCTGCTAATTTTGGTGGCAGAGGCCAACATTTCTTGGCTGAGTAACAAAGCACCTTGCAGGTCGAGCATTTCCATAATTCCGGTGACTTGGTGTAGTTTTGTAATGCAGGGCTCTAGGGTTGCTGAATCTTGGGGCGCATCAATAAAACGCGTGAGTATTTGTAAGGCGTCAGCGAGTGATTGCTGAACCTCATTTTGAACCCATGCGAGGGCGTCGTAATTACCATTCGTTATCTGAGCCATTATTTACCCCAGACAAGAGATGAATGCGTTAATGCAGTCGAACATGTATATCGCCTTTGAATTCACTTTATGATGGCAATTTAAAGCCAGAAACAGAGGTACGTAGCTCATTGGTCAGCTCTAATAAACGGCCGATAGAAGCAGCGCTTTCGTTGGTACCTGTTGACGTTTGCATGGTGATTTCTTGAATCACGTTCATGTTGTCTGAGGTACTGACAGCGGCACTGGCTTGCTGTTTCGCTGCATCGGAGATGTTGTTAATCAAGTCAGCTAGACGATGTGATACGCCTTCAATTTGTTCAAGTGAGGCGCCGGCATCCTGTGATAACCGGGCTCCTGCAACAACTTCAGTGGTACTGCGTTCCATTGAGCTAATCGCTTCACTGGTATCGTTTTGGATAGTTTTTACTAAGGCGTCGATTTGCTTAGTTGCACTACCTGAGCGTTCAGCAAGACGTTGAACTTCATCGGCTACGACGGCAAACCCCCGTCCTGCTTCACCGGCCATGGTGGCTTGGATAGCGGCATTCAGTGAGAGGATGTTGGTTTGTTCCGCGATATCGTTGATCAATTCGACGATGTCACCGATTTGTTGTGAACTTTCTCCGAGTCGTTTAATCCGTTTAGATGTTTCTTGGATTTGCTCACGGATGGTATCCATTCCGTTGATGGCTTTTTTCACCGCTTCGTTACCTTGGGCGGCTAAGTTTACTGATTGTGTTGCCACATCAGAAGATTGGCTGGCATTTTGTGATACTTGTTCGATAGAGCCGGCCATATCGGTAATAGCAGTACTTACTTCTGTAATTTGTTGTGCTTGGTGGTCACTGGCATCTGTTAAGTGTAATGCCGTGGCCTGTGTTTCTTGTGCTGCTGAAGCGACTTGTATGGTTGTGGTATTGATCTTGGTGACAAGGTTACGCAATTCATCAATCGTGAAATTCACTGAGTCGGCAATGGCGCCGGTGATGTTTTCCGTTACGGTGGCTGAGACGGTTAAATCACCGTCGGCAAGGTCGCCCATTTCATCGAGGAGCCTTAAGATGGCATCCTGATTTTGGCGGTTGCGCGATTCCATTTGATTCAAGGAAGCTTGCAATGTATCTAATGGCACATAACTCAAATGGGCGGTCAATAAGATAGTGATTAATAATGCCGCTACAACGGCACCAGTAAACTGGACTTTATTACCGAGAAAGACGGGAAGCTGGTCGGATGCCAGCAACCAAATACCACAAATCGTTATCCCGGCAAACAGCACCATTAAGAATAGATTAAATATATTCTTCGAGGAGAATAATGATGAGTAAAAAAGTTTACTTGAGGAGTTCATAATTGTTTTCCTAACACTTGAGTATTATTTGGCAGCATTTAAAAACCGTAGGTCGGTCGCTAACTTTTGGAAGCTAAAGACATCCCAGCTGGTTCCATTTTGGGTCATATTTCCGTTGAGGTAAGCGGCAATTGCACTGTTTCTTTGTTGTGACGTTTGGGTGGGTTGCTCTTGAAAGTGTTTTAACCCAAAGACATCATCGACTAATAAGCCTGAGTAGATATTGGGGTGATTGAGCACTAATACCCTGCTTCTTTTTGATACTTTTGACTTCTGGCCTAGTAAAAAGCATTTTAAATCGAAGATAGGTAACAGCTCGCCACGTAAGTTAGCAATGCCATAGACCCATGATTTTGCACGTGGAACAGGGGTAATTTGTCGGGGGACAGGGAATATTTCCCGTGTTTCGGTTATCGGTATTAAGTAATTCAATTGGGCTAATTTAAAATCAATCGCAGTCCATGAACCTTGACGATCACCTTGTTGAGATAATCGGTTACCGCCTTGTTGACTTCGCTGCTCAATGTCGTGGAGTAGCTGGATAACATCTAAGGGGGTGCTGATTTGGCTCATGCCGCAAGTCCTAGTAATTTATTCACTTCAGCCATGAGTAAAGCCTCGGTGATCGGTTTACCAAGATAGCCTTTCGCACCTTGTCTTAAACCCCAGAGCTTATCTGATGCTTGATCTTTAGACGATACGATAACGATAGGGATATTGCTGGTGCTGGGATCTTTGGATAAATTCCGTGTGGTTTGAAACCCATTTAAATTGGGCATAATGACATCCATGACGATTAAATTAGGCCTTTTGCTATGGGTTAAGGCGATGGCTTTTTGTCCATCTTCAGCAACAATCACTTGGTGTTTATGCTTTTCTAAAATCTTTTTTAAGATAAAGACTTCGGTGGGAGAATCATCTGCAATGAGAATAAGTGCCATGGTTATTCAATTTCCAATGAAAGGGGTGCTGAGTCAGACTTTTTCGCCAATAGGTGGGTTCGAATCGCACCGAGGAGATCTTCTCGTGTAAAGGGCTTGGTGAGGTATTCTTCTGCTCCGACGACTCGGCCTTTAGCCCGATCGAATAAGCCATCCTTACTGGATAACATTACAATAGGAATATCACTAAACTTGGGATTGCTTTTGACAAGGGAGCAGGTTTGATAGCCGTCAAGGCGTGGCATCATGATATCTATAAAGAGAATATCAGGATGTTGCTCGCTAATGATAGGCAGGGATTCAAAGCCATTCTCAGCAGTAAGTACTTCGCAACCGGCTTTTTTCAGCAATGTTTCGGCCGAGTGGCGGATGGTCTTACTGTCATCGATGACCATGACCTTTAAATCAGAAAATTCAGTTTGATTATCACTCACAACTTAAAATTATACCTTTAGATTTAATTTAGTTGGGCAAGGACGATGATGAAGATAACCTATTTTTTATCGTCAAGCTAGTCACAAACTTTAAAAGTTGTTCTTGCCATAAGGGTTCGTTACATACGAGAATGTAGTATGCATGACAGCATCTGCTAAAACTGTGTGTTGATTCACATGTTACGGCCTCTTTAAAGTGGCTTTCTGATTGATATTAAGGCCGATTTGATATGACGTTAGCTGTGCCAAACCTGACGACCGCTTTACAAGGGCCGCTTCTACATTTAGAAGCGCATTTATTAGACAATCAAATGAAAGTTGAGGCTTGGTTACGAGAGCAATGGCTCGAAACCCCTGCCCCTTTTTATGCCTCGGTTGATTTACGTAATGCCGGTTTTAAGCTGGCGCCTGTTGATACCAACCTTTTTTCTGCCGGGTTTAATAATCTGAGCCCATCGTTTATGCCGCTGTGTGTACAAGCTGTGCAGTCGGCTGTTGAACGTGTTTGCCCTAAGGCTGAAAAGGTACTGATTGTTGCCGAAAATCACACACGAAACTTATTCTATTTAGAAAGCCTTGAAGTACTGAGAGGTATTTTTGAGCAAGCGGGCATTGAAGCGCGTATCGGTAGTCTGCGGGATGATTTAACTGAGACTCTGTTGGTTGAATTGCCATCGGGCAAAACGTGTTTGTTAGAACCATTAACCCGAGTAGATGACCGCGTGGCATTGGGTGATTACTCACCTTGTTTGGTGTTGTTGAATAACGATTTGTCGGGTGGCCGTCCCGTGATATTAGAGAACTTAGAACAACAAGTGACGCCGCCATTGGCTGCCGGTTGGTCGAACCGTAAAAAATCAGACCATTTTGATCACTACCAGACCGTCGCAGAAGAATTTGCTGAGCAAGTTGGCATTGATCCTTGGTTAGTTTCCCCGCTGTCTTTGCAATGTGGTGAGGTCAACTTTAAAGAGCGACTGGGTATTGAGTGTCTGTCTGGCAATGTGGCTGATTTATTAGGCCAGATACAAGCAAAATATGATCAATACGGTATCGAGAAAGAGCCCTTTGTGGTCATCAAATCAGACACGGGTACTTATGGTATGGGGATTATGATGGTTAAAAGTGCTGAAGAAATCGAGAATTTAAACCGTAAGCAACGCAATAAAATGTCGTCTAGCAAAGAAGGGCTGGAAGTCGAGAATGTATTGATTCAGGAAGGCGTTTATACCTTTGAAACGATTGGCGATGATAATGCGGTCGCTGAACCGGTTGTCTATATGATTGATCATTTTGTGGTTGGTGGGTTTTACCGTGTTCATACAGGCCGAGGCGAGAATGAAAACCTGAATGCGCCGGGTATGCATTTTGAGCCTTTGGCTTTTGCGCAATCTTGTAATACGCCTGATAAACAGGGGGCTCCGGATGATGGGCCTAACCGGTTTTATGCTTATGGGGTGATTGCGAGGTTGGCGTTGCTTGCCGCTGCGCGGGAGATCGCGGAGATTAAGGCTTAAGTTTATTTGATACCACTGCCGTGGGGGCGTTCATTTATTTTGCGTAGCCATAAATTTGTTGGGAACAAATTTAGACGCCGGAGGCGGCCGAAGGGTGAGCTACATGGATGTAGCTAATCAAATTAAACAGAACCAAACAAAAGGCCAGCCCATGCTTGCCCTGCGGGTTCCATCGTTTCGACAAATGATTTGGACGTGATAGAAACTCGCTACGCTCATGTAACTATCACACTAGTCCAAATAATTTTTCGAACTTCGGCTTTGCACAGAGGGTGGTTTGGGGCATGCCTAGAGCTTAGGAGTCTTTACTTTATCTTTAGTTTTTTAGTTTAGCCTTCAACATCTCATTAACCTGAGCTGGATTCGCTTTGCCTTTTGATGCTTTCATTACTTGACCAACAAAGAAGCCTAGCAATTGTTCTTTACCGCTGCGGTATTGTTCTACTTGGCCTGCGTTGTTAGCGATCACTTCGTCGACGATGGCTTCGATGGCGCCGGTGTCGGTGACTTGTTTTAGGCCTTTGTCTTCGATGATGCTGTCGGCGTCTTTGCCTTCTTGATTCCAGATTGTTTCGAAGATTTGTTTGGCGATTTTACCGGAGATGGTGTTGTCGCTGATACGCATCAAGAGGCCGCCGAGTTGATCGGCGCTGATTGGTGATTGGTCGATTTCTAGGTTGGCTTTGTTGAGAGCACCTAATAAAGTGGTGATGATCCAGTTGGCACAGAGTTTAGGGTCTTTATTACCTGTTTTTGCGAGAACTTGTTCGAAATAGTCTGCTAATTCGCGGCTACTGGTTATGACGGAGGCGTCGTAGCTTGATAAGCTCATGTCGGCGATGAAGCGGTCACGTTTTGCTTTGGGTAATTCAGACAGTGTGGCACGAACTTCGTCGATCATGCTTTGTTCTAGCACTAAAGGTAGGAGATCGGGATCGGGAAAGTAGCGGTAGTCATTAGCCTCTTCTTTACTGCGCATTGAGCGTGTTTCGTTGTTATCGGCATCGTATAAGCGTGTTTCTTGAACGACTTTTCCGCCATCTTCGATGACTTCGATTTGGCGTTCGACTTCGATGTTGATGGCACGTTCGACATTACGGAAAGAGTTAATGTTCTTGAGTTCTGACCGTGTGCCTAATTCTTCTTGGCCCATTGGGCGAACGGAGACGTTGGCATCGCACCTAAATGAGCCTTCTTGCATATTGCCGTCACAAATTTCGATGTAACGAACAAGAGAGTGGATTTTTTTCATATAGGCGACAGCTTCTTTCGCTGAGCGCATATCAGGTTCGGAGACGATTTCTAATAATGGCGTGCCGGCACGGTTTAAATCGATACCTGTTTGGCCTTGGAAGTCTTCGTGCATAGATTTTCCGGCATCTTCTTCAAGATGGGCGCGGGTGATGCCGATGATTTTTTCAGACCCATCTTCTAGCTCAATAGACAGTTCGCCTAAGCCAACGACAGGCAATTCAAATTGACTTATTTGATAGCCTTTCGGTGAATCAGGATAGAAATAGTTTTTACGGGAGAAGACGGAACGTTGCGTTAACTCAGCATCAATCGCGAGGCCAAATTTAATCGCCATTCTGACGGCTTCTTGGTTTAACACCGGTAAGACACCGGGTAGGCCTAAATCAACGGCACAGGCTTGAGTATTGGGAGCAGCACCATAAGCGGTGGCCGCAGTTGAGAACATTTTACTTTTGGTGGCGAGTTGGGCGTGAATCTCTAGCCCGATAACGACTTCCCATTCCATACTAGTGGCCTGATGAATATGATAAAACGAAGGATTGTATCAATTATTACAGGCTGGCTCTATTAATTAATCTTGTTTGGCCAGCTTATTCTGGACTGTGTGCTCATTCCGATGCAGATTGGGTATGATTTTAGGCAGGTTGACTACATTAAAGGAGTGAAAATGAACATGAGATTCTTGGCCAGAATAAGTGCGTTTTTGATCATCCTCACCTCATTATCAGGCTTTGGTGTGAATAGTATTCCAAGTTATGATGAACAAGTGTCAGCAAGGTGGTCGCAAGTGATGAATCAATATCAGCGTCGTGCAGAGTTGATTCCGAATTTGGTCAATGTGGTGAAAGGCTACGCTAAGCACGAGCGCGAAGTGTTGACCGCCGTAGTGGAAGCCCGTTCAGCCGTATCAAAAGTCGAATTGCCAAAAGGTATTTTAAGTAATCCGGGTGCCTTCAAACAATTTCAAGCGGCACAAGGTGAACTGAGTTCAGCCTTATCGCGTTTATTGGTGACGGTAGCGTTACCCTTATTTGAAGGCGTGTACGAATTTTCAGCAATTACAATCCCAGCTTGAAGGAACGGAAAATTGCATTGCTGTTGCGCGGCGAGATTATATTGAAGCCGTCAAAATGTTGAATACAGAACTGCGCACGATTCCTGGCCGGTGGTGGCATCAGTTTCTTTATGCCGATGTTGAAGCGAAAGAAACCTTTAGCGTGAGCGAAGAATTACAGCAAGCACCCACCGTTAACTTTTAGGCATTAAGCGATGCGCTTGCTTTGGCCGGTCAGGTTGGGACTTTATTGCACTTTATTATGCTGGTCTAGCCTGTTAATGGAGGCACCTGACTTTCCGGATTTGACGGGGCGGGTGGTTGATAATGCGGCGTTATTAAGTCCTGCTGTAAGTCAACAACTGACTGAGCTGTCTGCACAGCTTGAACAGGAAACCGCGCATCAATATGTTGTGGTGACTCTGCCAAATCTCGATGGGTATGACATTTCGGATTACGGTTATCAATTGGGTCGGCATTGGGGCATTGGCCAACAATCCTATAATAATGGTTTGTTATTGATTGTAGCGCAGCGGGAGCGCCAGATTCGCATTGAAGTGGGGTATGGCTTAGTAGGGCTGGTAACCGATGTCTTGGCGTCTAATATTATCCGTCAAGTGATGCGGCCAAAGTTTAAACAAGGGCAATATGCTGAAGGGATTATTGAAGCCAGCGAGTTGTTGATTTTCGCATTGAAAGAAGAGCCGATTCCTGAGGCATTACGACAGCGGAAATCGGCAGAAATGGATATTGCGTGGGTATTTAATATTGCTTTATTTGCCGGCAACCTTTTACGTGGACTGGTTAAGACTAAACCGGCGCGAATAGGTGTTGTGGCGGGGACAGGGATCCTGGCCTATTTTGTCAGCCAGTTATTGTTGATTGGTTTTGGCTTTGCTTTGGTAATCGGGTTTGTGATGTTCTTGACGATGAGTGGTGGCGGAATGGGCGACTATGGTGGCCGAAGCAGTGGTTCTGGTCGTATGGGCGGCGGGTTTAGCGGTGGTGGTTCATTTGGTGGCGGCGGTGCCTCGGGAGGTTGGTAAATGTCGGTATTAAGCCATCAACAAAAACAGGCTTTAAATAGCAGAATTAGAGACGTCGAAGCCCAGACCTCGGCTGAGTTAGTGAGGATTATCTGTAAAAAAAGCGATGACTATTTTTATATCCCATTACTTTTTGCTGCTTTGAGCGTGTTGGCTTTGCCGCTATTGATTGGGTTTTTGCCGGATAGTGTTTGGCAGCAGGTAGTGACAAATTTTAATGTATGGTGTGATGGTGCACTTAATCATGGCCTGCCTTACGGCTTTTTTATATTACAAATAATTTTGTTTGTTCTGGTGGCTGTTTTAGTACAGATTCCGCGGATAAAAATGGCTTTGGTGCCAGAGTCTGTTCGTCATCAGCGGGCGAGACGTCATGGTCATGAATTGTTTTTCATTGTAGGCTTGCATCTGACTAAAGATCGTACGGGCATATTATTTTTTGTTTCTGAAGCCGAACGTTATGTTGAAATTTTGACTGACCAAGCCATCGGTGACGGAATAGCAGGGCCGAATGATGAACAATGGCAACAGATTGTGGCCAAATTTTGTTGTGCGGGTAAAAGATGACCAAATATACCTGGGCTATGACGAAGCGATCGAAACCTGCGGTGCGTTACTCATCGCCCATTTCCCGGCGACAAGTCAAAATGACAATGAGCTTCCTGATCATTTGATTGAGCTATAACAGCGACTCATCTTAGACTGATGATCGGCCAATTATTGTGCTTTGCGGCTGTCGTTAATTGTGGGTCGGGGTCAACAGTTATCGGGTGGGTGACCAATTCGAGCAGAGGCAAATCATTATGAGAGTCGCTGTAGAAATAACTGCCTTCGAGTGAGTGTTGGTTTTCAGCAAGCCAGGCATTTAACCGGGTGACTTTACCTTGTTGGAATGACGGTGTGCCTGCGACTGCACCAGTGTATTGGCCATCTACCATTTCTGGTTCAGTGGCGATCAGGTTAGGTATCGCGAGTTTGTCGGCAATAGGGGCAGTGATAAACCGGTTGGTGGCCGTGATAATTAATAGCGTGTCGTTCTGTTGAACGTGCTTTTCGATCAGTTGGTGTGCTGCTGGTAACAGGATGGGGTCAATTTTCTGCTTGAGATAATCTGCTCGCCATTGTTCTAGCACACTGATGTCATTATCCGCTAAGGGCTTTAGCTGGAAGGCCAGAAACTCAAAAATATCCATGGTACCGGCGACATACTGATCATAAAAATCTTGGTTTGCCTGTTGAAAATCCGGGCCGTCGACGTGTTGGTTTTCAACTAAATATTCGCCCCAGAGGTAGTCACTATCACCACCTAAGAGGGTATTGTCTAAGTCAAAGATTGCTAAAGCCATGGTGTTGGTCTTTTTAAGAATGGATTAGAAAGGCCATATTGTATGCCAAAATGGTTTGCATACAGGGAGTTGTTTGTCTAATCTAGGCAATATTGAATAATAGACGTTATCAGCGAGATGTTGGTTGATAACAAGAGACTAGGCTAGTGATTGATAAAGATGGCTTTAGAGCGAATGTAGGCATCATTCTATGCAATGAGCACAACCAAGTGTTGTGGGCGCAGCGTGCGCGCCATGATTCTTGGCAGTTTCCGCAGGGCGGCATTAAATCTGATGAGACGCCTGAGCAGGCAGTCTTCCGTGAGCTGATGGAAGAAGTGGGCTTAGAAGAACAGCATGTCGAGATTATTGGTAAAACCAGCGGCTGGTTGCGTTATCGCTTGCCTAAACGGTATTTACGTTATGGCAATAAACCGCTTTGCATCGGCCAAAAACAGCGTTGGTTTTTGCTGCGTTTTATTGGCGAAGAGGAAGACGTCAAATTAGACCAATATGAAAAACCCGAGTTTGATGATTGGCGTTGGGTTGATTATTGGACGCCGACCAAAGAAATTGTATTTTTCAAGCGTCGGGTCTATGAAAAAGCGCTGCATGAACTCGCGCCGTTGTTGTTCCCTGAATATAAGAAACGGGTTGATCAAAAAACGAAACGTTAAGGCATATCTTTCTTAAAGACTTTGGCATTACGTTGATAGTTATAAAGGCTTTGTTTTTCGACCGGTAAATCGGCAATCTTTGCGGTGGTAAACCCTTGTTCTAAAAACCAATGTGCGGTTTGTGTTGTGAGTATATACAGTGTTTTAAGTTTGTGTTTCCTTGCCTGGTGTTCGATTGCAGTGAGTAACTGCTTACCCCGGCCAAAGCCACGGTAATTATCAGACACGGCTAAGCAGGCTAATTCGCCGATTTGGTTTTCTGGGTAGGCATGAAGTGCGGCACACGCCAGCACGGCGCCGTCACGTTCCATGACAACAAAACTATCAATATGAACCTCTAAATCTTCTCTCGACCGTTTGACGAGAATGCCACTGTCTTCTAACGGCTGGATGAGTTCTAAAATGCCGCCGACATCGTCAATTTTGGCAATGCGGGTATTTTCGAAAGCCCTAGCGCTGATCATAATGCCAGCACCATCACGGCTAAATAATTCTTGTAACAAGGCATCATCTTGCGCACGGTCAAGCAAGTGTACCCGTTGGGCACCGGCTTGGCAGGCGTTGACAGCGGCTGCCAAGGCATGGTTTGCGATATTGCCTTGTTCTTCGACTATGTCTTCGGCTTGAATTAAGGTCATTTCTTTCGGCAAGTCGGGGTAATCATCACCAATCAAGATCAACTTGTCGGCTTTTAATGCACTTACGCAGGCTGTAGCGACTGCTTCGGCAGAAAGGTTAAAGACTTCGCCGGTTGGGGAGTAACCTAACGGCGGTAGTAAGACGATATTATTTAAGTTGAGTTGTTGTTCAATGGCATCGGTACCAATACGGCGGACTTTGCCTGTATGACCGAGATCAACGCCGTCTTTTATGCCGACAGGTTGTGCGGTGACAAAATTGCCGCTGCTACACCGAATTTGCGCATCTGCCATTGGCGTATGCGGCAAACTGAAAGACAGCTTTGCTTCGAACTCAAGGCGTAATTGTCCGATAATGGCTTTGGCGACATCTAAGCTGGCGGTATCAGTGACTCTTAAGCCTTGATGATACTGCACTGGAATGTTTTGTTGCTGGCATTGTTGCTCGATTTGATGTCGTGCGCCATAGGCAATCACCAGACGAATGCCCAAGCTATTTAATAAAGCGAGATCATGAATTAGATTATCAAAGTTGTCTGAGGCAACGGCTTTGCCATCAATCGCGACCACAAATGTGGCACCACGGTGGGCATGAATATAGGGCGCAGCACTACGAAACCAGCTCGTGGTTGTCGTTGATTGTGCAGTAGAAAGTGCTTCTATCTTGTCTGTCATAGCACTCTTTTTATCGTAGTCTAAGCAAGGTTGCAAAGTTGCGTGTAAAATTTGTGAGATGAAACACGGCCGATTTTAAGTTCATTCGGCCTTAATTGAATTAGTTTGGGGAATTAACATGCCAGAATATCGTTCTAGAACAACAACCGCCGGTCGCAATATGGCAGTCGCACGTGCGCTTTGGCGCGCGACAGGGATGAAGGACGATGACTTTAGTAAACCGATTATTGCGATTTCGAATTCGTTTACTCAGTTTGTTCCCGGCCATGTGCATTTAAAAGACTTAGGTCAGCTGGTTGCGCGCGAAATTGAACGTGCTGGCGGTGTGGCGAAAGAATTTAATACCATTGCTGTTGATGACGGTATCGCGATGGGCCATGACGGCATGTTGTACAGCTTGCCATCACGAGACATCATCGCCGATTCGGTTGAATACATGGTCAATGCACATTGTGCTGATGCGATTGTATGTATTTCCAACTGCGACAAAATCACACCGGGCATGTTGATGGCGGCGTTACGCCTCAATATCCCGGTTATCTTTGTGTCTGGCGGTCCAATGGAAGCCGGTAAAACGAAACTTGCGGGTAAAGACGTTAAGCTCGATTTAGTCGATGCCATGGTGCAAGCTGCTGATGATTCGGTGAGTGATGAAGATGTCTTAGAAGTTGAGCGTTCAGCTTGCCCAACCTGTGGTTCGTGTTCGGGTATGTTTACGGCTAATTCGATGAACTGTTTAACAGAAGCATTGGGCTTGTCTTTACCGGGTAATGGGTCTTTATTAGCGACCCATTCTGATCGTGAAGAACTATTCTTAGAAGCCGGCCGTCAAATCATTAAAATTACCAAACAGCATTATGAGCAAGATGATTACAGCGTATTGCCGCGTTCGATTGCCAACAAACAAGCCTTTGAAAATGCCATTGCCTTAGATGTTGCTATGGGTGGTTCAACCAATACTGTTTTACATTTATTGGCGGCAGCCCATGAGGGTGAAGTGGACTTTAAGATGGCGGATATTGACCGGATGTCTCGTAAGATTCCCAACCTGTGTAAGGTCGCACCGGCAACACCTGAATACCATATGGAAGATGTCCATCGTGCAGGTGGTGTGATGTCTATTTTGGGTGAACTGGCGGCAGGGGGATTGCTACATACTGATATTCCCACTGTGCATAGTGAAAGTATGGCAGCAGCATTGGCAGAATGGGATGTCAAACGCAGTGATAATGCCGTAGCGCATCTACGCTATTCAGCAGGGCCAGCCGGTATTCCAACCCAAACGGCCTTTAGCCAATCAACGCGTTGGCCTGAACTTGATTTAGATCGCGAAGGTGGCTGTATCCGAAATATCGAACATGCCTATAGCCAAGATGGTGGACTCGCCGTATTGTTTGGCAACTTGGCCGAAGAAGGCTGCATTGTTAAAACAGCTGGCGTCGATGATGACAATTTAACGTTTACGGGCCCAGCACGTATTTTTGAATCACAAGACGCTGCCGTAACCGCTATTTTGACACAGCAAATTGTTGAAGGTGATGTGGTCCTCATTCGCTACGAAGGCCCGAAAGGCGGCCCGGGCATGCAAGAAATGTTATACCCAACGAGCTACTTAAAATCTAAAGGCTTAGGCAAAGCCTGTGCCTTATTAACCGATGGACGCTTCTCAGGCGGCACATCTGGTTTATCGATAGGCCATGCCTCACCAGAAGCTGCAGAAGGCGGCACGATTGGTTTGGTTGAGCAAGACGACACCATCGTGATTGATATTCCCAACCGGATTATTAAAGTGGATGTTTCTGATGAAGTATTAGCTGAACGTCGGGTAGCAATGGAAGCCAAAGGTGACGGTGCATGGCAGCCTGCTGTTGGCCGAGAACGTAAAGTCAGCTTGGCATTGCAGGCTTATGCAGCATTGACGACATCGGCTTCTAAAGGGGCTGTTCGGGATTTGGAGCAGTTGAAGAAGAAATAGGTCTTGAATAGCTCTTCCCAGTTTGATTTTGAGGAGTTGGATTTCTAAAAACATGCTAAGGCAATCATGCATAACCCAAATGGAAATCTGCTCTTAGGCCTTTTAACAGGTTGTTCAGATTTGACTTGATAACCATGAGAGATTAAAACGCAGTTTATATTTCGGAGATGAAGATTATTCAGGGAATGTCATTTCTATTTTAAAAGATATGCTGCGCCGAGAGGCTAATATTTTACAAGTAGTTAACGACTATTTGGATGATAAATATCCAGACGAAAATGCAACTTATATTTCTTCCAAACCTTTTGAAAAGAAAATTACGTTTGCTCCCAATGTTTTTGAAATACCGACAGGGAGCCAAGAAGAAGACTTGATCTCAGTAATGATGCCATTTTCTTCAGGGTTTGATCCCGTATATGAAGCCATTAAAGATGCTTGTTCTAGTGCTGGGTTTAGATGTCTACGGGCAGATGATATCTGGGAAGAAAGCACAATCATGCAGGATGTTTTTTCTTTAATATATCGTTCAAAGTCTGTTGTAGTGGACTTTTCGGGTAAAAATCCGAATGTTATGTATGAAACTGGGATCCCCCATAATTTGGGGAAAATAGTGATTCCGATTACACAGAATATTTCAGACATACCATCAGACATAGGTCATCATAGAGCCCTCAGTTACTTGCAAAATGTTGAAGGACTATCTGAACTTTCAAATAAACTGGCGGCGAGGTTAGGAAGTGTACGTATTTAAAGAAGTAAAGGCTCTATGGAAAAATTAGTGGTACTGGTTGATGTGCAAAATATCTACTACACGACCAAGCAGTCTTATGGTCAGAACTTTGATTACAATCAGTTTTGGGCGAAAGCGACTGGAAATAGGCAGGTCATCAAAGCGATTGCTTATGCCATCGATCGTGATGATGAAAAACAAAGACAGTTTCAAAATATACTGAGAGCGATTGGCTTTGAGGTCAAACTTAAACCCTTTATCCAAAGGGTCGATGGCTCAGCAAAAGGCGATTGGGATGTCGGTATCGCACTTGATGCGATGGAGTACGCTAAAGATGCCGATGTGGTGGTGTTAGCATCGGGAGATGGCGATTTTGATTTGCTGGTGGATAAAATTAGGCACGACTTCAATGCGGCGGTCGAAGTCTATGGTGTTCCGAAATTTACCTCTACGTCATTGATTAATTCAGCGTCAAAGTACATTCCAATTAATCAGAGTTTGTTATTAGGCGCATCAAAAAGATAGTCGCCAGAGAAATGGGATTAGGGAAATGGGGTCAGAGCTGTTTTAGTTTAAAATACTGTTTTAAATCGTAAAATTATTAGTATTCCGGTTGCTGTCGCAATAAAATAACACGTCATATTCCCGAGGAAGTTAGACCCAATGCAGAAAGATAATCCATTACATGGTGTTACGTTAGAGACCATTGTTGCTGAACTGGTGGCGCATTTTGGCTGGGGTGGTCTAGCAAAC
>Ga0115571_1000163_pt1 | contig 48900 bp, 50 predicted proteins | sample COGITO_mtgs_1205_FD_87293 | JGI IMG/M metagenome (GOLD analysis project Ga0115571, IMG submission 87293) | Pelagic marine microbial communities from North Sea - COGITO_mtgs_120531 | ecosystem: Environmental > Aquatic > Marine > Epipelagic | place: Germany:Helgoland, sampling site Kabeltonne...
CATGTGCTGATTTGCCACTTTAAGACCGCCTTCGTGTGCATGCCAGCTGACAGTACCATCACCATTAGCATCCGCGCCCTCTATAGCAGCTTGTGTCAATTCTGCCATTTTAGCGGCGTGAGGTTCAGCTTGTTCTGGTGAGGTTGAGATGAGTACGCCTTGGGCTGCATACAATGCCATTCTGCTTCGCGCAATGGAGTTGCCTAATGAGGTGACAACATGATCTGTGTGTGTTTTAACTGCTTGTGAAGCACCATCGGATTTGCTAGCAATGGTGGCATGTTTAACAGCGCCATTGGCTGCTTTGATTAGCCCATAGCCCACACCTGGACCTGATGCTTCATATGAAGTATCGATGGCATGGCGGACGTGTCTTGCATGCAATTTCATTGCAGATAGGTCATTTGAGGATTTGGCTGCTAGGGCCGCGTGTGCTGCTGCAATTTCTGCTTCTTTCATGGCGACTGGAAGAAGCCCGTGATTGGATGGTGTGTCATTCCAGTGGGTCATTACATGCCCGATATGTGCATGTGCTGCATTCACTGACTGTTCTGCGAATGCATGGGTGCTAAGTGCCATGCCGAGAATCATTACGGGTGCAATTCTAGAGATAATTTTTTTCATTTTGATGCTCCTGACTTTGTTAGATAATAACGATACGTCAATTGACGACACCGCACAAGACAACAACCGATCCGAATTTATCCCGAATGGATTAACTTTCACTCCGACTATGAAACGAGCCATAACATAAGCACGAACTACTGCAAAGGTTAAAAGGACTATATTCGGAAGCCTATCATTTAGGCATACAGCTACACAAATTAATATAGCGCCTTCAACGAATAGCAGAATTGAGAAGAGGTTTCAGTTAGCGCTGTAGGTAACTTTATAGGAGACCAATAGATGAAATATAGATGCGCTGATAAAAGTGGATGCTGTTGGCCCAGTTGATATCGTAACAGGGGGCATGAAAGATATTGCAACTATGCGGGTGAGAAACTAATTGATAAGCAGTGTGAAGTTGAACATACTCACATTGTGGCCTGATCAGAGGACAATGCTTCGGATACTTATGTTGTATCTGCTCCTGATTAAGATTATTTGCATTTTTTTACAGCTTTAAAGTTGTTCATTGATAGTCCAGCGCTATCGTGTAAATCATTTTAAAGATTTCCTAGTTTTAGTCGTTATTGGAACTATTGTTTGGTATTTCTCTCTAAATCGACGCTCTGTTAAATCCATAGCGCAAGGAATAAAAATGGAAAATCTTTCTTTTAATGAGTACCAACTTGTTTATAACTTCTTCTCTTTTACATTTGCAGCAATGGCTGCAGGAACTCTATTCTCATGGCTTGATTTAGCCTCAGTTTCTCCATCGTACAGGCCTGCAACGCCAAAACAAATTGTCTTGCTGCTCGACCTGAGCAAAAAAACAATTCATATCAACTAACGCGATTACCTTGTCCCAATGATGATGACTGACCACAAAAGTATCTCATGCACTCTTAATAAGAAAGTTTTAAGAAGATCTAGCTATAATGATTAAGCATGATATTTAAACAAAAATGAAAACCGACTCTAAGACCAATGAAAGCAGCAACTTTCGATATGATTATTTTTTCTGAAACCGTGATTTATCAATTTTTTTAAATCTCCGAAAATAATGGTTTGTACAGGAACTTTAAATTAGAAATATTTAACTAAACTTATGCCTGATAATCATTCATTATTCCCCTCTCCACAATTAGACTTAAGCTTTAATCAAACCGACACGCTTTCACCTGGCTTTCCTGACAAGATGGTCATACTCGATTGTGAAACAACAGGTAGCAAACCGACCTACCACCGAATAACTGAAATAGGCCTTCTTGTCGTTGAGAATGGCGAAATAGTTGATACATGGGAAAGCTTTATCAAGCCCAATCAGCATTTACCTCAAAACATTCAAGCCCTGACAGGTATCAGTCCTGATATGCTAGTCAACGCTCCTGAGTTTGCTAAAATAGCTGACCTACTGCTAGAGAAGCTTACCGGTAGAGTATTAGTCGCTCACAACGCAAGATTTGATTATGGCTTTCTCAAAAACGAATTCTCCAGAGCTGGGATAAGCTACACCACAAAGCCTCTCTGCTCAGTCAAATTAAGTCGAACACTTTATCCACATTTCAGGCGTCATGGGTTAGACCAAATCATAAAACGTTTCAAACTTAATATTCATAACAGACATAGAGCTTTTGATGACGCTAAAGCTATCTATGATTTCTTCATGCATACCTCACACTTATTTGCTCAAGATGATATCAGTGCTGTGTGTGATCAGTTAAACGAACAAGCAAACCTACCCCAAAAGCTAAACCCGAAGGTAATAAAGACACTCCCAAAACAACCAGGCGTTTACTATTTTCATGATGACAAAGGTAAGTTGATATACATCGGCAAAAGCGTGAACATCAGGAACCGTGTTCTCAATCATTTTTCACAAGATTATAAAAACCACAAAGACCTGAAAATGAGCAGCCGTATTGCTGATGTCAGCTTCGAGATAACGGCCAGTGATTTTAGTGCTCAGTTACTCGAGAGCGAAGAAATTAAAAAGCACCTTCCTATATTTAATCAGCGCCTCAGAAAAGTAAAAAAGCTTTACCAACTAGAAATTAAAACAAACGCTGCTGGCTATGCTATTCCGTCCATAAAAGAACTGGGCCTAATTGGCGACCTCAGTGGCAACTTTGGCCTGTTTCGAAGTTACCGGCAATTAGAATCAAAATTAAAAGAGCTCGCTGACGAACACAACCTTTGCTTTAAACTGCTTAGGTTAGAAGGCAGAAACACCGACAACGCTAAACCTTGTTTTAGGCATCAATTAAAAAAATGCTATGGCGCTTGCTGCCATAAGGAACCTGCCAAGGAATATAATGAAAGACTTTATGCTGCTTTAAAGGAATATCAACGTGTCATATGGCCCTGGCCGAACGCAATAGTCCTTGAAGAGAAAAACCAAGAAGGAGATAGTTATTTTCATCTGATAAAAGATTGGATCTACATTCGTCGGTTAGACTCAGTAGATGAAATTAATCACCTAACCTATCAACCAACCAAATCTAATTTAATTGAGTCACTCACACAAACCGACAACGCCAGCTCAAACAACTTTGACTTAGATACTTACTTTATCTTGATTCGTTTTCTACTTAATTCAGAATTGATAAAAATCAATAGACTCAAAGTTTATCCACTTACTTCTGGACCTGTTCCATAAGTATAACTTCGCCATCATGCTCAAAAAAATTTGGTTGAGCTCTAGGGTTAGGAAAAGCTTTTTAACTCATCCCTAGCTGCTCAAAGCTAACACCACCGTAGATGGTTTCTCGCTCAATACAGCCTTAGGTTATGTATGAAGAAGGTCTAGGCGTAGCTCAAGGTTACAAGAGTGCGTACATAGGCTTGCCATTTCTTCCCACGCTTCATGAAAGGAGCCATCTCAATACTCCACTAGATTTGAGTCTCCAGTGTGCTCGATTTGTGCCGTGGTGACTATTTATTATTTAGATAGAATTACCGATCAATAGATTTACTGAATAATAACAGTAAGTTAATGTGGTGCCCCCGACGCGATTCGAACGCATGACCTTCCCCTTAGGAGGGGGACGCTCTATCCAGCTGAGCTACGGGGGCTTAATAGTTTAAGTACTTGTGTATAATGATAATAATAAGCTAACTACTTTTCAACACCATACGACTATTTGCAAACCTGTCACAATCTTGTCACACTAAATAAAAATGCTAAAGCCAAAAATTATTTTTTTACTATCATCAAATTACTCGGGCTCACATCTGCTAACGCATTTGATTTCTTCACACTCAAGGGCCTGTTCAATCGGGGAGTTAAAAAATCTAAACAAATTCTTAAATAGACCATCTGAAACTCACAGTGTTTTTCATGACTATGCAACTAACCCACTTTTCAAAATGCTTCATACACTACCTGAAAAAGAATGGCATATGCATTTGCTTGAGAAAATTAGAGTAGAAAATGACAGTATCATTTGTTTGGTAGATAATTCAAAAAAAATTGGATGGGCAGAGAAGTTTATCAATAACCCTGAATTAGAAGCTATATGTATACACCTAATTCGAGATCCAAGAGCATTAGCTCGAAGGTGGGATAAGACCTTCACTGATGAAAAACGGGCGCGTCAAAGAGTAAAGTTAGCCCTCAAACAACCGTTGTATGGTTTAAAAACAGTGTTCAAAAGTCATTATGATGTTTACGCTTATAAATGGCTTATGCAAAACACTAGAATTACTAATTTTCTTGCTAAGACTAATCAACAAAAGAATGTTATTAGTTATTCAGATCTCGTATCAGATACAAGCGCAGTTCTAGAAAAAATAATGAAACAGGTTGGGCTAAACTTTGAAGAAGGCCAATTGAATTATGGACGCTCAAAACATATAGGAACAATAAAAAAAGATTATGTAGAGCAGACTAAGAATTCGACAATTGAAGAGGATCTCCGCTGGAAAGAAGATCTACCCCCCTCCGCGATTGACAGTATAAAAAAGAACAAAGATATCAATAGATATTTGAAATCCATAAATCTCAAGTGGACAAATAACGGAATTTCAGCAGTAACTAACTTTCATGTTACGAAGAGTGAAAAGTAGGCAGCACACGGTGCACAGCTTATGAATAGAGCGCAGATGGAACAGTACGCCTATTCTCCCCTTTTCCAGTAGAAGACAAGACTACATTTATCAAAGTTACCAAGCGGTAAATTAGTTTCTAGTATGCGTCAGTATAAAAGTTTTCAAAATCCGAGCTATAGCGTAATTGTATGAGGTTTTTGGTTCTTGGGTTTATTTCAAACTCGATATTACCACTTGCATTGTTATGAGGTATTGCACCAAATTTGAAACTACGCCTAGGCTTTTTCCAGTCTTGCTCTAGGTTTTCAAATCTACCAACAAAATCAGCCAAAAGATTCTCGCCATTATACAGAAACCAGCTCTGACTTCTAAAATGCCGATCTGACTCTAAATCATCTAGATCACAGATTTTTTGTACAAAAGTTTCGAAGCTATCCTCAGCTTTGACATCGTAACAAGCGAAAATATTTTTAGTTAAGCTTGGATTAATAACTTTATTACGATAACAGGATATTAGCCTGTTACATGGATTACACACAAAAGCAAAAATAAATGAATCTGGAGTAATTTTACGTATATCTCGTTATTTGATGTGCTGTGAGTGCACTTCAGAATATATTTTTATTTTATCTTTCTCTGAAGAAAGTATGTTTTTTTTCAAGGAAGTGCTAAATAAGAGCAACGCGTATCGAGCGGGTTGCAATTTAGGTATCTGTATATATCCAACATTATCTTTTGGAAGGTACCAGTACTCTGGCTTATATCTTCTTACCTTTCTGAAATGAGAATAATATTTTAGATTATTAATTTGTAATTCCCCCCTATTATTTATAGACTCCGTCGAGACTATCCGAATATAGTGCACCTTTTTTCACATTAAATTAATGGGTTTATTCTTGCACATGAAGATGTTAATAAATTTGAAAAAAATAATCTGAGCCCAAGCCATCGAGTTCAGTCAGCGTTTTCAAGCATTGCTCGAGAAGTACAACGAGCGTAAAGAAGACGATGTGCTGGTGAGTAATGTGCTTGAAGACTTTTCTGATGAAATCATTACGCTGTATCAAGAGTTGAAAGTAGAGATAAATTCCTTCGTAGATATGGGTATCGATCTGGAAGAGAAGGCGTTCTATGACATACTTAAGGCCTTGGCGAAGAAATATGACCTAACCTATCCAGAAGAGAAACTGCTGGAGTTGACTAAAGGAGTAAAGACGGTGGTTGATGATAAGGCGAAGTAGACGGATTGGAGTCAACGTGATGATGTCAAAGCTGAGCTAAAGGTCGATTTGATATTACTTCTTGCTAAGTTTAGTTACCCACCAGTCGACCGTGATGAAGTCTGTAAAGAAATCTTTGAGCAAGCTGAGAATTTCAAGGAGAATACTGGGTGAAATCCTTATTATAAAAACACTACTTATGGAGCTCTATCAGTATGCGAAGGGGACATAGCACGACAATGAAGCTGGTAAGGCCTGATGAGAATAAACACTTTTTTAAAATTCACTCTTTTTTGTATCTGGGGTGGTACTACTAATTGCACATTACACAAACAGCCCCACCCCCGCCCCCTTTATTGCTTAGATTAATTGACTAAATCCTGTCACAATCCTGTCACAATCCTGTCACAGTTACTAGCCCTATATAATGGTATGATGCTACAAGAAGATTAAGATAAATCCAGCTATAGCAAGGGGTTTAAGGTTGTACCGATTAGCGCAAATCCCCTTAGGAGGGGGACGCTCTAATCCAGCTAAGCTACGGGGGCTTTGGCCTGGAGTATAACAGCGCTCAAACAATAACTCACCCCAAAACCAGCTTAATCTTGCTCAGGCTGCTTCTTCAAAATATCATCAATAATAACCGGCTTACCTATGCTATAACCCTGAGCATAATCAACCCCAATTTCTTTGAGCTTCTCGAGTATAGCATCAGACTCGACAAACTCGGCCACCGTCTCAAGTCCCATCACATGGCCAATTTCATTAATTGATTTCACCATTTCATAATCCAATGTGTCATCCAACATATCTTTAATAAACATGCCATCTATCTTCAACGTATCAACGTCTAAATTTTTCAAGTAAGCAAATGAAGACAAGCCACTACCAAAGTCATCTAAAGCAAAATGACAGCCATGGGCTTTCAAAGTACGAATAAATCGCGTTGCTTCATCCAGGTTGGCAATTGCCGCCGTTTCAGTAATCTCAAACTGAATTTTACTCGCAGGAATATCTCCGCGTTCAAACTCACGAATAATATATTCCGTCATGGCTTTATCACATAGGGACTGCCCGGATAAATTGATCGAAATGCTCCTAACATGCACCAGCTCCTGAATATGCTTATTCATCCAGTACAAAGTATTATTCACCACCCAGCGGTCAACTCTAGTCGCCGAATTATATCGCTCCGTAGCGGGTAAAAAAGCACCCGGCGGGACAACCCGCCCATCCTGCAATTGCATCCGCAACAAAATCTCATAACCAACAAATTCCACCTCCTTTAATCCCACGATTGGCTGTGCATAAAGCAATAGGCGATTATTATCTAATGCATCGCTGACTCTACTACTCCATTGAAGATCACCGCGTTGTTGTATACGGGCATGACCCTCAATATGCACTTTGGTTTGGTTTCGGCCTGCATCTTTTGCTTCATAACAGGCAAGGTCAGCATTTTTCATTACCTCAACATTATCTCTAACATGCTGATCGATAATCGCTAACCCAATACTGACCCCAATGCTAAAAACATTCTCTTCCCAATGAAAACGGAAGGTTTGAAACAAATCAATTAACGACCCACAAGCTTGATTTGCCTGCTCTATTCCACAATGTTCCATCAACAGACCAAACTCGTCACCACCCAGCCGTGCCAAGGTATCCCTTGATCGCACATTCGCTGACATCAAGGTACCAACCTGACGCAATAATTCATCTCCAGCAATATGGCCGCAGGTATCATTCACAATTTTGAATCGATCTAAATCGAGATAACACATGACATGTTCAGTCAAATCCCGCTTTGAAGAACCAACAGCCCGTTTTAGGCGCTTATCAAACTCATGCCGGTTCACCAAACCCGTTAATAAATCATGACTTGCTTGATATGTTGCCTTTTCATTAATGTGCCTTGCCTGGGTAATATCTTCTTGTGTCATCACAAAATGGGTCACATATCCTGACTCATCCATTATCGGGGCAATCAACTCTTGCGCCCAATATAAATCGCCATTCTTCTTGCGGTTCTGTGACTCTCCACGCCATTCAGAACCGGATAATAACGTCTTCCATAAATCCTTAGACAATTCAGAACCGGTATTTTCTGAACGAATGATACCTGGCGATTTCCCTATCGCCTCATTCTCAGAGTAACCCGTAATGGTTGTAAACTTAGGGTTCACATATTCAATATTACCTTCCCGATCCATGAACACCACCGCATTAGGAATATGTTTAATTGCCAACGAAAGCTTTTCTAAAGCAAGTCGCTCTTTTTTCGATGAGGTGATATCACGTGCGATGCCCTGGGCACCGGTAACCAGTTGATCATCTTCATCATAAACCGGGGTTTCATGAACACTAAAGAGGTGTAATTCACCGGACTCAGTCACCACTTCCATTTCATAATCAGAAGATTGTCCCGCCAAGGTCTGGGCAATTGCCTTTGCCACTTGCTGATTAAGATTAGAATCAACCAAATATTTTGAATAATGGTCAAGAAAGTCCGCCTGCTCATACCCTAAAATAGACTTAACCGATGGACTGACATAGCTATAAAAACCCTGTTTATCATAGCTATAAATAAAGTACTCACCTCGAATATTCTCTACCAAACAGCGGTATTTCGTTTCACTTTCTTCTAACAACGCCGCTTTATCAGCAATCTCACGTGTTTTCGCTTTCAGCTCTTTCTTAATTTGCTGTGCCTGACCGGTTAACGTCAGCAGCCACATCACAAGCAAACTAAAAATAAAAAACGCCCCCATCATGATCCAATAGGACAACCATGAAGAATGCGTATCGATAAAGTGTAGAGATGGGCTGTAATTAAACTGCCATTGATGGCCGGCTACATTCACCAATCGCTCGATGACTAACGGTGTGTCATCATAACCTTGCGCGTGACGAGACTCAGATAATGTCGAAAACAAAATAGCATCACTATTCGGATCCATAATCGTGACTTCAACCCATTGACGTGCGTCAGAGGTCAAAAAATCCTCAATCAAAGCGCTGTGCTGAAACAGTTGGTACACCATCCCTGTCACCTTTTGATCTGCATCAAAGACCGGCAGCATATGCAAAAACTGTCTTTCTGCTACGGGTTTAACATTATTATTCACTTGAGATACCAAATGACCATAACCCGTTTCAGCCATCTGTTGACAGACATATTCCATCAGCTCATTCTCACAAATATCAACCCCTTGCATTTGTAAGCCCGGCGTCAATCTTTCGGACACAACCTTATTATCTTGAAGGTAGCGTGCCACGTAATAAACATCGCGCTGACCTGCTTGGGCGAATTCACCGAGCGCAGTATCAAACTCTGTGATTTGATAACCATGACGACTTTCATACCCACGCCTGTCTTTGGCTAAAACCCGCTCAACCCAACCTAAACGATATAACGCATCAGGCTTATTATCTCTAAAGTCATTGATGTAAGCCCCAAACTCTTGTTCCGTGACTTCCTCACTGTTTTGGAAAAAGGCCCGCATATTCGTTAATAAAGATTGATGCATTTCTAAACGCTGTTCAACCAAAGAATGGGCCAATTTCACATTATCATTGAACCGCTGGGCAACTTGTTCCTGCTCATTGTGACGCGCTCCATTCAAAACAAACACCAATGCTGTAAAGAGCAACAACATAGGCATCACAAAATTCACGAGCCGACTGTGCCAAACACGCTTAGGAGCAGCAAATAAAATTAAACTAATCGGGGTAAAAGTCACCACACCCAGCGCGCTACCAAGCCACCACATCACTAAGGGATCAGCCCAGCTACCATGTCCCAAAACACCAAGGTGCTGCTCAACAAGCACAACAAACAAGGCCGGCACAAAAGTAGACACCAACGCAGCCAAAGTGAAGAATTTAAAAATAACCCAACCGGTCATCAACGACGAAGGCCAAACTTGAAACCGCACCAAAAAATAACGGCCTAACCCCGCAGCCATGACAGCTTGTGTACCAAAAAGAACACAAAGACTGAGCCCATGTGGACCACTCAAACCCAATAAATAATCGCCAACAAAAAAATCACCCAAAAACACGCCAGGTAACAAGCGATAGCCCCATATTAAAATGGCTGCCAAAGCAATACCTGCCGGTGCCCACAGCGGTGTTGCACCACTAGGAGGAAGTGACAAATTAAGCGTCAATAAGCCCGTAATAAAATAAACAATGGCCAAACCAATATTAGCCATGACAAAATGGGTCAGACGTTCCACGTACCCCCCCTAAGTCTATGAAAAAATAAAGAGTTTAAAATGATTTTAGCTTATCTCAGACCGAATTGGTACAGATAACAAACGTTAATCAAAGCTAAAACATGGCAGCCATGAGTCAAAACCAATCATGTTCAAAACACACATCATCCACTATACTAACGACACAGCCTTCTTTCACCCCAAAATTCCGAGCTACCCAATGAATAACCGCGCCGTATTACTTGCTAATTTAGGTTCACCAGATAACGCAGATGAAGCCTCAGTAAGGCGTTATTTAGACCAATTTTTAATGGATCCCTATGTCATCCAATTGCCTTGGGTTTTGCGTCGCCTCATCGTCAGCCTCTTAGTCTTACCCAAGCGGCCAAAAGACTCTGCAGAAGCGTACAAAAGTGTCTGGCTAAAAGAAGGGTCACCACTCGTTGTCTTTTCAGAACAATTAAAACAAGCATTACAGCAACAGATTGACATGCCAGTAGGAATGGCTATGCGATATGGCTCACCTGATATCGAAAGTGAGCTCCTCAAACTGGCTCAACAACCTGGCATCGAAGAAATTCTATTTATCCCGCTCTACCCACATTTTGCTGACAGCACGATCACCACATCAATAGAGCAAGCTAAAACCATTATCAAGAAACATCAGTTAAATATTAAGCTCAATGTCATTGCCCCTTTTTACCAACAAGCAGACTACATCGCCGCCTTAGTTGAAAGTGCACAGCCTTATTTAGACCAACCATACGATCACTTAATCTTCAGCTATCACGGCCTACCAGAATCGCATATTACCAGCTTGGATAAATCAGCTAGTCACTGTCTAAAAGTTGAAAATTGCTGTCAAATAGCCAATCCTGCCCATCCCACTTGTTATCGCCATCAAGTCATGATGACAACACAACACTTTGTCGAAAAAGCCAATTTATCCCCTGAAAACTATTCGATCGCATTCCAATCCCGTCTTGGCCGAGCAAAATGGCTCGATCCCAATACCGAAGATCGCTTACGTGAACTGGCAGCAGCAGGTGCCAAAAATATCTTGGTGATTTGTCCTGCTTTCGTAACAGACTGTCTAGAGACGCTTGAAGAAATCGCTATTCGCGGACAAGAAGTCTTCGAAAAAGCTGGCGGCGACAAATTGACACTTATCCCCTGCATGAATCACCATCCTAAATGGGTTGAAACACTGGTAGGTTGGTGTCAGCAATAAGTTAAAAACGACCAATTAAGGTTTGGCGTACAATTTGATTAGTATATTCACCACCTGGACCATAAGCAGTCACTTCCATATCACGGCCACGTAGAATACTCATCGCGCGGTGTAAATATTGACGGTTAACATTTACAATACCGCCATTTATTTGGTTGTGTTCTTGGCAGTCGAAGGCAATCCGTTTTAACGCAGCCATTAACTTATTCAATTGTGCTGACTCACGGTCTCCCTGATTAGCAATCAAGGCTTCTAAGCCTTCCTTACCAGAAGCAAACCCATCTACCTGCAACACGGTTTCACGCTGATGGGACAACTGCTCAAGCTGCACAACCAAATGTTGCTTGCTGGCTGTCAACTCAGTCATTTTGTCGGGATTAGAATGAACCAAAGCAGCGCGCTCTTCGGTTAAAATAGTCAGGAGTTGTGTTGCTGTCCGATGTTCTGCTTGCAACACACTATAAAGCTGTTGAAATTAACTCATCGTTTGTCACCTGATTTTATCTAAATAGAGACTCAGAACTCAGCAGGTTTTGTGCCAACTCATCGGCATTAACAGAATAAGAGCCATCGGCGATAGCTGCTTTTAAATTGGCAAACCGCTCACTATCAACAACAGGCACACCTGCAATGACTTGTTGTAAAGATTGAATTTGGGCAGCAGCATTAGTCAAACTCACCGTATCAGAACGGTTTGCAAGCGCCGAAGTACCTTCAGCATTGACTGTTTTTTGATTATCGCGCGCAGTCGCATTCCGGCTAGTAGCTAGCTCAGACTGACCTAATGATTTGATATTGTTAATTTCTGACATCGCAATATTCCTTAAACTCTAATCGATGAATCGGCCATTCCGTCAAAAACTTGAGCATTTTTTTCATTAATTTTACTATAATTTAACACGCACAATACCTGGCCCATCAATCACGCCTTCCACCACACGTTTTGAAGAACTATTTTTAACGCGAACTCTTTGCCCTAAGCTCCCATCTGCCATTGCCGTCCCATTCATTTTGACTTGCATCGACCCCGCCATAGCAATCAACGTAATCACCTCACCGCGCCGGACTATTTTTTCTGGCTTCACAGCATTTTGGCTAATGACAGACCCCATCGCCAATGGGTACTTTAATTGCTTCCCTACGACCAATTTAGTATCACTCAAATAACCATGACGTAAAGCACCCACGTCAACTTGCTTAACAACGACACCTGTCACCCTCAACACATGCTTAGCTGATAAGGCTTTGGCAACAACCGGTTCTAGTAACTTAACCTTGACCGATACATACACTGTCCATGGCGTCTCTGACTGGCATTTCACACCAACAGCGTGTTGACGTCCCAAGCTAACACGCTGTTGGTGCGTAAAATCTACCAAAGGAGCGTCACATGCCTGCAGTCGTAATCTGGCATCCAAATTTCCCATCACAATCTGTGGTATATCATGATCGGTTTGTGTCTTTTCAATCGCATACTCATACGCTGTATGCTCAATACTCTCAAGAGACTATAAAGGACCAGCCCAAGCATCGATAGTGATGACCATGCTAAAAAAAACACTTAACAAGAATGGCATTAGAGTAATTCTCATCCTTTTCCTCCCAAATACGGATGTCCGTCAAACTGTTGACGAACCTGTTAATACAATGAGTTTGAGCAATTTTTGTGCCGCATCAGGTTATTGCGTTTTATCTGTTTAACAAAATAACCGCATCAGCGATAATCCAAATAGCATTTATATAGCGTGAGGAAAGTACAATGGCGAGTATCATCGATGGCGTCGATCAGCGAACACAATTAGCAGGTCATAACCGCCTAGAACTACTGTTATTCGAATTACACAACGGACAGACCTTCGGCATTAACGTGTTTAAAGTACGTGAAGCTATCCCTTGTCCCGCATTGACCAAAATGCCAAGAGCGCACGCCGCTATTACCAAAGTCGATAGTAAATTGGTCGAAATTATTGATGTTGAAAAAGTGCTCGCCGAAGTCATCGGCATGAATAACGAAGTCTCTAAAGAACTGAGCGAAGATTTCTCTGCTCAAAATGAACAACGTCGTCCGCATATCCTCGTCGCCGATGATTCCGGTGTTGCCCGTAAACAAATAGCAAGAACCATGACACAAATTGGTATCGACACCACCATGGTACAAGATGGCAAAGAAGCCCTCGAACAACTTCAACGCTGGCAAAATCAAGGTATTGATGTCAAACAGCATATTGCCCTGCTCATTTCGGATATTGAAATGCCAGAAATGGATGGCTATAGCCTAACCACAGCAGTGCGAAAAGCTCCGGAACTACAAACGATCCAAATTCTTTTGCATTCATCCATGAGTGGTGAGTTTAACGAATTACTAGTAGAAAAAGTCGGTGCCAAGAAATTTATCGCGAAATTCAACCCTGACGAACTGGCATCAACGGTTCAAGACATGGTTTCTCTTTGGCTTAAATAACTGTTTTTATAACAAAATAAAACCAAAAAGATAAATTCGCCACAAATAGTGTCTATAACTATAAGCTCGCCTAAACAGGGTAAAGATGTTTGTCATCCTCTCGTGAAAAGCTTAGGCTATGCGTTTACTCAATTGTATAAGACATTAATCACCTATGGCATCAGAAATAATGCAACGCGGCAAGGATCTTATTTGGGATATTTACGATAGCCTGACCGACCCTTATACCCGCAACAATAACATTAAAAAAGTAGGCGCTTTCCTAAGCCTCATCATTGTCATCTTCCTTATCATTATGACCTGGTGGAATAATACACCAGATGATTTTAGTCCCATTCAGAATGCCAATCACTTAGCAGCCGAACGTGATCAACAAATTGTTACCGGCTATGTCTCAACTGCCACCCTCATCACCCTCGTCAATTCTTTACTCGATAAGCCCGGCGGCTATCTTAGTAATGACATGATGTTGCCATCAATTTGGATGGATAATGTCCCTAATTGGGAATTTGGTGTTCTCGTACAAATCCGAGATTTCTCACGTTCACTCCGTAACGACATCAGCCGTTCACAATCACAATCACTAGAAGACAATGACCTCGCTATTGCTGAACCACAATTTAACTTTAATTCAGAGTCATGGATTTTCCCATCGACAGAAGGTGAATACCATAACGGCAATAATGCACTTGAAGCCTATCTTGCACGCCTGAGTAATGCCGATCAAAAAGATGCCCAATTTTATGCCCGCGCTGATAACCTTGCGGCTTGGCTGGCCATCGTTGAAAAACGACTTGGTAGCCTATCTCAACGCCTTAGTGCCAGTGTTGGCCAAATTCGTATCAATACAGACTTAGCCGGTGACCCTGCCGCACAACAATCTACACCATCACCCGCTGAAATGGTCACCAAAACACCATGGCGCGAAATTGACGATGTTTTCTATGAAACACGCGGTTCGGCCTGGGCACTTATTCACTTATTAAAGGCCGTTGAGCATGATTTCGCTGATGTCTTAAAAGACAAGAATGCACTCCTCAGCTTGCGTCAAATCATTCGAGAACTAGAATCCACACAGGAAACTGTCTGGAGCCCAATGATCTCAAATGGCAGTGGCTTTGGCTTTTTTGCCAACCACTCTCTTGTTATGGCCTCCTATATCTCTCGCGCTAATGCTGCTATTATCGATCTGCGCAGCCTACTCAGCCAAGGGTAGAATTCTTGCACTGCCGTATTTTTATTAACTTAAACACTCTAAAACATAAGGAAAATCAAAAATGAAAAAGTTAACTATTTCCGCTCTTATCGCATCAACACTATTCATTACCGCTTGTGACCAAGCTGAAAATGCTGCAGACGCAACAGCTGAACACGCAGAACACGCTGCTGAAGCCGGTAAAGAAATGGCTCACGATGCCATGGAAGCTGGTAAAGGCATGGTAGATAAAGCTGCAGGTATGGCTAAAGACACAATGGATGGCATGACAGGCCATGAAGTTGGCGGTGAGCATCAAGTCAAATCTGTCACCGATGAATACCATGAAAAAATGAAAGCACACCAATAAAATATTGGTCTTAACAAAATAAATAAAAAAGCCGGTGATATCACCGGCTTTTTTATATCAATATATATCCTCTATTGCTGAATAGCGTCAGGATAAAATAACGGTTGAGACTTAATCCTAAAGTCACGAATCAGCACTTGCCCCTCTTCCCCCGTCACAAAATCAATATATTTCATCGCCATGTGATAATTAGCATGAGGATGTTTTTCAGGATTCACCGCCATAATATGATAAGGATTAAACAACGGCGGATCACCCTGATAAAGGACGACTAAATCAATTTTATCTTCAAATGCAATCTGAGTGCCTCTATCCGTTAAAGTATAAGCCCCAATCTCATCTGCAATTTTGATCACAGCCCCCATACCTTGACCCGCTTGAATATACCAGCGGCCAACAGGTAACACGCCGGCTTCTTGCCATAACGCAATTTCTTTTTTATGTGTACCAGAATCATCGCCACGAGAAACAAACTTTGCCTCCGACAGCATCACTCTTTTTAATGCCTCCTCCACTGAGGTAGCTTCACTAATACCGGCTGGATCTGATTTTGGCCCAATCAATACAAAATCGTTATACATCACGGTACGCCGGTCAATGAAATGACCCGATGCAACATACTGTAACTCCGCTGCAGGCGCATGTACAAACACGGCATCAACATCACCACGACTGCCAATTTTCAACGCCTTACCTGTTCCGACGGCAATAACGTCAATTTTGACACCATACCTTTTCTCAAAAACGGGATGTAATACCGCCATTAGCCCTGAATTTTCAGTACTGGTTGTTGTCGACATTCTAAGGTGTTCAACAGCCTGAACAGCCTGACTCGTCACTAAAAAAGCGAGCATCCCTAAACGAGATAATAACGTCATCATTTTCACTTCCTATAACCGATTAAAATGCCCACTGGCTACGCACTTGAAAAACATGGGGCGCTTGACCATCATTAGATCCACCATCGACAGCCAAGATATCAACATAATTTGCCGTAAAACGTAATGTCGGCGTTGGATACCAGTTCAATCCTAGCGTCACGGCATCAAGCTCGCCACCATCGACATTACCATCACTCAAGTCAAGCGTACTGTACCGTAAAGCCAGCTGCCAAGCCCCAATACCACCTTGACCAACATTCGTTTCCGGTTTCGGCCGGCCAAATCGGCCTTTTTTATATTGACGTGATTCGCCCGTCAAAAAATAACCGGTTTCAACATACCAGCCATCAAAGTTCAAATCTTTGAACCCATCACGGTTCACGCGGGCATGCAAATATTCAACCTGTGCTGAAAAAGGCCCCACTACCGTAGCTAACTCTACGCCCGACTTCCAAACCTTTTTTGCATCATTAATCATACCTGTATCAACAATACTAACATCAGTGACATGACTCTCAGGCCGTTGCTTAAAGCGCACTGCCTCAGACCCACCCGTATCGCGATAGTTCGCACCTAAGCCGATATGAATCAACCGGCCCGGTACATTAACGGGCGAAAATGTCGCTCTCGTACTCGCCCCCCATCCCTCATCAAACTTACCCCCTTTAAAAGTGATGCTTTCACCAAAAACACCCATCGCCCAAGTCCAATCAGCCTCTGCTTGATACGCCATGACGCCAACGCGCCGGCCAGGTGAAAAGGCCGCCACCGTAGCCCGCTCTGTGAACGTCACGAAATTATCACTTGTTACTTCATGCAGGGTAAAAGGTTCTTTAAAGTGACCGACCCTTAGGCTCAGGTTATCAAACCCTTTATAATCAATATAAGCATCCAAAATACCCTTGCCATTCGGCCCCGTATTGGCAAAGTCATACTGTAATCGGTATCCCCAATCGTGATACATCATGCCTTTCAATGTGAGGTAAGCTCTTCTGACTTCCGTCCCATCGCCCAGCATCGGTTGGCCCCCATAAGCTGCTGCATCCAATTGCAAACGACCACCGAGTTGCATCGTAAAAGCACCATCACGCGTTGATAACGTAAAACCGCCGCCTTTAATTTGAACCTCAACGTCTGAAGGCTTACTGGCCTCAGCCAGTTTTGACGCTAGCACTTGCTGCTCTGTCTGTTGCAATAATTGGTTTTGTTTTAGTTCGGCAAGCAGACGACCATATTGTGCATCGCTCACAGTACCATTTTGATGCAACATCTCAATTAATGTCGCTATTTCAGATCCTGCATGCACCGGGGATAAAATAATATGGGGCACCAATAAGGCAGTCCAAACTAACGTCGTAAAACGCATAAAGCATTCCTTCATCAAATAAACAGTAAACCGCCACTAATCTAAAGTACGACAATTCATTAAACCCTATTTTTGGGAATTAAACTTTATTTGTTTCGTAACCAATGACCAGATTTCCCACCGGCTTTCTCAAGTAACTTAACCTGATTCATGACCATAGCGCGGTCAACCGCTTTACACATATCATAGATCGTCAATAACGCCACCTGAACCGCTGTCAAAGCCTCCATTTCCACACCTGTTTGGCCACTCGTTGCTACTTGTGCTTGACATCGGACCGCAGTGTTTTCTTCTAACACCTCAAAATCAATCGTCACTTTCGTTAAGGCCAAAGGGTGACACAATGGAATTAAATCAGCTGTTTTCTTGGCAGCCATTATTCCTGCGATGCGAGCAATCCCCAATACATCGCCTTTTTTATGGCCACCTTGCTTGATCAAATCTAGCGTCGACGCCAACATCTCAATTTGCCCCTCTGCAACCGCGACACGTTTCGTCGTTTCTTTCCCTCCAACATCCACCATATGGGCTTCACCTGCTTGGTTAAAATGCGTTAAATCAGACATACTTACTCCACAAAACAAACCCTTAAGATTGCGATATTCTACCTCAAGCACGGCCCTTAATCGCTGACATTATCAGTTTTCATCAACAAAACGATTCCGCCAGCGTACAATAGCCTTATAGCAACCATCTTTGAAGTCGGAATACGATGACCATACACGTTAAATTTTTCGCCAGTTTAAAAGACAAACTCAAGATTGATGACACCACAATAGAGCGGGCTAAAACTGCTGGTGAAGCATGGGATATAACCACCCATAATACTGAACGCCCAGACAATGTCTTAGTCGCCATTAATTTAGAATATGCCCAGTTCGAGGATGCGATTAAAGCGGGAGATGAAGTCGCTTTTTTTCCACCAGTGACAGGTGGTTAAGTAATGGCAACGCATGTTATCGAGCACATTTTTGACCCATGGAAAACCATTGCTGAACATCAGTCTAAAACAAGCTGCCACAAACAGTTCGGTGCTACCGCTACCTTCATCGGCACCATGCGAGACTTTAATGACAGTGCTGATGTCAGCGCCATGACGTTGGAACATTATCCTGCCATGACACAGCATTATCTCGATAAGCTGATCGATGAAGCCAACACAAAGTGGGATTTATTGGATACCCTCATTGTGCATCGCGTTGGAGAGATCAAACCCGCCGAACCCATTATGCTGATTGCATGTTGGTCTGCACACCGCAGGGCCAGTTTAGACGCATGCAGTTGGCTAATAGAAGAACTGAAACACCGAGCGCCTTTTTGGAAAAAAGAAACCACCCCGAATGGCGAACGCTGGGTAGAAAAAAATACTAACGGCCTGTAAACCAAACTTTTAATAAGGCAGTGAAACAAATGAAGATATTTTTTTGGTTAATTATATTTCTTAGCGTCTTCGTTTGGTCAGCTATCGCACCCTTTGATCGCATCACTTGGTTACTAGAAGTCGCGCCTGCTGTCATTGGTCTAGTCCTGATCATCGCCACTTATAAAAGCTTTCCCTTAACACCGCTCTTATACAGCCTCATTTTAATCCATTGCGTTATTCTGATGGTTGGTGGCCATTACACCTACGCCGAGGTCCCTTTATTTAATGAGCTAAAAGAACTCATGGGATCAAGCCGTAATAACTACGATAAAGTCGGTCACTTCGCGCAAGGTCTTATTCCAGCCATCCTCACCCGTGAAATCGTGATTAGAAAAAATGTCTTCAACAATATCGCTTGGCAAAGTTTTTTCATCGTCTGTTTCTGCTTGGCCTTCAGCGCTTTTTATGAACTTATTGAATGGGGCGTTGCCATCATCAGCGGCGAAGGTGCGCATGCCTTTTTAGGCACACAAGGTTATATCTGGGACACCCAATCTGATATGGGCTACGCTTTAGTGGGAGCCATTTTAGGCCTGATTCTGTTCAGCCGTTATCACGATCAACAATTACAAAAAATACCTTAGACTACTTCAAGAAGATGCCGCTAATCACGCTCAATTAACTCAACTTTATAACCACCAGGATCAGCCACAAAAGCTATCACCACCGTGCCATGCATCATCGGTCCCGCTTCACGAACGATCTTCCCGCCACGTTGCCTGACCTTGTCACAAGCTGCCGCGGCATCATCTACCGCAAGCTCAATATGACCATAGTCATCACCTAAATCATAATGCTTGATATCCCAATTATGCGTCACTTCCAACACCGTGTTAGCAGATTCATCGCCATAACCGACAAAGGCCAGAGTAAATTTTCCCTCTGGATAATCTTCTTGCCGCAGTAGTGTCATACCCAAGACTCCGGTACAAAACGCTAAAGATTTTTCCAGGTTTCCCACTCGTAACATAGTATGTAATAGTCTCATCCCCAGTCCGCCGCTTAATACCTATTCCGATAATATTCAGCATAGATCGAAATCAAAAAACGCTCAACATTATTGCAAGTAGTGGGCAGGTAATAACTAGATTATGAGAAAAGCCTGATACAAGACTGCTTTTAAGATTTTGCAGTTATGCCGCTTGTTTTTCACTCAGAGAAAAACCACTTTTCCCCGTTTTCTTAACAACGTATATCGCTTCATCAGCAGCCGTAATCAGCGCTTCAGAGCTATAGCCATTATGAGGAAACTGAGCAATACCAATCGAGCCATAAGTCGATATCACGCTCTCATGTGACAAAACAACCGGCTGAGCTAATGTGTTAAGAATGCGTTTAGCAAGCTCATCATCATTTGTAACTCTATTCGCAGACACAAAAACAAACTCATCTCCGCCATATCGGGCGAGCATATCAGATTCACGCACTAACCCTTTTAAGCGATTAGCAACTTCTTGTAACAACCTGTCACCAGCATCATGACCATATTGGTCATTAATTTTTTTAAAGTCATCAAGATCAATAAACATCACTGTAATCGGTTGCTCATAACGCTTCGCTTCTGCCACCATCGTATCCAAACGGGCCAGTAAAGCGCGTCGATTCGGTAACGCCGTCAAACTATCCTGACTGGCCATCTGCTCTAACTGAATTTTCGCCTCCAAATGATGTGCCATCTCATCTTTTACTCTTCGGTTAAATAAGCAGTGCTAATAGATATCTGAGAAACTGCCCAAGCATTTTTAAGCACAATGACCTGCCAAATGACCTCCGTGATAACCACAATAAAGTGGATTTTCTCAGGGCGAAACATGAAATAGAGCGTTAACGGCACCATCGTTACCGCATTAAGCGTAATGTAATAAAAAGGCATAATCGAGTAACTCGTACTCGCAAAACTGATCATTGCCGATAAAATAATAAAAATAAAAATTTCATCCTGAACACGCACATCGCCAGGCAATAGAAATGGCACCATACCGTATAAAACACCCAATAGAAGCCCCATCGACATCCTTGCCGTACTCCATTGCCTTGCATTGCTTACCACTAAGATTGTTTTATCAAAACGAAATTCAATCAACAAGACAATTATCGTAATCAGAACAACAAAGCCAAACCAAATTGCGATGTTAAGCATAGCCACATCAGCTGAATAAAAGATCAATGTCATCAAAATCGCACCAGATAAGATTGCAATGACATTGTCAACAGCATGGCCAAAAAACACCCTGACGCGTTCTAAATGGACTCTTTCTATAACTGAGAAGCGACTCAAATTAAAACCTTTCATCATGAATATAAAACATCGCAATCCTTGCCGTACTTAAACTAAACTTAAAGACTACTGTAATCGCATCTGAATTTATTCTATGCCAAGTGTGTCCCAAATATCATCAACCCGCTTAACCACTTCCTGATCGCGCTCAATGGGCCGTCCCCACTCCCGATCCGTTTCACCCGGCAACTTATTGGTCGCATCCATCCCCATTTTTGACCCTAAGCCGGAAACGGGCGAGGCAAAATCAAGATAATCGATAGGCGTATTTTCAACCAAGGTCGTATCCCTAACAGGGTCCATTCTGGTCGTAATCGCCCAAATCACATCATTCCAGTCTCGGACATTGACATCATCATCCACCACAATGACAAACTTGGTATACATAAACTGACGAAGAAATGACCAAACTCCCATCATTACGCGTTTGGCATGACCTGGATATTGTTTTTTCATACTCACCACCGCAACACGATATGAACACCCTTCCGGCGGCAAATAAAAATCCGTAATTTCAGGAAATTGCTTTTGTAAAATAGGCACAAACACTTCATTCAATGCCACACCTAAAATAGCAGGCTCATCAGGTGGTCTGCCGGTATAGGTACTGTGATAAATTGGATCTTTGCGTTGCGTTATGCGTTCGATCGTAAAAACAGGGAAACTGTCTACTTCATTGTAATAACCGGTGTGATCACCATATGGCCCTTCATCTGCCACATCATCAGGATATATAAACCCCTCCAGCACGATTTCAGCACTAGCAGGCACTTGCAAATCATTACTGATACATTTAACTAATTCTGTTTTAGATCCACGTAACAAACCTGCAAAGGCATATTCAGACAAATTATCAGGGATCGGGGTCACTGCCGCTAAAATTGTTGCCGGGTCACAGCCCAACACCACGCTGACTGGAAACGGTTCACCCGGGTATTCCTGCTGCCATTCTTTGAAGTCTAACGCCCCACCACGATGTGATAGCCACCGCATAATCACCCGGTTTTTACCCAACACTTGTTGACGGTAAATACCCATGTTTTGGCGTTCTTTGTGCGGCCCTTTTGTCACCACCAAGCCCCAAGTAATGAGCGGCGCAGCATCTTCTGGCCAACACAGTTGAATAGGGTATTGGCTTAAATCAATGTCATCACCTTCAATAATCTGCCGCTGACAAGCCGCCTTTTTGACCACTTTCGGCGCCATGTTAAGGACTTGTTTAAAAATGGGCATTTTCTGCCAGGCATCTTTCATCCCTTTCGGCGGTTCAGGCTCTTTTAAAAAAGCCAATAATTTCCCGACATCTCGTAACGCATCAACCGACTCTTCGCCCATTCCCATTGCGACACGATCAACGGTACCAAATAAATTGGCCAATACCGGGACCTTGCTGCCTTTCGCATTTTCAAACAATAGCGCCGGCCCGCCAGCACGCAGCACCCGATCACAAATCTCGGTCATTTCTAACTCAGGATCAACTTCAACACGAATGCGTTGTAACTCACCGCGCTCTTCCAAGTTCGCGATAAAGTCGCGTAAATCAGTATATTTCATTTAATCAACCTAGCCTCAGGCTGCAATGCCACTATGACGTAACAAAGCATCAATCTCAGGTTCACGACCACGGAATTCAACAAATAAGTCCATCGGTTCACGCGAACCACCTTGCTCTAAAATTGCCTGTAAAAATGCCGTTCCCGTCGCCCGATCAAAAATGCCATTCTCTTCAAATTTCGAAAACGCATCTGCCGATAACACTTCCGCCCATTTATAACTGTAATAACCCGCCGCATATCCGCCAGCAAAAATATGAGAAAAACTCTGTGCAAAACGATTAAATGCGGGTGGTGTGACAACGGACACCTGTTTTCGTACTTGGGCCAATACTGTGTCAGCTTGATGCGTTTGTTCAGGGTCATATTCCAAATGAAGGCGAAAATCGAACAAAGAAAATTCCAACTGTCGCAACATCATCATCGCTGATTGAAAATTGCGTGCTACCATCATTTTGTCGAACAATGCATCGGGCAAAGGCTCACCCGTTTCATAATGGCCTGAAATAAGATCTAACGCCTCACGCTCCCAACACCAGTTTTCCATAAACTGACTAGGTAACTCAACCGCATCCCAAGGCACGCCATTAATACCTGATACGCCAGCATAATGAATTTTAGTTAACATATGATGCAAACCATGACCAAACTCATGAAATAGCGTCGTCACCTCATCATGGCTAAACAAGGCAGGTTTATCACCAACAGGCTCAGAAAAATTACACGTCAAATACGCCACTGGCGTTTGCAGGCCAACCGTTGTTTGTCTGTGTACTAAACATTCATCCATCCATGCCCCACCACGCTTATGGTTACGAGCATATAAATCAAGATAAAACTGACCTCGCAAAGCACCCTCGGCATCAAAAATATCGAAAAAACGCACTGACGGATGCCAAACTTCAATATCATCACGTTCAGAAATCGTCAAACCATAAAGGCGGTTAACCACGGCAAATAAACCTGATACCACTTTATTTTCAGGAAAATAAGGTTTCACTTCTTCCTGCGAGATCGCGTAACGTTGTTGGCGACATTTCTCAGCGAAATACGTCATGTCCCAAGCAGCCAAGTCTGTCATGCCGGCAGTTTCTTTGGCAAAGGCACGTAGTTCAGCCACTTCCGTTATCGCTATTCGCTTAGACCGCGCCGCTAAATCATTCAAAAAATCTAAAACCTGCTGCGGAGATTGTGCCATTTTAGTCGCCAAAGAACGCTCGGCATGATTATCAAAACCAATTAGATTAGCTAACTGATGCCGCAGAGACAAAATCTCATCGATCACGACCGTATTATCCCACTTCCCAGCATTAGGCCCTTGATCAGATGCCCGCGTTGCAAATGCGGTATACATTTCTTCACGTAATTCGCGATTATCGGCATAAGTCATAACGGGCAAATAGGAAGGGAAATCCAGCGTAAACAACCAACCTTGTTTTTCTTCACGTTCTGCCGTTTGTGCTGCCATGGCTTTAGCAGAGTCGGGTAAACCTGCAAGTAACGTTTCATCAGTAATCAACTTTTGCCATGCCTGCGTCGCATCCATGACATTTTCTTCAAATTTAGCAGTTAATTCAGTCAAGGATTGCGAAATAGCCTTAAACTGATCTCGGTCCACCTGCGATAACTCAACACCCGATAACCGAAAGTCACGCACCGCGTTATCAATTACTTTCTTTTGCGCCACGTCCAGACTCTGATATTGCTCACTGTCTGCTAAGGTCTTATAAGCTTTATATAAGGCTTCATTTTGTCCTAACTCAGTGCTGAACTCACTCAATTTAGGTAAACACGCATTATAAGCAACGCGTAATTCATCTGAATTCATCACCGAATTTAAATGACTCACCGGCGACCACACCTGATGAATACTCGCATCCAACTCTTCCATTGGAATAATGAGGGATTGCCATGACGGCGTTTCCATCGTTGCTAATAAATCAACCACCGTCTGCTTTGCCTGCTGTAAAACTGAATTCAATGCAGGTTCAACATGTTCAGGCAATATCTTAGAAAAAGCAGGCAAAGCTGCATCAGCTAACAAAGGATTGTTCATGGTTTCATCACCGTCATTTAATAAGTTGATTGATTATACGTCATGTCACTATTAGACAATCTAGGTCAACCCCAATATTGACATAAATTCCTCATATCGTTGTAATAAATCCAATTAAACTCAGAACAAAGACGAAATTAGCGTTTGCACGATACAGATGTCTTAAATGGACAAGCATCCCGAAATTTTCCACTGTTAGATCCAGTGCATGTTACATTACCCGCATAAATTTTCGGGACTTTTGCAACACAGTCGCCAAAATAAGACGATTTTTAGCCGCTCACGCTTGATAACAAAAAGCGCCCATGCCATTATCCCCGTTCATTAGCATCTTTAACCATAGGGATAGGCTGACGTGAACAAAGCCACAACATTTTTCAAAATTAGTCTGGTCACAACCATTCTCTTCTTAACAGGGTGTGCAACAACCCAGCATCAAGGCGACGTTAGTGACCCGCTTGAAGGCTATAACCGCGTGATGCACTCTTTCAACGACACCGTTGATAAAGCCGTTTTAAAACCGGTAGCACGAGGCTATGATTTCATCATGCCGGCACCTGCCAGCAAAGGTGTTAGCAACTTCTTTAGTAATTTAAATGACATTACCGTCATCATTAATGACGTTTTACAACTTAAATTTATGCAAGCTTTTGATGACACCAGCCGTTTTGCTATCAACAGTACTTTGGGTATTGTTGGCCTCATGGATGTCGCGTCAGACTTCGGATATAGAAAAAACAATGAAGACTACGGTCAGACACTGGGAGCATGGGGAGTCCCGCCGGGTCCATACCTTGTTCTGCCTATCCTTGGTCCAAGAGACATTCGTGATACCGTTGGCCTAGTCGGTGATTACTATACCGACCCAATGACTTATGTCAAACCATCTATTACACGCGACCCAGCAAGAATACTATGGGCTATCGATAGTCGAGCTAATTTATTAAAAGCTGAAAAAGTGCTTGATGCAGCAGCCATTGATGAATATTTTTATGTTCGGGACGCTTATCTACAACGTCGTCAAAACTTAGTTTATGACGGTAATCCACCAGAAGAAGAGTTTGACGTCTTCTCTGAATAAACTAAGAACGGGACAATAAAATCCCATCAATTTATAATAAAAAGAGCCGGGCATTAGTCCGGCTCTTTTTATTTATCAACCACATTGTAAGTAAATGACGACATTTTATTTCATCACCGCTATTATCACAGGCTTCGCCGTCCTTATTTGGGGTGCCGATCGTTTTGTTGATGGTGCCGCAAATATTGCTAGAAACCTCGGTGTTTCGCCGCTTATCGTCGGTTTAACCATCGTCGGATTCGGTACCTCTGCACCCGAAATGTTAGTGTCAGCATTAGCCGCATTCGATGGTGCGCCAGCATTAGGTGTCGGTAATGCCATCGGCTCCAATATTGCCAACATCGGCATGGTCCTCGGCATCACCATCTTAATCACACCACTGACCGTCAACTCAGACACCTTAAAACGTGAATTCCCCATGCTTGCCCTCGTCATGGCATTAGCATTGTGGCTACTTTGGGATCGATTTTTAGGCTACAACGACGGCCTCATCTTATTTGTAGGCTTCATCCTCACCTTATTCGGCATGGCCTTCATCGCAATGAAAAGCAGCCGAAGTGATCCCCTTCAACAAGACTTCGATGGCGAATATGCTGTGATCAGCATGACAACACAACAAGCCAGCATGAGCTTCATCATTGGTTTAGCTGCTTTATTGATTGGCTCCAAAGCGCTTGTTTGGGGTGCTACGGGCATCGCTACACTACTTGGCGTCAGTGAACTCGTCATTGGTCTCACCATTGTCGCCATTGGCACCAGTCTGCCCGAACTCGCGGCATCGATCATTTCAGCACGCAAAAATGAACATGACCTCGCGATCGGTAATATTTTAGGCTCTAACGTCTTTAATATCCTTGCCGTCTTAGCGATGCCCGGCCTCATTATGCCTGCCGCCATCGACAACGAAGTACTACACCGTGACTTCCTCGTTATGGTGCTCTTATTTATCCTCCTCTTCGCCTTTTCAAAATATGGAAAAGGCGGTCGAATTGGTCGAATTTCCGGCGGTATCCTGTTATTGTTATATATCGCCTATAATAGTTTACTGGCATACCAAAGTACGGTAGGAATAGCAGCTTGACTCAAACTGACATTCAACAACTTAAATCGCTTGGCCTCGCTGTCGTTAACACAGAGCTAGAGGCTATTACGGCCCTACGTGACCGTATCAATGATACCTTTGCCAAAGCATGTCAGCTATTGCTCAACTGCCAAGGAAGAATTATTGTCATTGGCATGGGAAAGTCAGGCCATATTGGCAATAAAATTGCAGCGACGCTAGCCAGCACAGGCAGCCCTGCTTTCTTTGTGCATGCCGGCGAAGCCAGTCATGGTGATCTCGGTATGATCACCCAAAAAGACGTCGTACTCGCTTTATCTAATTCAGGGGAAACGGCTGAGTTACTTACGCTGCTACCCATCATAAAACGCCTCGCTACACCGATGATAGCGATAACAGGAGAACCAAATTCAACATTGGCAACCACGGCTGATGCCCATCTTAATGTCAGTGTCGAAAAAGAAGCCTGTCCACTTGGCTTAGCCCCCACATCAAGCACGACGACTGCCTTAGTTATGGGCGATGCCCTCGCCATTGCCTTATTAGAAGCCCGCGGGTTCACAGCCGAAGATTTCGCCCTGTCTCATCCCGGCGGTAATTTAGGCCGACGTCTGTTACTCCGTGTCAGTGACATCATGCATACTGGCCATCACATTCCCAAAGTCAGTGACCAAGCCTTAATCAGTGACGCACTGGTTGAAATGAGCGAAAAAGGTTTAGGCATGACCGCAATTTGTTCCGCGTCAGATGACATCGTTGGTATCTTTACTGATGGTGACCTACGCCGTGTCTTGGCCCAAACAGTTGATGTACACACCACCGCTATTGCTGACGTCATGACCACCGAATGCAAAACAGGTGACCCTGATATGCTCGCGGCAGAAATATTAGAACGCATGCAACGACACAAAATCAATGCATTGTTAATCGTCAATGACCAAAAACAGTTGATTGGTGCTATCAACATGCACGACCTGCTTCGTGCCGGCGTCGTTTAGAGGAAAGCCAATGCAAGACATTTTAGATCGCGCTAAAGACATTCAACTGCTTATCTTTGATGTCGATGGTGTCTTAACTGATGGCAGTATTATTATTGGTGATGATGGCGAAGAATATAAGGCCTTTCATTCCCGCGATGGCCACGGCATGAAATTAATTCAGTATACCGGTGTCGAAATAGGCATTATTACCGGCAGAACATCGACCGTCGTAGAACATCGTATGACCGGATTGGGCATCAACCTCGTCTATCAAGGTCAAAAAGTAAAACTCCCGGCTTTTGAACAAATGATCGAACAAGTCGGTGTTAAACCAGAACAATGCGCTTATGTCGGTGATGATTGGGTCGACCTTGCCATTATGGGTCGTGTCGGCTTGGCTATCGCGGTTCAAGATGCCGATCCGCTTGTGAAAGAAAAAGCTCATTGGGTAACGCAAGCAAAAGGTGGCAAAGGTGCTGCACGCGAAGTCTGTGAAATGATTATGAGAGGGCAGGGTACCCTGCAAGATCAAATTGAACGCCATTTATAAACTCACTCACTTACAACAAGGTTTATTAATCTTATTTTCAGGATTGATACTGTGGCTATTATTCGGCGGATCAAAGCAAACTGAGAACAACATAACATCAGAAAAAACCAGCTATGACCAAGCCAGTGATTATGCGATGAGCGACTTCACCATGACAATCATGGATAAAAATGGCCAACCCTCTCGGGTGATAAAAGGCCAAGAAATGAGCCACTACCCTGAGGATGACAGCACCCATATCACCTCACCTACTGCCGAATTTATCAATCAACACCAAGACACTTGGATCGTCACATCCGAACAAGGTAAAACACATGGCAAAGGCCATGTTATTTTATTAACCGACAATGTGGTTATCAGTCGGAAAGACGATGAAAAAATGGAATTGCAAACGTCAATATTGACCCTAGATACGGAAAAAAGCACTGCTTATACCGATGCTGCTGTCAAAATAGTTTCCCCCTATGGTGAAACCAATTCTATTGGCCTGCATGCTACACTTGAAGACAAAACGATTAACCTGCATTCCAGGGTGAAAGGACATTATGATGCACCACCGCTACAATAACCTGCTGATTGGCTTACTGGCCCTACTGCCAAGCCTCGCCATCGCTTTACCAAGCGATCGCAACAAGCCGATTAATATCGAAGCAGACCATGCGCAATTAGATGATGATCGAGGTATTACCCAGTACAAAGGCCGGGCTGTTTTGACCCAAGGCACACTGCGTATTGACGGCGACATCATCACGTTTTACTACGACAAAAACAAAAAACTCTCCAAAGTTGTCGCGCAAGGCAAAATGGCAAAATACCAACAAGTTCAAAAACCGGGCGAAGATCCTGTCAAAGCAGAAGCCCTCCAGATGGAATACCATGCTGGGGGCCAAAAAATACACCTGCTTGGTAAAGGCTTTGTTTTGCAAAATGGCAGCAAGTTCAGTGGCAACCGTATCGAATACGATATCGCCCGTAACGTCGTCAATGCCAATGCCAAACCCGTCACTATAGGCAATAAAGTTGAACGCACCAAAAGCCGTGTTCACTTCATTATTGATCCGAATAATCAACAGATCAGCAACAAGCCAAAGCCCAAGAAAATACCAGTAGCCGCAGTCAAATCTAAGCCAAAACAATTGCCAAACGCCCCGATCGAGCCGATCATTGAAAATGATGCACAGCAAAGCAATACGAATGCCTACCCAACCACCCGAACTGTATCTCAGCTCAACATTCGTACCGGTCCAGGCAAGACTTACGGTAAGTTAGCGACCTTCGCCTCGGGTAGCGAACTCATCGTTCTCACCGAACAAAATGATTGGCTTCAAGTACGTGGCATCGCAAATAGCCAAGTCGTCATCGGCTGGGTACATCGTAATTACGTCTCACCCAACCAATTTTTAAAACAAGATAATCCTTAATCATGGGTACTTTATCTGCCAAGCAGTTATCGAAAAGTTTCGACGGTCGAGAAGTCGTCAAAGACAGTTCCCTAGAAGTCAGTAGCGGAGAAATTGTAGGCCTCTTAGGCCCCAACGGCGCGGGGAAAACCACCAGCTTTTATATGATAGTTGGCCTTCTTCCAGCCGATAAAGGCCATATTTTCCTTGATACACAAGAGCTTACCCAAGAGCCAATCCACCGTCGCGCCCAATTAGGCATTGGCTACCTGCCACAAGAAGCCTCTATCTTCCGCAAACTCAGTGTCGCCGATAATATCTACGCCATTATCGAAACCCGCGACGATCTCAGCCCCATTGCTAAAGATGCCCTATTAGAACAATTACTACGTGATTTTCACGTCACCCATATTAGAGAGAGCATGGGCATGGCTTTATCGGGTGGTGAACGCCGCCGAGTAGAAATCGCCCGCGCCCTAGCGATGGATCCTAAATTCATCTTACTCGACGAACCCTTCGCTGGTGTTGATCCAATCTCGGTATTAGATATTCAAGCGATTATCAAATTACTAGCTGAACGCGGTATCGGTATTCTCATTACAGACCACAATGTGCGAGAAACGCTTAGCGTTTGTGAACGGGCCTACATCTTCAACGAAGGCGAAGTCATCGCCAAAGGCACACCAGAAGAAATTCTAGAAGATAAGAAAGTACTCAGCGTTTATTTAGGCCGTGATTTTAAGCTTTAAAGCTTAGTAGTTCTGATACTTTCGTCTATCTGAATTGCTTACAGTCTGGCCATTTCCAACCCAAAGCAGACATTGTTCGATGAACAGAGAAAAGTAATATCCATACTAGTACCAAAGTACAATAATTAGCTAGGAGTTTTTTGGTATAATTATAACTGTTTTGCTTATAAATATAGTCGAGACTGTAAATACTTAATCATAGCCGACCTTGGTGTGAAGCAAGCTACGGAAAGCCGCAGATCTTTAGTTTACTACTCAAAGATGGCTGGGCTGCATTTTCAAAAAAGGAAAGTGTTATGGAAAAATTAGCTATCACAGCATTACTTCTGGCAAGCTTTAGTGCAAACGAGGCAACCTTTAGCTTTGCGGGTTATGCTAACGGAACAGTTGATGATGGGAACGGTACTTCCTTTAATGAAGGTAACTTTGATTCTGCAACAGAAGACGGTATCAACGTTGTCGCTACAGCATCTAGAGAAACGTTGTTTGGTACAAAAAAAGCATACTCATACTTAGATGCTTCTAATAGTAACGGTGATGCTGGACTAGGTGTTTGTTATAGTTACGATTGTAAGGGTTGGTTTGACACTGACCACTTTTCGGATGCTGAATCACTAGTGCTTAGTTCCTCAAAAGAAGTGACGCTAGGTAAAACATTATTCCGCAACAAAATCATGGAACGTCATTTGGCGGAGCCGTGACGCTACCTGTTGACGGCTCAGCTGTAGGCGACTTTTATTAGCAAATATGATTGATTTTTCTAGCTACAACTACACTGGTACTAAATTTACTTTTGCAAATAAAGTTACTTCGAGCAGAGATATTTTCGATAAAAAAGATAATTTTTTCCTTAGTTCAGCCAATGTCTCAGCTGTTCCAATTCCAGCTGCGGCCTTCTTATTTTCACCTGCTTTACTAGGGCTTTATGGGTTTACGTCGTAAGGCTAAAAACTCAATAGCTTAAATACTATTTTAAACTGGATAATAAGAAGCCGTAGTGATTAAAATCATTACGGCTTTTTACTGCTTTGTTACTTTATACCAACGCTTTATTTTTACTTTAAAACACTGCTTTGTAGGAGCGCGGTTGTTTTATGAGTGACCGCTTTTGGCACTTAACGACCCAAAGCGGACACGTTAGATAAATACTGACTATGTTTATACACAGCCCACCATCTTTAAACACGGAGGTTTTCAACGATGCTGACCTTCAGAAACTATAGTATGTTTGAGAGTGCTCCCTAAACCCTAGTATGGTGCAATAGAATGTATGATTGAAACGTCAACAAAACAATTTCTCGAGCGAAGTGACCACCTAAATACAAATTACTGTCTATTATTCAATCAAGATAGCAATAGCTTTGGAACTTTATACAGCCCCTAGATGTCTATTCCTTAGGTATCAGTACCAGCTGCAGGTCATTAATTTAATAAACATTTACTCTTAAGTACTAAAATAATTTTTGAATTAGACAAGACTAGAACAATATGCCACTATGCAAAAACTATTTCACCTAAGTACAACATGCGAAACTTTATAGCTTCACTGGCATTTCTATTGGCAATACTGTCAACTTTCTGGTTTATACTTGGAATGCTTCAAATTGTGCCTCTTGTTTTCCAAATACCGGGGGAGACTAGCTTCAGGACCCATGCTTCAATAACAGTATTTTTTTTATTGACAGCCTCTTGGGGCTTCTGGAATAGCGATTAATTAAAAAATAAAAAAGGGAAATTAATGTTGAAAAAGTCAGATTTATGTATTTTACTAGCAGTTTTTATCGCATTTATAACTACAGCATTTTTATGGTTCACTGGACAAAGAGAGGAAGGGCTATTTACCGCGACGTGGATTCCATCAATTCTAAGCTTTGCAATTTATTTTAAAATTATCACAAGAAGAAACTAATCATGGAAATATCCTTAATATTTGTTACGGGGTTGTTTTGTGCTGCTTTAACTATTTTCGGCGCGGTCTTAACTGTGCTCGAATTTAAAAACATCGACAAAGAAGAGACCAAAGATAAGAAATAACATTCTTTAGACTAATTCTGAGCATTTGGCGTCGGGTGCAGGGGAAAGTCATTTTTTCTTTTTTTTGATGAAACGGGTCAAATTTGCAGAAAATTGATGACTGACATCAACTTTAATGAAAGAAGCCATTTGTTTATAGTGGTTCAAACTTGAGCTGGCAGCTTACGTCTGTGAGTTCAACCGGTCGATGCAACACACTACATTCACGTAAGTAAAAGCGGTGTTGAAAATGAAACAAAGACCACGGATTTATTACACGGAAAGTCAGAAGGCCCTGATGTGGGATCGTTGGAACAAAAGTGACTCTCTCCAGCAGATTTCTCAGCTATTTAATCGCCACCATTCCTGAGTAGAGCGTATCTTGGCAGAGACGGGAGGGATACGGCCGGTTCAACGAAGTCGCTCAAGATTGGGACTGACTTTAGCTGAGCGTGAAGAAATATCGCGGGCAGTAGTTGCAGGGGATTCAATTCGATCAATTGCCACCGTTCCCGGCAGTTCTCCATCTACTATTTGTCGTGAGTTCAAGCGCAATGGTGGTCTGAAAGCGTATCGCGCAAATCAAACAGAACAGGCAGCTTGGGACCGAGCTCATCGCCCAAAAGTCTGTAAGCTGGTAGATAACTTGTCATTAGCCTGTATTGTGGCAAGAAAGCTTCAGCTGGCGTGGTCACCTACACAAATTGCTGGGTGGCTTAAGCTTACTCAGCCGGATAAGGATAATGCCCAAGTCTCACACGAAACTATCTACCGCAGCCTTTATATTCAGGCCCGTGGCACCTTGAATGAAGAGTTACTACAGTATTTGAGGCGCACTCGACGTATGCGTCGTTCACGCCATTACACACACAAAAAAGCTAATCACGGCAGAATTATTGACACGGTATCAATAAGCGAAAGACCTGCATCAGTTGAAGATCGTGCAGTACCAGGTCAATGGGAAGGTGATTTGATTTCGGGGTCAAACAACAGCCACATCGCTACATTGGTTGAGCGTCATTCACGTTATGTGATGCTGGCCAAACTTGAGGGGAAAGATACAAAGAGTGTCATTAATGCGTCGATAAAACAGGCTCATAAGTTACCGTGAGAGCTCTATAAATCCTTAACATGGGATAGAGGAAAAGAGATGTCAGCCCACAAATGGTTTACGTTGGAAACGGATATTAATGTGTACTTTTTTGCTCCAAGCAGCCCTTGGCAACGTGGTTCTAATGAAAATACGAATGGACTATTGAGACAATATTTCCCAAAGAGAACAGACTTGTCCAGCCACTCACAAACAAAGTTAAATGCAGTTGCACGACGTCTGAATGAACTCCCTAGAAAGACACTAAACTTTGAAACACCAGCAGAACGATTTAATATATGTGTTGCGTCGACCGGTTGAACTCACAGCACTAAGCAGCCACTCTAAATCTCATTATTCCTTTTCATCCCCATCAACCACTTCACGCTCTGGGAAGAATAGTCTCGGTTCAACCCGAGCATCATTCAAACTCACACCCAAATGTAAATGTGGCCCCGTCACTCTGCCTGTGGCGCCCACTGTACCAATCACATTGCCTTGCTCAATAATCTGACCATCTTGTACATCAATACGATCCAGATGACAAAACATCGTCACCAAGCCTTGGCCATGATCGATAAAGACCGTTTTGCCGTTAAAGAAATAATCGCCCGTCCCCCGAACAATACCTTCAGCAGGTGCATGAATTTCGGTTCCTGTTGGTGCCGCGATATCCATCCCACTATGTGGCCTTCTTGCTTGACCATTAAATACGCGACGGCGACCAAATAAACCACTCACCCGGCCTTCAATCGGCCAAGCAAATTGCAAAGGTAATTCAGCTTTATCAGTCCAATGACGCAACGCAGATTTGATTCTGGCCGATTCCTTATTAATCCGCGTCATATCTAATTTATTTGGATTAACTTTCCGTTTATTTTTAATCGTAATATGTTGTGTCGGATACGCCTTATCCTGAATTTCAAATAATGCTCGGCTGATTTCACCTGCTTGAGTCACAGTCAAGCGTTGTGTACCAATTTTCGCACCCAAAGGCACGCCCACAATCGCCAGCCATTGACCATGTGATTTCACTACCGCCACTGGCTTTTTACGGTATTTCACCACCGGCTTCGCTAAATCTTCTGCCGATAACGGCACAATCACCACGCCACCGGGAATCGCCGCTTGCTCTGGTAATGCCATCGCCCATAACTGACTACTCAGTATCAAAGTCACAACAACGAAAAACCCTTTAATCATGTTTTGTTTCCTGCACTTGGCAAACTAATTCACCTTGCTGCAATTTAACATTTACTTGCTGCCCAACGGTCACGGACGCTGATTGAGACAAAACGCCACCTGTTTTATGATCAGTCGTAATGCTGTAACCACGTTCTAGGGTGTTTAGTGGGCTGACCGCTGATAAAGTCCGTATTTGCTGTTTAAAATACGTTTGTTTGGTCGCCAGTCCTTGTCGCATGACTAAATGTAATCGTGTTTGTAATTGTTCAAATCGATGTTGTTGCTGATGTAACATCGGTAGCGGTGATTTAAGCTGTAAACGTTGACTCAAATCTTGATACTGTCGGGCGACTTCATCTCTGCGTGTCGTCATCACATACCGTAAACGGCTACGCAAATGCGTCAATTTGTAATGTTGTGCTTCAATCGTCGCTTGTGGATGTTTCAGCCGAACAGCCCAATAATCTAATTTTTGTTGACGCTGCATTAGGTTTTGTTGCAACGCTTGATGCAGTTGTTTCTCTAGCCGATCTAAACGTTGCATCTGCTGTAACAAAGCTGTTTTGGGTTCTGGTAGCCGACGGGCTAAATGCGTTAAATGACGTTGTTCATTTTGCAAATAATGCGTCATCAACAAGGTTAAACGCCGACATTGCCCTTGTAGTTTCTGCAACCATTGTTGGGCATCTGGCACGGCCAATTCTGCCGCTGCCGACGGCGTCGCAGCACGTACATCCGCCACAAAATCTGCAATGGTGAAGTCAACTTCATGGCCAACAGCGCTGATCACAGGCAAACCACACTTAAAAATAGCCTGTGCCACTTTTTCCTCGTTAAAGCTCCACAAATCTTCCAGCGAACCGCCACCTCGACCCACGATCAACACATCACATTCATCTCTCTGATCGGCTGTCGCAATGGCATTGGCAATTTGATTTGCAGAATCAGATCCTTGCACAGCCACAGGATAGACAATGACATTCACATCAGGAAAACGGCGCTTCAACACGGTTAAAATATCATGTACCGCCGCCCCATCAGGCGATGACACCACCCCAATTGACTGCGGTAATGTCGGTAGCGGTTTTTTATCGGCTGCATCAAACAAACCGGCTTCACCTAAACGATGTTTTAACGCTTCATAAGCCCGTTGCAGCGCGCCACTGCCGGCTTCTTCCATATGCTCGACGACAAGCTGGAATTCACCTCGGCCTTCATACAATGTGACCCGAACCCGCAATAACACCTGCATACCATTTTCAGGGGTAAAGCGTAATTGGCGGTTTCGGCCTTTAAACATCGCACAACGCACCTGCGCCGCTTCATCTTTTAGGGTGAAATAAATATGACCCGATCCCGGCATCGCCAAATTAGATATCTCACCTTCAACCCACAATAAGGGAAAGTGTCCTTCCAGCGTCGCTCTGGCCTCACGCACCAAGCGTGAAACAGCATAGACATCCTTAACCGGACGTTTGGCTAAAGTCGATCGATTATTCTCTGGCAATGACAACGATATGATTCCCTAAAAGCACCTTCAAACAAATTGAAAGAGGCCTAAATTAGACAGCCTAACAATCATTTAATAAAAATCCAATAAATAGCGAGGATTTCGAGGCGATTCCTGATACAATAAACGGTTAATATTACAGTAATTTCAGGAAGCAACCCTCATGAGAATTGCTCAAGAAGCCCTCACTTTCGACGACGTTTTACTCCTCCCTGCCTATTCAAACGTCCTGCCACGCGATGTCAGCCTGACGACAAAATTAACGCGAGGTATCAACATTAATATCCCGCTATTGTCTGCTGCGATGGACACCGTGACAGAAAGTCGCTTAGCCATCGCCATGGCACAAGAAGGCGGCTTAGGTATCTTGCATAAAAACATGACCATCGAAGAACAAGCCGATGAAGTCCGCAAAGTGAAGAAATTCGAAAGCGGTGTTGTCCGTGATCCTATTACTGTTGGCCCAGGTACCACCATTGGTGAAGTAGTCGAATTAACCCACGCCAATAAAATTTCAGGCGTACCTGTAGTCGATGATCAAGATTTAGTCGGTATTGTGACCAGCCGTGATCTGCGTTTCGAAACCCGTTTCGACAATCCTGTCTCATCGGTCATGACACCCAAAGATAAATTAGTCACCGTTAAAGAAAATGCCGAACGTGATGAAGTTTTAAATCTACTCCACACACATCGCATTGAGAAAGTCCTTGTCGTTGATGACCATTTCCACTTGCAAGGCATGATTACGGTCAAAGATATTCAGAAATCATCCGATAATCCACTGGCGTCAAAAGACAGCCAAGAACGTGTTGCAGCCTTAGTCAATTCTGGCGTCGATGTCATCGTTGTTGATACCGCACATGGCCATTCACAAGGCGTGCTGGATCAAGTTAAATGGGTCAAAACAAACTACCCAAGTGTTCAGGTTATCGGCGGTAATATTGCAACCGGTAGTGCTGCCACAGCCTTAGTTGAAGCCGGCGCAGATGCCGTCAAAGTCGGCATAGGCCCAGGCTCAATCTGTACAACACGTATCGTCGCTGGTGTCGGTGCCCCACAAATTTCAGCCATCAGCAATGTGGCAAAAGCATTAGAAGGCACAGGCGTGCCGTTAATTGCCGATGGTGGTATTCGCTACTCTGGTGACATTGCCAAAGCCCTTGTCGCAGGCGCACATACCATCATGATTGGCGGGATGTTCGCAGGAACAGAAGAAGCCCCTGGCGAAGTCGAATTATTCCAAGGTCGTGCTTACAAGTCATACCGTGGTATGGGCTCCTTGGGTGCCATGCAACAAAGGCAGGGTTCCAGCGATCGCTACTTCCAGGAATCAAGTGAAGCTGACAAACTCGTCCCAGAAGGGATTGAAGGTCGCGTTGCATTCAAAGGTAACTTAAGCCCAGTTGTTCACCAATTATTGGGCGGAATTCGTGCAAGTATGGGTTACACCGGTTCGGCTAATATCGAAGACATGCGTACCAAACCTGAGTTTGTCCGTGTCACCTCGGCCGGTATGAATGAAAGTCATGTTCACGACGTCACCATCACAAAAGAAGCCCCCAACTACCGCGTCAATTAATTTATCTCTAGCCAATACTGCGCTTCGCAGTATTGGCTGTTCAAACCCGCATTATTTTAGAGACCACCAATCGCTATGAGCAGCCAACTTCACGATCACCGTATTCTCATCCTCGATTTTGGGTCGCAATACACCCAACTGATTGCCCGCCGAATCCGTGAAGCCGGCGTCTATTGTGAACTCCGCGATCCTGACATCAGCGAACAAGAACTCAAGGATTTTGCGCCTAAAGGCATTATTTTATCCGGTGGCCCAGACTCAACCACTGGTGATGCTGCACCTATCGCACCGCAAGTTGTTTTTGAACTCGGCATTCCCGTTTTAGGCATCTGCTACGGCATGCAAACCATGGCTACCCAACTTGGTGGTCAAGTCGAATCATCCGATCATCGCGAATACGGCTACGCCCAAATTCGTGCACGCGGCCATTCAAAGCTATTACGAGATATTCAAGACCATACCACCGCTGAAGGTTATGGCCTGCTGGATGTCTGGATGAGTCACGGTGACCATGTCACTGCATTACCTGAGGGCTTCAAGCTCATCGCCAGTACCGATAGCGCACCCATTGCCGGCATTGCCAATGAAGAGAAACAATTCTACGGCCTACAGTTCCACCCTGAAGTCACCCACACCTTGCAAGGTCAGGCAATCTTTTCAGGTTTCTTAACGGATATTTGCCAATGTGACACTTTGTGGACATCTGATCACATCATTGAAGACAGCATCGAGACGATTCGCAAACAAGTCGGTGACGATCATGTCTTACTCGGCTTATCAGGCGGCGTAGATTCCTCTGTTGTCGCCGCCTTATTACACAAAGCCATTGGCCCAAAACTGACCTGTGTCTTTGTTGATAATGGCCTACTCCGAGAAGACGAAGGCGATCAAGTCATGGCCATGTTTGCCAAAAACATGGGCATCAAAGTCATTCGTGTAGATGCTGAACAACGCTTTTTATCTGCACTCGCAGGGGAAAATAATCCGGAAGCCAAGCGAAAAATCATTGGTAAAGCATTTGTTGATATCTTCGAAGAAGAGTCCAACAAAATTCCAAACGTTAAATGGCTGGCCCAAGGCACAATCTATCCTGATGTCATCGAATCAGCTGCCGCTAAAACAGGCAAAGCACAAATCATTAAAACCCACCACAATGTCGGCGGCTTACCAGATTATATGAAGCTCGAATTGCTCGAACCCTTGCGTGAGTTATTTAAAGACGAAGTCCGTAAATTAGGCGTTGCTTTAGGCTTACCAAAAGACATGGTCTATCGCCACCCCTTCCCTGGCCCAGGTCTAGGCGTGCGTATTCTTGGCGAAGTTAAAAAAGACTATGCCGATCTATTACGCAAAGCCGATAAAATCTTTATCGACGAACTATACAGACATGATTTATACGACAAAACCAGTCAAGCCTTCGTGGTGTTTCTTCCCGTTAAATCCGTCGGCGTGATGGGTGACGGCCGCCGGTATGACTATGTTGTGTCATTACGCGCCGTAGAAACCATCGACTTTATGACGGCACGTTGGGCCCATCTTCCTTATGAGTTCCTCGGCCTTGTCTCAAACCGGATCATCAACGAAGTTGACGGTATTTCACGCGTCACTTACGATATCTCCGGTAAACCGCCTGCCACTATTGAGTGGGAATAACCCTTAATTCATCTCGATGAAAAAGCGTTGTGTCCAACTGATTATTATGGGTAGGGTACAAGGCGTTGGTTACCGCTTTGCTGCACAACAAGTAGCAAAACAATATCAACTGCAAGGTTGGGTGAAAAATCAGCCCAACGGCGATGTTGAAATTATCGCTGAAGGCGAGCAACAACAGATTGATCAGTTTACAGATTGGGCTAAAAATGGCCCAAAATATGCTGATGTCCATCGCGTTGCAATCAAGCACTTGACCGAGAGTGGTGAGTTCACGCAGTTTAATATTCGCTAATTATTGAGGTTAGAACAAAGGAGATGCATAGTGACAAAATTATCTGACATCGAAGGTCTCGGCCCATCATATTCTGACAAACTGAATCAAGCTGGTATTGGCTCAATCGGAAAATTTCTTGAACTTTGCTGTGTCAAGAAAAACCGCAAAGCCACAGCAGATAAAACAGGCATTAGCGAAAAATTAATTCTTGAATGGGTTAACCGCGCAGATTTATCGCGCGTCAAAGGCGTTAGTAAACAGTACGCTGATTTATTAGAATTTGCTGGCGTTGATACTGTGCCAGAATTAGCACAACGTAATGCTGAAAACTTACAACAAAAAATGGCAGAAGTGAATGAAGAGAAGAAACTCGTTCGCCAAGTGCCTTCTGTCTCTCAAGTTGAATCTTGGGTTGCACAAGCCAGAGAATTACCACGCATTGTAACGCACTAAACAATTCAATACAGTTCGAACAAAAAGCAGTGAACGCGAAAGTGCTCACTGCTTTTTTATTGTCCAAAAGAAAGGCAATACATAGTGTTATTACAGATGGTATGGCATTATTGCCCTAAACTAACCGCAGTGGAGAATATAAATGGGCAAACTGAATAACCAGGTAAAAGCAGCCATTAAACAAACAGACTTATATCCCTTAGCCACAGCATCTAACACCGGTCACCCGAACGTCATCCCCGTTAAGTTTGTTTTAATCGAAAATGATGATGAACTTTGGCTTGTCGACAATTTTATGGATAAAACTCTGACAAATCTTGAGCAAAACCCCGTTGTCGCATTGAATGTCCTTATCCCTGAACAAAATATTTCTTATCAAATAAAAGGCAAAACCCAGATCGAAACCAGCGGCGATAAATACCAAAAAATGCGGGATATTGTCTTAAAAACAAAACCTGATGCGCCTGCCAAAGGACTGATCGTCATGCACGTCACAGAAGTCTATGACTGCTGGCCTGGTGCGACAATAGGTCACCGTTTGGACAGCAACTTATAAACAGCGCCTCAGCCATATGGCCTTATCCAATATGTTAATTTCTACTACGCTTATCATTATCGCCTTCGCCGGTGGACTGGCTTTGTTTTCTAAAGCAGGCGATGCCCCTGGCTTAAACAACGACCAACTCACCGACTGCCCCAGTAAGCCGAACTGCGTTTGTAGCGAAAACGACCGAAGTCTAGAGCATTACATAGCGCCAATGCCTTTGTTACCTGAACAACAGCAACAAGCCATGCCCGCTGTGAAAGCCAGCATCATTGCATTGGGCGGACAAATACAAGACGAACAACCCCATTACCTCGCCAGTACATTTTCTTCAAAATTCCTAGGTTTCATCGATGACCTTGAAATCAGAATAGACACCGAACAAAACCAAATTCACCTACGCTCATCATCTCGCATAGGGTATAGTGATTTCGGTGTAAATAGAAAAAGAGCCGCCTCGCTAAAAAGCACTATCCAACATCATCTCGATACAATGACAGGAAAACCTGAGTGACCAATAACGATATTCTCCGCCGCATTCGCTATATCCTTGACCTTAATGACAATAAAGTCATCGCTATATTCAATCATGTCGAATACCCTGTGACACGGGAACAAATCAGTAACTGGTTAAAAAAAGAAGATGATGCTGATTATAAAAACTGTAATGATAATCAGTTCGCCCACTTTCTCAATGGCCTCATCACTGAAAAACGCGGCAAAAAAGACGGCCCAATACCCAAAGCAGAAAAAAGCTTAAACAATAACCTCATCTTCACAAAGCTCAAAATTGCCTTCAATTTAAAAGCGGAAGATGTATTGGTTATCCTCGAACTAGCTGATTTACAGATTAGTCGACATGAACTAAGCGCTTTTTTCAGAAAACCCGCCCATAAGCATTACCGCAGTTGTAAAGACCAGATCTTGCGAAATTTCATAATGGGCCTACAACTGAAATACCGACCGCCTAGTATGGCAACTGAGGCCTTTGCATGGCCAGACCAAGAAGCCTAAATAACAAGGTAATCTCACGTTGTCCAATCAATCAGATTGCTTTAACATGATGCACACAAATAAACACGATAATCATATCCACTACCGGGGGCTATTTTGACACACTTTTTTTCGCTCAAAGCATTACGCACAAGCTTACTTATTCTCAGCATGAGCCTGATTTCAGCCTGTGCAACCACCTCAAACTCATCTTCAGCAGGTGATGTAAGCTTTGGTGAACAGCCAGAAAACTATAAAGAGATCGTCGTCGAATTTTTAAAGAAAAAGCCCACCAGGACACCATTAGATTTAGATAACATTGAATTTTTAAATGAACCCAACAAGTTCATTTTCGATCAGTTCCTCCAAGAACAGTTTGGCTACCGCGCATGTGCTCTTGTCGCGACACAAAATGCTAAACAATCTAGAGATTTTCGTTCTTTACGCGGCCATTTTTTTCTGATCAACAACGGGAAAGTCATACAGCATCTACACGACTCTGGGATCGTTTCTTTATCTGATAAATTCTGTAATGTTCAAATGTTAGCTCAAGAAACTAGGATTGCTAATGCACAGCTTGCTGCTGCAGAAGTCGTTGATGAACATGGCTTTAAATACATTACTTGCCAAACAGCTAGCAAAGAAGTCTTCTTCGCTTTTAACTCTGACAAGCAACAGTTAATTCAACAACATGATGGAGAAACCGTCGCACAGTTCGATATCACTGAGCTCACTGATACTTATATCGTGGCAGAAGCGCCAGAGCACCGTATCTCAATTAACCGTGCCTCAGGTACGTTATTACATCAGCATAATGGAACAGAACACCAAGCCAGTTGCGAACTAAGTAGCCAACGTAAGTTTTAGATCCGACAATCTTTGAGCCCTGGCATTCCAGGGCTCAATTTGTTCTTTAAAATCGTGAGTAAGCCACCTTATTCATTAGTTCGCTCGGCACCTGTTAGTTCATTTCATCTAACGACCACCGAATAAAGAACCCAATACACCGCGAATTAACTTCCGTCCCACCTGTCCGCCTAGACTCCGCATCGCACTTTTCACGAAGGCATCCATTGCAGAATCACTACGACGAGTAGATGATTTAGACTTCCTTGATTTCGCGTTCCGCGCTTTTTCTTTGGCCAAACGTGCCTTCTCTGCCGCAGCATCTTCTTTTGCTCTCGTAGCCGCCGCTTTACTGCTTGCTTGTTGTTCAGCTAGCTTGTCAGCACGGGCTGTCAAAATCTCGTAGGCCGATTCACGATCCACCTCTTTCTCATACACCCCGGCAACCAAAGATTGCGCCATCAATGTTTTCCGCTGTCCCGGTTTAATAGGGCCGATCTGACTTTTAGGCGGCTTGATCAAAGTCTGTTGCACAATACTGGGGCGCCCTTTTTCATCTAATAATGACACCAAGCTGCGTAATCACCGTTTCAGTATCCAATTTAGGGTTTGCCCGAAATGTTTGTGCCGCCGCCCTCACTGCTTTTTGATCTTTCACCGTATACGCCCTTAAAGCATGTTGAATTCGATTCCCTAACTGGCCTAAAACACTGTCAGGGATATCCGTTGGGTTTTGTGTCACAAAATACACACCCACGCCTTTCGAGCGAATCAGTCGCACTACTTGCTGAATCTTACTCAGTAATACTTTCGGTGCATCTTTAAAAAAATAGATGCGCTTCATCAAAAAATAATACTAGTTTCGGCTTATCAGGATCACCCACCTCAGGTAACTGTTCAAATAACTCTGCCATCAACCATAATAAGAATGTGCTATACAACTGCGGTGAATTCATCAATTTATTAGCTGCCAACAAATTAATAATGCCCTTACGATCCTCACCGGTCTGCATTATATCATCTAAATTTAGCACCGGTTCAGAAAACAACTGAGCCCCGCCCTGATCTTCTAACCCGATCAAACGTCGCTGAATCGCACCCACACTCGCCGCCGGCACATTACCATACAAAGTCCGATATTCTGCTGCATTATCAGCCACAAACTTCAGCATCGCACGCAGGTCATCTAAATCTAATAACAACCAGCCATTGTCATCTGCCACCCGGAAAACCAGATTCAAGACACCTTGTTGAACCTCATTCAATTTCAACAAACGAGACAACAATAAAGGGTCCATTTCAGAAATAGTCGTTCTGACGGGATGGCCTTGCTCACCAAACACATCCCATAAGGTAACGGGAAAGCCGGTAAAGGCAAAGGAGTCCAAAGACATTATTTCAACACGTTCCGCCACCTTAGGATGCGGTTTACCCGGCTGGCTAACACCTGATAAATCACCTTTCACATCGGCTAAAAAACCGGCACACCCAACTCACTAAAGCCCTCAGCCAAACCCTGCATCCTGATCGTCTTACCCGTACCCGTCGCACTTGCAATCAAACCATGTCGATTCGCCATCTTAGGTAAAAGTCCAACTGCTTGTTCAGCTTGGCCAATAAAAATTGTCTGTTGTTCAGCCACCTGCCTGCCCCTATAATTAAACTATTTCTTAAAATAAACACTTTCTTGCAACCAATCGAATTATGTCATGTTCTAACCCAATGAAACCAACTTCATTTAACCCAACAAGACAAACGCAATCATAAGGAAATTATGTGGCAATTGCATTACGCCTCTCACTATTAGCATTCTGGCTAACGACTATCAGCGGCGTCAATGCTCAGGATTTACCCGCCATCGACATACCCAACAAACTCAGTGGCAGCAGCGTCCTTATTTTAGTCAAGCAAGACGATCCCTTATCTCAAAAAATCGCTCACTATTACGCACAGCAACGGCATGTTCCGACCACCCAAATTGCATCAGTCTCTCTACCACCCCATGCAAATAGATTGAGCCCACAACAGTTCTCAATGATCATGCAACAACTTAAGCCCAAATTCACTGCTGATATCAAAGTCATCTTACTCACTTTTAATGCACCCTATCGTGTTGGATGCATGTCCATTACCAGTGCTTTCGCCTTAGGTTATAACGAAAAATATTGTGGTCAAAACTCCAATAACAAAGCCAAATGCAACCCGACCGCACTCAGCTCTTATTACAACGACCAAACTAATTTACTTTGGCAGAAAGATAGTCCTCTAAAACTTAGCATGATGCTCAGTGCCACTACATTTCAACAAGCCAAAGCTTTAATAGATCGCGGTATCCGCGCCGACAGAACCTACCCCGAGGGTCACGCCTATCTTGTCAGAACACATGACCGTGCTCGTAGCTCCCGCATTCCTATATTCAAACGCTTCGTTGAAGTTTGGCAAGACCACCACAACATCCACGCACACTTTGTTGATGATAGAAGCAACAAAACCGACACCTCGATAAAACACAAAAAAGATATTTTGTTCTACCAAACAGGCTTGCCACATGTGCCAGCTATAGACACTAATACATACCTACCAGGCGCTATCGCCGATCACCTCACTTCAGGTGCCGGCATCGGTATAGGCCATGATGGTCAAATGAAAGCATTTCGCTGGTTAGAAAATGGCGTTACCGGTAGTTATGGTGCTGTGATAGAGCCTTGCAACTTTTCAGAAAAATTTCCCAACCCTCAAGTCCTTATTCCCAGTTACGCCAATGGCGATAGCTTAATCGAAGCCTATTGGAAATCAGTGCAACAACCCGGTGAGGGATTATTCATAGGTGAACCCCTAGCAAGGCCATGGAGTAAAACCATCCATTCCTACCAGGGGGAAACACTTGTGATCAGCACCAAAGAACTGGATGCAGACAACTATCTAATCGAAGAAAGAAATAACCCCGACAAAGAATGGCAAGAAACACCCTCTGATGTCACAGCGAAGGTGAAGAAAAATCACTTAGAAATCCACATTCCAAATGCCCAAGCAAAACAGTACCGAATCAGCAAGAAACCTTTTTATTTCGGTATTATGAAATTGCCTGAATAGGAAGAAATCAGCTTGCACTCTATGAGTCTCAAGCCGGCATCTGGCCGGTCATTATTTCGTCTGATAATACTGTTCTAGTTCATTTTTATTTAAAGCCACGACCTCAAACATCATAATTAGTCGCCGAGATATCGCCACCACGGCCTGTCCAGTTGGTGTGGAAAAATTCGCCTGCTGGCTTATCAACACGCTCATAAGTATGGGCGCCAAAGTAATCACGCTGCGCTTGTAACAAGTTCGCTGGTAATCGCTCACTACGGTAGCCATCATAAAAGGACAAGGCACTGCTAAATGCCGGCGATGGTACACCTAAACTAATCGTCGTTCCGACCGCTTTTCGCCAACCGGGTAACGCCTCGGTAATCGCTTTGATAAAGAAGTCATCAAGCAATAAGTTTTGTAAGTCAGGCTGTTTATCAAATGCCTCACGAATATTAGCCAAAAATTGGCTTCGAATAATACAGCCACCTCGCCACATCATGGCAATACCGCCATAATTGAGCTCCCAGCCATAGGTCTCTGCTGCTTCTCGCATCAACATATACCCTTGGGCATAAGAGATGATTTTTGAGGCATACAAAGCATCCCGAATAGCATCGACCATTTCGCCTCTATCGCCCGTAAACTCACTGGCCAGTTTCGGTAATATTTTTGAAGCTACAACCCGCTCATCCTTACGTGCCGATAAACAACGCGCAAACACCGCTTCACCAATTAAGGTCAGAGGAATACCCAAATCTAAGGCATTCATCCCTGTCCATTTACCTGTGCCTTTTTGGCCCGCTTTGTCTAAAATTTTATCAATTAATAAACTGCCGTCTTCTTCTTTAATCGCCAAGATATCTCGGGTAATTTCGATTAAATAGGAATCTAAAACCCCTTCGTTCCACTCTGTAAATACCGCCTGAATTTCATCGCCACTCATACCAAGGCCTTCACGCATTAACTGGTAGGCTTCGCAAATCAATTGCATATCGCCATATTCAATGCCGTTATGCACCATTTTGACATAATGTCCGGCACCATCATTTCCCACCCAGTCACAGCACGGTTCATTATCAACTTGTGCCGCAATCGCTTGAAAAATAGGTTTAACGGCTGGCCAAGCAGCATGGTTACCACCGGGCATAATCGACGGCCCATGGCGTGCACCTTCTTCACCACCCGACACACCAGAACCAATAAATAAAATACCTTTTTGATGTAATTCGTAAGTCCGGCGATCGCTGTCGTTATACAGAGAATTACCACCATCAATGATAATGTCGCCATGCTCAAGGTAGGGAATTAATTGTTCAATAAAAATATCGACAACAGGCCCTGCTTTTACCATCAACATGACCCGGCGAGGGCGTTTCAAGGTAGCAACAAACGTGGCCAGATCATGACAACCAATCACCTGTGTGTCTTTTGCTGGGCCCGCTAAAAAATCATCAACCTTACTCACCGTTCGGTTATACACCGCCACCGTAAAACCATGATCGTTCATATTTAAAACTAAGTTTTGGCCCATCACAGCCAAACCCACCAAGCCAATATCCGCTTGTTGTTTCACATCACTCATTGTCGTTTATTACCTTAATATATTCACCCACCGCCTCGCGAGAAGATCCCACAATCAAACGGCCCTGACCTGTTGCAACGTCATACTCGACGGCACCAGATACTTCAATTTTTTCACCTGTTTTAGCTTGCCCCACATAAGTCTGTGTAAACACCAATACCTCAGAAATCACATCGTGATCCAAAGCATAACGTGCGGGGAAATCGAACGAGAACTGATCATCAACAACGTGAGTTGTTAATGTTAAGACACCTTGTTTTTGGTATTGTTTCTGTTCATTTTCACCCACTTGAACATCAACCATACCAATATCAAACTTAGTACCATCAATGACCGCTTTATTAAATTTGCGATTTTCATGCCAAGAAAAATCGTCATAGGACAATTCCCCCATACGGCGTTGGAAATTATCTCGCATCAAGGCATTACCTAACAACAACAATACACCGTCAGCTACCGCTTGCTGTACTCCTAGTCGTGTTCGATGAAACTCCTCTCTGCCATAAACAACCAGATCGATATCTGAACTTGCTTTCTGACAACTGATTAATAATGAGCCTGTCACACCTAAATCATCAATATTCGTCCCATATTGCACCAAAATAGGGATTAACCGTTGCAAGCGTTTCACTATGTCATCGCAAGCAGGCCCTTCTAAAAGCTGAGCTAATACTTGTTCAGGTTGATGGTGATAAACAATCCGTTCAGCTGACACCGCATGAAACGCGGCATCAAATTGCTGGGAATGATAAAGATACTCAGGATAATGTTCTGCTAATAGTTGATTTGCAGCGTCGGTCCCGACCTTTTTCCAACCAAGCTCCGATTGTACATAACGCAAAAAGCAACCGACCTTACCGTCATGGGCACCATAACTCACCACGGCAAAAACCAATCCTTCAGCCGTTTCAATAAAATCTTTGGGCAGAAAAGGAAAGTCAGTCTGTCGGTTCATCTATTAAGCCTTACTTCGAAGCCATACCCATAAACCCGAGAATGATAAAGCAATCAATAAAAATCCAATAAAATCTAACGCCCAAAAACCCAACGCACCCAGTATCCGGCCATTATGCAAATCCAAAACAAAACGTTCAATAGAGATACCTTTGCCATAAAAATAACGCGCTAAATCTTCACGTACCATGCGAGGCATTGAAGTGGGTTCGCTCCAACTCACGCCCTGCAATGAAATTTGTTCCCACTGCTCAAGCAACACATTACCTCGCCACATACCATGACGTGTTTGTAGCACCGGCAAACCATGAAATAAACCAATATTTTGAATTTGAGAAGGCACGCCCAAAGCGCCACCCATTTCTTCAATAAACTCACCTTCCGAGCTCAACAAAATAAGGGCATCATCAGAAGCCACGATC
>Ga0115571_1000165_pt1 | contig 48845 bp, 59 predicted proteins | sample COGITO_mtgs_1205_FD_87293 | JGI IMG/M metagenome (GOLD analysis project Ga0115571, IMG submission 87293) | Pelagic marine microbial communities from North Sea - COGITO_mtgs_120531 | ecosystem: Environmental > Aquatic > Marine > Epipelagic | place: Germany:Helgoland, sampling site Kabeltonne...
CAGCTATGGGTGTAGCTACTATGGCATTCAACCTAAACGGTTTCAACTTCAACCAGTCAGTTGTAGATTCACAAGGTCGTGTAATCAACACTTGGGCTGATATCCTAAACCGTTCAAACCTAGGTATGGAAGTAATGCACGAGCGTAACGCTCACAACTTCCCTCTAGATCTAGCTGCTGGTGAGTCTCTACCAGTTGCTCTAGTTGCTCCAGCAGTTGCTGCGTAATTAGTTCCATCTAGGACTTAGTAAAAACAGAAGGCTTCAAGCCTTCTGTTTTTTTTTTTAATTAAAAAGTTCGAAGTTTATTGTTTATATTAATACTCTTGGATCTTTTTAATTAATGTTAAAATTAGCGGGAAACGGATTTGAACCATTGACCTTCGGGTTATGAGCCCGACGAGCTACCAAACTGCTCTATCCCGCGAAGCTATTACTACATTGATAATAACATTTAAGGATACTTTACTACCTTTGTCAATATTTTCTTCAAATTTAAATTTCGGTGTCAGGCTTAACAAGCTTATATTTAAGGGTTTTGTAAATATTACTGTATCACCAAAGTGCTATACCATTTAATAATTGTAAACGCGAAATTTATTAAATAATGTATTAGAATTTATATTAGCATTAGCTTAAATGTTACGAATATTTAATTATTTCATGGTTTTTTTATAAATTACGTAACAAAAAATTTAATTAGAAAAACAGTATGACAGCAGCATTTTTACCTCCAATCCTAGTACCAGTTGTGACACTTGTATTCCCTGGTATCGCTTTTGCTTTATTTTTTGTTCTAATCGAGCAAGAAGAAGTAATTTAAAATATGTTTTAGGTTTCTTTGTTTTAAGAAACCTAATCCTAATTAAATATCAACTCATACATTACAAATAGGTATTAATCTCTTAATTGAATGGCATCTTTAGATAACCTTATATTTTTGATCTTATTGGTTGTTACCGTAGTTTATTGGGCCAGCTTAATATTTACCAACTTTAAATTTTTAACAAAATTAAGCTTTTTTGGTAGTGTTTTAGCCAACGGCTTAATATTCACTTTACTGGGTTTACGCTGGTTAAACTACGGTTATTTTCCATTAAGTAATTTATACGAATCATTAATGTTCCTTGCATGGGGCATTACCTTTACTAGCATAGTACTTGAGTACAAAACCCTTACATCGATAGTCGGGTCTATCAGTAGTCCAATTACGCTTTTTGTTGTAGGTTTTGCAAGCTTATCATTACCCGAAAATATGCAAGCCCCTTCTCCACTTGTTCCCGCATTAAAATCAAACTGGTTAATGATGCACGTTACAGTAATGATGTTAAGCTATGCAAGCTTAATTGTGGGATCATTGTTAGGTATTCTATTTTTAATATTAACAAATGGTCGGAAAGACGAAATTCTTTTACAAGGTAACTCGTATGGTAGAAGTTTCTCTGCTTCGAATCTAGCTAATACGGCTTTTTATAAAGAAGATTCCACGGAAAATTATTCTACTTTAATTAGTGAAAATGATGTAGTAGTAATACCTAACAAGCGACTAAATCTTCTCGAAAGTTTAGATAATTTAAGTTACCGAACAATTAGTTTTGGTTTCCCTTTACTAACAATTGGTATTATTGCCGGTGCTGTTTGGGCAAACGAAGCGTGGGGTTCCTACTGGAGTTGGGATCCTAAAGAGACTTGGGCTTTAATAACTTGGTTAGTTTTTGCGTCATATTTACATGCACGTATTACAAAATCGTGGCAAGGGCGTAAACCTGCGATTATAGCGTCTTTAGGGTTTATTGTAGTTTGGATTTGTTACCTAGGTGTAAATTTCTTAGGCAAAGGACTGCATACATACGGTCAACTTTAATTTATTAAACAATGCGAATATTATGCTGGCAAAGATCCAAGAAATTACATTATTTTTAAATAGTGTGTTTTAATTTCTTGGATCTTTGCTATTTCAATAGTTGTTATACATGTTTGGTTACACGTAAAGCTGTCTTCCTAGACCAATGGCTAAAATTGCAGCAACTAATGCAATCATTAAAGCTATAAAAATTTGAGAATCTGTAATCATTTCTAATTTTTTGGTAAGATCATCTCTTAAAAATTATAATATAACGCGAAAATTACTCCCACAATTTTAGGGGTTAAGTTTAGAAAACTTTATTAGCTTCCAAGTTTGAAGGCGTCTACGATAAGTCCATAAATCAGTCCTGTTTTGAAATAATTTAAAAGATCAAATAGCCTACTACCGTACTCACCTGATCTAGAAGAGGTTTTTTTACTTTTATAATAAAAGTAAATGGCATTAAAGCTTTCCACAGTAGAAACTAAAATTGCACTACCGACTACAGCCCATTCGCTAAATTCCCCTAAACTAGTATCCACTATGCTTGATGCTAGAAATCCACCAAAGAAACAAATTAAACTAAAAAGCATTGGTCTTTAAACTTTATTTATAATTTTCTTGGAAAAATAATTAAATTTGGCTAATTGTTCGAATAATATAGTTTTTATAAACCAACAATTAGGAATAAAGCCTGTAAAGCTAAATTGTTAATTTCTTTATCCATTGTTTTTTGATTTAACTCTCCAGGCTGAATTAAAAAATAACGCTTATAGACAAGTCTAAATTTTTTTAAATATTTTTTGAGGAGCTTACCTTGTTTATAATATTTATTTTGTCGGTATTGTAGATCTAATTTATTTGTGTTTGGTAAAATCGGTTTAATTAAAGTAAAAGCAATTTGGCGTATTGAGGGCTTGTTTAGTAAATTATACAATTCAATACTAAATTGTTTGCTAGTTGTAGAGTGTAAGGTAACATTCTTAGCATTAATGCCATTTGCAGAGTTCAAATGAAATTTTAAATTAATTTTTTTAAAAAAGTTATTATGTGGGTCTAAGCAAAGCAAGCTACATATTAAAAATTTTATGGGTACATTCCTCTCGCAGCCTACATTATTCCGTTTTCCTGTGTTAATCAAATTTTGTTTAATTATTTTCGTTTAAAAGAAGTTTTTAGGTATGGGAAATAAGCCCTATAGTCCTCATTTATGGAATTTTTTGACTAAAAGTAGAATTAGTTTATTATTGTTTATATTATTGCAAGTGGCTTAAATTCAACAGTATTTAATAAAAACTAATAAATTAAAAAGCTTTTACAAGCCTTTTAATTTATCAATTTTTATAATTTACACAATTGAAAAAATCGTATTTATTAATTTAGTAGTAAATCTTACCTCCGCCCCACTTTTCGTTAACTACTTTAGGCTGAAGTAAAATGTGTCCAGCGATAGCAAATAGATCTTCATCCGTTAATGAACGCATTTTTGGGAAGATATCAGCACTCTTAATACTTGGGTGTACTTCAGAAATTGAATCTAATCCATCATATGTCATAGGATCTTTAAAATATGCTACTAGACTAGTGACACTGTCACGAGGCGGAGTTGCTAGACTTAGTGACTCTGTATCTAGACCTACGTTCGGGTTAGTTTTTGTAAGTCCTCCAACATGGCAAGTACCACATGCATTGTTAAATAAACGCTTTCCACGTTTCACTTGCTCTGGAGTAAGTACTACACTGTTTCCTTTTGCGTCTAGAGTTACTGTTCTTGTATCTTCGTCTAGTTCTAGTGCGTTTGCAGTTCCAACGTTACTTGTAACAAGAAGACCTGCTAAAATGCTGCTGATTAAAACTTTATTGTTTAGCATGCTGGTTTAAAATTTTAATTATACTTTTCAAATAGTTATTTTAAATGTTCTTATTAATAAAATTATAGCGTTTGTATTGGTAGATTACTCATAAATCCTTATACAAAGCATATTTCAATAGAACCTTAATTTTATTTATTTTTTCTTGTGAATCTCTAAAAAACTTGGTTAGTCGTATGTACTTTTTCCAGTAAATTTAACACTAACAGGTTGGGGATTTTTTCCAATGGAGTGACCAACGTTTCCAACACCAACTCTTCCTTTATTTAGTTTTTCAGGGAATACTCCATCTTTTGGATGTAAGTATTGAACTTCACTATTGGGAAAAATCCTATAAATTTTGTAATCACTGATCTTGAATAAAGTCCTTAGTTGGGTCCCTAGTGCAAGGCATTGTTCTTTTTTTGCTAAATAAAGTAGGTTTTCACCGCTTTTCATTATAGCAGCTCCACTAGTCGGCATTTCAAAAATTTGTTCTTTTTTACTGGTCCAAGTAATCGCATACTTCTCTTCTGTTTCTGCTGATCTTAACCAACCACCAGTACTACCACCAAATGTTGGTGCAGGTATTTGTAAATTTAATATGTCTGTCATTTTTGTTGCTTTGATAACAATTTTTATCAACTAAAGTTAAAAAAAAACTAAGTTCTAGTAATTTCTCTAGCCTTCCTAGTAAGGAATTATATCCGTTTTTTGGCAAAGATTACAATAGTTATTAATTTACATGCAAGAGTGGGTCTTTATGATAATGTTTTCTTGTTCATCTATACTAAATAATCCATAAATATTAAACTTTTTTGACTCACCAAGCTACACACATAATAGGAAACCCGCGGGAGAGACGTCCCGCAGTAATGTAGGCATCCTACGTCAAAGAAAATCCATGCTTCTGTATCTGTGTCAAGTAGGCCGCTTGTATTAGGCTGTAAGTTCCGCCATTCGAATTGTCTCTTAAGCCAAATTCCCGAACAAGATTTAGTGATCGATAAACTCCCTTCCATAACGTTCGATTAATCTCCTTTTTTTGTTAACATTACATCAAACTTAAACATTTAACTTCTACTTTAAGTAGCCTTTTGCCTTTTTTAAATTTTATAATATTGGGCCGAGTTGGATTTGAACCAACGTAAGCTATGCTAACGGATTTACAATCCGTCCCCATTAACCGCTCGGGCATCGACCCATAAATGTTACTCAATAATACTAGCAGTTAATTACTAAAAGTACAATTATTTTAATTTTATTTTGTGATTAATTAAGCAAAATCTACGTAAAGTAGGAATAATCTTATATTTCTAGCTTATTCATTTATACTTTTAATTTTGTTAGACTATTATATTAAATAAATAGATTTATATATTGGTTATTTTATGAGCATACTTGTAATAGGGGGAACAGGAACCCTTGGGCGTCAAATTGTAAAACAAGCAGTGGATGAAGGGTATCAGGTGAAATGCCTTGTAAGAGATTTTCGCAGGGGTGCTTTTTTAAAGGAGTGGGGTGCTGAGCTTATTTACGGAGATCTTTCCGTACCTTCGACATTACCTATTGCTTTAAAAGGTATTAAAACTGTAATTGATGCTTCTACCATCCGTTCTACTAGTAGTTATACGGCAGAAGCCGTTGATTGGCGAGGCAAATTAGCATTATTAGAGGCTGGTAAATTAATAGGTTTGGAAAAATTTATTTCGTTTAGCGTTTTAAATGCAGCCGCTAATTCATCTATTCCTCTAATGGATTTAAAACTTCAAATGGAGAATAAAATAAGGGCTTCAGGTCTAAACTATACTATTTTCCAATGTTCCGGTTTTTTCCAAGGATTAATAAGTCAGTATGCACTGCCAATCCTTGAAAGTGAGACGATTTGGTTACAGGCGAATTCAGCTCCAGTGGCCTATTTAGACACACAAGATGCTGCGAACGCAGTGGTTCAATCTTTGAAGACGTCATTATACGACAATCAGGTCGTTTCGCTTATTGGTGAAAAATTTTGGACGTCGAAGGAGATTATTGAACTGTGTGAGCGTTTATGTGGAAAAACAGCAAATATTTCTTACATTCCTTTCCTTGCTTTTAGTATTTTACGACGTTTCTTCCGCCTTTTTGAATTTACATGGAATATTGCAGACCGTTTACAATTTGGTGAAGTTAATAATGATTCAAGTGCGACACTTAAACCTACAAATGAAATTGACTGGCCTACTGGGCGTTTAAGCCTTGAAAGCTATCTTCAAGAATATTTTGGAAAAATTTTAAAGAAATTAAGAGAAACGAACTATCAGCAAAATCAAAAGTCTAATGAAATTTCATTTCTTTAAAAAATTCTTATATGGGCTTAGAAGCTATTCAATATAAGACTCTTGACCAATTCTATTCTACTGATCTATAATTTCTATTAGAAAGAGGGACTGTAGTTCAATTGGTTAGAGCACCGCCCTGTCACGGCGGAAGTTGCGGGTTCGAGTCCCGTCAGTCTCGAAGATATAATTAAACTTGAAAATAAATTGATTAGGTTTTTATGCCTTATAAGAGTTTATGTGGGATTATAATTTATTCTTATAAGCTGGAATAACCAAAAAATATTATATAGTAACATCTAGTTCAAATAAAAACTTACCTTTAGGATTTTATGGAAACAAGGATAATACTTGTTTTGCAAGTCCTCGGACTTATGATGTTTTTAACAGGAACAATCGCCTCCAAAAATAGTAGCGTATTACATATTTGCTATTCATTACCGGATTTCGAGAACAATTTTTTTATGTTATAAAAAAGTTGCTTCGGTTTGAATTAAGGGGAAGGCTTAAGTTGTTCGTCTTGAAACATTTGCGGAAAAATTTGTAAAAACGGTAGTCCGTTTTTAATGATTTCTTTGTAATTTTCTGTTACGGTTTGGTTTGTTAGTTCTGAGTAATTGTTCATTAATAAATAATTATAATTATTTGTTAATACGGCAATCCCTTCAAGGAAAATTTTTAGTTCGTTTAAATACAACTAAACCATATCATTGATTTAGCTTAAGTGCCTTATTACCATTTAAAAATAAGTAAGAATATATTGGGCTGAATCTACCCAATACATTCTTACTTATAATAGGTTTTAATCAGTCCCTTGCTCCTCTAATAGACCGTTAAATAACGACATACTCTGGCAACAAATTACCTCAATTAAACGGTTTTGGGTATAAAATTGAAACATTTGAAGTACTTTTTTGTTTAATGAATCTTCTATATGCACTCAATTAGTTTTAAAGTTAAAACTAAGCCGTCGGGCTTAGAAAAATATAGGTTGGACAGGAAATATAACTCTTTCTGCGATACTAGCTGGTGTTGTTGAGGAGACTACTTACCATACCTCTTGTATGGTTCCTGGTAGCCAATGGTTTAACTTTAGAATCGGGGCCCCAATAGCTGCCTTAGGTGCTTATGGGTGTACTGTTGGTTCATTAGCTTGTCACAGTGTTGGTTGGCACACAAAAGGATGGAAGTGCACAGGGGCTAGCATGTCATGCTCAGGTTATGACGTTGGAGCACATCGTGCTGCACCTCACGATCCAATATTAACAGCAGCTAGGGTAGCCACTTCACCTTTTGAAGCGGCATCGAATACTGCTGGAACTATGGGATCAGCTTAAACTTTGTGTACTAAACTAAAATGATGATATAATTTTTATGCCTCCAAACGAATTCTCATTAGTAAAGCAAGTAGTAAAAGAACAATACAAAGAGCTAATGCATCTTTATGTAGAGGTAGTTGTGCGGATGAATTTAAACATTTTTAAACTTCCGGCGCAGACCCAAGCAGCATTCTGGTTTCTGCTATTTAATTGGATCGAATGTAATAACTATTCAATTACAATTGGTCCAGAACGAAGAAAAATATTAGTTGATTATTATAGCCGATCAAATGACCCAAATAGTAGATCGGTTCAAAATATTTTTCGTGGACTTACGAAAAGTGGATTATTCATAAAATGTAGAAAGTCAGATTTAATTTGCAAAACGAATAAAACATATGAGGTAACTTATCGAATACCTTTTATCGTATCCCAGCAAACGCTGAATAAAAATTTTATTAAACTCCATGAAGAAATAATTCAATTAAAATCGGAACTACACCAGAGAAGTCGTAAGCACCTAATATCTAAAGATTACAATGTAGAACCTAAAGATATAGACAAAGCTGTTGATGATGTTCTAAGTAACGTTATAGGTAAAGTTTCAAAACGGAATATAGAAGCGTTAGGGCGAGTTAGTTTTTCCGCTAGAATTGGTTTTTCAATGGAAAGTGGTTTGCGAATAGCAGAGATTGAAAATGTTACTAATATTGAAACATCAAAAATATCAGATTCTTATATTCAAGATGAGTTAGAACCTTTGTTATATAAAATGCGTACTGCAAAACAAAAACAATTATTAGCCTCCCATTTTTTAGACCTAAAAGAAATTTATATGATTAAAGGAAAAACAGCCTTTAATAAGAAATTTGATTCTATAAATGGTTTGGGTAGATCCACGAAAGCATTACTATTGTCTTCCTTTAAGGAGAGTTAATTTATCATTCTTCTCTTAGCATTTTTTTTAGAATTTTTAAAATATAGTCGTCTTCTCAAAAGTAACTTTTTTATGCAATAAAAAGGTTATTTTAGTTTTTGTAAGCCTAACGGCTTAGTTTTAACTTTAAAACTAATTGAGTGGTGATAGAAGAGATCATTATAGAATAAATATCTCAAAATGGTTTGATTTTATAGCTTAAAACCCTTTAAATTAGGTAAATTTGTTCTCAAATATGTCGACTCCCAAAATGCAGAATAAGTTACATTTTGTGTGCTATAATATTTTTGTATACGATCTTATTAAGCTAATAATAATAATTTTATGAGTCAAAAACTACGTAAGAGAGATCAAAAACTACGTAAGAGAGATAGATTCAAAAGGGCTGTTAAATCAGGAGGTAAGAAAGTTGCCAGTTTTGCAAAATCTCGGATTGTAAGAAGGTTCATTCCTTTATTCGGTCTAATTGCAATTATTACACCAGGTAAGGCCTTGGCATTTAGTATACCTGAGATATTAGGATTAGATGGGCCAAATGGTAAAAACGCTACCTTCATCGCAGCTGAATTTGCAGGTATACGAGAAGTGACTCGACAAGGAGTTGGTGCTATAATCGACCCTAACTTACGTTCAGCCGTAAGTTCGGCTGGTAGTATCGCAGCAGTTGTTGGCGGTATAAGTTGTGGTGTAGGCTCAGCTTTTTGCAGCGGAATGGGTTGGGAACAAAAAGCTATGATTTGTTTACACGGGGTTGGAGTTTGTTCCGGTGTAGCCTCAGGATTGCATGATGCTGACCCTGCAAACCCCGTTACAGCGGCAGGTAGCGTAGCAAGCGAAGTGGTAGGCAAAATGAGCGTGTAATTTAATTTAATTCATTAGTGATGGAACATTACTCTAAGCTTACGGACGAAATCGTAACAACAACTTACGAGGAACTAATTCATGATAGACTACCATTCTTACAAATTTTTCCCCAAATGTTTCAAGATGCAAATATTGCAGAGACATTTAAGGTTAAAAAAAGCCAACGAAATAAACGCATAACAAGTTCTCAGCTGACTTCGAAAAACAAAAATATTGAAGAGTTTAGAGAACAAATTTTTTTACATTGTGTTTAGCATGGATAAGCTTTATATTGTCCTACCCTTTAACCCTTACCGCAGCAATGACCTTGACGAACGGTTTACTAAAAGATCAATCAACCGCATAAAAATTAGGTTAAAAAGGTGCTTGTTAAATGTTAGCTTTTATCATTTAACAAGCACCTTTTTTATTCATATTGAAGTATTAGAAATCGCTTCTAACTTAATAATTTTTAACTTCTACGTCTACTCCAGCAGAAATGTCTAACTCTTTTAAGTTTTCAAAAGTAGTTTCCGTTGGTGCATAAATATCAATTATACGTTTATGAGTTCGTATTTCAAAATGCTCACGTGCATCTTTATTTACGTGAGGTGATGTTAATACACAATAACGTCTTATTTTTGTTGGTAATGGTACCGGCCCAACAGCTTCTAATCCACTCGCTTTAATAGCTTCAAGAATTTTTTGGCATGATTGGTCCAGAGCAGGTGATTCATAAGCCTTTAGGCTTATGCGAAGTTTTTCACATTTCAATGAGTTCATAAACTTTTACAAAAAGTTATTCTAATATTTTTGATACTACGCCAGCACCTACTGTTCGGCCCCCTTCACGGATTGCGAATCGCATTCCTTGCTCAATTGCAATTGGGTTAATAAGTTCTGCTGTCATTTTAATTCGGTCACCAGGCATTACCATTTCTGCCACGCTTCCATCGTCACCCGTAAATTGCACAATTGTACCTGTTACATCTGTTGTACGAACATAGAATTGTGGACGGTAACCTGTAAAGAATGGAGTGTGGCGTCCACCTTCATCCTTGTTTAAAATATAAACTTCCGCTTCAAATTTTTTGTGTGGAGTAATAGAACCTGGTAGAGCAAGTACCATACCACGTTCGATATCTGTTTTTTGGATACCTCGGATAAGAATTCCTACGTTATCTCCAGCCATTCCTGAATCAAGAGTTTTCTGAAACATTTCGATACCAGTTACTGTTGTCGCTTTTGTATCTTTTAAACCAACTAACTCAACTGCATCTCCAACGTTTACTTGACCTCTCTCAATTCTTCCTGTGGCTACAGTACCACGACCAGTAATTGAGAAAACATCTTCAATAGCCATTAGGAATGTTTTCTCCGTATCACGCTCTGGTGTTGGAATGTAGCTATCTACTGCATCCATTAATTCGTAGATAAGGTCAACCCACTTATCTTCACCTCTTTCTTTTGGTCCACCTTCAACAGCTTGTAGAGCTAACAGAGCTGAACCAGAAACAAATGGGATATCGTCACCAGGGAAATCGTAACTTTCTAAAAGTTCTTGTACTTCTAATTGAACTAGTTCTAGAAGTTCTTCATCATCAACTTGGTCAGCTTTGTTTAGGAATACTACTAGGTAAGGTACACCTACCTGTTTTGCTAATAGGATGTGCTCTCGTGTTTGAGGCATCGGACCATCAGCTGCGGATACTACTAGAATACCTCCATCCATTTGTGCGGCACCAGTAATCATGTTCTTTACATAATCTGCGTGACCTGGACAATCTACGTGTGCATAGTGTCTATCAGCTGTTTCATATTCTACGTGAGCCGTATTAATAGTAATTCCACGTGCTTTTTCTTCTGGTGCAGAATCAATTTCATCAAACTTCTTTGTGGCTGTCATATTGTGGATAGCCAGTGTTGCTGAAATCGCAGCTGTTAAAGTTGTTTTTCCGTGGTCTACATGACCAATTGTACCAATGTTAATGTGCGGCTTTGATCTTTCAAATTTTTCGCGTGCCATTTTTTTTAATTATTAATTTATATTTTTAGTGCAGATAAATACTTTTGGCGGAATAGAAGTTTTAAAAACTACTTAATACTAGTATCTAAAATGAGCGAACGCTTTGTTTGCATCTGCCATTTTATGTGTTTGTTCTTTTCTTCGAATACTATTACCTGTTTCTTTTGAAGCATCTAAAATTTCATTTGAAAGTTTTATAGCCATGCTTTTACCTGAACGTGTTCGAGCAAATTCAGTGATCCATTTTAATGAGACGTTTGTGCCTCTGTAAGCTCGGATTTCTATTGGTACTTGGTATGTCGAACCTCCAACTCGTCTAGCTTTTACTTCTACTCTTGGAGTAACATTTTTTACTGCTTTTTCTAGTAAAATTACTGGGTTTTCTTCAGTTTTAGTAGATATTATTTCTAAGGCTCCATAAACAATTTTTTGAGCAAGGGATTTTTTTCCTGCTTGTAAGACCCTACTTATCAATAATGTTACTAAGCGACTGTTGTAGATCGGGTCTGGATCTGCTAATTTTCTTTGAGCTCTACTTCTTCTTGACATAGGTAATTTTTATTTTTTGAACTTTAAATTGTCGTTAACCCTTTGGCTTTTTACCACCATATTTTGATCTGCTTTGCTTCCTATCTTTTACTCCTGCAGCGTCTAGTGTCCCTCGAACAACGTGGTATCGGCAACCAGGTAAATCTTTTACACGACCACCACGAATCAATACTACTGAATGTTCCTGTATATTATGGCCGATACCCGGAATGTAAGCTGTAACCTCGAAACCTGAAGTTAGCCTTACCCTGGCAACTTTACGTAGTGCCGAGTTAGGCTTTTTAGGTGTTGTTGTGTATACACGTGTACATACACCTCGTCGTTGAGGGCATGATTTAAGTGCGGGAGACTTTGTTTTCTTTTTATTTGCGACTCTTTCGAACCTAACTAATTGTTGTATTGTTGGCATAGTTTTTTTATTCCTCTTGGTTTGTAATCCCGTATTTACGCATAAAACGTTCTACTCGACCCTCACTATCAAGAATCTTTTGTGATCCTGTATAGAAAGGGTGGTTGCCTGACCAGATATCTACATTTAATCTTGGTTTGGTTGAACCAACTTTCATAATCAATTGCCCATCGCAGTAAACTTTTGCATTAGGATACCACTCTGGGTGAGTTTCTACTTTTACCATTTTTTGAAATATTCTTTTAACGTTTAGAGAACTGCGGTGCTTTTCTAGCTTTGCGTAGTCCGTATTTCTTTCTTTCTTTACGACGTGAATCACGAGTTAAAAAACCACCTGTTTTTAAGGATGTTCGGTTCTCTGGAGACATGTAGCATAAAGCGCGTGCTACCCCGAGTTTAATAGCATCGGCTTGCCCTTTTAAACCTCCTCCGTGAGTGTTTACGTAAATGTCGTACATGTTTTCTAACCCTAAAGTTGTTAAAGGGATTTTCGAAGTTGTAATGTATTGTGAATTGAACTGCATATATAATTCACCTGGTTTTTGATTTACCATCATTGTACCAGTTCCGGGAACTAAAATAACTTTAGCTACTGAAGTTTTTCTGCGTCCTATACCAAAGTACGCTGACTTCGTTTCTGAAGTGGATAAAGACACCATTTATTCTGAGTTTTTTAGTCGTTTTTAATAATTTTTTTAGGGTCAAAGATGTTATTTAGCATTGTAAAATACCAAACCTTATCTTGTCTTTTGACAGTCGTTTAAGAGTTTTGTTTTATTTTCGAAGATCCATATCGAATCTCTTTTTTAAACTTTCACCGACTTCGTCGGCAGATTTTTGTCCAAAATTTTTGAATTCTAGTAAATCGTTGACTGAGTATTGCATTAAATCTGATACAGTGTGGATATTTGCTCGTTTTAAGCAATTATAAGCACGTACAGACAACTCTAGTTCTTCAATAAAAATTGTGTCGAGTTGTTCTGGGCTTTCTTCTTTTGTATAGATATCTTTATTTAATGCAAAAGTCGGTGTTGTATTTGTTATTCTAAGTAGTTGAAAGCTATTTTCAAGGATCTCGGCCGAAGCGCTTAAAGCTTCTGCTGGAGTTAAACTTCCATTTGTCCAGATCTCTAAAATTAAACTTTCTAATTCCGAAGAGGTATTTGTTTGCGCAGTTTCCACAAAAAAGTTTACCTTCTTTACAGGCATAAAAACTGCGTCTACGCTTAAAAAACCTGTTGGAAGAATAGAGTCTACAGTACTATTTTTAAGATAATTTTGTCCTCTCGCAATTAAAAACTCCATTTCTACATTGCTTTTTGCTGCTATTGTTGCAATGTACTGTTGGGGTTCAACTAAACTAACATTGGAAGGTAGATCAATATCCCTAGCAGTTATGATCCCTGGTCCTTTTATCCTTAAGCGAGCTAATGTGGGTTCATTTATATCGCCTTTTAAGACAATTTGCTTTAAATTAAGCAGAATATCTACAACGTCTTCTTTAACATGCGGAATTGTAGAAAATTCATGATTAATTCCGGTAATACGTACCCCAACTATAGCTAATCCTTGTAAGCTTGATAGAAGTACGCGTCGTAAGGTATTTCCGATCGTTGTACTTTGACCGTTTATAAAAGGTCCAATATAGTACTTTGAATAAAGCTCCGTTTCAGTTTTTTCTGTAGATTGTAAACACTGGACTTGAAACATGAGTGTTTATACTATTTCTAAAATTTTTGAAAAGTTTGTTGTTACAAAGTTTTTCTCAATCGAACTATACACGTCGTTTCTTTGGGGGCCGGCAACCATTATGTGGTACAGGTGTAACATCTTTGATTACTAAAACTTGTAAACCACAACCTTGTAAGGCTCTTATTGCAGTTTCACGCCCGCTTCCAGGCCCACTAACAATAACTTCTGCTTGTCGCATCCCTTGCTCGTAAACGATGGATGCTACTTTTTCAGCAGCTGATTGAGCAGCAAATGGGGTACTCTTTTTTGCTCCTTTAAATCCGCTGCCACCAGCGGATGCCCAATAAAGTGTATTACCTTGCTTATCTGTTACATTTACAATTGTATTGTTAAATGTTGACTTAATGTGAACAACGCCACTAGTGATTACTTTTTTTGATTTTTTGTTCGAAAATCGTTTTATTTGCTTGACCATAGTTATGGATATAAAGTGTCTAAAGAACTAATTATTTTTTCTTTGCCACAGGAATTTTAACTTTTCCTTTACGCGTTCGCGCATTAGTTTTTGTTCTTTGGCCGCGAACAGGTAACCCAACACGGTGGCGTCGCCCTTTTGCAGATCCAATCTCAGTTAATCTTTTAATATTTAGTGCTGTAACACGTCTTAAATCACCTTCTGTTTGGTAATCTTCGTCGATTATCGCCCTTATCGTTGTAATTTCTTCATCAGTTAAGTCATTACACCTAGTACTTGGCGAAACACTAGCTTTTTCAACTATTTTTGCTGCACTGGTATTTCCAATTCCAAAAACGTACGTTAATCCTATGTCAATCCGCTTATTTCGCGGAAGGTCTACTCCTGAAATACGTGCCATTTTTTTTTATACTTTATAACTTTTATTTACGTTTCATTTTTGCTCGACCTTGTCGAACTTTAAGTCTTGGATCCGATTTACAGATAAGGTAGATTCGGCCACGACGTTTCACAACTTGACAATCCTTTGATCGGTTTTTCAAGTTACCTATGGAACTTACTACTTTCATAAACGAATTTATTTTGTTAAATCAATTTTTTTAAATATTTTTATTAAGCTGTCCCTCTACCAGTCTAGATTAATAGACGTTGAAAAAATTGTCTATGTCTTTTTAAAGCTCTCATAATTTTGCGATACTAAATAGCCTCTTATTTGAGAAGATACATCTGTAATAACACCAATCAGGATAACTAAAGATGTTAAGTTCTTAAAAACACCAAGGTTAAATATCGTAGTTAATAAAAATGGAAAAAATGCTAGAAAGGCTAAGAATAAACCACCCATAAATGCCAAACGGCTTATGATTTGTTCTAAATATTGTGTTGTTTGCTTTCCTTGTTTGAAACCTGGTATAGCATAAGCCATTTTAGTTAAATTATCGGATAAATCTTTAGGTTTAAGTACTAATAATGCATAAAAGCTACTAAAGAATACAACTAAGATAATATTTAATAAGAAGGATATTAGCGTTAATACATTAGTAGTTGATCCGCCAGCTAAAGATAATACTTTTGTTAAACCCAACTGTAATGGATAAAATAATAACGTTGCTACAGTAGTACTAAATACAAGAGGCATTATTCCCCCTTGGTTAAGCTTTATGGGTATGTAGCTATTTTTTAATTCTAAATTTTGAGAGTTTTGCTCTGAATAATTAAAATTTAATTGTCTTGCGGATACAATATTAATCTTTTTGTACGAATCTTGGACTAAAACAATAATACATACAATTAATAGATAAACAAAAAGGATAGAAGCTACAATTAGTAAGCTATTTATACCGTTTGTGCTATTTAAGTTATTCGTAAACTCAGTAATGCCTGCAGGTAACCCACCAATAATGTTTATAAAAATGATCATTGAGGAGCCATTTCCAAGATTTTCATTGGTGATTATCTCTGCAAACCACATTGATAGCATGGAGCCTGTTGTAAGAGATAGGATAATTTTAAGTGCTAAAATTAAACTCCAATTAAAGATAACTGGTTTGACCAAAACAAAGGCACAAGCTGTGCTCAATATTAAGGCCCAACCAAGGGTTAAATATTTCGTATATCGGTTTATTTGCTGTCTTCCCAACTCACCTTCTTCCTTTTGTAACCGCTCTAAACTAGGAACAATTGGCGTTAAAAGCTGTATAATAATTGAGGAATTAATATACGGTAAGATTCCTAGGGAACCTATCCCCAAAAACGAACTTCCTGTTAAATTTTTTGCAAACCCAAATAACGGATTTGCAACTTGATTTTGTGCAAAGATGTCTAAATCAACACCGGGTACTGGGATATATAAACCAAGTCGTATAAATATTAAAAGCCCTAATATTTTAATTATTTTCTGCTTTAATAAATTTGTTGTTTCAGAAACTGACATTTTATGACTTTGTGCTTAGACATTATACGATTTTAGAGTACTTAACCCGTTTATTGTTGCCCTTGCATTATTTAATAAGTTATTTGAGCCTAGTTGCTTCGATAAGATGTTCTTAACACCTGCTAATTCTAAGACTGTACGGATAGAACTTCCAGCAATTACTCCTGAACCAGGTGCCGAAGGTCTTAGAATAAGCTTAGCTGCGCCAAATCGACCATTCGTCGCATGTGGTATTGTGTTTGAACTTGTTAAAGGAACAGAAATGATATGTTTTTTACCATCTGTTACACCTTTCCTTACTGCTGTGATAACATCACCTGCTTTTCCAACTCCTACGCCTACCTTGCCTTGTTCATTACCAACGACAATAATAGCTCGGAAGCTCATTTTTTTACCTCCTTTTACCACTTTAGTCACACGCTCGATTGATACGACACGTTCTGACCACTCGGATTTAGGTTTAAAATTTCTTTTCGAATTCATAGCCAACTTGAATAAAAAATTCTGTATTAATAAATATGCTACTTACCTGTTTTTCCTGCTTTACGTCTGATGACTTCACCTGCGTAAGCAATACCTTTTCCTTTGTAGGGTTCCGGTGGGCGTACGGAACGAATTTTGGCCGCGAATTCGCCAACCAAGTCTTTTTCCATACCTGAAACTATAACAGTAGTTGGGTTTTCAACTTTTACTGCCAACTCCTTTGGTGTAACCATTTTAACGGGGTGGCTATAGCCCATGTTTAAGACTAAATCCTTTCCATCTAATTGTGCTCTATAACCAACACCCGTAATTTGCAGTTTCTTTTCAAACCCTGTAGATACGCCTGTAACCATGTTTGCCACGAGTGTGCGGGATAAGCCATATAAAGCTTGAGAAAGTTTAGTGTCCTGTGTCTTATCTATAAGAAGTGCTTGTTGTCCTTCATCTAGGGTACAGCAGACTAATGAAGGGAGAATTCTAGAAAGACTACCCTTTGGGCCGTCGACTGAAATTTTTTGACCATCTAATTTGACTTTAACTTTTTCTGGTAAAGTTATCGCCTTTTTACCTATACGAGACATAAAATAATCTGATCTAGTTGTAAGTTACCAAATATAACATAATAGTTCACCACCAATACCTTCCTTTCGGGCTTGGTGGTCTGTCATTAAACCACGTGATGTTGAGATAATTGCAGTACCAAATCCGCCCAAAATTCTTGGCATCTTTTTCGCACTACTATAAACTCTTAAACCCGGCTTACTTATACGTTGAATCTTTTCGATACATGGTTTACGTTCTTTACCACGGTATTTAAGTGATAGGAGTAGAGAACGATTTAAACCACTCTTTAACTCTTCAAAAGAATCAATTAACCCTTCAGCCAGTAGTACTTGTGCAATACTTTTTGTTACCTTCGTTGCAGGGATTTGTACAATTTGATGTTTTGCTAAATTAGCATTACGAATGCGGGTTAACATATCCGCTATAGTATCTGTCGTCATTGAGTTTTTTTGTATTGTTAAAAACTAGGATACTGCAAAAGGCATGCCAAAGGCTTTTAATAAAGCACGTGCTTCCTCATCTGTTTTTGCAGTAGTAACAATGGAAATGTCTAAGCCACGAATCTGAGTTACATCATCGTAAGAAATTTCAGGGAAAATCAGTTGTTCTTTTAACCCTAAATTGTAATTTCCACGACCGTCAAAACTATTCGGACTAATACCACGAAAATCTCTTATTCGAGGCAGTACAATATGTATTAATTTTGTAAGAAAATTATACATTTGTTCCTGACGTAATGTTACTGAAGCTCCGATAGACATTCCCTCACGAATTTTAAAACCAGCAACGGAGTTTGTTGCTTTATTAATTGATGGCTGTTGGCCAATCATTAGAGCCATTTCTTGAACACTCGCATCAAGCTCCTTAGAATTTTTTGATGCTTCTCCAATACCACGGTTGACCGATATTTTAACGAGCTTAGGTACTTGCTCAATGTTCTTGTAACCAAATTCCTCTATCATAGAAGGAACAATTTTTTGCTTATATAAGCCCTTTAAATCGAGTTTCATTGTTAGTAAATTTCACTTTTCTAAAGTTAAAACTTTTGCAAGTTATAGTACTTCGGGGGCTAACGAAATAATTTTTGTAAACCCTTTTTCTTTAAGTTCTCTCGCAATCGGACCGAATACACGTGTCCCACGCGGATTATTTTCTTTGTTGATAATTACTGAAGCATTATCGTCAAAACGTAGACGCGACCCGTCTTTTCGTCTTACAGATTGTTTTGTTCGCACAATTACTGCCCGAACAACATCTGAACGTTTAACTGTTAGATTTGGTGTAGCATCTTTAACGACACCAATAATAATATCGCCTACATGACCATAACGTCGATTACTACCAAGAACACGAATGCACATTAATTTTTTAGCACCACTGTTATCAGCTACTCTTAGACAAGTTTGCGGTTGTATCATTTGTTTATGTTGATGACTTTCTTAAAACACTAATAAGTACCCAGTTTTTTGTCTTACTTAAGGGCTTTGTTTCACGAATACGGACTTGATCCCCAATACTTGCGTTGAATTGTGAATCGTGAACAGCGTAACGTTTTGTTCGAGTAATCACTTTTTTGTAACGCTTATGAACAATACGATCACTAACTGCAATAATACGCGTATCCTGCATTTTGTCACTTACGACAATACCTATTTTTTCTTTTACGGCCATATTTCAGGATTCGTATAATTTAAATTTTTTCTAAAATTTTTGTTTTAATGGGTAATTTGTACGAAGCTAATTTTAAGACTTTGTACGCCATTTCTTTATTTAACCCGTTTATTTCAAAAAGAACTGCCCCAGGCTTAACTACTGCTACCCAGTAAGCAACAGTACCTTTACCTGAACCCATTCTTGATTCTGCTGCCCTTTCTGTAATTGGTTTGTCTGGAAAAATTCGAATCCAAATTTTTCCGGTACGACGAACATATCTTGTAATACTACGTCGCGTGGCTTCAATTTGTCTTGATGTTAACCATACTGGTTCTAAAGCTTGGATCCCATAATCACCAAAAATTATTGTATCTGCTTTTGAAACTCCTTTTAATCTTCCACGATGTTGTCTACGGAATTTTGTTCTCTTAGGAAGTAACATAAAATTTTACTTATATATTATTAAAAATAATTGGCTAGATAATTTCTTTATTGAAAATCCAAACCTTGATCCCTAATACACCATAGATAGTATTTGCTCGGTGAGTTGCGTAACTAATATCCGCACGGAGAGTTTGTAAGGGTACTCGACCTTCTCTAGCCCATTCTGCACGTGCGATCTCAGCTCCATTTAATCTACCTGAAACTTGGATTTTAAATCCTTTCACCCCACTTTTTTGTAGCGTTTGAGTAGTTTGGCGGATTGCTTTTCTAAAAGCTACTCGTTTTTCTAACTGGTCGCCGATCGAACGGGCAACTAGTGAACTTTCATTTTCACTTTTTGTAACTTGTAAAACCTTAATACGAACCTGTTTTGATTCGCTAACTAAAGCTTTTATACTATTTTTTAAATTAAGGATAAAGTTATCCTTTTCTGCGTCTAGCGCAATTGCTTTAGGTCTTGCCGCGTGAATTGTTAATTCAAGCTGGTTAATTTTTCGCTGAATTTCTAATTTTGTAATCCCAGCTTTGCTATAAATGGACTCAAATTTTTTTTCAAAAAATTCTCTTATCTTATAATCTTCTTTTAGAACGTCGCTGTAAACTCCATAAGCTGCAAACCATTTTGAGCTATGTGTTTTATTAACGCCAATTCTAAAGCCTGTTGGATGTGTCTTTTGTCCCACGAACTAAATCCTCATAAAATTAAATTTTATTTTAATTTGCCATAACAATAGTTATGTGCGATGTGCCTTTTAAAATTCTATAAGCTCGACCCTGTGCTCTTGGGCGGAAGCGTTTCATCGTAGGGCCTTTGTCTGCAAAAGCCGATTTTACTGTTAACTCAGCTTCATTGAAACCTAAGTTATTTCTTCCGTTGGCAGTAGCCGAGCGTAAAACTTTTATAATTGGTGCGCATGACGCATAAGGCATAAACTCTAATAAAAGTAATGCTTCCGGGTAAGATTTCCCCTGTATTTGTCGTAAAACACGTCTAATCTTAGTTGGAGACATTCGGATATATTTAGAAACAGCCCGAACTTCATTGTTTTGTAATTTTGTTTTAGCCATTGTTTTTGATTAGCGTTTTCCTTTTTTATCTTTCTTTACATGTGAACGAAATGTTCTTGTAGGAGAAAACTCACCAAGCTTGTGCCCAACCATTTGATCACTGACAAACACTGGAAGGTGTTGGTGTCCATTGTAAACGGCAAATGTATGACCGATCATATTTGGTAAGATTGTTGTTGACCTTGACCAAGTTTTAATAGTGTCTTTTTTACCGGCTTCATTCATTTGTTCAACCCTTTCAAAAACATGGGAAGCAACAAAAGGGCCTTTCTTTAAAGAACGTGGCATATTAAATAATAAGATTCTATAATTTCATTTATTTGCTTTGTTAAAGCGTTAACGTCGTGAACGTAAGATGTACTTACTACTAGCTTTTGTTTGCTTTCGCGTTTTAATACCTAAGGCTGGTTTACCCCACGGAGTTACGGGTTTTGGTCTACCAATAGGTGATCGTCCTTCTCCACCACCGTGTGGGTGATCAATCGGGTTTTTTACAACTCCACGAACTTTTGGTTTTTTACCAAGCCAACGACTTCTTCCAGCTTTTCCTAGGGTAATATTGATGCTATCAACATTACCTACTTGACCTAAAGTAGCATAACAGCGCTTGTTTACTAAACGTACTTCGTTTGAAGGAAGTTTCAATGTAACAAAGTCACCTTCTTTTGCGATTAATTGCGCGTAAGTCCCTGCTGCTCTAGCGATTTGGCCACCTTTTCCAAGTGTTAATTCAACATTGTGAACAATACTACCTAGTGGGATGTACTCCATGGGCATAGCGTTACCAATTTCAATTGGCACTTCTACGCCTGATGAAATTTCCATACCAACACGTAACGACCGTGGTGCTATGATATATTTTTTAGATCCATCGCTATATTGTAGTAAAGCGATTCTTGCGTTTCGGTTTGGATCGTACTCGATTGTTGAAACCTTAGCAGAAATTGAAGATTTTCGTTGAAAGTCAACTATACGGTATTTTCTTTTATGGCCACCACCGCGACCCTTTACTGTAATTACCCCTCTATTATTCCTACCACCGCAAGCTTTTTTACCGTACGTCAAAGTCTTTTCTGGTTTTGTCTTTGATAGGTCATCAAAGTACGATACAGACTTTGTACGCGTTCCTGGGCTATATGCCCTGTACAGACGAATTGCCATATCTTAAGATAATATTTTCTATTTAAAAGCGTCCAATTTATTTAGTACTATTTATTCTTCCTCAAATAGAGTAATAGAATTTTCGGGTGCTAACTCCACTATTGCTCGTTTATAACGTGCTTTTGTTCCAATAAACTTCCCCACACGACGTTTGCGTAGTGGTAATAAAGAAGTATTGACAGAGACAACTTTAACATCAAATAGTTGTTCAACAGCATACTTGACAGCAGTTTTATCTGCTTTTGGATCCACAGCGAAACTATATTGATTTTGTTCTAGCAACCTTATAGTCTTTTCCGTAAGAATGGGGTATTTTACAATACCCAATAAATCTCGTTGATTAGGTTGAATATAAGACATAATGATATCGTGGAATACTCGATTAATATACTTTTTGGTGTTGTATCTTTAACACGGTATTTTTCTTACCGGGTACAGAACCTTTTACAACTAAGATATTTTCCTTAGCGTTTACATAAAGAATTTCAGTATTTTTTAAAGTTACAGTTTCATTACCTAGATGACCTGCCATTTTCTTACCAGGGTAAACACGTCCCGGTGTACTACCGGCACCAATACTACCTGGAAGACGATGGTTTTTTGAACCGTGTGTCATTGGACCCCTGGAAAAATTGTGTCGCTTTTGGTTGCCGGCAAAGCCTTTACCGATACTAGTTCCTGTAACACGAACTTTTTCTCCTTTAGTAAAAGTTTCTACATTTATTACTTGTCCTAATTTAAATTCCCCTGGTTGTTTTACACGAAATTCCCCAAAAGATTTAAATCCTTGGTCGCCTACTTTTTTAAGGTGGCCTTGGCTAGGTTTATTCAAGTTTTCAAACTTTTCTTCCCCATAAGCTAATTGAATTGCATCATAGCCATTTGTTGTTACGGTCTTTATCTGGCTGACCTTACATAATCCAGCTTTTAAGATAGTTACTGGGAAAGCTGTACCCGATTCGTCAAAAATTTGGGTCATCCCAACTTTTTTCGCAAATAAGCCTGCTTGCATAAAGATGTTTTGTATGTTTTAAGATATTTAAAAGCAATGCAATTTTGAAGGAACTTCAAATCATATATTCCTTAATACGAACATATAAGTAATTTAAGTATAATTTATGGTGGAGATGTTTGTCTATGCTCCATAATTAAAGGCTTTTCGGCCAATTTTAAAATGTTTAAATAATTTTGTTAATAGAAAGTGAGTAATAATTGACTGCTTTACCTGCGGTAATTACGCCTTATGAAGGACAGTCAAAAGTATTATTATTTTACTAAATCAAAAATACAAAAATAAATAATACTGCATATATGGTTAAAGTTATTGGAATTGATTTAGGAACTACAAATTCTGTAGTCGCTGTAATGGAGGGTGGTAAACCAGAAGTTATAACAAACGCAGAAGGGCAACGCACGACACCATCTGTTGTTGCATATACGAAAAAAGGGGATTTATTAGTTGGCCAAATCGCTAAACGTCAAGCTGTTATCAATCCTGAAAATACTTTTTATTCAGTCAAGCGTTTTATTGGCCGTAAAACGAATGAAGTAACAGAAGAATTACGACAAGTTTCTTATAAGGTAATTCAAACAGAGGATATTATCAAATTAGACTGTCCTGCCTTAACAAAGCAATTTGCGGCGGAAGAAATTTCAGCGCAGGTTCTAAGAAAACTAGCTGATGATGCTTCAAAATATTTAGGAGAAACTGTAAAACAAGCAGTTATTACAGTACCAGCATATTTTAACGATTCACAACGTCAGGCAACAAAGGACGCTGGAAAAATTGCAGGGCTAGAAGTTCTTCGAATTATTAATGAACCAACAGCAGCTTCATTATCTTATGGATTAGACAAAAAGGATAATGAAACTATTTTAGTATTTGATCTAGGGGGAGGTACATTTGATGTATCGGTCCTTGAAGTTGGAGACGGTGTTTTTGAAGTATTAGCTACATCCGGTGATACACATTTAGGTGGTGATGATTTTGATGAAAAAATCGTTCAATGGTTAGTTAAAGAGTTTAAAGACCAGGAAGGTATAGACTTAACACAAGATAGTCAAGCTTTACAACGACTAACAGAAGCCGCTGAAAAGGCAAAAATTGAGCTATCGACTTTAACGCAAAGTGCGATTAATTTACCATTCATTTCAGTAACGCCTGAAGGACCTAAGCACTTAGATAAAGAATTAACTCGAGCAAAGTTCGAAGAATTATGTTCAGGTCTGATTGCACGTTGTAAAACACCAATACAAGCATCATTAAAAGATGCAGAATTAACACCGAACGATATTGATCAAAACGTGTTAGTAGGTGGTTCTACTCGTATACCTGCGGTTCAAAAACTTGTTGAAGAGTTACTTGGTAAAGCACCAAATCAGTCTGTAAATCCAGATGAGGTAGTAGCTGTAGGGGCAGCTGTACAAGCTGGTGTTCTCGGTGGTGAGGTAAAAGATATTCTATTATTAGACGTAACACCACTATCATTAGGGGTTGAGACTTTAGGAGGTGTAACAACAAAAATTACGCCGAGAAATACGATTATTCCAACGAAGAAATCAGAAACGTTCTCGACAGCTGTAGATAATCAGCCAAACGTAGAGATCCATGTGTTACAGGGGGAAAGAGAACTTGCAAAAGATAATAAGAGTTTAGGTACATTCAGATTAGACGGTATTGCGCCAGCAGCAAGAGGTATTCCACAAATTGAGGTAACATTTGATATTGATGCAAATGGTATTTTATCGGTAACTGCAAAAGATAAGGCTACGAATAAACAACAATCGATCACCATTACAGGAGCTTCAACATTACCGAAGGATGAAGTAGAAAGAATGGTTCAAGACGCTGAAGCTAATGCGGCAAGTGATAAGGAAAAAATCGAACAAATTGAAGTAAAAAATCAGTCTGAAACAATCTCTTATCAATTAAAGAAACAAATTGAGGGAATGCAGACTAGTGAAGAGAAACAACCGTTAGAGAGCCTACTTTCGGAGTTTGAGTCGGCTCTTAGTGGAGAAGATTATGTAGCAATGAAAGATTTAATTGCAAAATTTAATAATCTACAAGCTTCTGCTGCTGCTCAAAGCCCAGCTAGTGCTGATGATGATGCTATTGAAACAGATTTTTCTGCTGAGAAGTAAATTTAGTCTTTCCATATTATCTAATACATCATTAAAGAAAAAAGAGCAACAAAAAGAGACCGTACGTGGTTTCTTTTTGTTGCTATTTTTTCTTAACACAAAGTCTAAATTTTAGTAAACGACCGTAGTTAAGGTAACGCTATTACATTGCTTTTGCATCAGCAATTGCTTTCTTTAGAGTCTCTTCGGCTTCTGGAGAAAGTTTCTTTTCAGACTTAATACCAGAAAGTAAAGTTGGGACTGAAGACTTAATGTAGCCTCTTAGCTTCTCAAGGAATGCTTTAACAGCAGTCACTTCGATGTCATCAAGGTAACCGTTAATACCAGTGTAGATTGTAACAACTTGCTCTTCTACTGGAATTGGGTTGTTTTGCGCTTGCTTTAACATCTCTCTTAACCTTACACCACGAGCAAGCTCGTTTTGTGTTGCTTGATCTAGATCTGAAGCAAATTGTGCGAATGCTTCTAGCTCAGCGAACTGTGCTAGTTCTAGTTTTAGCTTACCAGCTACTTGCTTCATCGCCTTAATTTGTGCTGCTGATCCTACTCGAGATACCGAGATACCAACGTTAATAGCTGGACGGATACCAGCGTTAAATAGATCACCTGATAGGAAGATTTGCCCATCAGTAATACTAATAACGTTTGTTGGAATGTATGCAGATACATCACCGGCTTGAGTCTCAATAATTGGAAGCGCTGTCATACTACCACCACCTAAGCTATCACTTAGCTTAGCTGCACGCTCTAGTAAACGTGAGTGTAGGTAGAATACATCACCTGGGTATGCCTCACGTCCTGGTGGACGACGAAGAAGCAGTGACATTTGACGGTAAGCAGAAGCTTGCTTAGTTAAATCATCATAGATAATTAAAGTTGCTTTTCCATTGTACATGAAGTACTCAGCAAGTGCAGCACCCGTGTATGGGGCGATGTACTGAAGTGTTGCTGGATCATCAGCATTAGCTGCTACAATGATTGTGTAACTACTTGCACCTCTTTCCTCAAGTGTTGTAACAACAGCAGCAACTGATGACGCTTTTTGCCCAATGGCAACGTAAACACAAACAACATCTTCACCCTTCTGGTTTAGGATTGTATCAAGAGCTACCGAACTTTTACCTGTTTGGCGGTCACCAATGATTAGCTCACGCTGCCCACGACCAATTGGGATCATAGCATCAATGGCAGTAATACCTGTTTGTACAGGCTCACAAACAGATTTTCTTGTGATAATACCAGGAGCCATAGCCTCTACTAGACGACTTTCTGTACTTGCAATGTCTCCTTTACCGTCTAATGGACGAGCTAGAGAATCAACTACACGACCTAGGAAGGCATCACCTACAGGTACTTGCGCAATTTTTCCAGTTGAACGAACTGAACTACCTTCTAGAATATCCATTCCTGTACCCATTAGAACGGCACCAACGTTATCGTTCTCTAGGTTTAGAGCAATACCAATTGTCTTATCATCAAATTCTAGAAGCTCACCAGCCATTACTTGCTCAAGTCCATAAACTCGGGCAATACCATCTCCAATCTGTAGAACTGTTCCTACGTTATCGATTTGAACTTCCTGATCGTAACTTTCAATTTGTTGACGAATAATGTTGCTAATCTCGTCAGGTCTAATATTGATCATATTTACGTCTAAATTACATTTTATTAAAGAGTCTTTTCTTATTGTTAAGAATAAAAACTGATTCTAACACCAACGTGGTGGCATAAAATTTTATGCACCAAGTAGGTTAGAAATTTGCTTTAACTGACCACGAATACTTGTATCAATCATCTTAGATCCAATTTCAATTGTAAAACCTCCAATTAAGGCTGGATCTACTTTTAATGCAAGTTTAATCTGTTTCGCGCCAGTAATAACTTTTAGTTTTTCGGCAATTTCTTTTTGTTGCTGCGCTGATAGCTGAATCGATGAAGTAATTTTTGCAATTTCGATTGATTCTTGCTTAAACGATAGTTCTAGAAATTTTTGAGCAATACTCTCAAGAACTTCAATACGACCACGTTCAACAAGTAACAATAAGAACTTTAAAGTACTACTGTCGATTTGCTCGCCGAGAATATCTTTGACTACATTCTTTTTCGCTTCTTTAGTAATTAAAGGATTTCCTAAGAACTTCTTTAAATCACTAGAATTAGCTAGAAACTGAGAAACGATATTCATATCGTTTGTTGTTTCTTTTAATGAGTCATTTGATTTAGCTAAATCAAGAAGTGCCTCAGCATATGGCACTGCAACTTTACTTAAAACAATTGACATAATTTACTAGGCTAGTTTAGAGATGTTTCTATCAATGATTTGTTGTTGTAAACTTGAGTTCAGTTTCCCTTCCAACTGCATTGTAATTCGCTTTAGGGCTAAAGCAACAACGTAATCAGAAATTTGTTTACGTACTCGAGCTTCAATCGTACCGATTTGTCCTTTTGCTGCAGAAGTTAAACGTTCGATTTCTGTTTTACCATCTGTTAAGATAGTGCTCTTTACTTGTTGCGCAGTTACCTGAGCATCCTTTCCAATTGATTCAATAACCATTTGGGCTTGAGCTAGTTGTGTCTCACTATCTGTTAGCTTCTTTGTAGCTTCTTCTAGTCTTTCTTCAGATTCCTGAATTGCTCCTAGAATTTTTTGCTGACGTTCAGAAAGACTTTCAGATAACGCACCGCTTAGCAAGTAAAAAAGACCTCCTACTAAAATTACTAGGTTTACTAGATTAGCCTCAAAGATATCAGGGTTAAATGATACGCCTTCGGCAATTTGAGTAGAAAATCTATCTAAAGTCTGATTTAATAAATCCATTTTTTTTTAATTATTTAAAGGAATTACGCGACTAAAGAACAACTTCTTTACCAAGTAGTTTCTCTTTTATAAGTTGACTTAACTCGTCAACTTGCGTTTCTAGTTTTTGCAGCGCAAGAGATTTTTGTGCCTCTAACTCTTTGTTAGTTTGCTCAATTAATTTTGCAGCATCTGCACGTGCTTGCGTGATTTCAACGGCTACTGTCTCTTTTGCTTCTTTTTCCGATTGGGCTACAACCGATTGTGCATTAGTTCTAGCTGTCTTAAGTTGCTCATCATACTGCTGGTACAGTTCATCAGCTTTTAATAATTTTTCAGAGGCTTGTGTTAGATTTCCGCTAATGTAACTTTCACGGTCGTCTAATACCTTTGAAACAGGCTTATAAAATACAAAAGTTAATGCCACAGTTAATAAAATAAACTGTATCGCCATTAATGGCAACGTTGCATTAAAATCGAAAAGCCCACCAGCACCTTCAGCTGCAACTAATTGTGTTGCAGACGTAAAAAAAGAATTCATTTAAATTTTACAGTGAATAATTTATTTAAACTTAGGCAAAACTAAGTGTGTGACTTTCTGAAAAGAGCGCTTAGTTTAAAACTAAGCGCATCCAAAAAAAATTAACCAACGAATGGGTTAGCAAATAGTAAACAAAGTGCAACTACTAGACCATAAATTGTTAGTGACTCCATGAAAGCTAGTGATAGAAGAAGAGTACCACGAATTTTACCTTCTGCTTCTGGCTGACGAGCAAGACCTTCAACAGCTTGAGCAGCAGCTGAACCTTGACCAATACCAGGACCAATAGCAGCTAGACCAATAGCTAAACCAGCAGCGATAACAGAAGCACCTGAAATAATAGGATTCATAAGAGATTATTTATAGTTAAATTTTTTATAATTCGATGTTTATGAAATTAACAAATTTCTTGCTACTCCGGACGATCGATAAACGTTACCGTAGTAGTTTTTTTAAGCGAGATTACTCAATAACTTCAGTAATATAAGCAGCAGAAAGTGTTGCAAATACTAAAGCTTGTACTGAACTTGCAAAAATACCTAAAGCCATTACTGGAAGAGGTATGATTAGAGGAACTAGTAAGCATAAAACAGAGACTACGATTTCATCTGCTAAAATGTTACCAAATAATCGGAAACTTAATGAAAGAGGCTTTGTAAAATCTTCTAAAATGTTGATCGGTAGGAAGATTGGTGTTGGCGCAATATAACGCGCAAAGAACCCTAAACCTTTTGCTTTAAAACCACCATAGAAATAACTTATCGATGTTAATAAAGATAATGCTACAGTAGTATTAATGTCATTTGTTGGAGCAGCTAATTCACCCTCTGGAAGTTTGATTAACTTCCAAGGTACTAGAGCACCTAACCAGTTTGCTACGAAGATAAATAGGAACAGCGTTCCCACGAACGGTGTCCAAGTACGATATTCGTACTCACCCATTTGATCTTTAGCAATACCAGAAACGTATTCGTAAACTAACTCGACAAAATTTTGCAGGCCTTTCGGAACTTGTTGCATGTTTTGCGTACCAACAATTGCTATCCCTAAAATGATAGCAATCACCAACCATGTCACTAGTAGAACCTGACCATGTACTGGTAGTCCAGCAATGTTCCAGTATAAATGTGTACCTACTTCAACCTCGGCTAATGAAAAAAACATAGACAATTGTATAGTTTGGCTTGAATAGTGCAATTTTTATTGTTTCCTAATCTTTAATATACCTAGCTCACACTTGGAGGTACATATCACTTTTTATAAACTTTTTTTCTTGCAAGTATCCATTTGATGGATTTAATAATTTAATAAAAGAATTTTTTAGTGCAGTATTTTTTAATTTACGTATAAAAGGTCTAAAAAAAGTCAAACTAAGAATTAAATGCTATCGATAAACTTCTTTTTTTTTAATCCAGTTTATGCTACCTTACTATAGTACATAGTGTGAAAACCTAACATTTAGAACATTTATGGCTCGATATACAGGTGCGAAATTAAGAATCACAAGGCGGTTAGGAGATTTGCCTGGCCTAACAAGTAAAAAAGGAAAATTAACACAACGTCCAGGTCAACACGGAGCAACACAAAAAAAATTAACTCAGTATGCGATTCGATTAGAAGAAAAGCAAAAACTTCGTTTTAATTACGGCATAAGTGAAAAACAGTTGATGAACTACATTCGACAAGCAAAAAAAATTAAGGGCGCTACAGGTAGCATCCTTTTACAGCTTCTAGAAATGCGTTTAGATAACGTAATTTTCCGTTTAGGAATGGCTCCAACAGTTGCGGCTGCTCGTCAATTAGTAGGCCACAAGCACATAACTATTAATAACTCGTGCGTTTCTATTCCAAGTTACCAATGTCAACCTGGAGATATCATTTCTGTGAAGGATTCTTCAGCTTCAAAACAGTTAGTGACAAAAAATTTAGAGTTACCTGCACTGTCAAATATTCCTCAAAATCTTGATTTTGACAAAAAAGCTTTAACTGCAAAAGTTTTAGGAATTATCGAACGTGAATGGATTGCTTTAAAACTAAATGAACTTTTTGTTATTGAGTTTTACTCTCGCAAAATCTAATTTATTACTGATTAAATCAAATTACTTTACAAGTTACTTAGCTCAACCAACAACTAACAAATTTTTATGACATTAGTTACATTAGGAGAATTATTGGATGCAGGGGTACACTTTGGGCATCAATCCAGTCGATGGAACCCTAAGATGTTCCCGTATATTTATACAGAACAAAACGGGATACATGTTATTGATCTAGTCCAAACGGCTAGGCTCTTAAGCCATGCTTACAATTATGTTCAAAAGGCTGCGAAAGAGGGTAAAACTTTTTTATTCATTGGAACAAAACGACAGGCTGCTAACATTATTGCTGAAGAAGCGGAAAAATGTGGAAGTTTTTACGTTAATAATCGATGGCTGGGTGGTACTTTAACAAATTGGTCAACAGTCCAGGGTCGTGTCGAGTACTTAAAAGACCTAAACAAAAAAGAAGAGAGTGGAGAATTAGATCGATTACCAAAAAAGGAGGCAGCTTTATTACGTAGGGAGCAAGATAAATTAAACCATAATTTAGGTGGTCTTACGGAAATGGTTCAAGTGCCAGATATTGCTATCGTTGTTGATCCAAAGCGTGAAAGTACGGCCATTGCTGAGTGTAAAAAACTTGGTATTACGATTATTTCTATTTTAGATACTAATTGTGACCCAACTATGGTAGATATTCCTATTCCAGCAAATGATGATGCAGTTCGTTCTATTAAGTTAGTCATTTCTACATTATCGGATGCAATTATAACTGGTAAACAAAGTTCTATCTAAGGGCTATAACTGATAAAAAAGACAAACCAAATAGAACTGTTTGGCTTGTCTTTTTTAGCATGTAAAGAGAAAACTTAACGTAAAATCCCGAACGCAATCAGTAATTTTCCAGAAAATTATTTGCTTAGTCTGATCGAGTTTTTAAGATAAGTGATTTAAGCTTATCTTCTTTCGCTGGGCGAATTAAGAGATTTACAAACCTATCCTTCCCTGTTTTTTTAAGGTTTTCAAAACAATTGAATCCTGTACCTGCTGGTATTAATCGTCCGATGATTACATTTTCTTTTAGTCCATTAAGCCAGTCCTTTTTACCTTCGATTGCTGCCTCGGTTAAAACTCTGGTTGTTTCTTGGAAACTGGCAGCAGAAATAAAACTATCGCTATTTAGTGACGCCTTTGTTAAACCCAATAACATCGGTCGATAAATAGGCGGTTCTTCGCCTCCAGTTAACGCAGCTTTTGTTATCAATTCTGCTTGGTTAATATCTAAAATTTCGCCAGGGAGTAAAGTTGTATCGCCACCGGAATAAACCCGGACTTTTGAAGTCATTTGTTTTACGATTATCTCTACGTGTTTATCGGCAATTTGTACGCCTTGTGAAAAATAAGTACGTTGCACCTCACTTACCAAAAATAGTTGTAAGTGTTTAAAACTTTTTTTACATGCAATATGAACTGGGTTAGTTAGTTGGTAATAATTAAATAAAATTTCTAGCTTATCATGGGGGCTAATTGGTCCGTCCGTTAACGGTTCTAAAAAATCAACAAATTTTCCATTACTAAAATTAACCTTTGTTTGAGGAGAAATATCGATTTTTATAACGGATTCGTTTGGAGTAAGTATTTCAATACTATTTTCTTTTTTAAAGGCTTTTCCTTCATGTGGAGAAAGTATACACCCATTCTTTATCTTTCTAGCTTCAAGGATTTCCTCCACTTTCGGTAATCCCTGCACGATGTCCACTGTTTTTAACTTGTCATATACAAGCGTAGCTAATAGGTCAGATTTTTCGACTAAAGATCCTGCATTAGCACGTAATACTGTACCTTCTGAAGTTAAATAGGGCCTTCCTAATCGAATAGATATGATTCCATCTCCTATTTGATATACTTGGCCCGCATATTTAGAAGATAAATTCGGTGTGATAGGCGTTCCCACCCTAACTAGGTCACCTTGTTTTACAAGTATTGCTTCGTTACTTTCGTATACCAAATGTTTAATATCTTTGTCTTTCAAAATAAGAACAGCAATACTAGTATTTGCTTTATCAATCCCAACGAGTGTCCCGCCTGATTTTGCCAGTGTCTCTATTTTTGCTATTACAGTACCTGGTTTAACATATTGGTTGTCTTTTGTTAAATATTTTATAAAAACAGAGTTTTTCTCTCTTGACTCTTTTATTAAACTTTCATTTATTTTTAAGGACTCGACTAGGGAAATTTTTAGACTAGATTTTAGGTTAGGTTCGCCTCCTTTTTCTAGTGTTGAGTACTCAATACAAGCGTCTAATTTGGAAAATTGAGGCTTAATCTCTAAGACAATAAAAGTTTTAAGTAACTCAACACCACTATTTGACTTAACCTTCTCTCCATCTTTGTAAAAAATTCTTTTTACTGTTCGGAAAGCAATTCCACGAGAATCATGGTTAGGGAAGAATCGGTGTTTCATAAGAAACCCTTTATCATGTGGTATTTTATATTTTTGAACAGGGCGGATTAAAATATATTTAATTCCTGAAAAAGTTAAAAATTCGATATAGGAAAGCTTTTGGGCAACTATATTTCCTAATTTTGTAAAAATTAGATCGCCTTTATCAATGAAACGATTAGTTCTCTCGATAACATTTACATCGTCATTAATTTGGTATAACTCACCAGGTTTTATAATGATTTCCGAGTTGTTCGTGTCAATAGTCACATAACCAGACACCTTAGAAGTAATACCTGTTAAAATGGATGTATCTTTTCTTAAGTAATTTCCACTTCTTAGATTTATTTTACTGAGCTCGTTTGAGTTTAGTTGGTGAGTTTCTTCAGGAATCCAATATAAGAAACCCGTGAATAATTTTTTAGTCTTTCTTTTCTTCTTAATTTTTGAAGGGGCTATAGAATAATAAAGAATACCGCCAGTTTCTGTTTTATAAACATCGTCCTTTAAGCTCGCTAATGTTTGGCCATTTTTTACTAATTCTTGGTCTTTTACATGAAGATGAAACAGCGTTTCTTTATTATCATTTATTAAGCTCAAAATGTTACTTTGGCCTTCATTTTGGGTAACAATACCATTCTCTAAAATCATAGAAGAGTTTATGATTTTTATGCCTTCACCGACTGGAGATTCACTTACTTTGATTACACCTGGGTAAGTATTAAAAAGTTTTTGCTCTGCGAGAGTTGCACCTTTAGAAAATTTTTGTCCGGTTTGAATTGATAATTTAGAAGAACCTGGGAAAACCCACCGGATTCCATTTAATACCCAAACTAACCCTGTAGTCTTACTGATTTTTTTTACAGCTTCGTTACCATCAACACTTTCCTCAACTTTAATATTTTGAAAAAAAACCTCTCCCGATTGTTCCGTAAAAATATCACTCCGCTCTTCTTCCAAAATTAAGTTCGCATCTTTTTTTATTTCCGCAATAACTTGATTAGGGTAAACTTTTTGTCCATTATTAACTAATAATAATGCCTCAGACGGTATATCTAAGGAGCAAAGGGTTTGATCATTATTTTCAACGATTAGTTTAACCCTTTCTGCAAGAGAAAATCCTTTCTCACCATGTATTGTACGAATTACTTTATTAGGTAAAAGTAGATTATAGCTAACTGTACCTGCAAAAGGTGAACGAATTTGTTTTGTTAAATCTCCAGAGAACACCCCACCAGTGTGAAAAGTCCGCATAGTTAATTGGGTTCCTGGTTCACCAATAGACTGGGCCGCAAGAATTCCTATCGCCTCTCCTAAATCTACGATATTTGAATAAGATAAATGCCAACCATAACATTTTCGACAAATCGACCTTAAAGCGTTGCATGTTAAAGGTGAACGGACTTCTATGTTATCAAGCTTTAAATCTAAAAATTTAGACGCAAGAGCATTATCAATTTCCGTATTAGGCTCCCAAACATTTGCACTAACGTTCGTATTGTCGATAATTTTATTTAATAAAAGACGACCAACCAAACGCTCCTTAAATGTTGAATCTGTCTTATATTTTTTAAATAAATCATCTAAAGATAAGCCCTCTTTAGTTAAGCAGTCTTCTTCTCGAACAATAATATCTTGTGCCACATCAACTAAACGGCGTGTTAAATAACCTGAGTCTGCCGTTCGAAGAGCTGTATCTACAAGTCCTTTTCGAGCCCCATAAGAAGAGATAATATATTCGGTAACTTTAAGACCTTCACGGAAATTACTTTTAATAGGAAGATCAATAATTTCCCCTTGGGGGTCTGCCATTAATCCTCGCATACCAACCAGCTGTCTAACTTGTGAAATGTTTCCGCGTGCCCCTGAAAACGCCATAATGTATAAAGGGTTCAATGGGTCACTTTCTCTAAAATAAGTTAAAACATCGTCTTTTAGAGAATTATTGGCGTTATTCCAAATATCAATAACCTTTTGAAAGCGCTCAACTGTCGTGATATTACCACCTTTATAATTTTCTTCTGTAAGATAAACCTCATCACTTGTTATCCCAATCAAATTTCGTTTACGAAATGGAACTCGTAAATCTTCAACGCTTAAAGAAATACCAGACATAGTTGCGTAATGAAAAGTTAAGTTTTTAACTTTATCTGCAATTAAAGATGATTTTGTCACACCATAATTATGAAAGGTAAGTGACATTAAACGTTGCAACTTTTTTTTATTTATAACTTCGTTATTAAAAACTAATTTAGGAGGTAGTACCTTTTTTGTCATCTTAGATTTTTAGTTAACTATATTCGAAAGATTTATTTAAAAGAATACGTCCAGCGCTAGTTTTAAGGTACCTTGCCAGCATACTTCCTTTTAAATCTGTCTTGATTTGTAGTTCTTCGGATAAGTAAATAATTTGATTTTCAAGCTGCTTTGCAACAAATAAGGATTTATCAAAATCTGCATCAATATTATCCGTGTCACGAACCCAAACAAATGTGTGCAAACTAAGTAATGATTGATGGTACGCTTTTATAACATCGTCGAAGTTATAAAAATATTGGTCCTGCATTGGTTGCTGGGTAGGATTATTCGCAGTTAAATAATAACATCCGAGAACCATATCTTGACTTGGTGTAAGGATAGGTTCGCCCGTTGCAGGCGACAAAAAATTATTTGGAGCAAGCATCAACATTCTTGCTTCAGTTTGGGCCTCTAAACAAAGAGGAATATGTACCGCCATTTGATCTCCATCAAAATCTGCGTTAAAGGCTGGACAAACTAAAGGGTGTAGTTTGATGGCTCGACCTTCCACCAATAAAGGCTCAAAGGATTGTATACCTAATCGATGCAATGTGGGGGCACGATTTAATAATATAGGATGACCAGTCATTACTTGTTCCAAAATTTCCCATGCTAAAACTTCATTACTCAGAATAATGTTTTTAGCGGCTTTGATATTATTTACAAGTCCTTCATAAATTAGCCTATGAATTACAAATGGTTGAAATAATTCAATAGCCATTTCTCGAGGTAAACCACATTGATTAAGCTTTAATTCTGGTCCAACAATAATTACAGAACGACCTGAATAATCAACTCGTTTTCCTAAAAGGTTCTGTCGGAAGCGACCTTGTTTTCCTTCAATAATATCAGAGAGTGATTTTAAAGGCCGATTATTTAAACCAAAAACAGCTCGGCCACGCTTGCCATTATCAATAAGTGCATCAACAGCTTCTTGTAACATCCGCTTTTCATTCCGAATAATCAGTTCGGGTGCTAAAATTTCTTGTAATCGTGCTAAACGGTTATTTCGATTTATTACTCGTCGGTATAAATCATTAAGGTCCGAAGTTGCAAACCGACCCCCATCAAGTTGAACCATTGGTCGTAAATCGGGTGGTAAAACTGGAATAATATCTAAAACCATCCAAGATGGGTCCGACCCAGAAGCCCTAAACTGATCTATTACCCTCAATCTTTTTATCAATTTCTCCCGATCGGATTCCCGTACGCATGAAATCAGTAACCTCAATTCTTTGGATTCCTGCTCCAAATCGATTTTTTTGAGCAGATGCTTAATTGCTTCCGCTCCAATAGCAACCTCAATTTGACTAGTATCTGCTTTATTGTTGTCGAATACCTGCCAATCAGTTTCTGCAAGAAGTTGTTTATAACAAAGCTCATCACTTGTTCCTGGATCGGTTACAACGTAGGAATTAAAATAGACAATTTGTTCTAATTCCTTCAACGAAATATTTAAAACTAATGCAATTTTACTAGGGCGACCTTTAACGTACCAAACGTGAGTTACTGGCGAAGCTAATTCAACAAAGCCCATACGATGGCGTCGAACATTAGACTCAATAACTTCGACTCCGCAGCGTTCACAAACGATGCCTTTATAACGAACTCGCTTATATTTTCCGCAGTGGCATTCCCAATCATTTACCGGACCAAATATTCTTTCACAGAACAACCCACCCATTTCAGGTTTTAAAGTCCGGTAATTTATCGTTTCCGGTTTAGTAACTTCCCCAATACTTTGGCCATCAGGTAAAATCCTTTCTCCCCAACTCCTTATACGAGAAGGGGACGCTAAGTTAATTTTTACATAATCGAAAGATCTATCTGTTTCTAGCATAAAAAATAAGAAATACTTTAGTTTATGACGTTTTTTTAACAAAAATCGAACTTTAAAATACGGTATTAACCACTTTCATCAGAGGTTAAAGTATCTTGAAATGGGACAGTTGCGTTACTCTGGTCTAAGCTTAGACCAGAGATAGACATGTCTAAAACAGGCCTTCCATTAAGTTCTGAACCATCCTCCATTAAATTAATTTCATAATCTTGAAGTTTTACATTGTCTTCAATGTTAAGCTTGTAAGTTGCTACATCAAGGCATAAAGCTTGCAGTTCTCGCATTAATACCTTGAAAGATTCGGGGATACCAGGTCGAGGTATAGGTAAACCTTTAACAATTGCATTTAAGGTTTCATTACGACCTTGCATATCATCCGATTTAATTGTTAATAACTCTTGTAAGGTGTAAGCAGCACCAAAAGCTTCTAGGGCCCAAACTTCCATCTCCCCAAGTCTTTGACCACCCTGCTGAGCCCGACCTCCAAGAGGTTGCTGAGTTACTAATGAATAAGGGCCTGTCGAACGGGCATGAATTTTATCATCTACTAAATGCACTAGTTTGAGCATATAAGCTTGCCCAACAGTTATGGGATTTTCAAAAGTTTTGCCCGTTCGGCCATCCCTAAGAACCATTTTTCCGGGGTGCTGGTCGGCAAAAACCCATGGTTTAGAGTGTGAAGCCTCCTTCAATTTCTTATTTACCAATGCTCTCGAAGCTTCAGAGCCGTACATTTCATCAAATGGTACAACTTTACATCTTACACTTAAATTTTGCATTGCAAAACCAAGTAGACATTCAAAAAGCTGGCCAACGTTCATACGTGATGGTACCCCTAACGGATTCAGTATCATATCAACAGGTGTACCATCGGGTAAAAAAGGCATATCTTCACGAGGTAATATTTTCGAAATAATACCTTTATTCCCATGTCGACCGGCCATCTTATCACCAATTTGAATCTTACGCGTTTGAGCAATATAAACCTTTAATACTTCGTCTGTACCTGGCGGAAGATCATCCCGATTATTTCGAGAAAAAATCTTAACATCTAGCACACGGCCGCAGGTACCATGTGGTAATTTCAAAGAAGTATTTCTAACATCCCGCGACTTTTCACCAAAAATTGCGCGCAACAATTTCCCCTCTGGAGGGTAATCAGATTCTCCTTTTGGCGTAACTTTTCCAACTAACGTATCACCAGAATTAACCCACGTACCAATCCGAATGATGCCGTTTTTATCCAAATGCCTAATTGAATGCTCACTAACATTCGGGAGATCGCATGTAACTTCTTCCATCCCCAATTTAGTTTGTCGAATTTCTACTTCAAACTTTTCAATATGTAAAGAAGTGTATAGATCATCGTAAATTAGGCGCTCACTTATCACAAAAGCATCTTCATAGTTATAACCTTCCCAAGGCATGTAGGCAATTAAAATATTTTGCCCAACGGATAATTCTCCACCTTCTGTAGAAGCGCCATCCGCTATGACTTGCCCGGTAATTACTTTTTCATTAATGCCCACAAGTGGTCTTTGATTTATACAAGTATCCTGATTCGAACGCTGGTATTTGGTTAAAGTATAGGTAAAAATTATACGGTTTTTATCTTTAATAAAAACTTTTCCAGCATTAATTTGGATTACTTTTCCGTACCCGATACTTAACACCGTCATACCCGAGTCACGAGCTGTCTGACCTTCTAATCCTGTACCAACTAATGGAGCCTCAGGATAAAGTAATGGAACCGATTGACGTTGCATATTAGACCCCATTAAAGCCCTATTTGCATCATCATGTTCTAAAAATGGAATGAGTGATGTCGCTAACGAAACTACTTGAATCGGAGAAACAGCTATATAATCAACATCATTGGATGGTACAGTTATTAAGCGCTGGCGATAACGAACAGGTACTGTATTACTTTGAATAAAACCGTCCTCACTAATTTCTAAATCACCAGCTGCAAGTCGATGTTTATCCTCTGCTGTAGCATCGAGATAAACAGGGAAAGTCTGTTGAAGAACTTTACCATGCTTAACTTTATAAAAAGGTGTTTCGATAAAACCATACGAGTTTACGCGCCCATATGTAGAAAGGGAACCAATTAAACCAGCGTTTGGGCCTTCCGGAGTCTCAATCGGACATATACGGCCATATTGGCTTGGGTGGATGTCTCGAACAGCAAAACCTGCTCGGTCTCGGGTAATACCCCCAGGCCCTAAAACAGATAATCTTCGTTTATGGGTTAATTCCGCTAAAGGGTTTGTTTGGTCCATAAACTGCGAAAGTGGGTTTGACCCAAAAAATTCTCGAATGGAAGAAACTAGTGGTTTTGGGTTCACTAAAACGTTAACTCGTAAATACTTCTGTTCACAAATACTCATCCTTTCTTGAGCAATCCGTTCAAGACGACTGAGACCTATACGAATTTGGTTCTGAAGTAATTCGCCAACGGAACGTATTCGACGGTTACCTAAATGATCAATGTCATCTTCAATCGTTGGAGTAAGACGGAAATTGATTAATTGGTTAACAACAAAAAGAATATCTTTAGACGTTAAGATATGAATATGTTTTTCAATGTCTAGTCCTAAACGCTTATTTAATTTATAACGGCCAACGTACCCCAAATCGTAGCGTTTAGGATCGAAGAATCGCGAGTATAAAATTTGTTGGCCCGCTTTGATGCTAGCAGGCTCTCCAGGCTTTAATTTCGAATAAACTTCAAGAAATGTCTCTTCCAAAGAGAAAGTTTCATACTCTTTAAACGTTTTTTTAAAAAAATCGGGGTGGTCTAAAGTATTAAAAATTTCATCATCAAATAAGCCAATGGCCTTTAAAAAAACATAGGCTGAAAGTTTTTTGGCTTTATCAATCTTAACAGAAATCAAATCATCTTTATCCATTTCAAACTTTACCCAAGTGCCACGGTTTGAAATTAAACTTGCAGTATAATAACGATAATTTTGCTTATCAATTTCCGTTTTGTAATAAATACCAGGGCTTCGTACAATTTGGTTAATAATAACTCGTTCAATACCATTTACCAAAAATGTACCTTCATTGGTCATTAATGGGATATCAGATAATAAAACTTCGTTTTCCGTTTTTTCTTTTGAACCATTCAAATAAACTAGCTGTGCAAGCGTGTAAACGCGTACACTGTATGTCGTTTCTCGCCGACGGGCTTCTGCTAAAGTATATTTAGGTTGACGAATTTTGTAGTGCTTAGCAGATAAGTTTAATTTTAATTCATCAAGGTAATCTCTAATTGCTGAAAAATTTTCGAGTTCTTGGAGAAAGCCAAATTCGATAAACCAACAAAAACTAATACGTTGAGTTTCCAGTAAATTTGGTAAAAGGTACTTGTATATATCTTTCTTAAAAAAAACCATTTATGACTTTTATCTCAGCTTTGGATAATTCCAAGATTTAAATACGAGGGTGCAGCCAAATTTGGCTAATTAATATATATAGAGCTGGTCAATACTTACTAAAAAAATAACCAATTCTACGGGCAGTTAAAATAAAGTCAGGCTTACGCGAATCAGCTTCGACTTTGGAACGTAACCGCGCTATATGAACATCGACAACTCTTGTATCAACATCTCTAGCGGGGGTATAACCCCAAACATTATTTAATATTGTTGAACGTGATAAAGGAACTCCTCTGTTATCTATTAAAAGTTCGAGAAGTTTAAATTCTATGTCAGTAAGGTGAATTCGGATCTTTTTTTTAAACACTTGCCTCTCGGTCAAGTTAATAATTAACAACCCAACCTGAATAATATTAGGACTTTTGGTAGGAGGCCGGTAGGATTTTGAACCTGAATTTACCCTTCGCAATAAAGAACGTATTCGGGTTTCAAGTTCAATGGGGAAAAATGGCTTAATTAAATAGTCGTCAGCACCAAATTCGAAACCCTTTACGCGGTTTGAAATACTATACAATGAGGTAATTATAATTAATGGAATGTTATAACTTTTTTTAATTTCCCGACAGACTTCATAACCGTCTGCGTTTGGAAGTATGATATCAAGAATTACTAATTGTAACGGTTCAGTTTTAACTGTTCTTAAAGTCTCAATGCTGTTAGATGCAAGGAAAATTTCATAACCGAGAAAGCCTAACCGTTTCTTTAAGGTTTGACGAATATTAGCATCACCATCAGCAATTAATATTTTTTCCTTGGACATTGTACTTTGCTTAACTAGGGCTAAAGTTTAATGCGATGAAAGAGTTAAACCTTCAGAAGGTTCAAAAAAGTAACCTTTAACTATAGGCAAAAGGTTACGGATTATGGTATTATTCAGGAAGTGTAGTAAATACACGATATAGGCGAGCGTAGCCAAGTGGTTAAGGCACTGGGTTGTGGTTCCAGCATTCGCGGGTTCGATTCCCGTCGTTCGCCCGTATTTAAGTAAATAAGATTTATTGTTAATAATAGATAAATCTATTCTGTTTCTAAAAATACGTTCAAATATTTTGCTAATGTTATAGCTTCATTCTCGATTTTATTTAATGCAATAGGCTGCTCAATTCCTGTTAGTGGAATTTCACGGTTATCTGTTAAACATAACAAAAGCTGACGTTTCGGATTTAAGCCGTCTTTAATGCGCATTTTTATAGATTTAATTTCATCAAACCCAAATGTAAATGTTAATTCCTGATTTTTTCCAGGAAAACTTTTACGATAAATAGTAACCTTTTGTGAAAGGCGATTATACTCATTGTAACCAAATCCTACGTTCCACCAAACCGTTAAAATTAGAAAAATGCCTAAAACTGAGCCTACTGTTCCATAAAAGAGTAGGACTATACCTTGTGGTACAAAAGCTATTTCAGTTGGGTCTGATAAAAAAAGTAAGTTTCTATTAAAAAAGCTTGATAAGCCCGTTAAGAAGAAACCTATGCCTCCTAAACTTACAATTAATGCCCAAAAAATGTTGCTTGCCTGCCGGGAGCCGGCAATGTTAGTCTTAAGAACGGAATTTTCTTCCCCGTAGTTCATACTTAATATAAAAAATTATATGTAATTAACTGCCAAATAATATTTCTACAGATCAAAATAATAATTAATATTAGTCTCTGTAGAAATAAAAGCTGCCTAGATTAGTCTGATTGTCTTTAAACCAAAGTAAAGACCAGCCGCTAAACTAAACATTAGCGTCATTAATAGAACGTAACCAATAAGGGTATTCATAACGTGTTAGAACAGGTAAAAAAATAAACAGTTTACTATGATAGTATATCATATCATACGTTAGGGAGATTTAACCCTGTATTTTTTTATACCTAGTATCCATTGATTAACGTTTTTATTTTTTTAACCCTTCAATTATTCCTCGCCATACTAAACCTACAAATTGACCAATAACAGAAGTTAACGTAAAGCGCAGCCCTTTGCTTAAAAAGTATAAAAGTTCATCAAAACGGCTTAGAATAAAATCTTTTAGTTCAATTAAACTGACGATGAATAAAGGAAAATTTGTAAGTGAACCAAAATACTGAGGACGGTTTGCGTATACAATCCTCGAGCAAATACCATTTGTTCTCAAAATAAATAATTTATAGTAACTACTGTAAAATGCAGTAGGACGTTGGATATAAACTTGCAACCTTAATCGCCAGATTAAATTGTTTTTAAAACGCTCAAAATTTCTTAAAGCTAAAAACTGTGATCGGTATAATAATTGGCGAAATGAATATAAGAAAGAAAAGTTTATTATTATATAATAAACAATACAATTGGCCACCTCAATTACCAAATTATCAATAAGTGCTTCCAAGAAATTTTCCGAGGCATAACTGTATATAGGATAATAGAATGAAAGAAAATCTGGAGATTTGGGGTTAAGAAACGCGTAGAAGGGCACTTGAAATAATATTTTCACGTCCTGCATAAGCTCTTTAACATACAACGAATTCGTGAATGTACTAGAATTTAAGCGTGCATCGCATCCATAGTGTTTTACAAGGAAATCATCGCATGTTTCCTGAACAAGTTTGGAAAAGATCCTTTCGCCGTTATTCTGCATTTCTGGATGGGGTGATTTTTGGGAGATCAGTTCTCGATACGTTTTTTCTAAGTTGTGATTAACTAGGTGGAGTAAATCTTTTTGTACTTCGTCTTTCAAAATGTCAATCGCTAATAAGGATTGGTTTCCTTTCTTATTACTAAAGTTTATTTTATAAGAAATTCTTGTAAAGACGTTAGCCAACAAAGTTTGTAAATGCGAAGTCTGCCGTTTTTTACTCTTACGCACGCAATAATAATAATTTTTTTTTATAAAATTAAATGCCTAAATACCGTTTATTACCCGCACACGTACAAAATGTACAGGTAAATTTATTTAGGATGAACCTAATAAGGGGAAAAAGATAAAGTATCAGGCGCGTAACGCTGAAATTCAATTATAAAGCCAGCAGTAAAACTAAGCCAAGCTGTTGCTAATACCGGCGCAGTTGATAAATACTTAAGAAAATTTTTATCCATTAGTCTATAAATTAAGGGTTAATAATTTAACGAGGTGATACTGTTACTTCATTACTCGGAACAAGTAATTCGTCTGAAACTAACTCTTTCCAAGCAGCCACTGGCCAAAGGAAACTTGCTGACATCATACCAATAGCTACCGGCACGTTAATGATAATTTCATTTTCGTTTGGTTTATCCGTTTTCTTAGCAAATTGTTGATAACTACGACCTGCCCAACCAATATAACCTGCGATGTAAAGAAATAAAACACCGGGAACAACAAATTCCCCCGCATGACTAGGGCGACCATCCGCAATTAAGTGAGGTAATCCATCAGCACCACACAATAAGCCCTGCTTACCATATTTATCAAAACGTACTTTTGTTCCCTGAATTTGAGCTTCTAAAGCTAGATAAGCAGGTGTGCCCTCCTCGTAATTAGCTAAACGAGCAGTAAGTTTTTTTACACTACCATCAAGTCGTTTCTTAAATACGGCCGAATCTTTGCATGGTGTTAAACCAGCAACATCAGCAACTGCTACAGTAGGAACACTAACCGAAATTAGTAACGGAAATAAGATAGCAAATAAACGCTTCATATAAAATGCTTTTTAAAAGTTATTATTAACAAACTATTTAAATATTATTATATCCTGTTGAGCAAAATTATATATACGCATTAATGTTCCTTAAATTAAGAACAGTTAATTGCTAGTTTTTGCAACACGATTTAATATCTTTCTAAACTGCTGCTGAAAAAATAAGACAGCGCGGTTAGAGTTTCCCCCAACCCAAATTTTCTTAGTCGTCTCAACCAGCCAAATTTGTGAATAGGTAAAAAAACTAACGTAGATACTTAACATTAATAAAAGGAATGATAAGTACACGATTTGAATACCCGGGTCCGACTTAATTTGGAGACCAGTAGTAGTTAAAAAGGCTAAAACTTGAACTGTTAAACCTTCACCAAGAGTAATTGAACCTCCTAGATCTACTTGTTGAAGTAAAACCCCCGACGATCCATAAACAAGTAATTGCCCATTTAAGTCATTTAAGACCACGGAGATTTTTTTGTTTGGACTATCAACAGTAGGTAAAGAACAAAACCAGAATTTACGCCCCCCTTTTGTAATTTTTTTAACCGGTATTTGAAAAACTTCTTTATTCGGTAATTGAAATTTAAGACCAACAATATCCCAATCTGTCTGATAAAGTACTAATCTATTAAAGGTTAACGGCTCGTTAACAAAAATAGTTTTCCGTTTAACTTCCTTTCCATCATTTGTAATTAAAGATAAATCAGAATAAAATTGGTCCGTTTTTAAATCCTTTGTATACGTTATCCAAAAATCATTGATACGAATCGAAGCATCTTTTGGTAAAGAACTTATATTCCCAAATTTTGTTAAATTTTGTATATGAGCAATTTCACCACGCGGAATAAATTGCTGAGCCGTATAACCACCAAATGAACCAAGAGTAGAACCGATTAGTAGTAAAACAATACTCATATGAACCACTATTGGAGCTACACGACCCAATAATCCAGAATAAGCATAACCTTTTTTATTTTGCTTAAAAAAATGATAATTATTACCATTGCAATGATATGCAAATGAGTTAAATAAACCTAAATTAAAATTACTGGCTATACCTAATTCTTTCAGTTGTTTAGGGTTATTATAAAATTTCCAAATTTTAAAAGTTTTTACAGATGGTAATTGGGTTGTAAATGTACAAGATAGAAGTGAACTGGCAAATAAAAATAGGATTAGCACGAACCACCAGACAGTATAAATTCTATCAAAATTAAATAAGGTGATTACCTTCCAAGATAAGAAACCAAACATTGGGTTTATCTCGGGATAATTTTCTTTATAAAAGTTAAGCGTTTGGTCTTGCTCAATAACCGTTCCAATACCTATGATGACGCCAATAATGAATAAAAGGCTTATGGCTAATTGTAAATTTGCTAATTTTTTAGCTAGTTTTGTAATAAGTTTGTTTTTCATAAAAAATTGCTACTTGTCAAAAGGTCTTATGTATATTATTATCTTATTAAAGCTACGAATAAGCAAATTAGCCGGGATAGCTCAGTTGGTAGAGCAGTGGATTGAAAATCCTCGTGTCTCCAGTTCAAATCTGGATCCTGGCATTAAAGCTGCATGAATAACAATAATAATTTATTTCATTGCTGTGCGTAATTATACATTAAATATACTTATATATTGTATAAATAAAGTTTTTGATTGTGTGACGTCGTTTAGTGATATCTTATCTTATAAGAAAAAGGAATAATAAGTATTTTATTTTGCTTATTATATTTTGAAATTTTTACAAGTTAAATTTTTCAAAGTATAAAACCCAGCAATCATTTAGCATAACTTTAAACCAGGAGGTTTTCATGTCTCAAGCTGTAGAATCACGTACTCGAATCAAAAGTGAACGTTACGAATCAGGTGTAATCCCTTACGCAAAAATGGGTTACTGGGATCCTGATTACGTAATCAAGGAAACAGATATTCTAGCTCTATTCCGTTGTACTCCACAACCAGGTGTAGACCCTGTAGAGGCAGCAGCAGCACTAGCTGGTGAGTCTTCAACTGCAACATGGACTGTTGTATGGACAGATCTACTAACTGCTTGTGACCTATACCGTGCAAAAGCATACCGTGTAGACCCTGTACCAAGTGCAGCTGATACTTACTTCTGTTACGTAGCCTACGATATCGATCTATTTGAGGAAGGTTCTCTAGCTAACCTAACTGCTTCAATCATTGGTAACATTTTCGGTTTCAAGGCCGTTAAAGCACTTCGTCTTGAAGATATGCGTTTCCCTTACGCGCTTCTTAAGACTTACCAAGGTCCTGCTTGTGGTCTAGTTGTAGAGCGTGAGCGTATGGATAAGTACGGTCGTCCACTACTAGGTGCTACAGTTAAGCCTAAGCTAGGTCTTTCTGGTAAGAACTACGGTCGTGTAGTATTCGAAGGTCTTAAAGGTGGTCTAGATTTCCTTAAGGATGATGAGAACATTAACTCACAGCCATTCATGCGTTACAGAGAGCGTTTCCTTTACTCAATGGAAGGTGTTAACCACGCTGCTGCAATGACAGGTGAAGTTAAGGGTCACTACCTAAACGCAACTGCTGCAACTATGGAAGATATGTACGAGCGTGCAGACTTCTGTTGTGAGCTAGGTTCTATCATTGTAATGATTGACCTTGTAATCGGTTACACAGCTATTCAATCAATGGCTCAGTGGTCACGTAGAAACGATATGATCCTTCACCTTCACCGTGCAGGTAACTCAACTTACTCACGTCAGAAGAACCACGGTATGAACTTCCGTGTTATCTGTAAGTGGATGCGTATGTCAGGTGTTGACCACATTCACGCAGGTACTGTAGTAGGTAAGCTAGAGGGTGATCCTCTAATGATTAAAGGTTTCTACAACACTCTTTTAGAGTGTAAGACTGATGTTAATCTACCTGAGGGTCTATTCTTCGCTCAAGATTGGGCTTCTCTACGTAAGTGTGTACCAGTAGCTTCTGGTGGTATCCACTGTGGTCAAATGCACCAACTAATTAACTACCTTGGTGATGACTGTGTAATGCAATTCGGTGGTGGTACAATTGGTCACCCTGATGGTATCCAAGCCGGTGCAACAGCTAACCGTGTAGCACTAGAGTGTATGGTTCTAGCTCGTAACGAAGGTCGTGCATACATCGAAGAGGGTCCTCAGATCCTAAGAGATGCTGCTAAGACTTGTGGTCCTCTACAGACTGCACTAGATCTTTGGAAGGATATTACTTTCAACTACGCATCTACAGATACTGCTGACTTCGTTACTACTGGTACAGCAAACGTTTAATTAGTATTGAACCAATAACTAGTCCGTAAGGACTAGTTCTGGACACAAGCTAAGAACAGACTAATCATTAATTTTCATTTAAGGAGCACATAATGAAACTAACTCAAGGAGCATTCTCTTTTCTACCTGACCTAACTGACGAGCAAATCACTAAGCAAATCCAATACGCGATTGATAAGTCTTGGGCGATCTCTATCGAGTACACAGATGATCCGCACCCTCGTAACTCTTACTGGGAAATGTGGGGTCTTCCACTTTTCGATATCAAAGATCCTGCTGCGATTCTTTTCGAAGTAAACATGGCTAAGAAAGCTAAGCCTAACTACTACGTTAAGATTGCTGCATTCGATAACACTCGTGGTACTGAGTCTTGTGTTCTTTCGTTCATCGTTCAGCGCCCTGCTTACGAGCCTGGTTTCAGACTTGTACGTCAAGAAGTTGATGGTCGTAGACTAGTTTACACTATCGAAGCTTACGCACCAGCTTCTAAGCCAGAAGGTGAGCGTTACTAAGTTATAAAAGCTTAGACAAATAAAATAGATGTTGCATTTGCAACATCTATTTTATTTTATTGCCTAAATATGGCGGCTGCTAAAAAGCCAAATAAGTAGCAATTTGGTTGAAAAAATTGCTACTTATTTGGCGTTTTATTAATTTTTTTAACTTACAACACTAATAAATTTTGATTTTTTATCTGTTTCAAATTGTACTATGCCATCTTGAACAGCGAAAATAGTGTAGTCTTTACCAACCATAACCCCTTTGCCAGGTTTAAAGGTTAAACCACGTTGACGAACCACAATTCCACCTGCTTTAACAGGTTGGTTACCATAAACTTTTACGCCTAACCGTTTTGAATTAGAATCACGACCGTTTTTTGTACTACCAGCCCCTTTTTTGTGTGCCATTTAATTGTTTAATATAAATTTATTTCTATATTATGCTGATTTAGCTTTTTGTACGATATAAGAAAATGTATCCCTATCTAATACAGAAAGTTGAGCAAGCATTTTTGTATTGAGTTTAATTGAAGATTTTTTTAGTAAATTTTGCAAACGACTATAACTTAAACCTTCATTACGCGAAGCAGCATTTACCCTACAAACCCATAGTTTTTTAAAATCCTGCTTACGTCTCTTACGACCTACATACGAATATACTAAAGCTTTCATTACTTGGCCATTTGCCGTTCGGAATAATCTAGAGTGTGCACCCTTAAATCCTTTGGCAAATTTTAAAATCTTCTTACGCCTATTTCGAGCGACATTCCCTCTTTTTACTCTAACCATAATTAATTTTTAATTTTAGTATTACATAATACAAAAAACACCTTTATCAGACTTCCTGTAGATAGCGTTGATAAGTACACGCGTTAAACTGCGGCGACTACCAAAAGTTTTTCTAGTTTTCTTCTTTGGTCGCATTTTATAAACTCTAACCTTTGGGCCAGATAAATGTCTCAAAACAGTAGCTTCAATAGAATACTCCGAGTCTAAATATGGTGTACCTAATGAAACGTTACTCTTTTGGTTTACTAATAGAATTTGGTTGATGCTAAATTTATCACCTTTATCTAGTGGAAGCTTGTCAAAGTCGTAGAATTTATTTTCTTCTACCCAAAACTGCTTACCACTAGCCTGTACAATTGCATATGAGGCCATCTCTTTAAGAACCTTGTTAGTTAATATAATAAAGAAGACTTAGACATTGTGTTATCTTCCCAAAAGGCCCCCCTTTTAGTATTTTCACCGCTGTAACCTTTCACTATCGAGTTCGAAATGGTTCGATGTGGATCCATTACGCTATAAAACATCTAAG
>Ga0115571_1000173_pt1 | contig 48349 bp, 57 predicted proteins | sample COGITO_mtgs_1205_FD_87293 | JGI IMG/M metagenome (GOLD analysis project Ga0115571, IMG submission 87293) | Pelagic marine microbial communities from North Sea - COGITO_mtgs_120531 | ecosystem: Environmental > Aquatic > Marine > Epipelagic | place: Germany:Helgoland, sampling site Kabeltonne...
CCCTCCACGAAAACAGGACATTATTCGGAAAAGAGACCCCTGTGTCAACCACTAAACTGCAATCAAAACAAATCTTCTTGCTGCGTCTATCCCTAGGGCAACACTTTGTTTGACTAATTATCACTGCGCGTGAAAACAGCGCATAGTATACTATCTTCCAACATTATATTCAGTTTATAAAATTTATTCTCAGGAGTGCATTTATGGAGCAGTACCGCGGTACTACTATCCTTTCCTATCGCCGTAACGGCCAAGTCGTCATTGGTGGTGATGGCCAAGTTAGCCTTGGCAATACTGTCATGAAAGGGAATGCCCGAAAAGTACGGCGCTTATACAATGATCAGGTCATTGCGGGGTTTGCCGGCGGTACTGCCGATGCGTTTACTTTATTTGAACGTTTTGAAGCCAAGCTCGAAAAGCATCAAGGTAATTTAACCCGTAGCGCTTTGGAACTGGCTAAAGATTGGCGTACTGATCGTATGATGCGTCGTTTAGAAGCATTGCTCGCGGTTGCAGATCAAGAAACGTCACTTATTATTACTGGTAATGGTGATGTCATTGAACCAGAGCACGGCTTAATGGCTATCGGTTCAGGTGGTCCCTTCGCACAATCTGCTGCCATTGCTTTAATGGAAAATACTGACTTAAGCGCGAAAGAGATTGTTGAGAAAGGCCTCAATATCGCTGCCGACATCTGCATCTATACTAATCGCAACCTCACTATTGAAACCTTAGAAAAAGAGTCATAACGATCACTATGCAAACATTAACTCCCAAACAAATTGTTGCAGAACTCGATAAACATATTGTCGGTCAGCAGGCGGCCAAACGCGCTGTCGCTATTGCCCTACGTAATCGCTGGCGCCGGAAACGATTGTCGGCTGACTTACAACATGAGATCACGCCTAAGAACATTCTAATGATTGGCCCTACTGGCGTTGGTAAAACAGAAATTGCCCGACGTCTTGCTAGTTTAGCCAATGCCCCTTTTATTAAAATCGAGGCCACGAAGTTTACTGAAGTCGGTTATGTCGGTCGTGACGTTGAATCTATCATTCGTGATTTAGCTGAAATGGCCATGAAAATGCTGCGTGAGCAAGCCGTTAAAACGGTAAAGACAAGTGCCGAAGATGCAGCCGAAGAACGACTCTTAGATGCGCTACTCTCCCCAGCACGTGACCAAGAAGATGACACTGACTCTAATACCCGCCAGCGTTTTCGTAAGATGCTGCGAGAAGGTAAACTGGATGATCGCGAAATTGAACTAGAATTGAGCGCGGCCAATGTTGGCATCGAAATCATGACCCCACCGGGCATGGAGGAAATGACCAATCAGCTTCAAGAGATGTTCCAAAATATGGGCTCATCTCGTAAATTAACACGGCAACTGACTGTTGGTAAAGCGAAACGCTTATTAGAAGAGGAGGAAGCGGCTAAGCTTATTAATGAAGAAGACTTGAAAGCCCAAGTTATCGATGCGGTTGAACAAAACGGTATTGTGTTCTTAGATGAGATAGACAAAATCACCCAACGTAGTGAAGGCGGCAGTGGCGGCGCTGATGTCTCTCGTGCCGGTGTGCAACGTGATTTATTGCCTTTGGTTGAAGGCAGTACTGTTTCGACAAAATACGGTATGTTAAAAACCGACCATATTTTGTTCATTGCATCAGGGGCATTCCATTTAAGTAAGCCGTCTGATTTGATTCCTGAATTACAAGGCCGTTTGCCAATACGCGTCGAACTGGATGCTTTAGGCGCTAATGATTTTGTCCGTATCTTGACTGAGCCTGATGCATCTTTAACAGAGCAATATATTGCCTTATTGTCGACTGAAGATACCCATGTCTCCTTTTCTGAAGACGGTTTAAGACAAATCGCTGAGTTGGCCTGTCAGGTCAATGAACAGACTGAGAACATCGGCGCCCGTCGTTTACATACTCTACTAGAGAAGCTGATTGAGGATTTGTCTTACAACACATCAGAGGATGGCAACCGCCAAGTTGTGATTGATGCTGATTATGTCAATAAGCAACTATCAAACTTGGTCGAAGACGAAGACTTGTCTCGCTATATTCTTTAATTCAGTAAGGACTTTTCAATTTTATGGCTAATCATTCGCCGCCCAGTAACATTGTTTTACATAAACAATCAAAATCGCTTGAACTTGTGTATGGCGAACAATCTTATACCTTGCCTGCCGAGTATTTAAGGGTGTCCTCCCCTTCAGCGGAAGTGCAAGGTCATGGCCCAGGGCAAGAAGTCTTACAAATTAATAAAGAACAGGTTGGCATTGACCAATTAGAGTCTGTTGGTCACTATGCTTTAAAGATTTTTTTTGACGATGGCCATAATACTGGTTTGTTCACTTGGAATTATTTGTATACATTAGCGACTGAACAAACCGAACGCTGGCAGCATTATCTCAGCCGTTTGGCACAAGCCGGTCATCAACGACAACCATCATTAAAGTAAAGGGTAAGGTGACTGTTTTGAATAATAAAGACACCACGCATTTTGGCTATAAAGAAGTCCCTATAGAGGATAAAGCTTCGCACGTTGCAGGGGTGTTTCACTCCGTCGCCCAACGTTATGACGTTATGAATGATTTAATGTCTATGGGTGTGCACCGCCTTTGGAAGCGTTTCACGCTCAATGCCAGTGGCGTTCGTCGTGGCGCTAAAGTCCTCGATATTGCCGGTGGAACAGGTGATTTAACGCTTAAGTTCTCTAAAATGGTCGGTAGCACCGGACAAGTTGTTTTGGCTGATATTAATGCCAGCATGCTGAATGTTGGCCGTGATCGCTTAACGGACGAAGGTGCTGTAGGCAATATCGAGTATGTCCAAGCCAATGCTGAGGCTTTGCCTTTCCCAGATAACAGTTTTGACTGCATTACCATTGCCTTTGGCCTGCGTAATGTGACGGATAAAGACAAAGCCTTACGGTCCATGTATCGGGTGTTAAAGCCGGGTGGCCGATTGCTAGTGCTGGAATTTTCAAAACCGGCAGAATGGTTTTCACCCGTTTATGATTTTTATTCATTCAAGTTATTGCCAAAGATTGGTAAATTGGTTTCAAATGATGAAGACAGCTACCGTTATTTGGCTGAATCTATTCGTATGCACCCCGAACAAGACACAATGAAAGCAATGCTAAGCGATGCCGGCTTTGAACGCTGTGATTACCATAATATGACGGCAGGTATTGTTGCCTTACATAGCGGCTATAAATTTTAGACCATGTCAGGATTACTCACCCCTTTTGAGCGCGCGCTGAATGCTGCTTTGGCACATGACCTGGAATCCAGATCAAAAATGGTTCAGTTTGATCAACGCAGTATTGCCATTGAAATCAGTGATTTTGATAAAGTCATTCAGATTTCCTTTCTACAAGAAAAACTGGCTTTATCGTTAGATCCAGACGGTGATGCTGATTTAATTATCACCGGCAAAGCGCTGACCTTAGCAAAATTAGGCAGCGATCCTGATAGTTTGTTTTCGGCTGATATTGATATTCATGGTGATGTGCAGTTTGCAAAGCAATTACGTGACCTACTCGAAGGGTTTGATTTCGATTGGGAAGCGCAACTAGCCCGTTATACCGGAGATACCTTGGCCTACCCGATTGCCCATGGGCTGAGGCAGTTTAGCCGTTGGGCAAAAGACAGTCATCAATCGCTGCAACTGAATGTCTCTGACTATTTAAAAGAAGAATCTTTGATTTTGCCTGATCAATCTCAGGTGAATAATTTCTTATCTGCTGTAGATACGCTACGTGCTGATACTGATCGATTAGAAGTCCGCATCGCACGGCTTAAGAAGGCATCATCATGAAGTTGCAACAGTTCTTTCGCTTACTGCAAATTAACCATGTGCTATCTAAACATCGTTTGGATGATATTATCCAGGCCACGCATCTAATCCGACCGCTGCGTTATTTGAGTTACCTGTCCCCTTACCGTCTAACACACAGTAATAAAATCCCCCGTGGCGAACGAATCCGCTTAGCGCTACAAGAATTGGGGCCGATTTTTGTTAAGTTTGGTCAACTGTTATCAACACGACGGGACTTATTACCCGATGACGTGGCGGAGGCATTGGTTAAACTGCAGGATCAAGTGGCTCCTTTTAGTAATGAAGAAGCACGAGCTCTCATTCAGAAAACCTACGGCCAAGAATCGATTGATCACTATTTTGCCCATATTGATGAGCACCCTTTAGCTTCTGCCTCTATTGCACAAGTTCACGCGGCAGAATTAGTGGATGGCAGTGAGGTCATTCTCAAATTAGTCCGGCCTAATATTGAAAAAACCATTAAGCATGATGTTGGCTTGCTCTATACCATTGCCGGTTTGGCAGAGCGCTACTGGTCTGAAGGCAAGCGGCTACGACCGACCGAAGTCGTTGCTGAGCTAGAAAAGAATTTGTTTGATGAACTCGACATGTTGCGTGAAGCGTCTTCTGCTTCTCAATTAAAACGGAACTTTGAAGACACTGATTTATTGTATGTCCCCGATATTAACTGGCAACTCACCAAACCTAAACTGTTAGTTCAAGAACGTGTTTATGGTATTCCTATTGGTGATATTGATGCTTTGAAGGCGGCTAATGTCAATCTCGAGCGCTTGGCAGAAATCGGCGTTGAGATCTTTTTTACCCAAATATTTAAACACAGCTTTTTCCATGCTGATATGCATCCTGGCAATATTATGGTCGATGCGACCGACCCAGAAAACCCAAAATATGTAGCGATCGACTTTGGCATCATGGGTACGTTGGCCCATGACGATCAGCGTTATTTAGCTGATAATTTCCTGGCTTTTTTTAATCATGATTATCACAGAGTTGCTGAATTACATATTGAATCTGGTTGGGTCCCGGCTGATACCCGTTTAGATGAATTTGAGTCAGCCATTCGTAGTGTCTGTGAACCCATTTTTGCTAAGCCGCTCAAAGAGATTTCCTTCGGTCAATTATTACTGCGCCTGTTCCAAACGGCACGCCGCTTTAATATGGAAGTACAACCCCAGTTGGTCTTGCTACAAAAAACCTTACTCAATATTGAAGGCTTAGGCCGTCAACTTTATCCTGATTTAGATCTCTGGAAAACGGCAAAACCGATTCTTGAGCAATGGATGAAAGAGCGAATGAGTGTTACCGCTGCTTTTAACACCTTGCAGAAAGAAGCACCTAACTGGATTCATACCCTACCGGCCTTACCCCGATTGCTTCATGATTTCACTATCAAAGCACAAGAAGGCAAGCTTAATATGCAGTTGTCGCCGAAAGATTTAGATAAAATACAACAAGAAATTCGCCGTGCTAGCCAACGTAACCTTACCGCTATTACCGGTTCTGCATTTGTGATTGGTGCCGCCATTATTGCAGGGATGGAAGGCTATAGTGCCCTGCATCTCGCGGGCATTCCCATTCTGAGCTGGGGCTTGGGTATTTGGGGCGCCATTCTACTATTCACTAGCTTTAACAAGCGTTAAATCCCCTTTAATCTGAACAAGGTTTATCGTGTTTAAATTTATTATTGCCTTTGCCGCTTATTACTTTACTGGTAGCTTCATACTCACTCTATTAGGTTACTTTGTCGGTGGTGTCATCGATCGGGCACAAAGCCTTGGCTTAGGTGCTGTCAACCCGCTTGCCAATGGTCAACGCAAAGAAGTCTTCCTCGAAACAACCTTTCTGTTGATGGGTAAATTAGCCAAAGTCGATGGCCATATTTCAAAAGATGAAGTCAATCATGTTGAAGATTTCATCCAAAAGATGAGCATGTCTGCCGAACATCGCCAACAGGCAATAAGCCAATTTAAACTTGGCTCTGCCGCAAACTTTAATCTTGATACCTCGCTTAACACCTTCATGGAACATTGTGGCCAGACATTGCACTTAAAACAAGTGATGTTGATGTATTTGATCGTCATGGCGGCGGCTGATGGCCGAGTCGATTCACAAGAAGAAGCTTTTCTAAAGCAGGTTGCTAACCGCTTAGGTTATAGCGATAACGAATTTAGACAAATGCTCGATATGGTGCTCAACCAATCACACTTCGGTCAAGGCAGTCCCGTATCGGCTTCTTCACTCGATGATGCGTATAAAGCATTAGGCGTCACAGCCGATCAATCAGATCAAGAGATTAAACGGGCTTACCGTAAACTGATGAGCCAATATCATCCGGATAAATTGATTGGACAAGGCCTACCTGAAGATATGATTAAAGTGGCGACCGAACAAGCGAAAGAAGTCCAAGTCGCTTATGATTTGATTAAGAAGCAACGGGATAAAGCGTGATTAGCGATCACCCCAGATTTTAGTTACCGCCCTTTCATTGCCTAAAAAGCCCACCACCAATGTCACCAAGGCAATTAAGCCAAACACGATCACGGGAATTAAAAACCCAACGTCTACCCCTTGCGGTACAAATAATACGACCAGCGTTGCTAATCCAGCGAATATAAGGCCCATAAAGATCAATATTTTCCGATTAAGTGACTTGTACTCAAAAGGATCATCGCCTTTTTCAAAAATAGTTAATATAGGGGAAAATAGCATTCTTAATACTTGCTTCATTAAAACCTCAATTGACCTTAAAACTCACTGCGGCTTGTAACCTACCTCAGCTGACTATCTTTACTGCCACGGCGATTGCTACTGGTCGAATCCGCCTGCTCTTCTTCTAATGCTGACTGACAACTAATACAAAGGTGAACACCCGGAATCGCTTCATGCCGTGCTTCTGGAATATCGCCATCACACTCTTCACACTGCGTTAAACTTTCACCGACGTTTAATCGACTTCTCGCCAGTTCAACAGCAGCTTCGACACTGGCATCGATCTGATCTTGTACGGCACCATCACGGGCCCAACCACCTGCCATCATATGCTCCTAATTCACGCTTTACAGATTAACTCTCTCAACTTTCAATATAGAGTCGCACTCAGTAAAGATCAAGCTAACCAACTTCTTACCCCTTTGACTCAGCAGGTTCATTTTTGGTTCTAAATTGATTAAAACTAAAATGACTCAGGTGAATCGCACCCGCTGCATAAGCCACCAAGCCCACTGTTCCAGGACGATAGGCAAATAAAAGCCCCAGCCAAGCTATCAACGTCATCATGATTAATACGATGTCGGAACGAGATGCTATAAAAATAATACTCAAAGCAAACACTAAGTTAGCGATGAGAAGGCTTGCGTTTAAGATTATAAGTGCCTTCCCCTCTGGAGAAAGCCAGACCTCAGCTATGTATTCTAATGTTGTCACATCATCTGAAGCGGATACAACAAACAGAATCCCAAAAACACCGAGATGAAAAATTACATTTAGGCAATAATATAATGACCCAACGCAGAGTTTATTCATTTTTTATGCCTAGAAAGGGAAATCAAATAATTACCTCCTTGATTTGAAGCCAATCAATCGAGCTTGGCCCTATTGATTCATTAATCGATGTAATGCCTTGCCAGTTTTCTCACAATTGCATTACGGCGTTGATGAGACAATGATCGTGGCAACATCAAGGCAAAGGGATGCCAGTCATTGTGTTTATCCACCATATAACCCGCTAAAGTCGAGACCCCACTTAAAGTACCAGACTTAGCGTAGTCCCCCTTTTCTACCTCAGGCATCAGATGACGCCAGCGTTGGAACTCAGTCAATATGCTAACCAATTGTGCCGGTGATAAACGGTTATCACGTGATAGCCCTGCCCCTCCGACAATCAGCGCATCAAGCCAATTTAAACGTTTTAACTTGAGACTAATGTAATCAGCGACATCCGTAAAGTTAGCCGGCCTTTGATAATAATCAGCAGCTAAAACCAACACCAGCTGATTGGCAATGAAGTTACTTGAATAGGTCAAAATTCCTTGGGTGATGTCAGCCAAAGTATGACTATTCTCATGGGTATAAATAGGCTGAGCAATTGGAACTGTGCCCCAGATGACCTTATTGGCTGTTTTAATGCCTTGCTTTCGCATCAAAGCGGCTAGCAATTCGGCAAAATAATGTTCACTGTTTTGGTATTCCGGCCAGTATTAACCCGTAAATTGTTGCCTAATTTTGAATGGCGTTTAGCCCACTTCGCAGCCATCGGCGTTAACACCGTTTGTGGCTCAGCGGACACCCATTTCCCCGCGACTTTTTTGACGGCAATGGTATTAAAATTGGCCGCTAACGCCGTGGGTGATGCATCATAAGGGTTACTGGTAGTTGTCGAGCCCGGCAAAATTAAACCGGATGAAAATAAGCTAGTATCAAGCCCTATGGTATTAACACGTACAATGCCTCGTTTTTTTAGGTTTTTGGCAATCAGCGTTAATTCTTGAGAAATCAAAAAGGAGTCGCCACCACCTTTAACCCATAGTGTTTTTGTCTTGTCATCAAAATAGAATTGCGTCTGAAACCGATATTCCTCGCCCCAACGCGTCAACGCCAACCAAGCGTTCATTAATTTCGCTGTAGAGGCTGGCATAAAAGCCTGCTGATGTTGTTGACTGACTGAGGTCTCACCCACATCACTCTGGATCAGTACGCCAGCACCAGTCAATGCCTTAAATTGAGTGATACCCTCATCAGCCCTTGATAGTGAACTCAATAATAAAAACAACAGCAAATACGTCAATCTAATCATTCTTAATTTTAGTTTAATCACCGCAACAACATTATCAAACAAAGACAGGCGTAGCCTTATTGTTTATTCCAACAAACCAAGCCTTGTAACCATTCGGAAACCCCCTCAATGCGAAGCCGCGTTTCGAAAAAATATTTGGATCAGTGTGACAGCTGTTTGAGCGTAGCGAGCTCTGTCGCACCCAAATAATTTTTCGAAGCGAGGGAACCCACAGGGCAAGCATGGGCTGGCCTTTTGTTTGGTTCCGTTTATTTTAGCCACGTAAAATAAATGAACGCCCTCGCGGCAGCGAAATTAAAATAATAAAAAACCATTAATTACACAAATCAAGCTGGTTGCCCCCTTGATTTGCCTTTTCAAAATCAATTACTATCCAACTTGACTGCTTAAGACAGTATCGCCCTCTTTATTTCCTATTGATTCATAATATTTTTATTATAAAAAATATCAATCGTCTTGGCTTTTTTATTCGTCAATGAATATCTTAAATTATTAGTTGCGTCCATATCAATGAGCTCATTTGCTCTCACAAAATCTTTTAAAAAATCCTCGTTCTCGAGCTCTAATGTCATGGAAGTATTCGGATAACATCCGAGAAGCGTCGTATTAGCGATTCTAATGAGCTCATCTTCGCTCATTGTTGTTGATGTCATATTTACCATTTTTTTAATCGTTGGGAAACCCAGTAATTTTACTGAAAACTCTTTTATTTCGTAGTCAAATTTTGATATACCTCTACTTTGGAAGTGTTCCAAAACATTTATAAATTCATTTTCACATTCCTCTAACAAAGGAATTACGGCACTGTGCCGTTTCTGCTCACAAGCTACCAACAAACTGAAAAGACATATAAACACAACCCGAAATGCAAAACGGTCTAGAACACTCATATTTCAATACCTTTAAGTATCAATAGGGCCGATATGTTTTAGAAATCACTTAAAACAACCCACTAATAACCCCATCATCATCAATATCAATCCGCTCACTGGCGGGTCGTTTCGGTAAGCCCGGCATCGTCATAATATCGCCACAGAGCACGACTAAGAACTCGGCCCCTCTTGATAAACGCACATCACGGATGGTGATGGTGTGATCCGAGGCTGCACCACGCAAACTTGGGTCGGCACTAAACGAATACGGGGTTTTTGCCATGCAGACGGGAATATGGCCATGTTGTTCGCTGAAAGCGGTTATTTTGTCACGGACTTTTTTATCGGCAACAACATCACTGGCTTTATAAATTTTGGTCGCAACAGCAGTGATTTTATCCCACAGCGGTTCATCATCTTGATACAGGTATTGGAAGCTATCGCTATCTTCATCCAACATGGAGACGACTTGTTGAGCCAGTTCTTCGGCACCGGCACCGCCATCGGCCCAATGTTTGGCGATCACGGCTTCGGCCCCTAGAGCTTCAACGGTGTTTTTAATCAACATCACTTCGTCATCGGTATCTTGGGAGAAATGGTTGATGGCGACCACACAACGGAGGCCAAAATGATCTTGTAAGTTATTGAGATGGCGTTCTAAGTTTGCCATGCCTTTTTCTAGTGCTGGGATGTTTTCTACCGCTAAGTCTTTGGCATCAACACCACCATGATATTTTAAGGCTTTGACTGTCGCGACGATTATCACCATATCGGGTTTTAAGCCTGATTTCCGGCATTTAATATCAATAAACTTCTCAGCGCCAAGGTCTGCACCGAAACCCGCTTCTGTGACCACATAGTCGCTTAACTTGAGGGCCATTTTGGTGGCAATCACCGAATTACAGCCATGGGCAATATTAGCAAACGGGCCACCATGTACGAAGGCCGGGTTGTTTTCTAATGTTTGGACTAGATTCGGTTTGATGGCTTCTTTCAATAAGGTGGCCATGGCGCCATGGGCTTTCAAATCTTTGGCAAAACGGGCTGTGCCATCACGAGAATAGCCAATCAGAATATTACTGAGTTTGGCTTTTAATTCACTAAGGGAATTGGATAGGCAGAAAATAGCCATGACTTCTGACGCCACCACAATATCAAAGCCATCTTGGCGTGGAAAGCCATTGGGCGTACCGCCGAGTCCAACCGTGATATCGCGTAATGCACGATCATTCATATCGATGACGCGACCCCAAGTGAGTCGTCTGACATCCAAATCCAGTGCATTACCATGATGAATATGATTATCAATCATCGCTGATAGTAAATTATGGGCAGCACTTATCGCATGTAAGTCACCCGTAAAATGGAGATTAATGTCCTCCATCGGGACGACTTGTGCGTAACCGCCACCGGCAGCCCCGCCTTTCACACCAAAGCAAGGCCCCATGGCGGGTTCACGGATACAGACCATCGATTTTTTGTCTATACGATTTAAGGCATCACTCAAGCCGATTGTGGTGGTGGTTTTGCCTTCGCCGGCTGGCGTTGGGCTAATGGCGGTCACTAAAATCAGTCTGCCGTCTTCTCGTTCGGCCAGTTCATCCATCACAGAGAGTGAGACTTTGGCTTTGTAACGACCATAGGCTTCCAACTTATCATCTGTTAAACCTAATTGGCTTTCGGCCAAGTCGACGATGTTGGTCATTTCCGCTTGTTGTGCGATTTCAATATCTGACATAGTTAATTTCTGTGCTATTTATAGGGTTGTTAAGTTACATTAGGATAATTTATTCTTCACCCCAACGCGGCTGAATTTCATGTTCGATACCTGCTTGATCTAATATCTTAGCCACCACGAAATCGACGATTTCTGACAACTCGGTTGGCCGGTAATAAAAACCGGGGTTAGGCGGTAAAATACAGACACCTAATCTGGCTAGTTTTAACATATTTTCTAAATGAATCGCTGAGTAAGGTGTTTCGCGTGGCACGATAATCAATTTCCGGTTTTCTTTGATCATGACATCGGCTGCCCGATTGATTAGGTTATCACTGCTGCCACACGCAATAGATGACAATGTGCCCATCGTACAAGGACAAACGATCATCACGCCGACTTTATGTGATCCACTGGCTAACGGTGAGCTCCATTGTTGTTCGCCATAGACTTTAATTAAGTCAGGATCACATTGGTACTCGGCCACTAAAAATTTGTGTACATCGCTTGCTCTCCCTGGCAATGTCCAACCCAACTCATCAGAGAATAGAATCCTGGCTGCTGCTGAGAGCATCAGGTGAACGGTTCTGTCTTGGCTTAATAGAATTTCTAATAAGCGTTGGCTATATACCGCGCCCGATGCGCCGGTCAGTGCGAGCGCAATTTGTTGTTCATCTGTTTTCATCGTTGTGCCAATGCCGTTAATATTCGTTGATGAATGCCGCCAAAGCCGCCATTGCTCATGACTAATATCTCGTCACCTGATTGTGCCTGGCTACTCACTAAGTTAACAATATCTTCAATCGTGCTGTGAACTGACGCTTTGGTGCCAAGTTGATCGGCAATGGTTGATAATGACCAATCCATATCGCTTTGTTCAAATAACATCACTTTATCTGCGGCTTGTAATGATGCCGCTAAACTGTCTTTATGGATGCCCATTCTCATTGTATTCGATCGGGGCTCTAGGATTGCAATTAATCTCCGCTCTCCAATATTGGCTCTTAAGCCTTTCACTGTCGTCGTGATCGCGGTTGGGTGATGGGCAAAATCATCATAAAGTCGAATATTATCAACTTCGCCGACTAACTCCATCCGACGTTTAATGCCTGTGAATTCTGCTAGCGCTTCACTGGCATGTTCAAACGTTACGCCGACATGTCGTGCTGCTGCCATCGCCGCTACGGCATTACTGACATTATGGTCACCTAAAAGTGACCAGTTGACAGTGGCCCAATGTTCCCCTTGAAAGCTGACACTGAATTCGCTGCCATCTGGCTTATTAAGCGTTGCTTGTAGTTCACCAGATTGTATTCCCACCGTTTGTCGTGGGGTCCAACAACCCATCTCAAGGGTTTGTTCAATGGCTGGTTCATCGGGTGGAGAGATGATCAAGCCTTCTGATGGCACGGTGCGGATAACATGATGGAACTGCTTTTGAATGGCGGCTAAATCATCAAAAATATCGGCATGATCAAATTCTAGATTATTGATCACCAAAGTATGTGGGTGATAATGAACAAACTTCGATCGTTTATCAAAAAAGGCTGTGTCATACTCATCGGCTTCGATAACAAAAAAGGGTGTTTTGCCTAAGCGTGCTGTTTCGCCGAAATTCGCTGGCACACCGCCAATCAAAAAACCCGGTGACATGCCAGCATATTCTAATATCCACGCTAAAATGCTACTGGTTGTGGTTTTGCCATGGGTACCTGATACCGCTAATACCCAACGATCTTTCAATACCTGTTCTGCCAGCCATTGTGGGCCAGAAATATAGGGCAAGCCTTGATTGAGCACATATTCAACAGCAGCATTACCACGTGACATTGCATTGCCCATCACCACCAAGTCAGGGGCTGGTTGTAAATGTTCGGCCAAATAACCTTCTTGTAAGGTAATGCCAGCGGCTTCGAGTTGATAGCTCATCGGCGGATAAACATTGGCATCTGACCCGGACACGGTCATACCCAGTTCACGTGCTAATAAGGCGACACCACCCATAAATGTGCCACAAATACCCAAAATATGGATGTGCATTTTTATCTTCTCGTCTTTAATTTATTTTTTTGTTTGACCGTCATTCACTTGATAATAAAGTAAAGTCGCTGATTTCACACCCTTACCTGAGATGCCCCAAAGAAATCAGGCACAAAGCAGAGTTTGGTCACGTCATTTGTTATTAAATAGCGCTATGATTTCCGTCATTCTGACGAATTATTACTCAAGAAATTGTTGCTTGTGCCGTTAATGGGTATAACAAAGAGGCTAGTTATGACACCATCAAATAAAAAATCAATGGAACTCGAGACCCGAAACATTATGGAAGGGCTAGAAGAGTTTGCCACTTTCGCGAGCTTTAATAGCAACCTTAGTGGTATGCGAGTGTTAAGTGTCGAGACCGCGCGTCCGACTGAGTTGCCGGTACGCCGCCATAGTCGTTTAAAAACAGTTGAGACCTGCCGACCAGAACATAAAGCAATGGCCTTATAAAACGACCGAATTACCTAAATTTAAGCCATAAAAAAAGCCCGGTTAAATCGGGCTTTTTTTATGTCTATACTTTCTTATCTTAAACGACGCTGCCGTCTTCATTGATATCTTCATCATCTTTTTCTACCGGTATCAGATCTGCTTTACTCACGCCCATAAAGAGAATGGTGTTACTCGCAATGTAGATTGAAGAGTAAGTACCAATCAAAATACCCAGTAATAAGGCAATAGAAAAGGCATGAATCACTTCGCCACCAAACACAAATAAGGAAGTCACAACCAATAAGGTGGTCAACGAGGTCATCAATGTTCTGCTTAAAGTGTCATTGAGCGCCCGATTAACGATTTCTTCTGACGTGCCTTTTCGCACTTTTAGGAAGGTCTCCCTTATCCTATCAAACACCACAATGGTGTCATTGAGCGAGTAACCAATGATCGCCAATATTGCTGCTAATACCGTCAGATCAAATTCTAATTGCGAGATTGAGAAAAACCCTAATGTCAGGATAACGTCGTGCACTAATGCGATGACAGAGCCTATTGCAAAGCGGTATTCAAAACGAAAAGAGACGTAGATCAAAATACCAAATAAGGCATATAACATTGCAAGACCACCTTGCTCTGTTAATTCTTCACCCACCTGTGGGCCAACAAATTCGACACGACGAACATCGATGACCGAATCATGATCAGCTTGTAATGCTGCGACAATCCGATTGCTTAACTCTGCCATGTTTTCACTTGCGTGAACCGGCAAACGGATGAGCACATCATGTATTGAACCAAAGTTCTGTACGATGGCATCGCCATAGCCATTTTGCTCTAGCTTTGTTCTGATATTCTCTAATTTAACGTCTTCTTGATAAGACAGTTCAATCATCGTACCGCCGGTAAAATCAATACCGAAGTTCAGGCCTTGTGTGATTAAAGAACCAATCGATGCCAATATTAACAATAGTGAAAAAACGGCTGCAATCTTCCGTTTAGACATGAAGTTAAAGTTGGTTTTTTTATTTAATAATTGCATGTTGGCACCTTAAATAGACAGTTTAGGTCGATTTTGTCGGCCGTAAATTAGGTTGACTACAGCACGTGTTCCTATAATCGCAGTGAACATGGACGTTAGGATGCCGAGAGATAATGTGACCGCAAAACCTTTAATGGAACCGGTCCCAAAACTAAAGAGCACAATGGCCGCAATTAAGGTGGTGATATTCGCATCGGCAATGGTTGAAAATGCCTTGCTATAACCCGCATCAATACTTGCCTGAGGACTGTTGCCGACCCGTAGCTCTTCTCTGATTCGCTCAAAGATAAGGACATTGGCATCCACCGCCATACCGACCGTCAACACGATACCAGCGATACCCGGCAAGGTTAATGTCGCTTGTAATAATGAGAGTAAAGCGACAATCAAAACCAGATTGGCTGCTAGGGCAATATTCGCCACCGCACCAAAAACACGGTACCAAATGATCATAAAGACCAATACAAAAGCAAAGCCGATCATGACCGATTGAAAGCCTTTATCAATATTATCTTGGCCCAAGCTCGGACCGACCGTTCGTTCTTCAACGATTTCAATGGGTGCTGCTAATGCACCTGCTCGGAGGAGCAAAGCCAGTTCGCTCGCTTCTGCACCTGAATCTAAACCGGTGATTTGGAATTTCTTGGACAATTGGGATTGAATGGTCGCGACGCTGATAATTTGTGGCAGTTGGCGACGGACTTTGACCATTTCGCCATCAATCTTGCGGGTCTCTGTTTTTGACTCGATAAACACAACCGACATTGGGTTACCAACATTATCGCCTGTGACCTTGCTAAAAATACGGGCGCCTTTGCCATCCAATGTCACTGATACCGCAGGCGTGCCTGAATCCGCATCAAGCGTCGATCTCGAATTGATAATGTGTTCACCTGTTAGCATCACTTGGTTTTTCAACAAGTAAGGTTGACCATTTCGATGATAATACAATTTTGAATTGGGGGGTACACGACCATTAATCGCATCCTGTGCATCATGTTCAAAATCAACTAAGCGGAATTCTAAGGTGGCTGTTGCCCCCAAAATTTTCTTGGCTTGCGCGGTGTCTTGAACACCCGGCAGCTGCACCACAATACGGCTATCGCCCTGCTGTTGCACTGTCGGTTCTGCAACACCTAATTCATTAATCCGGTTACGTAATGTAATGATGTTTTGTTGTAATGCTGTGTTCTTGGTTTCGCGAATTAACACTTCTGTTAAACCCACTGTCAGAGCTGGGGTAGTGCCCAGTTCAAGCGCTGCCATTTCAAGATCGTTATAATCGTCTTTTATTTTGGCTAAAGCACTATCACGGTGTTCTGCACTACGAAAGCTAATGACAACTTTGTCTGCTTCAACGTTGATTTTTTTGTAGCGAATCTTTTCATCGCGTAATAGCGCTCGGAATTCGCTGGCAAAGCTTTCTAACGACAATTTAACCGCTGCTTCCATATCCACTTGCATTAAGAAGTGAACGCCGCCCCGTAAATCCAAGCCGAGGTTCATCGCTTCAGCACCCAGCGACGATAGCCATGATGGTGTGGTCGATGCGAGATTCAAGGCAATCGTGTAATCGCCTTTTATTTCATTCTTAAGTACTTCTTGCGCTTGCAACTGGGTTTCATTATCAGTCAGGCGAACTAGCAGACGATTATCTTGTAGTTCTGCACGCGTGTAGTTAATTGACTGCGCTTTTAAAGCGGTTTCAACCTGGCTCATCAGCTCAAGATCTATGCTGCCATAACGACCTGCTGAGACTTGTACTGCTGGATCTTTATCGAACAAATTCGGCATGGCAAATAATGCACCAATTATGATGACTGCCAGTACCAATGCGTTTTTCCACGCGGGATAGTGATTCATTTTGGGTTTCCTAAACGCTGTTAGACGTTATTTCTGACTGACGTTCCTTCGTTACAGCTTTTTCAATGTGCCTTTTGGTAGTACTGAGCTGATGGCTTCTCGACGTACTTTTACTTCAAGATTGTCAGCAAGTTGTACTAAAATGGCATGCTCGCCAATTTCCATAATTTTGCCCATTAAGCCACCATCAGTCACGACTTCATCGCCTTTAGATAAAGCTGATTGCATTTCGCGGTGTTCTTTAGCACGCTTAGATTGTGGGCGAACTAACATAAAATAGAACAAAACCAACAAAGCGACTGGGAACAAGAAATCTAACATTCCTGGTGAGCCGACTGCTGCGCCGCCCTCTGCAAATGCTGGCGAAATGAAAAAATCCATCATACTTCCTCAACTTGACACGTAATATAAAAAGAATGCGATTATGACACAGCACTGCTGGCCTTGATAGTTCGTTGGCCTAGTTTACTTTAGGCTCAATTCGCATCGCGTAAAAATCTTGAATAAATTGTTGCAGGCTTCCTGCCGCAATCGCATCACGTAAACCCGCCATTAATGTTTGGTAATAATGTAGATTATGAATGGTATTCAGCCGTGGCCCTAACATTTCGCCAGTTCGGTCGAGATGATGCAGATATGCCAGACTGTAGTTTTTACAGGTATAACAATCACACATTGGATCGAGTGGCCCGGTGTCCGTCTTATATCGGCTATTACGGATTTTTACGACACCATGATGGACAAATAAATGCCCGTTGCGCGCATTACGCGTCGGCATGACGCAGTCAAACATATCGATCCCGCGTGTGACGGCTTCGACCAAATCTTCTGGCCTGCCAACCCCCATTAAGTAATGTGGCTTATCTTCTGGTAGTCGTGTTGATAGGTGCTCTAAGATCCGAACCATATCTTCTTTGGGCTCTCCTACTGATAAGCCACCAATCGCATAACCATCAAAGCCTATCTCGGTTAAACCTTGCAATGATTCGTCACGCAAGGCTTCATGCATACCGCCTTGAACGATACCAAATAATGCTGAGGGATTGTCACCATGGGCTTCTTTACTGCGCTTGGCCCAACGTAGCGATAATTGCATCGATTTCTCAGCCGTTTTGATATCGGCTGGATACGGTGTGCATTCATCGAATATCATCACAATGTCACTTCCGAGATCACGCTGTACTTGCATCGACTCTTCTGGGCCTAAAAAAACCTTACTGCCATTGATCGGTGATTTGAAATGAACACCTTTTTCTGTGATTTTACGCAATTCACCCAGACTGAATACTTGGAAGCCACCAGAATCCGTCAGAATCGGGCCGCGCCAGTGCATAAAGTCATGCAAGTCGCCATGTTGTTTAATGATCTCAGTACCCGGACGCAACATGAGGTGAAAAGTATTGCCTAAGATGATCTCTGCCCCGGTCGCGATCACTTCTTCTGGTGTCATTGCCTTAACTGAACCATAAGTGCCAACAGGCATAAATGCTGGGGTTTCAATTGTCCCGCGTGGGAAATGTAGTCGGCCTCGTCGGGCGTGACCATCTTGTGCTAGCAGATCAAAGTCCATCAATGTGTTCCTGAAAAATTCTGGCACAGAATACCATTTATAGCGGCCATTTAAAGAAATATTCCGATCTTGTGGTAGCAGTTAAGGTAGGATCTGGTTGACGTTTTACGAAGGAAGCCACCATGTCAGATTCGAAAATCATTGTCGCACTGGATTACCCGACAATGGATGCCGCAGTTGCACTTGCAAACCAGCTCGATCCACAGCGCTGCAAACTCAAAGTCGGTAAAGAATTGTTCACACGTTCTGGTCCGCGTGTTGTTGAGCAGTTGACAACAGCTGGCTTTGATATTTTCTTAGATTTAAAATATCACGATATTCCGACTACGGTTGCCAAAGCCTGTCGGGCTGCTGCCGATTTAGGTGTTTGGATGATGAATGTACATACTTTGGGCGGCCCAGCGATGATGACAGCGGCACGTGATGCTTTGGCCCAAGATGAAAACCGGCCTTTGCTCATCGGTGTCACCTTATTGACCAGCATGGATGAAACTACCTTTCAGCATATTGGTTTGACCGGCACAATAAGCGATACCGTATTACGTTTGGCTCAATTAGCTGATCAAAGTGGCTTAGATGGCGTGGTCTGTTCGGCTCAAGAAGCCACGCAATTACGCACGCAACATGGCGAAAAATTTCAATTAGTAACTCCGGGCATTCGCCCTGCTAATAGTGACACAGGCGATCAGCACCGCACGATGACACCGGCAGAAGCCATGGCAGCAGGGAGTAGTTATTTGGTTATTGGTCGCCCGATTACTGGCGCCAACAATCCGATGCAAGCACTTGAAGCAATTGAGGCCAGCCTTAGATAACTCGCTTAAGCTAATCTTGGTGACGGCGGTTCAGCAACATAACTGATCTTGCCTATATCACGATGGTTACTCGCTACTTAGGCGTATACGTTAACACCTAGTTCACTCGTTTGTTTCGCCTCGGCAGCTACTTACTCGGCACTCTGCTCACTGCCCGACATACCGATGGCATCGCCACATTGATTTGGCCTTTGAAGCCGTCTTCTGTTGATAGGTTCCCAATTGAAGAAGGGACTAATACATTTCGGCCTACCAAAGCAGAACCGCGAAGGGCCTGATCTGATTGCATTGATTGCGCAAACCCATCAAACGAACTATTTAAATCGCCGATACCACTGACCGTGCTAAATTGGGCAATCTGGCCTAAAAAGTCACCACTTTCCAAGGGTTTAAGTGGGTCCTGGTTTTGTAACTGTGTCGTCATCAACGACAAGAAATCTGCCGTTGATAATGCGCCATCATCTTTCTTTGCCTCGGTCGCGGCAGCTTGTCCAGTATTTAAAAATGCGAAGCTATTATCAATTTCCATCATTAACCTTCCAGGCTACTTGCCTAATTGCAATGTTTGCAACAACAGCTGCTTCCAGGTATTGGCTGCTTCGACTTTGTTTTGATATCAATGGGATGCCGAAATCATATTGGCCATTTCTGACATAGGATCAACATTCGAGTGATAGATATACCCCTTATCATTCGCCATTGGGTGGCTAGGGTTATATTCTTCTCGGCCATCTGTTTGTGTCTCAACTATTCCTTTGACTTGGACGCTGCCTACCGACATGTCGTTTTGTGCCTCTTTCATGACTGTTGCGAAGACAGGTTGACGGGCGCGGTATATTTCTTTTTTGCTACTACCAACACTGCCAGCATTGGCTAAATTACTGGCAGTCACATTGAGACGAACTGATTGCGCACTCATGCCGCTGCTGGCAATATTGAATATATTAAATAGAGACATTGGCCATTACTCCCCTTTAATTGCTTTCAGCAATCCGTTGAATCGACCGCCTAAGAAATCAAGGCTGGCTTGATATTGAATTGAGTTTTGCATGAAGGCTGCTTGTCCAATTTGCTCATCAACAGAGTTACCATCTAGTGAATCTTGAAGGGTACTGCGATATTGAACATGTGGTTGGCTAGACAAAGTAGTTGTGGGCTGCATATGGTTTTGATGGGACATCTTCATCATGCCTGTCTCACTGCTACTAGCCATTTTTAACGCTGATTTAAAATCAATATCTCGCGCTTTATAACCCGGCGTATCTGCATTGCTTAAGTTCGACGCCAGCAATTCTGCCCGCTGTGAACTGACACGTAATGCATCAGCATGAATTCCAATAGCGGAATCGAAGTTTATCGGCATATCTAGCTCCAACTTTAATCTTGTTGCAGAGAGTTGTGCACCAAATATGTCACAAATATAAACCATTAATTATCAATTACTTACAATTAAAGCGGCAAGGGTGTCAAAAATTTAACGGCAAATTTTGTCGTTTTTACTGATAGGTAATGAAAGGTTATACTTTGTTTGAAACAAAATATTATCGCTTGAGACTGGTGCCAGGGGATAGCCTCAGGGTGGTATGTTTTAAAATGTTATGCGTTCTGCTTTAAAAAAAGTCGCTGCGTATCAGTTTAACATTTCTGTGACTAATTTTCTGGGTAACCATGCTTCGCCATCAAAAACGACACGTACCGCTTTTGCTAATGCAGAATGCTGGTCTGGTGTAATGTAGCCGCGCGCCCGAAACCCAGAGTTTTCTAACATCTCATAAGTCAGTGCTTTATCCGTTAATATAAGATGTCGGGCATACTGATAATTCTTAGCCAAAAAAACGGCAGAGTAGGTCTTTACTATTTTCTTCTGTGCTATCAAAAATAATGAAAATATCCGGATGCTGCCTACCGATTTGTTCAACAATATTTTCTATTGTTGTCGGTAATATTTTTGTCACGCTCATATCATTTTGCTGTGATAAGACGTCCAACGTGTTAGCAGGATTATTACTAATCACTGCGACATTAATCATACGTAAACCTTTAATAAAGGTTCCAACAACTGCCATTGCTTTTCCCACACAACGAGCGGCGATTGACGAAAGCCACTGCGAACATACTGTTGTAGATGTCCTTCAATGATAGTAAGCAATAAGTTTGCCGTTTCATTCACTGGCCGTCCGCCAGCTTGGGTTATCGTTAACTCTCTTTCACGTAATATTTGTCTAAATTGGGTCTCTAAACGTTCAAAAAACTGGTTAACACGATGTCTTAACCGTTCTGTTTCGCCTGTCAGCGCAGTCCCAACAAGGATACTACTGATACCTGGGTTTTTTGCACTGAAATGAAGTAACAGCGTCATTATTTTTTCACATCGCGTGACTGCGCTCGTTTCTTGTTGAATAATGCGATTAATTAAGCCAAAAATTGTCTCCTCAGCAAATTCAATTAAGCCTTCGAACATCCGCGCTTTACTGGGAAAGTGGCGATAAAGTGCCGCTTCTGAAACATTCAGGCTTTTGGCTAATTGCGCAGTGGTGACCCGTTCGCCCGGGTTATTTTCTAACTCACTGGCAAGCGCTTGTAGAATCGCTTGGCGGCGAGACAGCTTTAATTCTGCACGTGTTGGCTTTTCCAGTTCACTCATTTAATTCGTTTCTCCTCCACGAATTAATGTTCCCACGCCTTCATCAGTAAAGATTTCTAATAGCGCGGCATGTTGAACACGTCCATCAATTATATGTGCTGCCGATACACCGGCATTGACTGCGCCGAGTGCACAAGCAATTTTAGGCAACATTCCACCATAAATAACGCCATCATCAATTAATTTATTCACCTGTTGGGCATCCAATCCCGTTAATAGCGCTCCTTCACTATCTAATAGCCCAGCTGTATTTGTTAATAAAATCAGCTTTTCTGCTTTTAACACTTCTGCCAGTTTACCAGCTACTAGGTCAGCATTGATATTGTACGATCGTCCAGTATCGCCAACACCAATTGGCGCAATAACGGGAATAAAATCGCTGTCAACCAACATGTCAACGACACTGGTATCAATACTCTCCACTTGACCAACATGACCGAGATCAATAACTTCCGAGACATTTACAGCGGGATCGTCGGGTGAGATATGGAGTTTCTTAGCGCGAATCATCGCACCATCTTTACCTGTTAAGCCCACAGCTCGACCGCCGTGGCTGTTAATCAAGCTGACAATACTTTTATTCACTTGGCCACCGAGCACCATTTCGACCATGTCCATGGTTTCGCTATCGGTGACACGCATCCCAGCCACAAAGCGGCTTTCTTTCCCCACGCGATCCAATAAACTTCCAATTTGCGGACCGCCGCCATGGACAATGATCGGGTTAATGCCCACCGCTTTCATCAAGACCACATCGCGGGCAAAGCTGTTTTTTAGATCTTCATCCACCATGGCGTTACCACCATATTTGATAACTAAGGTTTTGCCAGAAAACCGTTGAATATATGGCAATGCTTCTGTGAGCACTTTTGCAATTTGAGGTGCCCGTTTGGTATTTAAACTCATGATTAATATCTTTTAGAAAAGCAGCGTAATGGTAGGTTTAACTTGCAACATTTTCTGTTTAAATTGTTGCTGTATTTCTTGTAAATTTTCTTCCGTTTCTGCTTCAAAACGCAATGTTAGACCCGGCACTGTATTCGATGCGCGCACCAAGCCCCAACCAGTAGGAAAGTCAGCTCTCAGTCCATCTATCGTCGAAATTTTAGCTCCTTGAAAACTCGCTTCAGCAACAAATTGCTGAATAAATTTTTGGCATTCTAATTCGTCCATATCGACGATAATTTCCGGTGTGTTTTCACGGTTTGGAACCGCAGCAAAAATTTCTGTCGAATTCCGCTCTAATGGGTCACGTACTAATAATTCAATCAAGCGAGCGGCACTGTATATTGCATCGTCAAAGCCATACCAGCGATCTTTGAAGAAAATATGACCACTCAACTCTCCCGCTAATGGTGCACCGGTTTCTTGCATTTTATCTCTGATAACCGCATAGCCTGATTGCCACATCAAAGCTTCGCCACCGGCACCTAGGATCGCATCTTCTAATAAACCGCTACATTTCACATCATAAATCACCAATGAGCCTGGTAATCGGGACAAGATATCCTGTGCAAACATGATCATTAAACGGTCTGCCCGAATAATATTACCTTCTGCATCAACCGTACCCAGACGATCACCATCACCATCAAAAGCGATGCCTAACTCAGCACCTGAACGGCGCACGGCTAAAATCAAATCTTGTAAGTTTGCCGGTTCACTTGGATTAGGATGATGATTTGGAAATTCGCCGTTCACATCACAATACAATTCGATTACTTCACAGCCCAAAGCGGCCAATAATTTCGGGGCAACTACCCCGCCAACGCCATTACCACAGTCAACCACCACTTTTAATGGTCTACTTAGATGTATGCCAGCGCTGACTTCGGCAATGTAATCATCAATAACATCAGCAGTGCTAACACTGCCTTGGCCAGTATGAAGGTTACCTTGTAAAATACGCTGATAAAGCTGTTGTAAGCTGGCCCCAAAGACTGGCTTACCCGCTATGGTGATTTTTAGACCATTGTAATTTGCGGGGTTATGGCTTGCTGTAACCATCACGCCGGAGTGGGTATGCAGATGTTCACAAGCGAAAGAAACCAAAGGTGTTGGCACTAGACCAATATCAACGACTTCACACCCACTGGCCATAATCCCTTCTATTAGGGCTTGGCTTAACTCATCACTCGACAGCCGGCCGTCACGGCCAACGAGCAAACGTGACTGCTCCTTGTCTAATGCTTCACTACCAATCGCTTGACCAATCATTTTGACGACTTGTTTATTAATTGTTTCACCAACAATACCGCGAATGTCATAAGCTTTAAAAATCGTCGGTACAATGTCTACAGGTTTTTCTGCTACTAACGCTATCGGTTCAACGTCAGATTCATTGCTTGTTGCTGTTGATGACGTAAATTCAAGCGAATTACTTTTTGGCTCGATTTCAACGACGGGCGACTCATCACTATCTTCCTCAGATGAATTGCTCTTAAGTTTTTTACCTTTGCGCGTAATGGGTAGCGTTTGGCCCAATCTTTTAATCTCATCGGTAATCGCATCCATTTCAGGAATGACCGTCGGATATGTCGCTTTTAACTGGCTGTTATTCAGATCAATTATTTGGTTCTTTAATACGCCTAAATCATGTAGTAAGACAAAGCGATAAGATCGCTCTCTGAATAACCACATCAACAATACTAGCGATAAGACTATCCCCAGCACGACTAGATATGTATTAGACGAATCAGTCTGCTGCGGCCAATACGCGATGCGCCAATGACTTTTGGCCAAGGGTTTGCTGAAGAAAGGCTGGTCTTGACGCCACTTCTTATTCCCTTTTGATGCCAGCGCTGTGACTTTATTGGTCCCTTGTTGTAACTCAACATAACCCTCTGTACTAAACGTGGGTTGTAGTAAGTTCTGGACGATACTGCTCGGCAAGGTCACCGCGAGTACACCGACCACTTTATTTTGGCTGTTCTTAATGCTATGCGTCAGTAAAAGATAGGCATCTTCTTGTGCTGTTTGTATCACTGCAATCGGAGCACTGCCGTCTTTTTTTGCCAATCTCAGACTATTCAACGTTGCAAAAGTAATCGGTATGCACCCATTCGGATTCGGCTCATCAACGCTGGCCTTAATCAAACAAACTTGGTTTACTTCTGGAAATAATCGCATCAGTGCGCGTTGTTGTGATGCAATTAGACGGGGATCTTGTCTCGCAATAATCGTGGCTAACTGAGGTGATTTTGCGGCCGAGGCCATCTGCAGACTATAACTGGCTATTTTGTCTTCTATCGCACCATGAATCATGTCTGCAATATGACGCTGCTTTTGTTCTATTACTAGTTGATGTTGTTTAGAAACATGTTGATTCTGCCATAGAAAGCCCGCGAAAATGGCTAAGCAACTTAAGAATATCACTAAAATAGTGATACTCGGATTACCCATTAGTTTCGCTAATCCTTTCATTTATTGCTGCCCAGTATGGCCAAAACCACCATTGCCTCGTTCTGATAGCGAAAAATCATCAACCTGTTCAAAATCAACTTGCGCTACGGGTACGAATACCATTTGTGCGATTCTATCGCCGATACCGATATCAAATGCGGTTTGTCCGCGATTCCAACAAGAAACGAAGAGTTGTCCTTGGTAATCACTGTCTATGAGGCCGACTAGATTACCTAGGACAATACCGTGCTTATGCCCCAAGCCCGAACGCGGTAGCAGCACAGCGGCTAAACTCGGATCGCCGATATAAATTGCAATGCCGGTTGGAATAAGCACCGTTTCCTGTGGGGCGATGGTGATTTTTTCATCGAGACAGGCACGTAAGTCTAGTCCCGCAGAACCTGTTGTCGCATAGTTCGGTAATTCAATTGAATCACCTAGTCGCGGGTCGAGAATTTTAAGCTGAATTTTTTGCGTCATAGCGTTCAATAATAAGTCTCATTAACTCTCTTGCCAAGTGACTTTTTAATGCCGGTGGCAAAACGGCATCACCTTGATGCCAAAACACTTGCAATGCATTTGTATCGACCGCAAAACCCAGACCTTTACCGACTTGATTGGCGGCGATCATATCCAACTGTTTACGGACCATTTTTTCTTTAGCATAATCGGTAATATTGTCTGTCTCTGCCGCAAAGCCAACCATAAAAGGTTTTTGTTTCCTTTGGCTTACACCAGCAAGAATATCGGGATTCTCAATCAGCGAAATCTCACGCTGTTTTTCAGCCGTTTTCTTGATCTTCTTATCATGATATTGCTGCGGTCGATAATCCGCGACAGCCGCACAGCCAATAAAAATATCTATCGACTCGATTTTTTCTACCGCCTCATGCATTTGGCTGGCGGTTTCTACATCTATTCGTGTTACCCCCGGTGGTGTCGCTAAGTGCACCGGACCGGCAACCAATATAACTTCGGCACCTGTTTCAGCCGCAGCCGTTGCCATGGAAAAGCCCATTTTCCCAGAGCTCCGATTGCCGATAAACCTAATTGGATCAATCGGTTCATGGGTCGGGCCAGCCGTAATGACAAGGCGTTTCTTTGCCAGTTTTGGCGGTAAAACAAGTTGTGATAATTCGGCCAATATCTGCTCTGGTTCTAACAGGCGGCCTTCTCCCTGCTCACCACACGCTTGGTCGCCACTAGCAGGACCTAATAAATGCATGCCTCTTTCAGCAATAACCGCTAAATTGGCTTGTGTGGCTTTGTTGGTCCACATTTTATTATTCATCGCAGGCGCTAACGCTATGGGTGCCGTTGTTGCCAAACATAATGCAGATAAGAGATTTTCTGTTCTGCCTTGTGCTAAGCCCGCTATCGTATTGGCACTAGCAGGGGCAATGAGGACCCAATCTGCCCAACGGGCTAATTTAATATGTCCCATGGCGGCTTCTTCATCTGCATCCAACAAAGTCATTGCAACAGGGTTGCCACTCAATGTTTGCATGGTCAGGGGTGTGATGAATTCACTGGCAGCTTGCGTCATGACCACTTTCACTTCGGCACCCGCTTTCGTGCATAAACGTACGAGATCTGCTGCCTTATAGGCCGCAATGCTGCCCGATACACCCAGTACGATTTTTTTGCCGGCTAAGGACGTCTGTTCTGTCATGCTTTCGTTATTCCAGCCACTAGCTCACGCAAGCTCACGTCCTGCAGGGTTGATTGTTGTACTTGCTCTAATTGATCCAATAAACGATTAACCTCACCCGCGATCGCTACTTCCCCCCCCATTCCTTGGGATTCTTCTGCCGTTCGTAGACACGTTAAGATCTCACTCACACTGATATTAGCGGTATCTTGTGCGGGTTGATAGCTCGGTTCATCACCTTGCAACTCTACTAATAACCCACCTTGCTCTAATTTATTTAACAAATCTTGCAAAATATTATTGGTTAATGCCATCTCAGCTTCTAGTTCATTTACTGTCAGTGCTGATTTTTGTTCATAGAACCGCTTGCCAATTCGTGTCATCAGGCTCACCCCAACCTTTTCACGTAACCGCGGGCTCAATTCATATTGCTCACCACCGTAACTAACCAATTTAGGGTGTTGTAAATAAAAGGCCACTTGCGAGCCAGTCAGTAATATAAACCAAGCTAAGTAAAGCCAAATCATAAAGAAAAACAAAATGGCAAAACTAGAATAAATGGCAGTGTAATTTGATGATGATGCGACAAAGGAAGCAAAGAGCGTTCCCACGCCTATCCACAATACACCAGCTACGGTTGCCCCCATTAATGCTGGACCAAATTTAACGTTAGTATTCGGGATAAACTTATATAAGAACGTAAAGGCAGTAATGATCATTAAATAAGGTAATAATTTAGTCGCTGTCAGAATTAAAGTCCCAAAAGGTTCAATTGCTTGAAGTGCTAATACGACATTATGATTCAGGACGGTTGCGGCCACCCCCATCGCTGCAACGACAAGTATCGGACCAATCATCACGACGCTGAGGTAATCTGTGAATCTTCTGGCTAAGGTTCTTGCCCTTTTCACTCGCCATACAAAGTTAAACGCGTATTCGATCTTTTGTATTAATGAAATAATGGTATAGAACAACATCGCTACACCTAAAGATCCGAGCACACCTACTTTGACGTTTTGCACAAAACCAATAATATTAGCGGCTATTTCAGGCCCTTTAGGACCTAATGGCTCCAGCACACCCAGTAGGAAAGGTTCTATTTGATTGTGAACACCAAACGCTTTTAAAACGGAGAATGCCACAGCGATTAAAGGCACTAAAGACAGTAGCGTGGTGAATACCAAACTCATTGCACGCAGGTTTAATTCGCCCTTTGCCAGCTCCCGAATGACAATGTAACTCACCTTCAAAGTATTCATCACGGCACGTACTAACGCGCTGGATTGCTCAGCCGTTTCTTGCCACAGCGTCACTTGAAAAAATTGCTTTAATTTTGTTATGAAGTCCATTGCGATACTTTTCGGTCACTTTGCCTAATTTAAGATTCTGTCGCCACTATACTGGATTATCGATATCAATAAATTGATGTGTGACACCAAATTGAGCAGCCAAATGTTCGCCTAATGCTTGAACGCCGTATCGCTCTGTCGCATGATGACCCGCCGCAAAATAGTTAATACCGAGTTCACGTGCTAAATGTGCCGTTTGTTCTGATACTTCACCACTGAGATAAGCGTCCAACCCTAACTCGGCTGCTTGTTCAATATAGCCTTGGGCTGCACCGGTACACCAACCAATGGTGATCATAGGCCTGTTGTGGCCTTGAATCACCATCGGCTCACGCCCTAAGGTTTGCCTGAGATCGTCAGCGAATTCCGGTACCATTTTGGGCATCGCGAAGCAGCCACATAGGCCAATAGCCGGATCGCCGGTGCCTGACATACGACCACCAATCTCTAAAGATAACTGCGCTGCTAATTGTGCGTTATTACCCAATGTTGGATGCCCATCGAGCGGCAAATGATAGGAGATTAAATTGATATCATTAATGAGCAATTGTTTAAGGCGGCGTTGTTTAATGCCGATGACGCGCGGATCCTCCCCTCGCCAAAAATAACCATGATGGACTATGATGGTATCGGCTTGAGTATCTAATGCGGCATCGATTAATGCTTGGCTCGCAGTGACGCCTGTGACAATGTTTTGTACCTGTTCATTGCCAGCCACTTGTAGCCCGTTAGGGCAGTAATCATGGAACCTTGCAGGCTCTAATACGGTCTCAATATAGGATAGACATTCTGTTCGCGTTATCATAATCACTTCACCCGCAGCAGATAAAGCTGTCACTATAACAAAACTGAGGACAAGTAAATGGAAGTAGCGAGTATTATCGCGCTCAGTATGGGTGCTGCTTGGGCAAGTGGTATCAACCTCTACGCCACTTTATTTATGCTGGGTTATATGGGTTCGACGGGGCATATAACACTGCCTGCAGAACTCGAGATTGTAACAAACCCGATGGTCATGACTGCCGCGGGTGTGATGTATTGCATTGAGTTTTTTGCCGATAAAATCCCTGGTGTTGACTCGGCTTGGGACTCTATTCATACCTTTATTCGTATTCCAGCGGGTGCCATGTTAGCGGCGAGTGCTGTTGGTGATGTCACACCTGCACTTGAATTAACCGCGGCTTTATTAGGCGGTGCTTTAGCTGCAGGGACACACACCACTAAAGCCGGAACGCGGTTGCTCATTAACACCTCACCAGAGCCCGTGAGCAACTGGACAGCGTCGATCGCCGAAGACTTGATCGTGGTTGGCGGACTGTGGGCGGCTTTGAATCACCCAGTCTTGTTTATTATTGGCCTGATCGTCTTTCTCTTGTTTATGATTTGGGTACTGCCCAAACTCTGGCGCATTATTAAGTTCTTATTCCGTCGAATTGGCAGCTGGTTAGGCTTTTGTGAAGCGCCTGCACCACTGACAAAAAATACAATGGGTACGTCCATCATTAGCTCAGAGCAAGATGCTGATTTTAAGTATTAACTTTTTAGTTGAAAAAATACGCCAGCAGGACTACGGACCATGTCAAAGTCGTCGCTGTAACCCATCGTCATTTCTGAGGCACCTAAAAAATAAGTAACCGCCCGGGCTCATTATCGCCGCCATGCGTTTGAGAATATCGGTTTTGCGTTCGGGCGAAAAATAGATCAGTTCATTCAGGCAAAATATGATGTCAAATTTACCGAGACCGGCATAAATGGTCAGTAAATTTTGGGGTTTAAAGCTGACCCGCTACTTTATTTCATCACTGACTGTCCAGCCGTCCGCCACCTTTTTAAAATAGCTGCGTTTTCTGGTCTCTGATAAACCGCGGTCTAAACTTGCATCTTGATAATGGGCTAACTTCGCTTCACAAGCATGCTCTCTGAAATATCTGTCGCCACAACCTGCATATTTCGTAATTTACTCTGTGGCGCTGATGCTAAGTATTCGCTCAAGGTGATACTGATGGTATATGGCTCTTGACCTGACTAACATGCCGCCGACCAAACGCGATACCCTATCTGTCCCTGCTTTTCCTCTATTTGAGGAAAAATGCTTTGCTCCAACACATTGAATGGGCTTTGATCTCTAAACCAAGACGTTTCGTTGGTGGCCATCGCATCGATAACGGCATCACGTAAACGTTGTTGTCCCGGTTGTCTGATGTGCGTCAACAATTCACCGAGATCACTGACTTGTTCATCTCTCAATAATTTAGCCAGACGGCTAACGATAAGGTATTGCTTTCCTTCACCCAATAAAATCCCACATGTCTCTTCTAAAAAAGACTTGAACTGTTGATATTCATTGGCGGTTATTTTATTTGTGTTCGGCATATTACTTTATAATTGCTCACGAATTTAGGCTTCCGCCTCTGCGAATTTTTCGGGAGTATAGAAGATATTCAAGCCCTTGGGTTATTTACTCGCTCACCCACCCATTCCTCCAAGAGTTAATACATTATGAAAAACGTCCTTATTACGGGTTGCTCAACGGGCATTGGTTATTGTGCTGCTACTATCTTGCACCAAAAAGGCTACCGCGTCATTGCTACGGTTAAAAAACTGTCCGATGCGCAAACATTACAAGCACTTGGTATTACCTGTCTCGAGCTCGATCTGTCTGATAGCCATTCTATTGTTACTGCCTTCAACTGTGCCCTTGAACACTGTGACAGCCGCATTGATGTGTTATTTAATAACGGAGCTTTTGGTCAACCTGGCGCTGTGGAAGATTTGTCCCGATCCGTATTGCGTGAGCAATTTGAAACTAATGTCTTTGGCACTCAGGAACTCACTAATTTGGTTATTGCTCAAATGCGTCAGCAAGGGCATGGCCGTATCGCATATAACAGCTCGGTCTTAGGCATTATTTCTCTTGCCTATCGTGGTGCTTATAATGCCAGCAAATATGCCATAGAGGGCTTGGCCGATACCTTGCGGTTAGAACTGCGTGGTAGCAATATCCATATCAGCCTTATCGAACCCGGCCCAATTGTCAGTCAGTTTCGCGCCAATGCCTTTGCTAAATATCAACAAAATATTGATAAAACACAGAGTGCACATCGCGACACTTATGATGCAATGGAACGTCGCTTAACAAAATCAGGACCTGCAGCACCTTTCACCCTACCGGCTGATGCTGTCGTCGATAAACTGCTTCATGTCATCGAGAGTAAGCGCCCAAAAATTCGTTATTACGTGACTTTTCCAACTTACTTATTCGCTACCTTAAAACGGATTTTGCCTCATCGCAGTTTGGATTGGGTTTTATCTAAGATTTCGGATAGTTGATATCCGCTTATTAGACCTTAAATGTAAGTTCACCCTCTTCCACATCGACTTTAATCTGGTCTCCGGCTATAAACTCGCCCGATAATAAATCCTGTGCCAAGGTATTTTCCAATTGCAGTTGGATAACCCGTTTAAGGGGTCTGGCGCCATAGACAGGGTCGAACCCTGCTTCCGCTATTAAGTCCAAAGCCGCATCGCTGATATCAAAGCCCATGTCCTGTTCGAGTATACGCTGTTTTAAGTGCGCTAATTGAATTTTGGCAATCGCATGAATTTGCTGACGCTGTAATGGATGGAACACCACCACGTCATCAACCCGGTTAATAAACTCAGGTCTGAAATGTTGACCGACTATCTCCATGACTGTGGATTTCATTTCATCATATTGCGCTTCGCTAGCCAATTCTTGAATCACATTTGATCCTAGATTTGATGTCATCACGATAACAGTATTTCTGAAGTCAACTGTCCGACCTTGGCCATCCGTTAAACGGCCATCATCTAAGACTTGTAATAAGATATTAAACACATCTGGATGGGCTTTTTCGACCTCATCTAACAAGATGACAGAATACGGTTTCCGCCGTACAGCCTCAGTTAAATAACCACCCTCTTCGTATCCGACATAGCCCGGTGGTGCGCCGACTAATCTTGCCACACTGTGCTTTTCCATAAACTCAGACATATCTATTCGTACCATGGCTTCTTCTGTATCGAATAAGAAGGTTGCCAAGGCTTTACATAACTCGGTTTTACCGACGCCTGTTGGCCCTAAAAACAAGAAAGAGCCGTTGGGCTTATTTAGATCGGAAAGGCCTGCCCTTGAGCGTCTAATCGCATTGGAGACTGAATTAACTGCCTCTTCTTGACCTATCACGCGTTGATGTAGCGCCTCGTCCATTTTCAACAATTTGTCGCGCTCGCCTTCCAACATCTTAGAGACTGGAATGCCTGTCCACTTCGACACTACTTCGGCAATTTCCTCTTCGCCTACTTTATTCCGTAAAAGCGTGAACTGTTGCGTATCAACTTGATCTGCTAAATCGCGTTGCTTTTCGAGCTCTGGAATAATGCCAAACCGGAGTTCAGACATTTTATCTAATTCATTATTACGCGTTGCAACCTCGAGCTCCATTCTCGCCTTTTCTAATCGACCTTTAACGTCTTGACTACCATGCATCATCGCTTTTTCTGACTTCCATACTTCATCTAAATCAGCCGATTCACGCTCTAATGAGACAATTTCGTCTTCCAAAGTTTTAAGCCGTTTTTTTGAAGCATCATCCGTTTCTTTACCTAACGCGATACGTTCTATCTTCAATTGAATTAATCGCCGCTCCATACGATCCATAGACTCCGGTTTAGAGTCCATCTCCATTCGAATTCGGCTTCCTGCTTCATCAATGAGATCAATCGCTTTATCAGGCAACATACGGTCACTGATATAGCGGTGTGATAACGTTGCAGCCGCGACGATTGCGGGGTCTGTAATATCGACATTGTGATGCAATGCATAGCGCTCACTTAAGCCGCGTAAAATACCAATGGTATCTTCAACACTTGGTTCGCCAACCTGCACTTTTTGGAAGCGACGTTCCAACGCGCCGTCTTTTTCAATATATTGCCGGTATTCATCTAATGTTGTTGCGCCAATACAATGAAGTTCGCCTCGCGCTAAAGCTGGTTTCAACATATTGCCAGCATCCATTGCACCTTCGGCCTTACCTGCGCCGACCATGGTGTGGATTTCATCAATGAATAAGATGATCTGGCCTTCTTGCTTGGATAAATCTTTTAATACTGCTTTTAAGCGTTCTTCAAATTCGCCACGAAATTTAGCACCGGCAATCAAAGCCCCCATATCGAGCGATAATAGCCGTTTGTGTTTCATACCTTCCGGCACTTCGCCATTGATGATTCGTTGTGCCAAGCCTTCTACGATGGCGGTTTTCCCTACGCCTGGCTCCCCGATGAGTACCGGGTTATTCTTAGTTCGGCGTTGTAATACTTGAATCGTGCGACGAATTTCATCATCTCGCCCGATCACAGGATCCAACTTGCCACTTTCAGCATAGGCAGTCAGATCAATGGTGTATTTTTCTAATGCTTGTCGTTGTTCCTCGGCATTTTGATCTGTCACGTTTTCTCCGCCCCGCATTTTTTCTACTGCTAATTCAATCGCCTTCTTATTACCGCCATTCGCTCGTAAACACTCACCTGACTGGGTTTTATCTTCGATCACTGCTAAGACAAATAACTCACTCGATGCATACTGATCTTGGCGCTTTTGCATAAACTTATCAACTTGATTGAAGAGCCGACTTAGATCTTGCGATATATGGATATCACCGCTGCCACCTTCTACTTGTGCTAGCCTACCTAATTGACCCGCTAGCTCAGTCCGGTAAGCCGCAATATTAACGCCGCTTTGCATTAATAATGGTTTTACCGTGCCCCCTTGTTGATCAATCAATGTCAACATTAAATGGCCAGGCTCTATCAATTGGTGATCTCGACCCAAGGCCATGCTTTGGGCATCACTCAATGCTTCTTGGAATTTGTTGGTTAATTTATCGGCTTGCATGATTAACCTCCCTAATAAAAAGTATGTGATTTACAAATGGGGTGAGTAAAACTAAAAATCAAGTTTTTATCTTGGCCTCAGCTAAGATCGCCTTGGTTATTTCAGCTAAGCATGCTTTCATTTCTGTTGCTTCAAAAGACAGTGGTTTATGCATTATCAGTTGAACTTGGCTGGGTATAAAAGGCGCTAACGCTACTTTGCCCTCACCTTTAACACCCGTTATTCTGACACGATAAATCTCGGCCTGTGACCAAGTAGCCAATCGCGCAACACCACCTTTTATTTTAAGCGGCGGCTCGCTATCTAAATGAATTTTGCCATGGGGAAATAATGCGACGACTTCGCCTCGTTCTAACGCAAGTAATGCTTGTCGTAACGCTTTTTCAGGTCGGCCAGTCCGATCCACTGGAATACAGCCCGACGCTTTAAATAGCCAATGTAAACCGGGCCGCTCATATTCTTCTCAGGCAATTAAGAAGCGTAAAGGCCGCCGACAAGCGCTGATTAATAGAGAAGGATCTACGCCCGACACATGGTTGGCGTCCACAATTGCTTGGCCAGTGGCAGGTAATGGAATTTGTTGTGATACGTCTAGGCCATGGACATGTTTACACAAAAGGCGAACTAGGCCATCAACCCAATTAATCCCTTTTTGTTGCCAATCGACCTTGGCTGCGCGATGGTCAAAATAAGGCACTAATGCCAGTTGTAATAAAACGACAAACGTAAGGACCGGCCATGACATTATTCCATTTCAAATGGTGCTGGGTCACCGAGCCCAACGCGCATTATCTCTGACGTATCATCAACAAACTCGATGACCGTTGTTGGCTCACTGCCACAATAATCAGCATCCAAGACTAAATCAACTTGTTTGCCAATTTGGTCAACGATATCGTCAACGTCTGTCATTGGCATTGATTCACCTGGTAAAATTAAGGTTGAGCTCATCAGCGGTTCATTGAGTTCTTCTAATAAGGCTAAGGCAATTTTATTATCTGGGATTCTTAAACCAATGGTCTTACGTTTGGGATGATGTAGCCTGCGAGGCACCTCTTTAGTCGCTGGTAGAACAAAGGTGTAGGCACCAGGTGTATTGGCTTTAATACTTCGGAATACCGCATTATTGACTTTGGCGTAAAGTGAAATCTCGGATAAATCACGACACACTAAAGTGAAATTATGGTCGTCATCTAGTTGGCGAAGCCGGCGGATTTTGTCCATTGCGTTCTTATCACCAATATGACAGCCTAAGGCATAGCCTGAATCGGTTGGATAGACCACCAAGCCACCTCGGCGAATGATATCGCAAGCTTGGTTGATCAGTCGTTTTTGCGGGTTATCCGGGTGAATATGAAAACGTTGGCTCATATTTTTTATCTACTGCCGTCCAAAGTGAACAATGCATGATACAGAAGCCCAGATAGTTAGTTAAATTTATTTTATTAACAAGGTCTTACCAAATTTGCCATATTGGCGTGACGCCTTTTGGCAATTCTGGAATACGGCCTAATTCGACCCAGGTATTGTCTGGTGAATGAAAATCCGAGCCCCGTGATGCCAACAGCTCAAAATCTTTGGCCAATTTGGCTAAGGTTTTTATTTCTTCTGGGTGCTGTCGGCCCGAAACAACTTCAATCCCTGCGCCGCCATACGTTTTAAACTCGGCGATTAACCGTTTTAATTTTGTTGCCGTCATCTTATAGCGCGCAGGGTGAGCAATGACCGCTTGACCGCCCGCTTGGTTAATCCATGTTACCGCCTGTTCTAGGCTCGCCCATTCCCCCGATACATAACCCGGTTTATTCCGAACCATAAAACGCTTAAACACATCGTTGATACTTTTAGCATGCCCTGCTTCAACTAAAAATTTAGCAAAATGGACGCGGCCCAGCATCACGGGAGAGGCATATTGGCTAGCGCCCTCATAAGCACCACTTATTCCAGACTTTTCTAGACGTTCAGCAATTTTTTCAGCACGTTGTTGACGATAATGCCGTATTTCTTTTAGCCCTTGTTCGAGTTCAACATTGTTCTTATCGACATTCAAGCCAATGATATGGACTGTATTACTGCCCCATGTCACAGATATCTCAACGCCGGGGATCACAGATAATGTTGTATTTAGAGCTGCTTGCTGTGCTTGTGCAATGCCTTCTGTGCCGTCATGGTCGGTTAATGCTAATACATCAACGCCTTGCTCGACCGCTCTTGCGATCAAGCTTTCAGGGGATAAACTACCATCCGATGCTGTCGAATGACAATGTAAGTCATAACAAGTCATGGACGTTATTTTACGTTAGAATACGCGCTAACATTGTATTAACACGGCACCTTATGAAACTATTTTTTGATTTTTTACCTATCGTCTTATTTTTTATCGCTTATAAGTTCGGTGGTGGGCTCTATCATTTTGATGGGCAAGAATATGATATAAAAGGTATTTATGTCGCCACGGCTGTGATGATTGTGGCAACAATTTTTCAAAACGCCTATTCTTGGTTTCGCCATAGCAAGTTGGAAAAATCACATGTGATTACGCTGGTTTTAGTTGTCTTTTTAGGCGGTGCGACACTTTGGCTCCAAGATCCTAACTTTATTATGTGGAAGCCAACTGTCGTCAACTGGCTGTTTGCCGCTGGCTTTTTGGGTGCTCAGCTCTTTACCAAACAATCTTTATTGGAAAGAATGATGTCTGAACACATGCAGCTGCCTAGTGCCGTTTGGTCTCGCCTTAACGTTGCTTGGATTGTGTTCTTTATTTTATCGGGTGTTGCCAATCTCTATGTCGCCTTTAATTTTGATGAAGCGACTTGGGTCAACTTTAAACTCTTTGGCTTACTCGGTTTAACGATTGTATTTATTATCGGTCAATCCTTCTATTTAAGTAAGCACATTATTGAACCGGTTGAACCAACTGAGGAAAAATCATAATGCACTATGCCATCATCAGTGAAGATGTTGCTAATAGTCTCCCTTTGCGGTTAAGTGCAAGACCTGACCACATTGCACGGTTACAAGCTTTACGCTCTGAAGGTCACTTGGTGTTGGCAGGACCACATCCTGCTATCGACTCCGATGAGCCCGGTGATGCGGGTTTTACGGGTAGTTTGGTGGTTGCTGAGTTTACCGATCTAGCCTCAGCACTAGCGTGGGCTGAGGCCGATCCTTATGTTGCTGCTGGCGTTTATGCTAATGTCACTGTTAAGCCTTTTAAAAAGGTCTTACCGTGACAACAATTGTACAATTAGAAGCCGCTTTAGCCACACTTGATCCCGGTCATCTGGCTATTCAAGATGACAGTGCACTTCATGCTGGGCACGCTGGTAATACCGGTGGCGGTCATTACACTGTGACGATTGTCTGTACAAAATTTGATGGCTTATCATTGCTCAAGCGCCACCACCTCGTCTACGATGCTGCATCTGCTTTAATGAAACACGATATTCATGCTTTAAGCATTCAGGCCAAAACACCGAAAGAGTACCAAACAGACTAAATCATGGCAGGATAGAGCGACCGCCTAGCGAAGAATAAAGCGTTCTTACAGCAACAAGAATGCTTGAGAATGAGTAAGCCCTCCAGCTTGGCTATCGATTTGCGTAATAAAGTCATTGGTGAATGTCAGACTTATCATTTTGGCGGTGTGACACATTATCTCGATGACCGCGGTTATTTATTAGCCAAACGTCTAATGGAACGTTTCGATGGCCGTTATACCATCAGCGTATACGAATTAGTTCTAAAAGCCATTAAAACGCTTGCGCAGACAGATTCTACTTTACCCTCTATTAAAACAGCCCAAAGTGTTCTCAACCGAGAGAACGGTCACATTCAATTGCTTCACTTTGATAAGCTTTTTCAGCATGAAGCACTGCATATTCTCTACACGACACAGCTTGAAATACATTTCAACGATATTATGTATCATGCGACGACGATCGATATTTCTAGCACAGTAATCCGCATTGTATTGAAGCGCGCTTATACCTTAAGTAAAGAAGATATTGTTCTCATCAGTTATACAGAACTCGCACCTGCTTCTGATCCTGAATTGCTGGTGAAAATACCCCATGAAATTGTCAAAATCGATCATAACGACCAACGTACCCATATTATTTTAAAACGCGTCGATGATAATGTCGCTGTCACCGCTTGGTTCACAGACTGGACAGGGCAACACCAAATCCTCAGTCGCCTAGATATAGAACACCAATTGCTCAATACTGTGCATGAGTTTTATCTTCGCCTATACCTTCAGAAAACTAAAAAGCCGCTCATTTGGCTCAGTAAGCTTAATTTTCCTGATCCCATTAAGGCTATTCATCTAAACCCTGAATCTAGAAAAATAATTGCCGAACTACTTGATACAAAAGGGAACCTCAATTTATCACTGCTCCCTAGTCAGCAGGTGATTACCGAGCAGCGCGATTATTTAGCTATTATTTCAATTGAAAATGAGGTGACAAGCAGCATTGTTATCCCTTGCCAGGATAAAATACGTGTTGCTTTGGCTTTATCACACCCTTTTGAACAAGTTTTATTACTACAAAGTCACGCTATGTCATTTTCTAATGCTGACTTTAAATAGCAATTGGCTCACTTATTTGAACTTAATAAAGCCCAATCGATGAGTTTACAACTCCGGCTGTCTGCTATTAGCCACTTAATGACGGTGTCTGACATTAGCCAGAGTTGTCGTCACTTACCTGCCTCGTTATCGGACTCCGCTTCTGACTTATCTTTACTCACGAATAAGCAAACATTATCAGCTCGCTTACCCAAACCTAAACCTTTACATCATCATATTGAACGCAAGAAACAACGCTTTTTGATTAATACTGATATCTCTCTTTATTTGATGAATGAGTACCTTACTGTGTCTACTAACGATGTCTCTGAAAACAGGGCTATCACTTGAATTATTAGGCCATTTTCCTGTAACTCAAGGAACGCTCATTCGACTTAGTTTTATTCGCTGGCAGAATAAAACGTCAAAAGTGAAACTGAATGACGTGCCCTTTATTGTCCGCCGCATGCAATACTGGGAAGGGGGTTACATCGCTTAGTCTAGGGCGCAATGTGATGGCTTGCGGTGAAAAATTAAATCAGTTTTTTGCGTCAACTATCGAAGAAAATAAAGCCCAATTAGCATTAGATAGCGGTGATCGCTTTGTGATTCAAGAATCCAAACTTTTGAGCAGCCGCCTCACACATGCCATGCCTAACCTGCCTTTTTTCCTCGGGATTGATAATGAGAAGAAGCGCTGTATACAAGCTATTACCAATACCGAAGTTAACCAAGCTGCCGCCTATACCGAGCTCTGGCAGGCATTGAATGCTTTGGCGATGGATATGTCAGAACGCCTTCATGTCGCGCTTGATAATTTCACGCCTGTCACTGACTTTGGCATCTATTGTTATCGAGATAATGCCGCACAATGGCACATTCAAACAGACCACAATTTGTTATCGCCTGAACAAAAATCGGTCTTAATTAACCGTGCTTTATTGCAAAAAGAATACAGGTTTTTCCATTGCGACCTGACGGCCACCAAAAACGTCTCAATCGAACAAGAACCGGATTTAGAGCAACAGCTTTCTCGGTTACGTCGACACAATCCCCACCATACCCGCCGGATTAGGAGCATGATGAAAAGCTTATTTGCCGTCTGTGATTTAACCGATATTACCCCGATTATTGAAGCCGTTTACTAAGCTTAATATCTATCTCGGCTTAACTTGCCACCATCATATTGCCAATCCAAACCGCGCCTGTTCTGATGCTGCTTCTGGTTTCAATATTATTGGCCACGGCTTGAATGCCCATAAACATATCGCGTAGATTACTGGCAATGGTAAACTCATCAATCGCGTGTTGAATCTCGCCATTTTCAATCCAAAATCCTGCAGCACCCTGTGAATAATCACCGGTCACAATATTCACGCCCATTCCCATCGTTTCAGTGACTAAGACACCCGTACCCATTTGTTTTAGCATTGCGTCAAAGCCAATGTCATTGTGCTCAATCGTTAGATTATGAACTCCGCCAGCATTACCGGTCGTTGTCATGTTTAATTTACGGGCAGAATAGCTGTCTAAGACATAACCTTGTAACACTCCATCCCGAATGATGTCGCGCGGTGTGGTTGAAACGCCTTCACTATCAAATGTTGCGCTCCCTAGCCCTTTAATCAAGTGTGGCTGCTCATGAATATGCATAAATTCTGGGAAGATTTGTTTGCCTAGATGATCAATTAAAAATGAGGACTGTCGGTATAATGCGCCACCACGAATGGCAGAAATAAATTGGCCAAACAGCGATGGTGCAATATCCGCCGCAAACACCACCGGGTAGCTGCCTGTTGGAACCGTTTGGGGGTTTAAGCGACTAAGGGTGTTTTCTGCTGCTCGCTGACCGATACTTTTGGCGGAGGTTAAGTCTCTGGCATCTCGCGCTAAGTCATACCAATAATCACGTTGCATGCCGTTACTGTCTTCACTGATTAACGTACATGACAAGCTTTGACGTGTGCCAGTGCTGCTACCCATAAAACCATGGCTGTTAGCATAAATTCGTTCACCTTGGTGGCTTGAGACACTTCCTCCCTCAGAGTTACTGATTCGCGTATCGACATCGAAACCAGCTTGTTCACATTCAGTTGCCAGCTCAATGGCTTGTTCAGCATTGATATCCCATGGATGGTAGGTCGACAGATCAGGAAAGTCGGTTGCCATTAAGGCTTTATCCGCTAAACCTGCAGACTGGTCAGCTTCTGTATGTTTCGCAATGCTACAGGCTTCTGTGACAGCATCTTTAATCGCTTGTTCTGATAAGTCTGATGTACTGGCAGAGGCTTTACTGTCGCCAAAATACACCGTTAAACCTAGGCTGGTATCGTTGTTATATTCTAATGTTTCAACATCACCGTGTCGTACGGTAACGGACAATCCTGTGCTGTGACTCACACCGGCTTCAGACGCTGTCGCACCTTGTTTTTTAGCCTGTTCTAATACCATCTCGGCAGCACGTTGTAATGCTGCTGGTTTTACAGATTTTGTCATTGTTTTCTCATTATCTTGTTAATTAAGTGCATGCGTAGTGTTTGATTGGCATACCGGACAATCTGGGTTTGGTTTTAATTTTATATCACGCCAAGCCATTGTCGCCGCATCTAAAATCAATAATCGACCCGCCAATGATTGCCCCACTTGTGCAATCAGTTTAACTGTTTCTATTGCTTGAATACTGCCTATTACACCCAGTAACGGCGACAATACGCCCGCTTCAGAACAGGTTTGTTGTAATTCGCCCTGATCTTGATACAGGCAACGATAACAACTGCTGTTTTCTTGTCTTGCGTCATATACCGTGACTTGACCTTCCATCCTAATCGCAGCCCCTGATACTAATGGTTTTTTCAGTTGTTGCGTCACAGTATTAAGGAGAAAACGGGTTGCTAAATTATCACTGCAATCTACGACCACATCGACCGTTGATACCAGCTGTTCCAGTTCGGCACCTTCCAGACGTTTTGTTACGGTGTTAACGCTTATCTCGCTATTGATTGCCGCTATGCTGGCAGCCGCAGACGTGACTTTAGCGTCGCCAATAGTGCTCTCTCGATGAATAATTTGACGTTGTAAGTTTGATAATTCAACCTCATCATCGTCTACTAAAGTTAATTGTCCAACCCCAGCCGCTGCGAGATAAAGTGCTACTGGCGAGCCGAGGCCACCTAGACCAATAACTGCTACGTGGCTATCTAACAACCGCTGCTGTCCATCAAAGTCAATTTGGGGCAGCAAGACTTGTCGGCTATAACGCAATAATTGTTCGTCGTTCATTTGACACTGTTTACGATGACTTTCATCTGGTTATTATAACGGCTGTTGCCCAATCGTGACGCGATCGTTATCACCATAGTCTTTGAACGTTTCAATTTTCACGAAACCAGCTTGCTGAAAAATCACGGTCACCGATTCAGCCTGCAGGTAACCATGCTCGACCATCAGCCATGCGTTTGGCTTTAAACAACGTTGTGCTTGTTGCGCTATTGTACGAATATCATCAAGCCCATCATGACCTGACACCAGTGCGGATAACGGCTCAAAGCGGACGTCGCCTTGTAGTAAATGTGGGTCGTCAGATTCGATATAAGGTGGATTACTGACAATCATATCTAAACTGCGACTGGCGACAGCCGAGAGCCAATCCCCTTGCCAAAGTACAACATGATTAAGCTGACATTGTTCTCTATTTTCTTTGGCCACGGCTAGTGCTGATGCTGAATAATCAGCTCCGATCATTTTAATATCTGCTCTTTCTGATGCCAATGCCAGTGCAATAGCACCTGACCCTGTACCGAGATCGACAATCAACATTTCTGGCGCGACTTTACCTAATGCGATACGTACTAATGTTTCAGTATCGGGCCTTGGAATTAAGGTGTTTGAGGTCACTTTTAAGTCCAGCGACCAAAAACCACGTTGGCTAATAATATGGGCAATAGGCTGACCACTGGCACGCTGTTGTACATAATCAGAATAATTGTGTTGTTGCTGGTCCGTTAACAATTTATCCCGCCAAGTGTGTAAATAAGTCGGATTACAACCTAGTGCATAACAAAGTAAGGCTTGGCAATCACTTTCCGGGCTGTCTGAATTTGACAAGGTTTGTCGCCCTGTCGCCAAAGCTTGCTCAATATTCATCTTGTACTTTAACGTTTAGATTAAAACGACGATGGCTAAACACACCACTGTTGCTGCAAGACCAATAACGACCGTATTCAATTGCCCTATGCGCTTGGCCATCAGATAGTGCTTTTCGTCACATCTGATCTGGCTGGCTTGCTTAATACCGATATAGCCCTTGCTGCAAGGGCATTCTCGTTATCTAACGTCGTTTCATTTCCGGTACATATAACGATGGGAATGTTGTTGAATTTGGGATCCCCTTTGAGCTGTTTTGTTGCCTGTAAACCATCCATCATGACATCCATGAAGATGATGTCCGGATGCGACTGACTGGTTTCTAGGTAGCTAATGGCTTCCTCGGCACTACTTACCTCTGTGATGTCGACATCGTGCGACAATAAGGCCTTTTTGAGTGACATCCGCGCTACCCGCAAATCATCGACAATTAATGCTTGTTTTTGCATTGTTTTCCCCTAACCAACACGATGTACATCCATACTGATGTTGGTTACTTGCCGACCTAACATCACCACTTCGCCTTTATAACGTTCTGCCATGTCGCTGGCAAACTCGAAAAAATATGTCCTTTGGATCTGCATTCGGCCCTGACGATTGCGTCGTAAACGAATTTTTTTCCAACCGACTGTATCATTTAAAAAAGTCAGATCAGCGTGTTCGCACTTTCTTCTTGCGGCCTGAATGGCTATTTCTGCCACGCCTCTGCTATCCCACCAAAACCATAATAGCGTTAGAATAAATACAAGGGTTATTCCACTCTCCATTAGCCTAAATCCCCCCATAATGTTTGTAAAACAGCGATTGCGGAGACCGCCGCTGTTTCTGTTCGTAATATTCTTGGGCCAAATTGTATTACTTGAAAACCGGATGCGCTGGCTTGTTTTACCTCTACATCACTAAAGCCACCTTCTGGTCCTATTAATAAACTCACCGCTGTTTGCTTGGCTAAAGTCTTAAAGCCCTGCTTTGCTGTTGGATCTAAAATCAACCTTGTGCCTTGGTCATAATCTGCCAACATTGCATCATATTGTTGAATTTCCGTTAATTCCGGCAGCACATTTCGGCCGCTTTGTTCACAGGCGCTGATCATCACACCTTGCCAATGCGCTCTCTTTTTATCGGCGCGCGGGCCAGAAAGTTGGACATTACAACGTGCGGTGATGACCGGCACGATCTTATTAACACCTAGTTCAACGGCTTTTTGCAATGCGAAATCCATTCTATCGCCTTTTGACACGCCTTGAATCAGCGTAATTGACAGCGGAGATTCGTTGTATGCTGTGCTTTGACCTGTTAGTTGAACAAAAGATTCACGCTTACTGACGTCATGCAACACTGCGCTCACTTCTCGGCCTTTACCGTCAAATAATGTTATGTCGGCACCTTGCTTTAACCTCAAAACTTGTACCGCATGGCGATGCGCTTCTGTCGGCAACGCAACGATGTCGTCATCTTTGTTTAACTCTGGACAATAAAATCGCGGCACTCGCATTTAAATCTCATTTTTAGTGTTTTGCACTCAGTCTGCTTTATCCAAAACCGTCAGTATTGGATAAGTTAACGAGCAGCCTTTATACTCAAATCATGCTTAACAATATCGCCACACCCCAACAGATTATTATCACTGCGTGCGATACCGTGTTATTTCCCATTTCAAGGAGATTAAACGCCATTATAAAGCGGATGGCTGCATCGTGACACCTCATTTTATTGTCCCTGATTGGCCAGCGCCAAAACACATTCAAGCCTTCACCACAACGCGTGCTGGTGGCATCAGCCTTCCGCCTTATAACAGCTTTAATTTAGCCGATCATGTTGGAGATAAATCTGACAATGTTGCACAAAATCGACAACGCCTAGTACAAATAGCCCGCTTACCTGAGTCACCACGCTGGTTATCACAACACCACAGCGTTGATGTAATTAACAGTCTTAACTGGACACGCAATGTGCCTGCCGATGGCATTTACACAACGCAACACAATCATGTTTGCACAGTAATGACGGCCGATTGTTTACCAGTTTTGATTTGTGATCGTGAGGGTAAACAGGTTGCGGCTGTTCATGCGGGTTGGCGGGGCTTAGCAGATGGTATTCTTGAGCGAGCGATTGCTCAGTTCACTAGTGGTAACAATGACTTACTCATATGGTTTGGCCCGGCTATTGGCCCCTCGCACTTTGAAGTTGGCCATGATGTTGTGACCGCTTTTACAACGCATGCTATAGAAGCTGAACAGGCTTTTACGCAGATCGATAACTCGCACGTTATGGCGGATATTTACCTGTTAGCCCGCCAGCGTCTCCAAGCTTTAGGCATTACTGCTGTATATGGCGGTGACCAATGTACCGTTAGTGACGCTAAACGCTTTTTTTCTTATCGTCGCGATGTGGCAACTGGCCGGATGGCGTCGTTAATTTGGATAGCATCGCCATAACACTGTTTCCAGTTAAATTGAGGTATAATTCCCTGATTAATTTGCGTGTTTAGTACTTTATGGAATTATTGCTCTGGATTATCGGTTTTAGCCTATTAGGCGGTATAGCCAGTGTTATTTTGGCCTCTAGTTTTCTACTGTTGTCAGAAAACTCACGCATGGTCGCCGTCCCTCATCTCGTCAGTTTTGCTGTCGGCGCACTACTCGGTGCTTCTTTTCTTGGACTCTTGCCTCATGCACTCGAGCATGAATATCCTGTTGACGCCCATAATGTCGGGCTCACCTTGTTATTGGGCTTGCTCACTTTTTTTCTATTAGAAAAGCTGGTGCTGTGGCGTCATTGTCACCATGATCATTGCGACGGTCATTTACCAGAGGATGATCCTCAGCATACGAACAATCGCAAACAAGCTGCGGGCACCTTAATCTTAATCGGCGATACGATCCATAATTTTGTCGACGGTATTCTCATTGCTGCTGCTTTTATGACCGATATTCACTTGGGTATTGTGACTGCATTGGCCATTGCCGCTCATGAAATTCCTCAAGAGCTAGGTGACTTTATTATCTTACTCCACAGTGGTTTTAACCGTAAAAAAGCGCTTTTTTACAATATCTTGGCCAGCCTCGGCACCGTTGTCGGTGCCTTATTAGCGTATTTTGCTCTCAGTGATATGCAGCATGTCTTGCCTTATATTCTCATTATCGCAGCCTCTAGCTTTATTTATATCGCTGTCGCTGATTTAATTCCAGGCTTACACAATAAAGTTAAACCCTCTGAAACGTTGCAACAAGTACTCTTAATTGCTGCCGGTACTGTGTTTATTTTCATTACACATAGTACTTTGCATTAAGCGCATGTCGGTTAAGCCCTATAAAATACTGATCATTGGTCCTTCATGGATCGGTGATATGGTCATGGCGCAATCGTTATTTATGGCACTCAAAGCAGAACATCCTGCTTCCAAGATTGATGTCTTGGCTCTAGCTTGGACTAAGCCGCTGCTAGATCGCATGCCTGAAGTCAATGAAGCTATTCCAATGCCGATTAGCCACGGTGTTTTTGGTTTTAAAATGCGGCGTGCTCTGGGCAAGCAGCTTCAGGCTGCACAATATGACCAAGCTATTGTGCTACCTAATTCTTGGAAATCGGCGTTAATTCCATTCTTTGCCAATATCCCTGTAAGGACTGGCTGGAAAGGGGAAGCGCGTTACGGTTTGTTGAATGACATTCGTACGCTCGACAAAGACGCTTTACCTATGATGGTGCAGCGTTTTGTTTCATTGGCTTACCCGTCTGAACAATCGCAGATTTCCCCGAGCTACCCTATTCCGAAAATGGTCGCAAATACGGCTAGTTTTACCGTGCCTGCTTTGGCCTCAGGACAAAAAAGATTAATTCTCTGTCCGGGTGCTGAATTTGGACCCGCTAAGCAATGGCCCGCTCAATCCTATGCTGAGGTCACAACGACTTTAATTGGTGATGGCTGGCAAGTGCTCGTGCTAGGTTCTGAAGCTGATAACACCATCGCTGATGAAATAGAAAACAAGACCGGTAATAGACATGCTGACAACTTCATTAACCTGTGCGGTCTAACACAACTGCAAGATGCCATCGACTTATTGTCCACAGCTGATGCCGTCATTTCAAATGATTCAGGATTAATGCATATTGCCGCTGCATTGCAAAAACCATTGATCGCTATTTATGGACCAACTTCACCTAACTTCACACCGCCATTGTCTGATAATGCACATGCCCTCCAAATAGAGGTTGAATGTGGCCCTTGTTTTCAGCGAACTTGCCCTGAAAAACATCATTATTGTATGCTCGGTATACCTAGCAAGGATGTGCTAACATCTATCCGAATCTCCCAGTCACAGAGCAATCATTAGCCCATATGGATATTCAAGTTCCTTACCTTAATGTTACCCGCATTCGAATTTTCACTGCTCTAGCGAGCCTACTACTATCACTCCAAGCTGTTTATTTCGATGACATCATTAATCGTGATGGCATTATGTATTTGCAGATGACCGAAGCCTATTTGTCCGGTGGAATGGCGGCAGCTAAACTGATCTATGATTGGCCCGTTTTTTCTATCTTGATTGCATGGCTTCATCAACTGTCATCACTCTCGATAGAAACTTGTGGTTTCACTATTAATAGCTTCTTGTTTATTCTATTAACCGATGCCTTAATCTTAACCAGTGGCCTTCTGGTCACATCGCAAAGACAATTAGCCATTGCCGCTATTCTTATTCTTTGCTTTATCCCTATCAATGAATACCGTGACTTTATACTTCGAGATCCAGGCTATTGGGCTTTTTCTAGTCTCGCCCTTTATCAATTCATGGTATTTGTAAAAAACCCAAATTATAAAGCCGCAACACTCTGGCAAATTTTTATCGTAGTTGCTATTTTATTTCGTATCGAAGGGACTGTTGTCTTATTCACCCTCCCCTTTTTCTTATTCTTTATTAACCCTATCACTCCGGCAATAAGACAGTACTTTCAGTCGTTATACCTTGCTATTAGTACCGCTGTTCTCGCGCTTGTCTTGCTTTCTAGTCAAACTGACCTTAGCGAGGCGTTTGGAAAACTAGACTCTATCTTAAGCTACCTTAATCTAGATAAATATTTAAGCTTACTAGATAAGTATTCGACTATCATAGAACAGCAAATTCTAAACCAATATTCAGATGATTATGCCTCGCTCATCTTGATCTCAGGCCTGTTAATCATGCTTGCTTACAAATTGTTAAAAGCGTTTTCTATCAGTTATATCATCATCTATTACACTACTTCATCGAAAGCTCTTTCAGCTCACCAACCTAAGTTACAAAAATTATTATTGTATTTTTTCTTAATCAATATTTTTATCCTTGGTTTCTTTTTATTCAGATACTACTTCGTCTCTAGCAGATATACCGTATTAGCCCTTATTAGTTTACTCCTACTGGTTATATACCCGCTTTGTCATGGCATTGAGCAACTTTGGCTCGGTAAAAACAGACGATTACTCTCTGTCGTCGGGTTATGTCTTTTTTATAATGTCGCCGATACGACAACACAATCCAATTCTAAAACTTATATTAAACAGACCGCACTATGGGCCGCACATAATTTACCAGAAGATAGCTTAGTGATGACTGATGATGAATTCATGCTCTATTATTTTGACCGGGAAAAAACAACATCAACTTTATGTGCCAAAAAGATATACAAAAAAAC
>Ga0115571_1000192_pt1 | contig 46192 bp, 41 predicted proteins | sample COGITO_mtgs_1205_FD_87293 | JGI IMG/M metagenome (GOLD analysis project Ga0115571, IMG submission 87293) | Pelagic marine microbial communities from North Sea - COGITO_mtgs_120531 | ecosystem: Environmental > Aquatic > Marine > Epipelagic | place: Germany:Helgoland, sampling site Kabeltonne...
ATGAGGAAGACTCTATTTATCAGGATTTGGGAGAAGCTTTTGAATTGAGCGCAAAACTTTTTGATCGTATCAGTATGCGTTCGGGTTCGGAGGAGATCATTGCCATTCTAAAGGTCAAGAGTCATACGTTAGAGGAATTGTTTATTAGCAATCAAGATCGAATTTTGGTGGTAGAGGCTCCCGAGAAACCTGGGAATATTGGCGCGCTATTACGAACAGCAGCTGCTGCAAACTGGGAGGCTGTCATCATTGCTAACCCCAAAACGGATCTTTATCATCCCCAGATCATTCGGAACAGCATGGGAGGTGTTTTTTCCATTCCCATTGCGGCAGATGATTCAGATAAAGTCATTTCATTTTTAGAAAAAAATAATTTTAACATTACTGCAGCAGCGCTTCACAACGAAGCCAAACACTACAAAAGGGTCAAATATCAAAGACCCTTGGCCCTGGTTTTTGGAACGGAAGACAAAGGTCTTGATCCAATATGGTTTAAGAAAGTTCAGCAAATCGTAAAAATACCTGTGAAATTTCCCATTGATTCCCTCAATCTATCTGTTTCGGCAGGGATTTTGATGTATCACTGTGGAGAACAATGATTTTGTTGTATTAAAAGTTTCAAGTACCTTTAAAATGCGGATGATTGTAAGTGAAGAAATAGAGAACAAAGAGATTGCCAAGCAGTATAAAGAACTGCTACGAATCAGTTATCAAACCTTGACCAATAAGGACAAGAAGTTGATTCGCTCAGCTTTTGATACAGCTGTTCATGCCCATAGGAATCAAAGGCGAAAATCAGGAGAACCCTATATTTTACACCCTATTAGTGTAGCTAAAATTGTAGCGCAAGAAATTGGTCTGGATGCAACCTCGATTGCCGCTGCACTTTTACACGATGTAATTGAAGATACCGAATACAATATTGAGGATTTGGAAAAACTTTTTGGAACAGGTGTAGCGAAAATCGTCGAAGGCCTGACCAAGATTTCAAAACTCAGCAAAGAAAATAACACTTCCCTCCAGGCAGAAAATTTCAGAAAATTACTCCTGACACTCAACGACGATGTCAGAGTGATCATTATCAAAATCGCTGACCGATTGCACAATATGCAAACTTTGGGCTCTATGCCCGAACACAAACAGGTCAAAATCGCTTCTGAAACCCTCTACATTTATGCTCCTTTATCCCATCGGATTGGTCTCTACAATATCAAAACCGAACTGGAAGATTTGAGTTTCAAATACACCGAACCCAGCAATTATGAGTCTATTAAAAATAAAATTGAGGACAGTAAAATAGACCAACAGGAATACATCAAATCATTTTCTGAAATTGTTGAATTTGCTTTGGCAGAAGAGGGATTGGAATATCAAATTAAAGGAAGGGGCAAATCTATTTTTTCGATCAATCGGAAAATGATCACCCAAAACATTGCCTTTGAAAATGTTTTTGACAAATTTGCCGTTCGGATCATATACAAAGCCACACACCGAGACGAAAAGTTTTTGGCTTGGAAAATCTACTCTATCGTAACAGACCACTTTACCCCCAACCCTACTCGTCTCAGGGATTGGATCACTTCACCCAAGACAAATGGGTATGAAGCATTACACATTACCGTGATGGGACCCGACAACAAATGGGTGGAAGTACAAATTAGATCAGAACGGATGAATGAGATTGCGGAAAAGGGCTATGCTGCTCATCACAAATACAAACAGGGAACGCAAAAAGACATTGGTATTGACTCTTGGCTTGACAAACTGCAAGAAGTATTGGAGAACAACACCGAAAATCCAGTTGATTTTGTCGAGAATTTTAAACTCAATTTATACGCCAAGGAGATTTTTGTTTTTACACCAACGGGAGATATCAAATCCCTACCCAAAGGTGCCACTGCACTGGATTTTGCCTTCAGTATTCATACCGAGGTGGGAATGAAAACCAGAGGGGCCAGAGTCAATGGTAAACTGGTTCCACTGAGCAAAACTTTAAAAAGCGGAGAACATGTAGAAGTGATTACTTCTGAAAACATTAAACCAACCGCTAATTGGTTAGATTTTGTTCAAACCTCAAGGGCCAAATCTAAAATCAAATCATCACTCAACGAGGAAAAGAAAAGAATTGCCGAAGACGGTCGAGAGAGCCTTAGGAGAAAATTAAAACAACTCAAAATTGCCCTCAATGACAAAAGCATAGGGCAAATGTTGCGGTATTTTAACCTTAACACCAGTTTGGATTTGTTTTATCGTATTGGTCTGGGAACAATTAATAACAAACAGTTAAAAGATTTTTCCAACGATTTCAATAGCACCTTTTTCAATTTCTTTAAAAAACGGATTAGGAAACAAAATCAAGAATACAAAAAAGATGAAAAAGAGCAAATTACGCAACGTTATGACACTTTAGTGTTTGGCAAGGAAAATGAAAGTTTAAAACACGCCCTAGCTTCATGCTGTAATGCCATTCCTGGTGATCCTGTTTTTGGATTCATCACCATTAACGAAGGGGTGAAAGTACACAAGAAGGACTGTCCAAACGCACTATCCCTTCAGTCTAATTTTGCCTACAGAATTATAAAAGCAAAATGGGTGGATTCGTCCTCCGATGAATTTACGGCCATTCTGAAGCTTTCAGGGATTGACAATATGGGGATTGTAAGCGAAGTAACCCAATCCATTTCCAATAATATGAGCGTCAACATCAACAAACTGAGTTTTGACAGTGAGGATGGGATATTTACGGGCTTAATCAGCGTGAGCGTAAAAAACAAAACGATACTTAATCGTTTGGTTAACAACCTTTTGAAGTTGAAAGGTGTAGATAAAGTACTAAGGGAATGATTTAAGACCTATATTTGCAACGATGGAAAAAAATAAATCCAATCAGGAGATTGTAAAAGAGGTTTTTGTAAACTTCTTGAACAAGCATGCTCACCGAAAAACACCTGAGCGTTTTGCCATACTGTATGAAATCTATGACAGTGATGAACATTTTGATATTGAATCAATGTACATCACCATGAAAAATAAAAACTATAGGGTCAGTCGAGCTACTCTCTACAATACTATAGAACTTCTTTTGGAATCTGGGTTGGTAAGAAAACACCAATTTGGTAAAAATCAAGCGCAATATGAAAAATCTTATTTTGACCGCCAACACGATCATATAATCTTCACAGACTCTGGAGAAGTAAAAGAGTTTTGTGACCCTCGAATCCAGAATATTAAAAAAACAATCGAGGAAATTTTCGATGTTGAAATCCACAACCATTCTCTTTATTTTTACGGCACAAAAAAAAAGAGTAAATCCACAATATAAATATGTCCGTAGACTTACTGTTAGGCCTCCAATGGGGCGATGAAGGTAAAGGTAAAATTGTTGATGTTTTAACCGAGTCCTATGATATCATAGCCCGTTTCCAAGGAGGACCCAATGCGGGTCACACCCTTGAATTTGAAGGTATCAAACATGTGTTACACACCATTCCCTCTGGGATATTTCATCCTAGCGCTATCAATTTAATTGGGAACGGAGTCGTGATTGACCCTGTGATTTTCGAAAAAGAATTGGAAAACCTCTTACCTTATAATATTGATTTTTCGAATAAATTATTGATCTCAAAAAAAGCACATTTAATTCTACCTACCCATCGCTTATTGGATGCTGCTTCTGAAGCTTCCAAAGGCAAAGCCAAGATCGGTTCAACCCTAAAAGGGATAGGTCCAACCTATATGGACAAAACTGGAAGAAACGGTATGCGAGTGGGAGATATTTTGAGTAAAGACTGGAAAAAACGCTACAAGGCCTTGACTCAGAAACACCTCAAAATGTTGAACTTCCACAATGTAGCGATCGAATACGATCTAGAAGAATTGGAAACCCAGTTTTTTAAATCCATAGAGACATTAAAAAAATGCCAAATTGTAGACAGTGAAAGTTACATACACAAGGCACAGGATGCTGGTAAGAAAATATTGGCAGAAGGAGCTCAGGGATCACTATTAGATGTTGATTTTGGTACTTACCCTTTTGTAACCTCTTCTACGACAACTGCTGCAGGTGCATGTACTGGACTTGGAGTAGCTCCCAATAAAATCAAAGAGGTATTTGGAATCTTTAAGGCCTATACCACCCGGGTGGGGAGTGGCCCTTTTCCGACCGAATTATTTGACGAAGTTGGCGAGCGTATTGCCAAAATTGGTCACGAATTTGGTGCAACCACGGGGCGAGCGCGTCGCTGTGGATGGATAGATTTGGTGGCACTAAAATATGCCATCCGTGTCAATGGTGTCACACAATTGATGATGATGAAAGGAGATGTACTCTCAGGTTTGGATGCCATTAAAGTGTGTAACAAATACAAAACGGATGAAGGTTTGATTGATCACTTCCCCTTTGATATCAATCCAGAATCGGTAACACCGCAATATATAGAAGTTGCGGGTTGGAAAGAAGATCTTACACAAATCAATTCGATTGAAGGTCTTCCCAAAAATTTTATAAATTATATTGATTTCTTGGAGCAAGAACTCAAAACACCTATCAAAATTGTTTCCGTTGGTCCCGACAGAAAACAGACCATTTTAAGGTAGATTTTATAATATAGCTCCACCATTTGCTTACTGTGAGAAAGAACATTCAAATCGGTATTCTTCAGCTTATTTTTCTAATAACCATAGGAAATGTAATAGCACAGGAAGAACCTAAAATCATCGAGATCATTCAGGCGGGTGGTTCCACTCAGGATCAATTCAATTTTCCAGGAGCGAATATTCTAATTAAAAAGGAGGGGGTTCGTGTTCATCTACTTCACGAAGGAGCGCTAATCAAATCAGATATTTCTTATTTCTATCCCAAACAAAATTTCTTTAAAGCCAATGGAGAAATAGTATTTAAACAAGGGGATTCACTGAGAATGACTTGTGATAAAATTGAATACAATGGCACCAGTAAAATGGCAAAGGCATGGGGAAATGTTGTACTGGAGCGTCCCGATATGAATCTTAAAACAGATACCTTGTATTTGGACCGTTCGAATTCTAAGGCCTTCTACAATTCCTTTGGAACCATAGTGGACGAAAAAAGAAAACTAACCAGCATTAGGGGCATCTACTTTATGGATGAAAAAAAATACCGTTTCATATCAAGGGTAAAGATTGATGACCCAGAATATGAACTAAAATCGCAACGTTTGGACTATTATACCGAAACCGACAAAGCTTTCTTTTACGGAAAGACGACCATTGTGGGAGAAGAATATGATATTTATTGTGAAAAAGGGGCTTATGACACCCAATCTCAGAAAGGGAATTTCCAAGAAAATGCGGTAATCTTTTATAACAATAAAGAGATTAGGGGCGATAGTTTGTATTTCGAAAATGAAAAAAATTATGCTGCCGCAACCAATAATGTCAGCATAATCGATACCCTAAACAAATCTGTTATCAACGGTCATTATGGGGAAATATTCAAGGCTAAAGACTCCGCTATTATCACCCGAAGGGCTATGGCGATCAACATCATTGATCTCGATTCACTTTATATTCATGCCGATACCCTGATTGCGACAGGCCCCCAAGAAAAAAAAATATTAAGGGGATATTATGACGTTAGAATTTTTAAAACAGACCTAAGAGGAAAGTCAGATTCATTACATTTAGATCAAAGCACAGGCTTGATCAAATTACTCAAACTCCCCCTAAATCGGAAAGAAGAACAGATTTTTACAGCCAGTCAAAAAAATGCTAAAAATCCAGTATTATGGTTTGGAAAAAGTCAAATGTCTGGAGATAAAATATTTCTCACTTCGGACATGAAAACCAAAAAATTGGACTCTCTGAAAATCGTAGGTAACAGTTGGATTATCGAAAAAGATTCTATCAGTGACACTGGTTTTAATCAAATAAAAGGTGGCATACTCGATGGCGCATTTGAAGAGGGAAAACTACGAGAAATTGAAGTCAGCAAAAATACGGAAGTCATCTACTACATGTATTCAGATGAGGACAATGAATTGATAGGAATCGACAAAACAACTTGCAGCCGTTTGAAAATGGTTACGGCAAATAACCAGATAGAAGACATCACATTTTTTGTCAGCCCAGACGGAGACTTGTATCCCGATAAAGATTTACCGACTAACGAACGTAAACTGGAAGGGTTCATTTGGAGGGAAGAGGAACGCCCCAAAAGCATACTGGATCTTTTTAGCGAAGAGGACAATCAATTTCAACCTACCGAAATTCAGGGGATGAGTATACCAGAAGGATTTCTGGAAAAAGAAACTGACTAAATGCTGAAAGATTTTTTAAAATATCAAGCCAAAACAACTCCACACCCCCTCGGCTTAGAAATTGAACGTGCCAGTGGTAGTTATATTTTCGATACCAAAGGCCAATCCTATTTAGATTTTATTGCAGGGGTTTCTGCGCTTCCTTTGGGCCATTCTCATCCCAAAGTAGTTGGTGCCCTTCGATCTCAAATTGAAAAGTACATGCACGTGATGGTGTATGGAGAATTTGCCCAGGCTCCTGCAGTTGCGCTGTGTAAGAAATTGGTAGGTTTACTCCCCAAAAAACACGAAGTCGTTTATTTGACGAACTCGGGAACAGAAGCAATAGAAGGGGCTTTAAAACTAGCCAAAAGGGCCACCCAACGATCGGGACTTATCGCTGCACAACATTCGTATCACGGCAGCACTCACGGGGCACTAAGTCTTTTGGGCTACGAGCATCAAAAAAAGGCATATCGTCCCTTACTTCCTGGGGTACGTTTCTTGCATTTCAACGAAGAAAAGGATTTGGATCAAATCGATCAAACTACTGCTGCGGTTATTTTGGAAACCATTCAGGGAGGAGCAGGTTTTATATTGCCACAAAACAACTACCTCAAAAAAGTAAAAAAAAGATGTAAAGCTGTCGGAGCCTTACTCATATTGGATGAAATTCAACCTGGATTTGGGCGAACGGGAAAAATGTTTGGTTTTGAACACTATGGAGTAGTACCAGATATTGTAGTGATGGGAAAAGCATTGGGAGGGGGTTTGCCCATAGGTGCTTTTTCGGCTTCCAAAAAGTTGATGCAAAAGCTGGAGGATGAACCCAAACTAGGACACATTACAACTTTTGGTGGAAATCCCGTTATAGCTACTGCTGCCTTGACCACAATCAACGAAATAATTGATGGGAAATGGGTGAAAAAATCCATCAAAAAAGAGAAATTATTCAGACAACACCTTCAACACCCGATGATCAAAAGTATTCGAGGAAAAGGATTGATGTTGGCTCCCCTCTTTGATCGTCCTGAAATCCCCAACTTTCTGGTACCACGCTGTATCGAAAAAGGATTATTATTATTTTGGTTGTTATGGGAGAAAAATGCCGTTAGAATTTCTCCCCCCCTGAACATCAGTGAAGAAGACATTGTATTAGGTTGTCAGATTATAAAGGACACCCTAGACGAATTATAATTGATGTTAATATTTTTGTTGAAAACAATAAACACCCTCATCTTCTCAATCTTTATTTCTTCTATAACTTTATTTAAAGAATCAAAGCTTTATGTTCGATAATTTATCGGAAGACACTAACCCTTCTCTAACCAAATTTGAGCAGATGCTCAAAACCAATCAGGTATTATTTTTTGATGCGATAGAATTTGAAAATATTATTCACCATTACATTGATTTTGCTCAATTTTCATTAGCCAATAAAGCCCTTGAAATGGGAATGGAACAGCATCCCAAAAATATTGAATTGATGCTGCTAAAAAGTGAGATACTTCTTTTTGACGGAGAGCACAATGAAGCCGAAAATTTGCTTGCAGAGATTGAAAAATTATCTCCAGAACACGAGGAGATTTTTTTACAAAGGGCCAATATATCTTCCAAGAAAAAAGACCATCCGAAAGCCATTCATTTGCTAGAACGCGCTTTGGAAGTCACCGAAGAGCCCATAGAGATATGGAACCTGATGGGAATGGAATACCTTTTCTTGGAGGAATATCTCAAAGCCAAAGAATACTTTAACAAATGTGTTAAAGAGAATGCTATGGACTATCAGTCGCTCTACAATCTCTTGTATTGCCACGAGCAATTGGAAGAAAATGTTGAAGCGATCAATATGCTCAATGATCTTTTAGAGGTCAATCCCTATAGTGAAGTGGCATGGCACCAATTGGGGAAATTATATGTCAAGATCAATAAGCTAGAGGAGGCGCTTTCTGCCTTTGAATTTGCTATCATCAGTGACGAATGTTTTACAGGAGCTTATATCGAAAAAGGAAAGTTGCTTGAAAAAATGGGACGCATCAATCAGGCAATTGACAATTATGAATTCTCCCTCAATTTTAATGACCCCAATGCTTTCGTCAACCACAGAATCGGACTATGTCACCTAAAGTTGGGCAACGATAAGTTGGCACTACAATATTTTAAAGAATCTATTAAGCTGGAACCCAATCACGAAAAGAGTTGGTTGGCCTTGGTAGATTATTTCATCGGAACAAAAGAACTTGTCAAAGCGCAGTATTATCTAAGAAAGTCATTGCAGTCCAATGCCGATAGTCTTGATTTATGGAAAAAAAGCGCTCAAGTTCATTTTCAGATGGATTTTTATGAAGAAACGGCAGTGGGATGCAAAACAGCTATTGATTTGGGTGACGAAGACCCCAACAGCTGGACTTTGTGGATGGATTCACTCATGCTAATCAATGATTGGGAAAAAGCAGTAGAAATAGGACAACAAGCTCTTCAGTTTCATCAAAAAAATCCCTCCATATTGTATCGACTTGCCGGATGTAAACTCAGGTTGGGTAAAAAAAGTGAAGCCCAAATCATTTTCGATCGAATTAAAGATGAGATTAAAATTCCATTAAACATCAATCAGCTGTTTCCTGAGTTGATCAAAATTTAAGCTATAGAGTAAACGCCATAAGTTCGTTTTTCGCTCTATATTGCGAAAAATTTTAATCCTTGAAAACGATCTTTTCAAAAAATCTTAAATTATTTCTAAAAGGAATGGCTATGGGTACCGCCGACCTGATGCCAGGTGTTTCTGGTGGAACCATCGCCCTAATTCTGGGAGTATACAAAGAATTGATTCAATCCATTGACTCCATCAACCTAAAAAGCATTAAAAGCTTGAAAAAAGAAGGAGTTAAAAGCTTTTGGAACAAGATCAACGGAAGTTTTCTCACCACGCTTTTTTTGGGAATACTGACTGCCGTTTTCTGCTTTTCTTTTGCCATCGACTGGCTCATCACCCACCACCCCATACCCTTGTGGTCTTTCTTTCTAGGTTTGTTATTGGCAAGTATTTTTATTTTAAAAAATGCTTTAAATCAATGGGGAGTGGCCAATTTAATACTAATGTTGTCAAGTGCTGCCCTGTCTTTTTTTATCACTCAGATCACGCCTAATGAAGGTGAAATTGGTCTGTTTTACCTTTTTATATCTGGATTTTTTGGTATCATTGCCATGATATTACCCGGTATCTCTGGGGCCTACATCCTACTGATATTAGGGGCTTATACAACGGTTATTGGACTGATCAAAAATGCAGTAACTGGACTCAGTTCAATGAATTTTGACCTTTTGATTCCCACGGTTGGTCAACTCCTAGTTTTTGCTTTGGGTATAGTATTGGGTCTCAGAATCTTTGCCTCTGTCCTGAAATGGTTATTCGACAAAGAACACGACAAAACCATGGCGGTATTGATTGGCCTGATGATAGGAGCATTACACAAGATATGGCCTTGGCAAAAAGAGTTTGAATGGGTAGTGGGCGAAAGTAGCAAAACCTTTTCTACTCCAATTTCTCCTTTTGAATACCAAGAAAATCCACAACTGCCCCTAGCCGTTATTCTTTTTTTGATAGGACTCAGTATGGTGTGGATTTTGGAACGAAAAAAAATATAAGGACTCCAAAGTGAATCAGAACAAAACATCTTTTCGAAAAGATTTTATTTTAGTACTCAAAGGTATTGCTATGGGAGCTGCCAATAAGGTTCCTGGCGTATCGGGGGGGATTGTGGCCTTTGTGGCTGGGTTTTATGAAGAGTTGATCTATTCCCTCCAAAAAATCAATCTTAAAGCCCTTACTATTCTTATCAAAAGGGGAAGGTCTCCCTTTTATCAATACACCAATGGACGGTTTTTAGTATTGCTTTTTTTAGGGGTAATCATCAGCTATTTCAGTGTCTCTTTGATCCTAGACCATTTGATCAAGAATTATGAAATGCAGGTTTTAGGCGTCTTTTTTGGAATGATAATCGCTTCTCTTTACTTCGTTTATTTTCAATTGGAAAAATGGAACTTCAAGACCCTCTGCTTTTTCCTTTTGGGACTTTCTGTTGGCTTGTTCATTATGTTGTCTAAACCCTCCACTGAAAACGACAACTTGCTGTTTGTGCTCTTTTGCGGCATCATAAGCGTCTCTGGCATGACCCTTCCTGGTTTGTCGGGTTCTTTTTTACTACTCTTACTGGGCAATTATACCCTTTTGTTGGTCGATGCAGTAAATGCTATCTATTTTACCCTTTTGGACTTGGTACAATTGAATTTTGACTTTATTAAAGATGCTTCTAGGATGAAATTACTCCAACTGTCGGTGGTTTTCACTTTGGGATCCATTGCAGGACTGGTCATGTTTTCAAATCTACTCAGTTATGTCTTAAAGAAGTTTAAGCAAGTTACATTGGCCACTATCATTGGTTTTATCGCGGGATCGCTGGGAGTAATTTGGCCATGGAGGACTGAGGTTTATGTTAAGAGCGATTTGGGAACAATCCAATACAATTCGGTAGGGAATCCTATCATTGAATACTATGATTATTACTTACCCAATATTTTAAGCAGTGATTTTTGGTTCATCACTTTATTCATAATTTTAGGCCTATTAATTGTAACCTTATTGGAAAAATATGGAGTCCAAAAAAAGTAATATCAAACGCTATGGTCTGGTGGGAAAGAATATCGAATATTCGTTTTCAAGGGGATATTTTAAACAAAAATTTGAAACCGATCACTTGCCCAATTGCAACTATGAAAATTTTGATTTAAAAAATATTGAGGCTATTAAAGAGGTGCTAACACAACAAAACATATGTGGACTCAACGTTACCATTCCCTACAAAAGAGAAGTGATTCCTTTTTTGGATTTTCTCTCCACTGCTGCTTCAGAAATGAATGCGGTTAACACCTTAAAATTTGAAAAAAATGGGAGTATTAGCGGGCACAATACGGATGTTTACGGTTTTGAAAAATCTCTTCTAGAGACCGTTAGTGAACTTCCCAAAAAAGCACTTATTCTGGGAACGGGAGGAGCCTCCTCTGCCATTGCCTTTGTGATGAAAAAATTAAATATTGAGTTTACCTTCGTATCAAGACAAAAAAGTGAAAACAGCATTGAATACAGTACTGTGGATGAATCAGTACTTCGTCAACACTTACTGATCATCAATGCCTCTCCTGTAGGAACTTTTCCCAAAATTGAGGAAGCTCCAAACCTTCCCTACCACGGATTGACAAAAGATCATATCCTATTCGACCTTATCTACAACCCTCTTGAAACACAATTTTTAAAAGAGGGAAAAGCAAGAGGGTGTAAGTTGTCAAACGGACTAAAAATGCTAGAATACCAAGCCGAAAAATCTTGGGAGATTTGGAATCAATAGGTAGGCATTTATTTTTTTTGTAAATTCTAAAAAAATTAAGTTCAAAATTACCTGATATGGCAGATACAAAAAACAAAGCCAATGATCCTCAGGAAGAAGTGAAGATTGACTCGCCAAAAGCGATCTCTACTCCTGAAGGTGACCCCAATGAAAATCAAAACACTCCTGAAACAACTGTTGAAGTAGTTGCACCAACTGAAGACTCCCCGAAAAAGAAGGCGCCTGAAAAAACGGAGACCACAACCGAAGTAGTCCAAGACTTCAGCCAACTGGATTTGACCGAATTGGCGGAAGAGTTACAAAAAAGAACCAAAGCCCAAAAATGGTTTTCTGACGGTAAAAACATACAGGAAGTCATACATACTTTCGATGGAAAGTTCAAAGCTGAAATCCAAGAGAAAAAAGAAGCCTTTATTAAAGAAGGGGGCAATGAAATAGATTTTTATTTCAAACCCAAATATAAAAACGAATTCGATCAAACGATTCGTGAATACAAAAAAAACAAGCGCAACTATTTTCAAGAAAGAGAACAAAGCCAGAAGCTTAATCTAGACCGGAAGCTTGAAATTATAGAAAGTCTTAAAGAGTTGATCAATATTGATGAAAACATCAATATGATTTATAAAAAGTTTAAAAACCTTCAAGATAGCTGGCATAAAACTGGGCCAGTACCACGGTCACAAAGTAACAACATCTGGCAAACCTACAAACACCATACTGAAATCTTTTATGATTTTTTGCACCTGAATCGAGAATTGCGGGATTTGGACTTTAAGCATAATTATGAAGAAAAAATAAAAATTATAGAACAGGCCGAAGCCCTGTCAGAAATTCCTGACGTTCTTAAAGCTTCCCGAGACCTCAACACCCTTCACAGACTGTGGAAAAACGATTTGGGTCCTGTAGCCAAGGAACACCGTGAAGAATTATGGACACGTTTTCAAGCTGCCAGTCAGATCATCCATGCCAAAAGGCAGGAGTTTGATAAAGAATACGACAATATACTTGAGGAAAATCTCAACAAAAAGAATGCCTTATTGGATCAGATGGAGGAAATAAAAAACAAACCTCCTCAAAATCACAGCGAATGGCGGAAAGCCATTGATGATTTCAATAAAATGAGAAACGAATTTCAATCCATTGGACAGGTTACCAAGAAACACAGCAAAAATTCTTGGACACGTTTTAGGGAAATAAGCCGAGAAATCAATCGCGAAAAAAATCAGTTCTACAAATCTCAAAAAGCAGAGCAAAAGAAGAATATTGATCTCAAGAAAGGCCTTATCAATGAGGTCAAAGAAATTCTAGAACACGACGATTGGAGAAGTTACAGCAATCGGATGAAAAATATTCAGAAGGACTGGAGAGCCGTGGGGTTTGTACCCCGAAAACTATCCAATGCCCTTTGGGACGAATTCCGTTCCCAATGCAATCTATATTTTGATCGCATTAAGTCGGGCTATCAAAGAATCAACAAAAATGAAATTGCTGCCCACGACAAAAAGGAAGAGTTTATCAAAAGGATCCAAGGACTTCAAATGCCCCCTGAATTGGAACCTTTTAAGGAGTTTTACAATTATCAGTGGGAGGAATACAATCAGTTGGGTACACTGACGGGCAATACCAACAGAAAGAGCGTTGAAGATTTTAACAAAGCCTTCTTTTCCCTGATCGACAAATCGGATATGGAACAAAGCGTTCAGGCAGAGGCCAAAAACCACATGCGCTTTTCCATGATCAAAGATGATGAAAACGAATTGAATCGGGAATTTCAAAACGTTAAAAAGACAATCGAAGACCTCAATGGCGAAGCGCGACAGTTGGAAAATAACCTGGACTACTTCTCTAATACCAGTAGTGACAACCCACTTTTTGTAGATGTTACTTCTAGACTGGACAAACTCAAATCTCAGATTGATAAACACAAAGAGCAACTGGTAGGTCTAAGAAAAATCAAAAGAGAAATGGAGGATAAAAACGTTCCTCCAGAAGAAGGAACTGATGAGAATCCAGAGGAAGGAAATGGAACTGGGGGATAATTTAGTCCTTTAATTTAGCCTCTTGCCAAAAGCTTTCCATCTCGGCTAGTGTCAATTCATTTATTTTTTTTCCAAGTGCTTGGGCTTTCAACTCAATATGTCTAAAGCGTTTGATAAATTTTTTATTGGTGCGTTCCAACGCATTTTCAGGATTGATTTTTAGGAATCTGGCATAATTCACTAAGGAGAACATCACATCGCCCAACTCGGCTTCCATTTTATCGGAATCGGTAGCATCCACCTCCTTCTGTAGTTCTTCCAATTCCTCCTTGACCTTATCCAACACTGCCGCTGCCTTGTCCCAATCAAAACCAACACCAGCCACCTTTTCTTGAATGCGATAGGCCTTTACCAGCGCAGGGAGACTTTTGGGCACGCCTTCCAATACGCTTTTCTTTCCTTCCTTTAGCTTGAGGGATTCCCAGTTCTTTTCGACCTCTTCCGCGTTTTCCACCTCAATTTCACCATAGATATGGGGGTGGCGATGGATCAATTTTTCGGAAATTCCTTGCGCAACATCGGCAATGTCAAAAGCGTTTTTTTCACTGCCTATTTTGGAATAAAAAACAATGTGGAGCAACAGGTCACCTAACTCTTTTTTTATTTCCTCTAGATCATTATCCAAAATAGCATCGCCCAACTCATAGGTTTCCTCTATGGTCAAATGGCGAAGGGTTTCGAAAGTTTGTTTGCGGTCCCAAGGACAGTTCTCCCTGAGTTCGTCCATGATATCGAGCAAACGCTCAAAAGCTTGAAGCTGTGCTTTCCTTGATCTCATTTAGGCTTCCTCGGTAGTGGGGGGTTTTTCCTCTTTTGCAAGCTCAAATTTTAAAAAACCTGACTTTAGCAGTAGATTGTACCACTGAATGATTTTTTTGATGTCACTACCGTATACACGCTCTTCATCATAGTCTTGAAAAACCTCAAAAAAATAAGCCTCCAACTCTTCTTTGGAAGCTTTGGGTTTTACACGCGCAGCCTTTCCTTTTTCCAATCGGTACATCATTTCAAAAATCTCTTCTAAAGGCATCTCGTCTTTTAAACCAAATACTCTGATTTCAGACAATACATTAATTTGTTGCCCCATATTGGTAACCACTTTTTTCTGATCTATTAGCGATAACGCGATGACACCCGTTCGGGTCTGGGCCATCATTTTAAACAGTCCCGGCTTACCCGAAATGGTAAGGATTTTATCTAGTGTAGATTCACTCATTTTCTTGTTTTATTGGTCGAAAAACGCATTTTATATTCAGGCTTAATATTGCCTTTGGCAATATCATTCAATTTTCTTTTCAGTAATCTTTTTTTCAGCGGACTCAGTTTGTCGGTAAACAAAACACCCTCGATATGATCGTATTCGTGTTGCACTACCCTAGCGGCCAAACCGTTTAAAGTCAAGGTTTGTTCCTTCAATTGCTCGTCCCAAAAACGTATCGTGATCTCTTCTTTTCGGGAAACGTCTTCTCTGATATTAGGAATACTCAAACAACCTTCGGTAAAATCCCACTCCTCTCCTGTCTCATCCAACACAGTTGGATTGATAAATACACTTTTAAAACCCTTTAGGACTGCTGCCTCCTCGGGAGTAAATTCTTCGTCTTGGGCAAAGGGAGAGGCATCGATAACAAACAAACGTTTTGAAACACCAATTTGAGGGGCTGCAAGACCAACTCCATTGGCTTCATACATGGTTTCCCACATGTCAGCAATCAGTTTTTTTAACTGGGGATCTTGAGTATCCACATCAGTTGCCTTTACTTTTAATATGTTTGATCCATAGGCTACTATTGGTAAAATCATACAACTGTTTTTGAATTTGATAACAAGTAAGACTGTAAAATCAGAGTCGCACTGATTTCGTCAACAATGCTTTTATTTTTTCGAACCTTTTTTTTAGCTCCTGTTTGAATCAAACTGTTGAAAGCCATTTTTGAGGTAAAACGTTCATCTTGACGAACAATCGTAGTGGTTGGAAATTTCTTTTTTATTTGGTTGATAAAGATTAAAATGTCTTTTTCCACCTCAGAAAAATTTCCGTTTTTTTGTTTGGGCTGCCCCACCACAAACTTTTCTATGGGAGTTATATTTTGATAATCACTGAGATAGGCAATCGCTTTGTGGGTTTCAATGGTGGTTAAACCACTAGCAATCATTTGCTGAGGATCAGTGTGCGCCAATCCTGTTCTTTTTTTTCCGAAATCAATTCCGATCAAAACCCCCATTGTGTTTACAAATATACTTTTTTTGGGAAGACAATTATGGGGATTAAAACGAGTGAATTCAGTATTTTTGAAAAAAAATAACATGCAAAGTATCATAGAATCCGCTTGGGAAGACAGATCCCTACTTGAAAATAGTGAAACCCAAGATACCATTAGAGCAGTTATCAATCAACTTGACTCTGGAGAATTAAGAGTGGCCAGCCCTACCGACAGCGGATGGCAGGTCAATGAATGGGTCAAAAAAGCGGTAGTACTGTACTTTCCCATCCAAAAGATGGAGACCTTGGAGGCAGGTCCTATGGAATTCCACGATAAAATGCCTTTAAAAAGAGGTTACAAAGAAAAAGGTATTCGGGTTGTACCTCATGCCATCGCCCGACATGGTGCATACATTTCAAGTGGGGTAATAATGATGCCCAGCTATGTTAATATCGGTGCCTATGTAGATGCTGGAACCATGGTTGATACTTGGGCCACTGTGGGCAGCTGTGCCCAAATCGGTAAAAATGTTCACCTCAGCGGTGGGGTCGGTATTGGAGGAGTTTTGGAACCACTTCAAGCCGCACCTGTAATCATTGAAGACAACGCCTTTATCGGTTCAAGATGTATTGTAGTAGAAGGTGCTAGAATTGGAAAAGAAGCGGTATTGGGTGCCAATGTGGTCATCACTGCTTCGACTAAGGTGATTGACGTTTCTGGTTCAAGTCCCATGGAATATCGTGGTGAGGTTCCCGACAGATCAGTGGTCATACCTGGCAGTTACACCAAGACTTTTCCTGCAGGAGACTACCAAGTGCCTTGTGCTTTGATCATCGGTCAGAGAAAGGAAAGTACAGATATAAAGACGTCTTTAAATAATGCACTAAGAGAACATAACGTGGCCGTATAAAACTTCCGAATAATGCTTGATCTGAGTATTGTAATTGTCAACTATCGCTCTTGGTCGAAACTTGAAGGGTGTTTGCTAAGTATCGATACTCATATAACAAATTATAAAAAAAGTAATCCTCGTAGATTACCATTTCAACGGTGGAAAACTTGAAAGTTTAATTGAAAAATTTTTGGGGTACATTAGGCAAAAATCACCAACAATGCAGTTTTCAACAAGGTGTAATAGAGTAGCTAAATAAGAATCCTTTAAAAGAGAAATGCTTAAACTATTAAATCTTTATTGGAGTAAATTATTTTCAAAGAATATTTAATCTTGAATTGACTATTATAAAGCCGTATTTTTACATCATCAATGAAAAAAATACTCAAAATATTGGAAGCTGGTCAGCTGATTCTTGCCCCTACCGATACTATATGGGGTATTCTTTGCGATGCGACCAATCCTCGAGCGGTGAATAAAGTGTATGATTTAAAGAAAAGATCGGACAGCAAAGCCATGGTTTGTATGGTTTCAGACATAGAGATGCTTGAGAAACACGTTGATGATTTACCCGAAAAAATTGAGGATTTTATTAACGATCAAAGACCTACTACTATCATTTACAAAGCCCCAAAAGGTATCGCTAAAAATGCTATTGCCAAAGAAAACACAGTGGCCATTAGAATTGTTAATCATCATTTTTGTACCCCATTGATCACCGCTTTTGGAAGGCCGCTTATTTCGACCTCCGCCAACATCAGTGGCAACCCTCATCCTCAAAAATTCTCAGATATTACTGACGATATTCTAAATGGGGTGGATTATATTGCTGAGATAGATCAAGATAAAAACAACCCACAACCCTCTCGGATCATAAAAATTGAACCTTCTGGGGAAATATCCCTTTTGAGAGCTTAATGATGTTAAACAAAGACTTTGACACCGTCCTTCAAAAAGAAGTTTTTCAAGCTTTGGCGCAATGTGCCGATGACTTAAAAGTTGAGAGTTACCTCGTTGGTGGGTTTGTTCGAGATCACCTACTCGGAAGAGGAAAAGCCAAAGACATTGATATGGTGGCGGTAGGTTCGGGAATTGAATTGGCCAAAGCCGTTCAAAAAAAATTACCCAATGCACAAGCCGTTCAAGTATTTAAATCCTATGGAACTGCCATGGTTCAATGGCGGGACATTACTCTTGAGTTTGTCGGAGCCAGAAAAGAATCTTATTCAACTGAAAGTCGCAATCCACTTGTTACCGAAGGAACACTAAAGGATGATCAAAATCGGAGGGATTTTACCATTAATGCTTTGGCGGTAAGCTTAAATTCAGGGGACAAAGGTACACTTGTGGATCCCTTCAACGGTTGTGAAGATTTAGAAAAAGGCATCATAAAAACACCCTTGGCACCAGGAATTACCTATTCCGATGATCCCCTACGCATGCTCCGTGCCATCCGTTTTGCAACCCAATTGAATTTCAAAATTGAAGTACAATCCTTAAAAGCGATACAAGAAAATGCCCATCGTATTGGGATCATTTCAAAAGAACGGATAGTTGATGAACTCCATAAAATAATGATGACACCCCAACCCTCCATCGGCTTTCTTCTACTAGAACAAAATGGTTTATTGGAACGCATACTCCCCGAGTTGATCCAGCTAAAAGGTATCGAGGAAATCGAAGGACAAAAACACAAGGACAATTTTTATCATACCCTAGAGGTAGTAGACAATATCTGTGAACATTCAGAAAATGTATGGTTGCGATGGGCCGCATTACTTCACGATATAGGAAAAGCTCCCACCAAAAGGTTTCATCCCAAAATAGGATGGACTTTCCACTCCCATGAATTTGTAGGATCAAAGATGGTATACAAGCTTTTCAAGCGACTCAAAATGCCCTTGAACGAAAAGATGAAATACGTCCAAAAGTTGGTCATGATGAGTTCTCGACCCATTATCATTTCAGAGGACATCGTTACCGATGCAGCAGTTAGACGACTGGTCTTTGATGCTGGTGAAATATTAGAAGATTTGATCACCCTGTGTGAAGCCGACATTACCACCAAAAACCCTACCCGATTCAAAAGGTATCACAATAATTTTAAAATTGTCAGGCAAAAAATTGAAGAAGTTGAAGAAAGAGATCGTATCAGAAATTTTCAACCGCCTGTCACAGGTGAAATGATAATGAATCATTTTAATTTACGACCTTGTAAGGAAATTGGCCTTATCAAAGAAGCCATTAAAGAAGCCATACTGGAAGGTGAAATCCCCAATGAATACAATGCTGCCTTCGAATTAATGTTAAAAAAAGGGAGTGAAATAGGACTCGAAGCTTATGAAAAATAGTTTTAAATGGTCGATCAAAGTCAGTTTGATCTTGGTATACTTAGTCATTGCTGCAGGAGCCATTGTTAGAATGACGGGTAGCGGAATGGGTTGCCCCGATTGGCCCAAGTGTTTTGGTTATTGGATCCCCCCTACAGAAGAAGCACAGTTGGATTGGAAAGCCCATCGGGAATATGTCGAAGGACAAGTCATTATTTTAGAGGAAGAACTCAGGGTCGCCAACAAGAACTTTTTATCCTCCGATGTTTTTGATGTCAACAACTGGGATTTCTATACAAAGCATGATTATGCTACCTTCAATTCCTATCATACTTGGATAGAGTACATCAACAGACTATTAGGTGCTTTGGCAGGATTGGCCGTTTTGGTCATGACTTTTATGTCTTTTTGGTACTGGAAAAAAAATATTGTCTTTCCTCTGATTTCCTTGTTGACGCTTTTGGGAATGGGTTTTCAAGCCTGGCTGGGAAAAACGGTAGTGGATTCCAACCTTGCCCCCTATCGTATCAGTCTGCACATGGGAATGGCACTGATCATCGTATTAGGGTTGATAATTCTACTTTATTTCAGTCAAAAAAAAGCTTTTTCTATTCCAGCAAATAACAACATAAAAGTATTGGCTTGGCTTGCCGTACTGTTGACCTTATTTCAGATAGTACTGGGAACACAAGTACGACAGTTTGTTGATTTACAAATGCATGAATCACCTGACCAATGGCTTGACCCTGCCCCACTTAAGTTTTATGTTCATCGATCACTGTCACTGTTGGTACTAGGTACCCACCTGATTATATTTAAAATGTTACGGAAAATTAAAAGAAACGTAAGGGTATTCAATCAGATATTGGGATTGATTGGTCTGGAAATTCTTACGGGCATTGTCATGTTTTACTTTGATTTTCCTTTCAGCTCACAACCTTTACACTTATTGATTGCCGCCCTTCTGTTCGGGGCTCAATCCTTTTTTATTATACAATTGACATCAAACAGAAAGTCCTATGATATATAGAATGCGTGCCATTTTGGATACAGAAAACGATGTGATCCGAGATTTTGAAATTGAAGCCAGTGCTACCCTTGAAGAGTTACACGATGCTGTATCTCAATCTTTTGGATTTGCAGGAAACGAAATGGCGTCCTTTTACCGTTCCGATGAAAATTGGACTCAAGGAGAGGAATTGCCGCTTGTTGATATGGGAGTGGGAGAAAGACCCCTTAACGAAAAACCTCTCAATAAGGTCTTATCGGAAAGTGAAAATCGTTTGATCTATGTTTACGATTTCCTTAATCTATGGACTTTTTTTGTTGAGTTGATGGAAACGGCAGAAAAAGACAACCTCAAAGGCTACCCCAGTTTGATTTTTTCTCATGGCGAAGTTCCAGAAACCCCTCCAGATAAAGATTTTGTGGCTGAGCAAAACTATGATGATGGAGAACCAATGGAGGATGACTTGGAGGAAAATGATATTGATGGTGACGAATTCTATTAGAGTAAATCTCCCAAACTCACATTTTGATAATTCTTTCGCATATAATCGAAAGCTGCCTGCATCAATTCACCCATAGACTTGCTTTTTTTGAAGGACTCATCCTTGGTGAAAACAAAAATCTCATTTTTGAGCTTTTCAAGGTTTTCGGGAAGGGACAGCTGATCGTTTTTCATGATGTTTACGAGAAACTCAATTCGATTGCCAGAATTTATCAATCGACGAGAGACGATAGATCGTTCCTCAATTTTATACTGAATGATAGACTCGTGATTTAACTTATCCTTAATGACCTGCATTAATGGATAATTCTCCTTGAAAAACTGTGGTCGATAAACCGAAAGTTTGCCCTCAAAACATTGCTGGTCAAAATCTATAGCCCTGATTCTGTAAATGACATGATCGAAATCGTGAATGGGAATGACCACATAGTTATAGGCTCGCATATCTCCCAACAAACGCACCATACAACGCTCGTTGAACTTGACATACTCCTTGGCAATTTGTGCTTTTTCCGCTTCACTACAAAGAGGTAAATTCTCCTTGATGAATACATCACCCGGTATTCCGGCAATATGTTCCTCAATCAGGGTGTCGTGATTGACCATATAATTGAGATTGTAGGGAGAAAGGATGTGTTCAAATTCCAAACCATAAACCCGAGAAGCATCGGTTTTTTTGACGTAGAAATACGTGAAGTTATCATTCAAAATATTTCGGATTTTGATCCGAAAAGGTTTTGAATTACCGAAAGTGCAATAATCGATAGCATCAATATTAAGATCTGGTAAAGAGGAAGTGCCCCCATCCGAATGTAATAAGGTATAAATGGTCTTTAACTGAACGTCAATTTCTTCACGATCAGAATCAGAATAGTAAACTCTAACCCATAGCGAGTCCTGATCGTTTTTATCATAAACAATAACAGAACCCGAAAACCGCAATAAATCATCATAACAAATCGAGGACTCCATCCAACGGTCGTATCTTTTTAAAAAATGCATCAACTCATCAGATATCGGAAAAAAGGGCTTTTTTTTGGAAATCAGTTTCTCATCCACAGTGGTGTTTTTCTCAAAAATACCTCTTTTTCTGGTTTGGGTTTCTATAATAGTAGAATAAGGTAAAACATCGGTTTAATATTGTTGGTCGCTGATTTAAGCTTTAATTTCGCAAAATGCAGTTCAAAATAGAATCACCCTTTTTGCCTACAGGCGACCAACCAGAAGCCATTCGTCAGATTGTCTCGGGTTTTTCTCAAGGGGAAAAATATGTAACCTTACAAGGGGTTACCGGTTCGGGTAAAACCTTTACCGTAGCCAATGCTGTTCAGGAATTACAACGTCCTACCTTGGTTTTAGCGCACAACAAAACCCTAGCGGCTCAATTGTACTCTGAGTTTAAACAGTTTTTTCCAAACAATGCTGTGGAGTATTTCGTTTCCTATTATGATTATTACCAACCCGAAGCCTATATCCCAACTAGTGGACTTTACATAGAAAAGGACCTGTCTATCAATGAGGAAATCGAAAAACTCCGCTTAAGCACAACCTCCTCCCTTCTTTCTGGGAGAAGAGACGTGTTGGTCGTTGCTTCGGTTTCCTGTCTCTATGGTATTGGAAATCCTGTAGAATTTCAAAAAAATGTCATTGCCATAGAAAAAGGCGAGCTGATCTCCAGAACACAACTCCTCCACCGATTGGTTCAGAGTCTTTATTCCAGAACAACAGGCGAATTTAATCGAGGGAATTTTAGAGTCAATGGAGACGTTATCGACATCTTTCCTGGCTATGCTGATATCGGTTTTAAAATCCATTTTTTTGGAGATGAAATTGAAGAAATAGAATCGTTTGATCCCATTGAAAACAAACTTTTAGAAAAATTTGATCGGGTGACCTTATTCCCTGCCAATATGTTTGTTACCTCTCCCGACATTCTTCAAAATGCAATTACACATATTCAAGATGACTTGGTCAAACAGGTGGATTATTTTAATACCAATGGAAGTTTTTTGGAAGCTAAAAGATTGCAGGAACGCACTGAGTTTGATTTGGAAATGATTCGTGAGTTGGGCTATTGTTCTGGTATTGAAAACTATTCCCGTTACCTTGATGGACGCGATCCTGGAACCCGACCTTTTTGCCTTTTGGACTACTTCCCTGACGATTATTTGATGGTGGTGGACGAAAGCCATGTCACCGTATCTCAAGTTCATGCCATGTATGGGGGTGACCGAAGTCGAAAAGAAAATCTGGTCAATTACGGATTCCGATTACCTGCTGCCATGGATAACCGTCCATTAAAGTTCGAAGAGTTTGAAGCCCTACAGAATCAAGTATTGTATGTCAGTGCAACACCAGCTGACTACGAACTCAAACAAACCGAGGGGGTTTATGTAGAACAAATTATTCGACCCACGGGCTTGCTTGATCCAGAAATAGAAATTCGTCCCAGCCTGAATCAAATTGATGACTTGATTGAGGAAATCCAAATCAGGGTGGAAAAAGACGAACGTACCTTGGTCACTACTTTAACCAAAAGAATGGCAGAAGAATTGACCAAATATTTTGCACGAGTCAATATTCGCTGCCGATACATCCACAGTGATGTAGACACCTTGGAAAGGGTTGAGATCATGCAGGACCTCCGCAAAGGTTTATTTGATGTTTTGGTTGGTGTCAACCTTTTAAGGGAAGGTTTAGACTTGCCAGAAGTCTCTTTGGTAGCGATATTGGATGCCGATAAAGAAGGTTTTTTAAGAAGTCACCGCTCCCTGACCCAAACAGTAGGAAGGGCTGCTCGTAATGTTAACGGCAAAGCGATCATGTATGCAGATAGAATTACCAAAAGTATGCAGAAAACAATAGATGAAACCCTTTATCGAAGAGACAAACAGCAGTCCTATAATCTTAAAAACAACATGATTCCAACAGCACTGAATAAGTCTTTGGACAATGCTTTATCTAAAAATTCGGTAGCCACTTATGCCCAAGAACTCACGGATCGTAAAGCTGCTGAAGCGAAAAACCGTTATTTAAGTAAAGAGGAAATCGAAAAGAAAATTCGAGAATGCAGAAAGGCCATGGAGACAGCTGCCAAAGACCTAGATTTTATCGAAGCAGCAAGACTGAGGGATGAGATCAAATCTTTGCAAAACCAATTGCAATAAAAAAGGCCTGGGAATACCAGACCTTTTTAAACAAAATTAATTAATCTACTTTATAGAGATCATTTTTTTGGGTTGTGGTAAAGCCTCCTCTTTTTTGGGAAGACTTAAGGTTAAAATTCCCTCTTTATAACTAGCGGTGATTTTATCCAAAGCTACAGTATCAGGAATATTAAACGACCTTTTGAAGGAACTGTAACCAAATTCTTTACGGGTAAAGCTTCCCTCTTTTTCAGTGGATTTTGTCTCGGTGTCAGAAGCTATGGTCAACACATCCTCTTCCAATTCGATTTTAAAATCACTTTTTTTCTTCCCCGGTGCTGCCAGTTCAATATCAAAGTGATCTTCGACCTCAATAATATTGACGGCGGGTGCTTTACTGTGGATCTGGCTCCAATCTTGATTGAGAAACAAATCGTCAATAATTGAATTAAAAACTGGATCTTGTCTTTTTATTAAATTCATGATGTTAAGATTTAAATTAAACTTTTTTTTAAAGCTTATTTCAAATCTTGTACCAATGAAAATTAAATGACAATATGTCTGTTATTTTTTAAAAAAACATGTCAAAATGACAATCAAAGTGCTTCTTGCACCTTTTGAGCAGCTTCTTCAAATGCTGTTGCTGAAAGAACATTGAGGCCAGAATCATCGATCAATTTTTTGGCTATGTCGGCGTTGGTCCCTTGCAAACGAACAATAATAGGAACATTAATAGCGTCTCCCATGTTTCTATAGGCATCAACGATCCCTTGTGCAACACGATCGCAACGCACAATCCCACCAAAGATATTGACCAAAATAGCGGCCACTTTAGGGTCCTTTAAAATCAAACGGAAAGCTGTTTCCACTCGATTGGCATCGGCTGTACCTCCTACATCTAGGAAATTGGCGGGTGATCCACCGGATTGCTTTATTAAATCCATAGTAGCCATGGCCAAACCAGCTCCATTGACCATACAACCCACATTACCGTCCAAAGCAACGTAATTTAACCCCACTTCACTTGCCTCGACCTCGGTAGGATTTTCCTCGGAAAGATCTCTAAGTTCAGCATAGTCTTTATGACGAAATAAAGCATTATCATCCAAAGTTACTTTAGCATCAACGGCTATGATTTTGTCGTCTGATGTTTTCAAAACAGGATTAATTTCAAAAAGGGAAGCATCGGATCCAACATAGGCATTATACAATGAAGTAATAAATTTTACCATTCCTTTAAAGGCAGTACCAGTCAATCCCAAGTTAAAAGCCACGTTTCGGGCTTGAAAGCTTTGCAATCCGTGGGCTGGATCAATCTCTTCAGTAAAGATCAATTCAGGGGTATTCTCTGCTACCGCTTCTATGTCCATTCCACCTTCGGTGGAGTACATAATCATGTTGTTTCCTGAAGATCGGTTGAGTAAAACTGAAACATAAAATTCTTTGGGTTCTGAATCTCCGGGGTAGTATACGTCCTCAGCAACCAAAACCTTGTTGACCTTTTTCCCTGTTGCTGAAGTTTGAGGCGTTATTAATTGCATTCCAATAATTTGTTCAGAAATGGATTTGACCTCATCTAAACTTTTGGCCAACTTGACACCCCCTCCTTTACCCCGCCCTCCGGCGTGAATTTGAGCTTTGATAACGTGCCATGAAGTACCCGTATCTGATGTTAGTTTTTTGGCAGCAACAACTGCTTCGTTGGAATTGTTAGCGACAATGCCATTTTGAACGGCTACGCCAAAACTGGCTAAAATCTCTTTGCCTTGATATTCGTGCAGATTCATTTTTTGAATTTTATCCCCCAAAAATAGTAAATCACCATTGAAAAATATACTATTAGTAAAAAGTATAATGTTATATTTAAAACAATATGTTCAATTTTTATAACATCTGATCTTTTAGAGCAACGATTTGATTTTTGGGTTTAATTTTGCCAATCATTAAATAGGATTCAAGTGATAGATAGCGATTTATTAGACGTTGCCTCTGAATATGGCAATCCCGTATATGTTTACGATTCAGAAAAAATAGCCTCGCAATACCAAAGGCTAATCAATGCTTTTAGCAGTGTAGGAGACCTGAGAATCAATTATGCGACTAAAGCCTTGTCCAACATCTCTATCCTAAAGTTAATGAAGCAATTGGGCTCAGGTCTGGATACAGTTTCCATCCAAGAGGTTCAGTTGGGGCTGGCAGCAGGTTTTGAACCCCAAGCAATTATATATACCCCTAATGGAGTATCCTTAAAGGAAATAGAGGCTGTTGCCAAAATGGGCGTTCAAATCAACATCGACAATCTTTCGTTGTTAGAGCAATTTGGAACGCGCCATCCCAAAACCCCTGTTTGTATCCGTATTAACCCCCACGTGATGGCGGGAGGAAACAGCAATATATCGGTGGGGCATATTGACTCTAAATTTGGTATCTCCATTCATCAAATTCCACATCTACTTCGTATATTAGAAAATACTGCCATGAACATTAATGGCATACACATGCACACGGGTAGTGATATTTTGGATATTGACGTTTTTCTTCATGCCGCTGAAATTTTATTTGATACAGCCAAACATTTTAAAAATCTTGAGTTTTTGGATTTTGGAAGTGGTTTTAAAGTTCCCTATCACGAAAATGACATCGAAACCAATATTGAAGAATTGGGCGAAAAATTATCCAAAAGGTTTATTGCTTTCTGTCAAGAGTATGGCAGTGACTTACAACTGATCTTTGAGCCAGGGAAGTATTTGGTCAGTCAGGCGGGACATTTTGTAACCCAAGTCAATGTGGTCAAACAAACTACCTCAACGGTTTTTGCTCAGGTAGACAGTGGGTTTAACCACCTCATTCGACCCATGCTCTATGGCTCTCATCACCATATCGAAAACCTTTCCAATCCTAACGGAAAAGAACGTTTCTACTCCGTGGTGGGCTATATCTGTGAAACCGATACTTTTGGCAGCAATAGAAAAATCGCAGAAATTACCGAAGGTGACCTGTTGGTCTTTAGAAATTGTGGTGCTTATTGTTTTTCAATGGCCAGCAACTACAATTCTCGATACCGCCCCGCTGAAGTTTTATGGCATAAAGGTAAGGCTCATCTAATCCGTAAAAGAGAGACTTTTGAGGACATCCTGCACAATCAAGTAGAGGTCGCGTTTTCGAAAGTATCGGAGCAATAGACGCACCCTTGTTAAGATTAGTGGGTAACAAACAGATTATTGAATATATCCATTAGTATGTGAATTAAGCAATCACCCCCGACCCCAACAATTCATTGTCTAAGTACCAAGCCACAAATTGCCCTGAAGTAATAGCAGATTGTTGCTGATCAAATAAAATATAAAAGGCATCCGCTTGGGGAAAAAGAGTCGCTTTCTGTAGTGGTTGGCGGTATCGTATTCTGGCCATCACCTTCATAGTTTCACCCGAAGCGATTTTAAGGTCGTCTCTTACCCAATGCACATCATCGGTATTGACTTTTAGTGCTTTTCTCAATAATCCAGGATGGTCTTTTCCTTGCCCTACATAGACAATATTTTCATCTACATTGGTATCAATGACAAAAAGAGGCTCAGGTGTTCCCCCTACAGCCAGTCCTTTTCTTTGACCAATGGTAAAAAAATGAGCCCCTTGGTGGGTGCCGACTATTTTCCCATCAGTAGATTGATAAAGGGTTTTTTGGGATTGGGCCGTCAACGTGTTTGACGAGGTTATGTCTTTATAAAATTCATAAGGAATTTCGATGATATTTCCTGTTTTAGGTTGCAATTGCTGTTGTAAAAAGTCAGGTAAACTGACTTTTCCAATAAAGCAAAGTCCTTGAGAATCTTTTTTTTCGGCCGTAACCAAATTCGATTTACGGGCGATTTCCCTAACCTCTGCTTTCTGTAAATGACCGATGGGAAACAAGGTTTTGGCAAGCTGATCTTGGGTCAACTGGCAAAGGAAATAAGATTGATCTTTATTACCGTCTGCACCACTAATCAATCGGTGATACCCCACTCCATTATTTTTGGTGGTTTCTTCTTTTTGGCAATAATGACCCGTAGCCACATAATCGGCTCCAAGAGAGAGCGCAATCTTTAAAAAGACATCAAATTTAATCTCTCGATTACACAATATATCGGGATTGGGTGTTCTCCCAGCGGCATATTCATCGAACATATAGTCAACAATACGCTCCTTATATTCTTTACTCAAATCAACTGTCTGAAACGGGATCCCCAGCTTTTCGGCCACCAACATGGCATCATTACTGTCTTCCAACCAAGGACATTCGTTGGATAAGGTAACAGACTCATCATGCCAATTTTTCATAAAAAGGCCAATGACTTCGTAATCCTGCTGGGAAAGCAAATGGGCGGCTACACTGGAGTCTACCCCTCCAGACAATCCTACAATGACCCTTTTCTTTTTCATAGGGCAAAGTTACGTTAAGAAATTAAATTCTGATCCTCCAGTTAAAAGACTATCTACCGCGTGCTTTTTTTTGCTTTTCAGCTTCTTCCATCGCTTTTTGCAAACGTGCTGAAAAACCTCCTGCTTTTTTGGGTTTCTTTTTGTTCTCCTCAATTTTGGTGTGAATTTTTTTATCGTCAATGATATAATTCTTGATCACCAACATCAAAAAGATGGTCAACAAATTGGAAACAAAATAGTACAAACTCAAACCACTGGCATAGTTGTTAAAGAAAAATAACATCATCAGCGGCATCAGGTACATGATGATTTTCATATTGGGCATACCTGGTTGTTGTGGCATTGCTTGCTGACCTGTCGTCATTTGAGTATAAAAGAAAATAGCAATAGAGGCCAAAATGGGAAATAAACTAACATGGTCACCATAAAATGGAATACTAAAGCCTAGGTCCAAAATGGAATCATAAGAAGATAAATCATCTGCCCAAAGGAAACTCTTTTTGCGCAGCTCAAAAGCAACGGGGAAAAAGGTGAAAAGGGCATAGAATACAGGAAGCTGTAACAAAGCAGGGATACAACCTGCCATGGGGTTTGCTCCCGCTCTATTGTACAAACTCATGGTTTCCTGTTGACGCTTTACCGCATTGTCTTTGTACTTCTTATTCAATTCCTCAATCTCGGGGCGCAATACCTTCATTTTGATTTGAGAAACATAGGATTTGTAGGTGACAGGTGACATGGCCAATCGAACAATGATCGTCATCAAAACAATGGCAATTCCATGAGGCAAGAATGAAGATAAAAAACCAAACAAAGGCAAAAAGATAAATCGGTTCAACCAACCAAAGATGCCCCATCCTAGGGGGATAGAAGACTCCAAATCCCTATCGTAAGATTTTAAAGTTTCATAATCTGTTACTCCAAAATAATATTCAAACTGACTACTGAATTCCCCAGACTGGTAATTCAAAGGGATTAGTACTCCAAATTTTTTGGTGAAGACTTCATCCAAAGATTCATCATCTGCCAAATTATCGGAGGTCACCGTCAAACGATCAATGGGCTTTGAAGGAACTAAAATCGCACTAAAAAAGTGTTGTCTAAAAGAAATCCAACGCACCGCCTCTGGTGATTCCTCATCGCTCCCGGCAAGGGATAAATAATCGACTTTATCCTCTTCATATCCATAGGTGAGTTCCGTATATCGTCCTTCATAATCAATACTTTTGGAGTTGCGGTAGGCACTGGTTTCCCATGATAGAATGGCTGGCTCACTACTGTCCAAAAGAGTGGCTATACCAGTAGATTGCACACTGAAATCGACTAAAAAGTTATCGGTATCGATGGCGTATACAAACTCTAAATACTGATTCGGAGCAACAGCAGCTTTTAAGGATAGTACTTGTTTTCCATTATCAGTACTCAGTTGAGGAGAAAAATAAAAATCTTTAGTGTTGAGTCTTCTTCCGTCTTTGGTAGTGAATTGCACGTTGAATGCATTGTTTCCTTCTTTCACCAATTCTAGGGGTTGGTCGAGGTAATCGGTATACTCTTTGAGTCGCACGAGGGTAAGCAACCCTCCTTTGGGGTTTACCTCCAAAAGAAGGTCATTGTTTTCCAGTCTCTGCGTAGAAGCCCCTTGATCGGTCATCCAATTGCTGAAAATTCCAAAAGTACTCTGCAAATTGACCTTTTGAAGGGAATCGTTTAATTGTAATGGCGGGGCGACCTTTTTTTGTTCACTGGCAGCCTCTGTCTTTTGGGGTTCGGCGACCGGGCTGGCTCCCTCCTCAGGGCGATTGACGTATAGCATCCAAGTAAGGATCATCGCAATGAGAACGAATCCAATAAATTGGTAGGGGTCAAATCTTTTTTCTTCCATGGGTTTTAGTTCGGTTGCTGTTGGCTAAGATAATCAATACTGGCTTTTATAAAAGCCACAAATAAAGGATGTGGATTGGAAACGGTACTCTTGTATTCGGGATGAAACTGAACTCCAACAAACCAAGGGTGGTCTTTATTTTCAACAATTTCTACCAAATCGGTCTCGGGGTTGATTCCGGAAACTTTTAAAGCTCCCTTTTCGAAAACCTCGGACTTGTATTGATTGTTAAACTCAAAACGATGGCGGTGGCGCTCGGTGATTTGTTCTTTACCATACACTTCAGCGACTTTACTACCAGAGGCAAGATCACATTTCCAAGCTCCCAAACGCATAGTACCTCCTTTATCAACCACTTCTTTTTGACTTTCCATTATGTCTATAACAGGGTAATCTGTGTCTTTATCTATTTCCGTAGAATTGGCATTGGGGTGCATTAGTACATTTCTCGCATATTCGATCACGGCCATTTGCATCCCCAAACAAATACCAAAAAAGGGAATCTTATTCTCCCTAACATAGCTAATGGCATCAATTTTACCTTCTATTCCTCTCCCGCCGAAACCAGGTGCAACAATCAGTCCATGAAGATTTTTAAGTTGTTCTTGGGCATTGATTTGGTTTAAAAACTCTGAATGGATACTCACTACTTCTACTTCTGCTTCGTTAATGGCTCCTGCATGAATCAAAGCTTCGAGTATGGATTTGTAGGAGTCTTGTAACTCTACGTATTTTCCGACCAAACCAATTTTTACTTTTCGCTTGGGGTTTTTGTATTTTTCTAAAAAGGACTTCCAATGGTCCAAGTTGAGCTTGGATTTAGGGGTTAAAAGTAGTTTTTCCAAAACCACACGATCCAATCCTTCTTCCAACATTTTTATTGGAACATCATAGATGGTATCTAAGTCAATGGACTGAATGACAGCTTCTGCTTTTACATTACAAAAGAGGGCTAATTTTTTCCGTAAGTCTTCAGAAAGCTCGTGCTCGGTTCTACAGACCAACACATCCGCTTTGATTCCACTTTCCATCAAGGTTTTAACCGAGTGTTGCGTTGGCTTGGTTTTTAACTCCCCTGCAGCCGATAAATAAGGAATTAAGGTCAAATGGATTACCATCGCATTTTCTTCTCCCAACTCGTATATCAGTTGTCGGACGGATTCGATGTACGGTAAAGACTCTATGTCTCCAACGGTTCCCCCAATCTCGGTAATGATAATATCGAAGTCTCCACTTTTTCCCAGTAGTTGAATTCTTTCTTTGATCTCATTGGTAATGTGCGGAACCACTTGAACGGTTTTTCCTAAAAATTCACCGCGACGTTCTTTTTCAATTACACTTTGATATACCCTACCCGTAGTAACATTATTGGCCTGTGAAGTCTTAATGTTCAGAAAACGTTCGTAATGACCCAAGTCCAAATCTGTTTCAGCCCCATCATCCGTAACATAGCACTCCCCATGTTCGTAGGGATTAAGTGTTCCTGGATCGACGTTGATGTAGGGATCAAATTTCTGAATGGTAACCTTGAAATTCTGAGCCTGAAGAAGCTTAGCTAGTGATGCCGCTATGATTCCTTTTCCAAGGGAGGAAGTAACCCCTCCTGTAACAAAAATATATTTTATATCCGGCATCCGGTTTTATTTCTATTATGACTAACCGGGCTCAAATTTACAAAATCCCGATCTACTTTTAGGGCATTTACGCTATTTCTTAAGCTCCACAATTTCATAATCGTTGTGTTGCAATAAAAAATAGCCTGTATTCTGAAAGCTTTTGTTTTGTTTACTATACGAGAAGCGGTGTTCTTGATAATCAGTTTCGCCGATCTTTTCTGTTGATTTTAAATTCCCAGAATAGGCTTTTCTGAGAATCAAATCCATTGTAAGATCATAAGCTCGGATGGCAGTGCGATTGGGTGGTTTGCCAAATAGGCTGATGTAATGATTTTGAAAAGAATTATATTCTCCCAATTTGAGAGGTAAGCGATCCGTGGTATAAGTAAACTTTAAGTCACCCAATTGCTTTAGAGACAAATTGGTGTTTTCATACACATTACTGCGATAGGTGGTAAACAACTGCACCGATCTCAACGCCGACTGCTGGGCACTCATTTGAGAACTCGCACTGGAAATCAAAGAAAAATCTTGGCTCTCCAGAATTACCTTGTTGGGGAGCGAGTCCACCAGGAGAGAATCGACCAAATCGGGAAGAAGATAATTACTTTTTTCAGGACGCAATACAGTAGCTTTGGGAAATAGCTCCAAAAGCTCTTTCTCTACCGAACGATTGAGGGAGTCAACTACCAAAACAATATTGTCCTCACGGTTCAATGTCTTGTCTAAATACTCATACATCCTTTTTCTAAGGAATTTTTTGGAGGTGACCGATTGATAAACTGCCTCTCTTAAAGCCACGGAGTTGGTGGAAAGTGGCGCAACTTTAGGAATCTTACGCACTTGGAGTTTGGTTGACAAATAATCAAAATTAGAGGGAATTAATGGGCCGACAATGGCATCTGTTTTAGAAAAATCATGAGTATTAACAATTTCATTCACCTTTGCAATACTGTTTTGGGTGTCAAAGACGTTTAGCTTGACGGATATCCCGAAATGACTTAGGGTATCTGCTGCCAATAATACACCCGAATAAAAATCTGCAGATAGGGTATGTAAATTACGACTTTGCAACAATCTTTTGGTGTCTTCGATGGAGTCGTATTCTATCTCTTTTGCTTTAAAAGGCAAAAGAATGGCCAATTCAATTTCCTTTGCTTCTTTGATGGAATCCAATAGGGAGAGTCGCTCCACCAAAAGGTCATCCTGAATCTTCAGCTCTCCTCTGGCATCAACAGGAACGCGTAATATCATCCCAACCTGCAATCCCTCTTCGGGAAGTTTAGGGTTGAGAGAGTCCAAAACCCTTTTGGTCACTCCAATTTTTTTCTCAATCCTGTAATAGCCTTCTTTAGGAAGTACCTTGTAGTAGTTGTAAGTACTATCCCAAGTTGAATCGAGCGTATTGGTTTCTGTTTGAGTTTCTGATTGGATCACCGTTAGACTTTCTGTTCGGCTTTCTGTTTGAATTTGTATCCGTGGAACACGAATTTCCTGACCTTCCTTAAGTCCCTTTTTAATCTTAGGGTTGAGTGCCTCGAGTTGTGGAATCGTTATTTGAAAATTATAAGCTATTCGCCATTTGGTCTCCTTTGGTTTTACGATATAGGATTGGGTCCTTTGATCTACCTGAGGTGGTGGAGTCACTTTCTCAACTATTTTGGGATAAACGGGAATCCTCAACATCATTCTTTTTCTCAAACCGACCTTTTTTAAAAGAGGGTTGTATTCATTGAGTTGCTCTTCAGTAACATTGTACTTTCGGGTAATCCCAAAGATAGTTTCCTTTTTCTTGACTTTGTGTGACAAAAACTTCACAGGAATTTCTTGAGCGGTGGAAAAGAAAATTCCACAGATCAGTAGTAGGCCAAAAAGAATTTTATTTTTTTTCACTTAACAATTGATTCAAAACTATTCCCATTCGATGGTAGCAGGAGGTTTAGAGCTAATATCATAGACAACCCTATTGACTCCTTTTACTTTGTTGATGATTTCATTAGACATTTTTTGCAAAAAGGCATAGGGTAAATCAACCCAGTCAGCAGTCATGCCATCAGTAGATTGGACAGCGCGCAATGCAACACACTTTTCGTAGGTGCGTTCATCACCCATCACGCCAACACTGTTGACGGGTAATAGCATGGCTCCTGCCTGCCAAACCTCATCGTATAAATCCCAAGATTTCAATCCATTAATAAAGATGGCATCTACCTCTTGCAACATCTGTAATTTTTCTGCAGTAATATCTCCCAAAATTCGGATTCCCAATCCTGGTCCAGGAAAAGGGTGACGGCCCAACAATTCGGAGGCAATACCAATACTCGCTCCCACTCGCCTCACTTCATCTTTAAACAACATTTTTAGGGGTTCCACCAGCTTTAGTTTCATGTAATCGGGTAATCCTCCCACATTGTGATGGGATTTGATGGTTGCCGAAGGACCTTTAACGGATATTGATTCGATGACATCAGGATAAATAGTTCCTTGGGCTAACCAACTCACTCCTGCTGTTTTTTTAGACTCTTCGTCAAATACATCGATAAAAGTATTTCCAATGATTTTCCTTTTTTTCTCTGGATCGATCTCCCCTTTCAATGCATCAATGAATTGGTCCGAAGCATCGACACCCTTGACATTGAGACCCATGCCTTCGTATTGATTCAATACACTCTCAAATTCGTTTTTTCTAAGCAGTCCGTTATTGACAAAAATACACTGTAACTGGTCGCCTATGGCTTTGTGCAACAATACAGCAGCGACGGTAGAATCAACTCCACCCGACAATCCCAAAATCACTTTTTCGGTACCTACTGTCTCTCGAATTTCATTGACCGTCATTTCCACAAAAGAGTCAGGTGTCCAATCTTGCTGAATACCCGCAATTTTGATCAGAAAATTTTCCAGTAATTGTTTCCCATCTGTGGTATGGTATACCTCAGGGTGAAATTGAATGCCAAAAGTGTTTTCACCTTCGATTTTGTATGCTGCATTTTTAACGTCCTCAGTACTCGCCAATAAAACACCTCCCTCAGGCAAACGATCAATTGTATCACTGTGGCTCATCCATACTTGACTCCCCAAATCTATATCTTCAAAAAAAGTATCCTCCGATGAAATGTATGAAAGATTGGCTCTGCCATATTCTCTAGTGTTAGAAGGTTTGACCATCCCACCAGAAAAATGTGCTAAATATTGAGCGCCATAACAAACCGCTAGTAAAGGCAATTTACCTCGAATAGCAGACAAGTCGGGATGTGGCGCTTCCTCTGATCGAACCGAAAAGGGTGAGCCTGAAAGGATAACAGCATGAAATTCCTCTAGATTATTAGGAGGATTATTGTAGGGATAAATTTCACAAAAAATAAATAGTTCCCTCACACGTCTGGCTATCAATTGGGTGTATTGCGACCCAAAATCAAGTATCAATACTTTGTTTTGCATGTTTCAAAAGTACAATTAATTCAAATGGAATGAATTGGCAAAAATGGGATTTTATTAAAAAAAAATGTTGGTAAACTTTAGGTCTCCAATATGGAGAATTGACCCGACAGAGGCTCGAAAGTCTCTACAAGAAAATCAATAAACGAATTACCGTGTTCTAGGTAAAAATCACCAAAGCCTTCTATTCTTTCTTGGAGCTTACCCCCCGGAAAGAGTTGTTCATGAAGAAGTGCCAATCGTTCTACCTGATCTTTTAATTTGACCTTTTGCGCTTTTAGGAGTCGTTCTTCCAAATGATCGATACCCTTAAATTGTTTGGTCTTTTGTGCCTTTACTGCTCCCTCAAAAGAGGCATCAGTTTGGCGGATCAAAGTCTCCAACTCATCAAACTGTGTTTCCAAAATCTTTTTGAAAGAAGACAAATCCAAGTCAATATTGCTGATTTGCCTAACTTTTTTATTGATCAAAGCATTTCTTTTAAGAAATAGGTCTTTCAATTCAAGTTGCAGTTTGTTGACTTTCCGAGCATTCTTCTCGCTTATGAGCAAGGCAGCATTTCTGAGAATCAATATGGGGAAAGGAATCTTTTGACTGTCAAAGAATGATTTTAACTCCAACCAGTACGCCAATTCCCCTCCCCCACCAATATAAGCGATATTGGGCAGTATGACCTCCTGATAGAGCGGACGCAATAGAACATTAGGCGAAAACTTTTCAGGGGATTTTTCCAAGGATTTCATTATTTCTTCAGAGGAAATAATTCCATCTTTTCCTTCCCACGAAAAACCATTTTCATCCTTTACCAGTCGATGCCTTTTACTTTCTTCTAAAAAAAACAAATGGAGATTTCGCGGATTTACTTGTGGTTTGTAATGGGGGGTGTATTCTTTCTTTAAACTCGCGATTTGAGAAAGCACTTTTTGCTCACAGCTTTGTTCTTTCAATTCCTCTCTGAGGTAGGGGATAAAGTGACTCTTTAAAGCCGCATCGTCTGCATCAATAATCAACAACCCATAAGTTTCAAAGAGCGCATTAACAAAAATTCGAGTGGCCATTGACAAATTCTTTCCAGACCCATAACTTTTTTCGATTATGCTTTTTAGTGTTTTAGCATTGAAATGGCTCCCCAATTCCTGTTTAAACAAATCCAAAAGTGGTTTTAGGCTATCGGTATTTATTTTACCTACAGCCCCACCCGATTCAGTATTCCATTGGAATTTTTTACCTCGAAAAATAAAGGCACTAATTTCTTCAAAGTCATGATCTTCGGTTGCCATCCAATACATGGGAACAAAATTCAAATCGGGATATTTTTCCTTCAATTGACGGCATAGCTTCAGGGTACTGACAATTTTATAAATAAAGTAAAGTGGGCCTGTCATCAAACACAATTGGTGACCAGTAGTTACCGTTAGGGTATTCTCGTTTTCCAGTAATTGGAGATTTTTAACCACTGCGGTTCCTATTTCCATTTCACTGTATTGCTGGCGTATGGACTTACAAAGTGTCTTTCGTATTTCGGGAGGATAAGCCTTCTTTTTTATTAATGCCTGTTGGTAAAGGTTTTCAAAACTAGGAATACCGCTATGGAAAGATTGTAATTCTTTTTTATCGGTCAAATAATCGCACATCAAGTCGGAAAAATATCCAGTATCGACGAAGGGTATATGATGCGCTTTCATGACTATTTTACATTAAAGATAGAAGGGTTTTTTTAATCGACAGGTGTCGGTTTGTTAGCAGGAATTCCATAGAGGTCAAAATCTGTTGCCTCAGTGATTTCTACCGTAGTAAAATCTCCTTGTTTGAGATAATATCGCTTGGCATCAATCAATACTTCATTATCCACATCGGGAGAGTCAATTTCGGTTCTGCCTACAAAATAATCTCCTTGTTTACGATCAATAACGCATCGGTAAGTTTTACCTACTTTCTTTTGATTCTGCTCCCAGGAAATTTCTGACTGAATTTTCATGATCTCATTGGCCCTTTCCTGTTTAATATCTTGAGGCACATCATCCTCCAAGGTATGAGCATGGGTATTTTCCTCATGGCTGTAGGTAAAACAACCCAAACGTTCAAATCGCATGGCCTTGACCCATTGTTTTAATATTTCGAAATCATTTTCTGTTTCACCAGGATACCCTACAATAAGGGTAGTTCTTAAAGCAATTTCGGGCAAAATTCCTCGAATATTTTCAATCAAATCTGTTGTTTTTTTCTGGGTAGTCCCCCGCCTCATGGATTTGAGAATGGAATCTGAGATATGTTGTAAAGGAATGTCTAAATAATTACAAATTTTGGATTCGGTTTTCATTACCTCAATTACTTCCATGGGGAAACCCGTTGGGAAAGCATAATGCATACGAATCCACTCTATTCCTTCGACTTTGACCAAAGCTTTTAATAGATCGGCCAAACGTCTCTCTTTGTATAGGTCTAAACCGTAATAGGTAAGGTCTTGAGCGATCAACAGTAATTCTTTGACGCCGTTACGGGCTAATTTTTCTGCCCTTTGAACGAGTTCTTCAATTGGGGTAGAGCGATGTTGGCCCCGCATTAAGGGAATGGCACAAAAAGAACAAGGACGGTCACAGCCCTCAGATACCTTAAAATAGGCGTAGTTTTTTGGGGTAGTTGTTACGCGTTCGCCCAGCAACTCATGCTTATAATCGGCTCCTAATGCTTTGAGAAGTTGGGGTAAATCGGTGGTTCCAAAATAGGCATCTACCTGTGGCATTTCTTTTTCCAAATCAGGCTTGTAACGCTCACTCAAACATCCCGTGACAAAAAGCTGATCGATAGCACCTGTTTTTTTCTTTTGAATTTGCTCTAAAATGGTATTGACGGATTCTTCTTTCGCATTGTCTATAAAACCACAGGTATTGACCACTACGATATTACCTTCCTCCTCATGAACTACTGTTTTATCATTGGCCTTGAGTTGTCCCATCAACACCTCCGAATCATAAAGGTTTTTGGAACAACCCATCGTGATGACGTTGATTTTATTATGCTTTCTATTTTTGGTTCTCAATAGGTTTCTTTTAATGTAAATCGATGGCTAATTGTTTTTCTAAAAATGTCAGAGCTGCCTTTTCCGGTTGATTGTAATTGGGAGTAGTCAAACGAGAAATGATCACATGGTCTCCAGCATCTGGAAAGATCATTTTTTGCTTTTTATTCTCGGGAGTTCCTAATTCATCAAACATTTTCAAAAGGGCAGGGATGGAAACTACCTTGTCTTTTTCTTCCTCATTTTTATAGTAATATCCCATAAAGACGGGGGCAGTAATTCTTTGAAATGTTTCAGTTTGCATACTCACTTCCACTAGCTTTTGTAAATGAATGGTGGACTCCAATCGATAACGGGTAGTCCAATAATTCAATTTTGGCTCGGTGATTTTGTCCATGATGTGGTATTTACTTTTCACCACAGCCCGAGCAATATGAAGTCCCCAGGGGAGGGTCAATAACTTGGCATCTGGATTGTATATTTCTACATTGGGGCTAAACAAAAGTAAGGCAGCTATTTGAGGATCATCGCCCAAAATCAAAGAAAGGGTTCCCCCAGTAGAACTAGAAACAACAATTACTTTCTCTCCGAGTTTTTTAGCAACAGCCAATGCTTCTTTGGCGCTGTCTAAATATTTTTGACCTGTAAAATCCAACATTGGTTCTTCCTCAATCAAGCCATGACCACTCAATCTTGGGAGATAAAGATTGGCTTTTAATGCCTTGGCTACATTATAGTGAACGGGGTCGCCTTCTTCTGTGCTGGCGGAAAAACCGTGTAAATACAATACTGAGTAGTCTGTTTTTTGAGGAATAGAATCGTAGTACTCTAATTTGGAGGCATTATCGGGTTTGATGTTGTCAAAAGTTGCCTCATTGGCATCAATCCAAGTTTTTAGTTCTGAAAGGCTGTATGGAATTTCGGGTAAAGGTTTTCTGAGATCAGGGCTAGCTACTTCTGGACCAATAATAAACAGTCCAAAGATAACAGCGAGTCCGAAAAAAATATTTTCTAAAGTTTTCATTGAACCGAATTAACTGAAAAAACTACCGACGAAGGTCTCCGCATGAAATAATTGTAAATCTTCTAACCCTTCCCCTACTCCAATAAACTTTACAGGAATTTGGAATTGGTCTGAGATACCCATCACCACCCCTCCTTTGGCTGTCCCATCTAGTTTGGTAATGGCCAGTGATGTGACCTCGGTGGCAGCGGTAAATTGTTTGGCCTGTTCAAAAGCATTTTGACCAGTAGAGCCGTCCAAAACTAAGATTACCTCATGTGGAGCATCGGGCACTACTTTATCCATCACTTTTTTGACCTTGGTCAATTCGTTCATTAGGTTGACCTTATTGTGCAAACGACCAGCAGTATCAATGATGACCAAATCACTATTTTGAGCAACAGCAGACTGTAAACTATCAAAGGCCACAGAAGCAGGGTCACTACCCATTTGTTGTTTGACAATGTCCACGCCCACTCGATCGGCCCAGACTTGCAATTGGTCTATGGCTCCAGCTCTAAATGTATCTGCTGCCCCCAATACTACCTTTTTTCCTCCAGCTTTATAGTGGTGAGCCAATTTACCAATGGTAGTGGTCTTTCCTACCCCATTCACTCCAACAACCATGATCACATGGGGATGGAAAGGCAAGGGGGCATCGAAACCCTTAACTTCGGTTTCGTTGTGCTGCTGAAGTAAGGCAGTGATTTCCTCTCTTAAAATTTGAGCCAATTCACCAGTTCCTAAATATTTATCTTTGGCAACTCTTGTCTCTAAAGCATCGATTATTTTCAGTGTAGTGGCCACCCCGACGTCAGATCGAATCAAGACTTCTTCCAATTCGTCAAGAAGGGCAGCATCAATTTTAGACTTACCAGCGACAGCCGTCCCCAGTTTAGAAAAAAAAGATTTTTTAGAAGCCGAAAGACCTTGGTCTAGTTGCTCCTTTTTTTCTGGACTAAAAATCGATTTTAAAAAACTCATAGGTCTACCAATAAAAAAAGCTACTGTAAAAGTAGCTTATATTTTGGATTGTAAGGGTATATTATTGCTTACCCAACCAATCATTAGCCAGACTAGGCGCAATGATGGTTTCAACAAAAGAATAGGAGTTAGAACCGTTTTTCTTTACCATTTTAATGGCTTTTGTCAATTTTTTTGAACCGGTCTGAAGCGTTGCTACTGATTTCTTTGCCATAATTACTTAATTTCTTTGTGAAGCGTCATACGTTTGAGAATAGGATTGAATTTTTTGATTTCCAATCGGTCGGGCGTATTCTTTTTATTTTTGGTGGTAATGTACCGAGAAGTACCAGGTTTTCCTGATTCTTTGTGTTCTGTACATTCTAGTATTACCTGAACTCTGTTTCCTTTTTTTGCCATGTTGATGCTTATAAAATACCTTGAGCTTTGGCTTCCTTAATCACAGCACTGATTCCTTTTTTGTTGATGGTTTTCAACACGGAGGCTTTAATTTTAAGGGTGATCCATTTGTCTTCTTCGGGAATATAGAAACGTTTTTTGATCAAATTGATATCAAAACGTCTTCTTGTTTTGTTCATGGCGTGGGAAACATTATTTCCATACATTACCCTCTTTCCCGTGATGTCGCAAACTCTAGACATGATTATGTTTTTTTAACAGGATGCAAATTTACACTTTTTTGAGTAGTTACAAAAAAATTAAAGAAGAATTAACCCTATTGCTTCATCAAAGCCTTGTATAAAATTTCAAAGGCTTGATTGACCGTTTTATGGATCACACGGGTACGGTTATTTCCCATATTATATTGAAAACTTTCCACTCCCTCAGGTGAAGCCAAACCGATAAAGACAGTACCCACTTCTTGCCCCTGATCTCCCTGAGTAGGTCCTGCATTTCCAGTGGTAGCAAGAGCATAATCGGAATTGTATTTTTTTTGAGCTCCCAAAGCCATCGCTGCCGCAACTGCTCCACTGACAACACCATGCTTTTCGATAATGGTTTTTTCCACCCCCAACAAATACGTTTTTGAGTCTGTAGCATAGGTAACAGCACTACCCTTAAAAAAAGTAGAAGCCCCCGCTTGAGAAGTAAATCTTGTCGCAATGGCTCCACCGGTGCAACTCTCAGCGCAGGAAAGTGTTTTACCCAATCGATTCAATTGCTCTGCGATCAAAAATTCAATGGCCTGATCTTCCTCCGCTCCAAAATAAACATCTTCAATTAGAGGAATGACCTTTTTGATCTGCGCATTTATTTGTTTTTTTAAGGTTTCAAGTTCAGGTCCAATGGTAGAGAGTCTTAGACGCACCCTCCCCAAGCTAGGCAAATAGGCCAACTTGATGGTTGTCGGTAGGTTGTTTTCCCAATCTTCAATTCTTTCGGCAATAACACTTTCTCCCAAGCCGTAGGTCAGTAAGGTTTTATGATAAATTGCAGGAAGGACAAACTGCTGTTGTATTCGGGGCAACACTTCGTTTTTCATCAAAGCCTCCATCTCATAGGGTACCCCAGGGAGCGAGACAAACACCTGCCCATGATCCATAAACCACATACCAGCAGCAGTGCCGTATCGATTGTGAAGAATCTTGGCTTTAGAGGGTAACATGGCTTGTTCTCGATTCATAGCACTGATGGGCGTGGTGACGAATTTCCTAAAAATATTTTCAATATGCTCCAAGACTGCCTCGTCCTTAACCAATTGGTCTTCAAAATACTCGCAGAGCGTATGTTTGGTCAAATCGTCTTTCGTTGGTCCCAATCCTCCAGTCATGATGATGATGTCTGCCCTTTTACGGGCTTCATCTAGGGTGTTGACGATGATTTCTTTTTGGTCTGAAATGGAGCTTATCTGAGCAATCTCTACTCCAATACGATTCAATTCTTTGGCCAAAAAAACCGCATTGGTATTAACGATTTGCCCTATTAAAATTTCATCTCCTATGCTGACCAATTCGGCTCTCATCTTATTTTATTTTAACCATAAAGGCTTTTTTTTCTTCCAAATATCCCTCAAGTAGGTCATTTTCAGCAATAATACCTACACCAGCAGGAGTTCCCGTGAAAATTATATCTCCAATTTTTAAAGTAAAATACTTTGATATTTCAGCGATTAGGGCATCGATACTCCAAATCATTTTGGAAGTATTACCTTCTTGAATAGTAGCTCCATTTTTGGCCAATTCAAATTCAATGTTATTTACATCTGGAAACTCCTTTTTGTCATAAAAACTTCCGATCATGGCAGATCCGTCAAAACCTTTGGCTTTTTCCCAGGGCAGTCCCTTTTCCTTTAGCGATTGTTGTAGATCACGGGCAGTAAAATCAATTCCTAAACCAATTTCTCGGTAATATTTATGAGCATATTTTTCATCTATATATTTCCCAATCCGATTGATTTTGACCAAAACCTCCACCTCATGATGGATTTGATCTGAAAAAGGAGGGATACGAAAAGGAAATCTTTTGTGAAGCTTCGCCGTTTCAGGCTTGAGAAAAATAACAGGAGTCTCGGGTATTTCGTGACCCAATTCTTCCGTATGATTTTTGTAATTTCTCCCAACGCATATGATTTTCATGGATATTAAGATTTTAGGTGTTTAATTTTCTCAGACGTATAGCTGTAAGTACTTTCTTAGTATACATAGGGAAATCGGCGTTGAGTAACCAACCAAAATAACCAGGTTCTTTCTCTAAAATACTTTCAACGGTTTTACCTTTGTGTTTACCAAACGAAAAACACTCTTCTCCCTCTTTATTGAAAACAATAAAGCCTGCAAAATCAGCAGATTTTTTTCGAGTAGTAAAGACATTCAAAGAATCAACATCCGCCTCAAGTTCTTCATAACGTTCCAATTGCGCCATCAAAACATCATGAGTAGCTTGGGTATCAGCCATGGCAGAATGCGCATCAATTAGTTCCTCGTTGCAATAAAATTTTAATGCTGCTGTCAAGGTCCGTTGTTCCATTTTATGAAAGATGGTCTGTACGTCAACCGTTTTAAAATTGGCTATATCAAAATCAATCTCAGCCCTCAGCATTTCTTCTGCCAAAAGTGGTATATCAAAACGATCGGAATTGTATCCTGCCAAGTCCGCGTCTTTGACAAAACTGTAAATAGATTTGGAAAGGGCTCTGAAGTTGGGTTCATCGGCAACATCGGCATCATAAATACCGTGAACTGCCGAAGCTTGAACAGGTATTGGACATTCGGGATTTACCCGCCAAACCTTCTCTTCTTTAGTCCCATCGGGATGTAATTTTAAGACTGCTATTTCTACTATACGATCATGGGTTACATTTACTCCAGTAGTTTCCAAATCGAAAAAACAAAGAGGTCTTGTGAGTTTTAGTTTCATAGATCAAAGATTTATATCGGGTAATTTTTATCCCAATTTTCAAGGTAATCGGCCATGCTTTTGATAAACTGACCTCCCATGGCACCATTTATAATGCGATGGTCATAACTGTGGGAAATGATCATTTTTTTACGAATGGCGATCGAATCTCCTTGAGAGGTTTCAATCACAGCTGGCATTTTACGTATAACCCCTACAGCAATTATCCCTACTTGTGGCTGATTGATGATAGGGGTTCCTGTCAATGAACCAAAGTTTCCAATATTGGTAAAAGTAAAAGTACCGTCTTGAACTTCATCAGGCTTCAATTGTTGCATTCGAGCACGTTGGGCTAAGTCATTTACCGCTTTGGCCAATCCTACCATATTCAAATGATCGGCATTTTTGATCACTGGAACAATTAAATTTCCATCGGCCATGGCCGCTGCCATCCCAATATTGATCGCCTTTTTTTGGACAATCGTATCTCCTTGCACGGAACTGTTCAAAAGGGGAAAGTCTTTGAGTGCTTTGATTAAGGCTGTTATCAACAATGGCGTAAAAGTCAGCTTTTCTCCTTCACGTTTCAAAAATTCACCTTTGGCTTTTTCGCGCCAATCCCACAAATTGGTCAAATCCGCTTCAATAAAAGACTGAACATGAGCAGAAGTTTGTTTGCTTCTGATCATATGATCGGCCGTTAATTTGGCCATACGGCTCATTTCAATGATTTGATCTCCACCACTGGTAGGACTTTCGGTCGCATTGTTGTCCAAGAACGTTTTGGAAGCAGCAGTAGTGGGAGTAACAATTGGATTTGGAGCAACTTCCTTTGTTGACACTGGAGGAGTTTTATCCCGTTGCGCCAAATACGCCAACATATCTTTTTTAGTAATCCGATTGTTTTTTCCAGTTCCTTCAATTTGCTTTAATTCCACTTCAGTCAATCCCTCTGCTCTGGCAATATTTTTAACCAGAGGCGAATAAAATTCATTATGATTGGTTGATGGAATAGGGTTAGTGGTCTTTTTGTCTTGGACTGATGATTCAGCAATATTTTCAGATTTGGGAAGTGATTCCGTTAGGGAAAAGGTCGGGACCTCTGGTATTGTAGTTTTTTGAACCTGCTCTTCTTTCTCAACTTTAGGGGGTATCATTTCTTGTCCCGTTTCTTTTGGAACTTCTTTAGGTGGAGAAACAACAATGGAGTCTTCCCCATCAGTTTGAATCACAGCCATGATCTCTCCAACTTGTACCACATCGTTTTCTGAAAATTTCTTTTCGATCAAGACACCACTGACTTCACTAGGAACATCTGAGTCTACTTTATCTGTAGCAATTTCAACTATGATATCGTCAACCTCAATGGGATCACCAACCTCTTTTAACCATTTGGTTAGGGTAGCTTCTACAACGCTCTCCCCCATTTTAGGGAGTTTTAAAAAGTGTTTGCCCATTTTTTTAGAAAGTACAAAATTACCAAATTTATGGGGGAAAACAGGGTTTTTAGTCAGAGGAATATGTAGTTGTGCTATTTATTAACGATGGAGTTTTCGTAGGGAACTCTTTTGAGAATACTCCTACCCAGTGTTACCTCATCAGTGTATTCTAACTCGTCACCCACTGGTATTCCTCGTGCAATGGCTGAAGTTTTAATATCATAAGAAGCCAGAATTTTATAAATATAAAAATTGGTTGTATCCGCTTCCATAGTGGCGCTCAAGGCGAAAATAATTTCCTTGACCTTACCTTCCTTCACTTTGATTTCTAAAGAATCCAAATTCAAATCTTGAGGTCCTACCCCATCAATAGGAGATATGATCCCGCCCAAAACATGATAATAACCTTTGAATTGTCCTGTATTCTCAATGGCAATAACATCTCTAATGTCCTCCACCACGCAGAGCAAAGAGGCATCCCTTGCTGGATTGGAACATATTTCACAAAGAGGTACATCAGACAAATTATGACAAGAGGAACAAAAATTGATATGTTCCCGTAAATCATTGAGTGCTTGGGTCAAGCCAGTAGTATTTTCTTTCGGTTGTTTGAGTAAATGTAATGCCAATCGCAATGCAGTTCTTTTACCAATACCAGGTAACTGGGCAATTTCATTGACCGCATTTTCCAAAAGTTTAGAGGAGAATTCCATTTTGTAAATTTAGGAATTATTCCCATTGTTTGAATTTGTATATTTACTCACCTTATGATGCAACCTGCTTTCATTTTGATTTTGATCCTGGGATATTTCGCTTTACTGATGGGCATCGCCTATGTGACTAGCAGAAAAGCAGACAATCAAACTTTTTTTACCGCCAACCGAAGCTCCCCATGGTACTTGGTTGCTTTTGGAATGGTGGGTGCTTCACTTTCTGGAGTTACATTTATATCCGTACCAGGCTGGGTGGGAGATTCGGGATTTACTTATTTTCAGGTGGTTTTGGGCTATTGGGCGGGCTATTTTATTGTAGCCTTTGTTTTACTACCTGTCTATTATCGACAGAACCTAACTTCCATCTATGAATATTTAAAGGATCGTTTTGGATATAACAGCCACAAAGTGGGGGCCATCTCTTTTTTTATCTCTCGTGTTTTGGGTGCCAGCTTTCGGCTTTTTTTGGTCGCCATTGTTTTACAACAGTTTATTTTTGATGCTTGGGGTGTTCCCTTCGAACTTACAGTAGTGCTTTCCAT
>Ga0115571_1000193_pt1 | contig 45828 bp, 28 predicted proteins | sample COGITO_mtgs_1205_FD_87293 | JGI IMG/M metagenome (GOLD analysis project Ga0115571, IMG submission 87293) | Pelagic marine microbial communities from North Sea - COGITO_mtgs_120531 | ecosystem: Environmental > Aquatic > Marine > Epipelagic | place: Germany:Helgoland, sampling site Kabeltonne...
CAAAGTCGTATTCGTGTGAAGCAAAAGAGTAATTAACGCCTACGTTGAGGGTTTGCGTCAACTGATAATCTAATCCAAGCTCAAACCCTGTATGAGTCGTTTTACCATCGGTCACATTTAGACCATCGGCGTCACGAAAAAAGAAGTTATCCTTTTTCATGGTGTACCATACCACTTCATAATTGAGATCTTGTGCCTGTTGACGATAACCAATTTCGATACTATCCGTGCTTTCAGAATCAATTGTGCCAATGCTTTGCTGATTTTGTAAACGATATAAATCAGTAGTTTGCGGCGCTCTAAAGCCAGAGGCTATTGAGGCAAATAGGGCAGTGTTATCTGTCAATAAATAGTTTGCTCCCGCTTTTATCGAGGTGTTACTAAAATCATCGGTACGATCTGCTGGGCGTAAAAACAAGCAATCAATTGCTGCTCCGTTGTTATTTGTACAACTTGTCCCATCTGCTTTTGTCGTACCATCAGCGATTAAATTATCATAATCGTATTGGGTATTATCAAAGCGCGCACTGGCATCAAATGATAGCTGTTCATTGGCTTGGTACATTACCTGAACAAATGGTGCGATAATTTGTGCATCCACTTCGTAATTAAAGTGTTGTCCTTGCTGACGGGCTTTACCCCAACTGTATTTATCGGCGGCATCTTGAGTTTCGATTAACAAACCTGTGGTAGATTCAAGATCGATTCCAGCAACGATGTCTAGGTCGTTACTTAATGATTGACTATAAATGGTTTTGACACCCACACTAGAATGGCTATTTTCTTCAATGGCACGCGATGGTAAATAATGCTGCCTAAATTCCATGTGATTATTTCGATAAAATGGGGTCAGAGCCAATTTAGCACCATTATCAAGTGACCACTCCCATTTTGAAGCCCAGCGCACACTTGACCATTGACGATATGCATCAGGATCACAGTTTTTGGACATAGCAGCCGTGTCTTCATACAAAACATTATCGGCTAACGAAGAAGTATAACATTCACCATTACTGCCAGATGAAATAAATCCAGCGGTCTCTTGATCAAGATTAAACCCTGAGAACGTCGTCGTTACAGTGGCATCTGAAAATTGTGTAATGAACTTGGCGTCTAATTTATTACTCACAAAATCACTTTCGTCACGAAAACCACCATCATTAATATGCTGATAATCAATGGCATACTCTTCACCGCTAAATTTAGTGGCGATATTGATATGGTTATTCTCGCCATACAAAAAACGTAAGCGACCCGGTTGGTCGACATTCGCTGATAAGGCATTGACTACGCCATGCACTGCATTTGAGCCGTAAATAGCACTGGCTGGGCCACGAATAACCTCGACAGCTGAAGCCCCTGCAAGATTAAGTTCAGATAACCCATTGTTATTCGCAAAACCAGCTGCGCGAGTGGCGATCCCATCTTGCGCAAAAATAAACGCACCAGCTGCGCCTGGGCCCGTTAATACCGGTGAACGCATTGCCGGTAATGATTCCATGCCATTATTTGTATGTATATGAACACCTGTGATGCGATTCAATAAATCCGCAGGTGTCACCGCAAGGACACGTTCAATTTCATCTTGAGTGATCACATCCACATTGTTTGAGGCTGTTAGTTTTGCGATTGGAGTATGCGAGCCTGTGACGACAATCACATCGTCAATAGGCGCGCTATTAGCTTGTGCAGCCGTTTGCTGTGGCAATTGTTGAGCAAACGCCATGTTAGATACACATAATGCTAATGTAATCGCAGATAATGTAAATGAAGAAGCGATAGCTGGGGAACAAGAATAGGGTTTAGTCATTATATCTCTCATTTGGTATATATATGTTAAGTATTCGTTAATTTACTTCTCAGTGGATTCTAGCGTAAATCCCCCCCGTGTATCATCATCTTTAGACGCATAAGTCCGGATTATTTCTCCTCCTTTAGGAGGAGAGTGCAACCTTAAAATGTATATTGAGCATTGACGGATAGCATTCGTGGGTGACCCACGCCTATGAAGTAAGTAGAGTCGATTTGCGGATAAATATCTTCTAGCACTTCATCAGCTTCTCCATACGTACCAAAGGTGTCATAGTCATGATCTAACGCGTTATCAATACGCATAGAAAAAGAAAGAGCATTAGAATACTCGTAATTTGAGTATAAGTTAATTAACCCATAACCAGTAATGGGTTTGTTTTCATTGGCTTCATCACCACGATAGTATTGTTTGGAAGCATAAATGTATTGTGCTCCGAGTAACCAGTTAGTCGATACTGAATACTCCGCACGCAGTTTGACTTGATGTTTTGGTTGGCCGGGAATGCTATCACCAGGGTTTACTTGACGATCTGGCCCTAATGGATTCATCGGACTAAAAGACGTAAAGCTCGATTCAAATGTAGCGTCTAAATAGTTATAAGACCCACTCACTAACACATTATCATATTGGCGTTGTGCCGATAATTCTGCACCTAGGCGTTGAGTTTTATCAATATTGATAAAATACCCGCGCGATGAAGTCGTGCCGGCTTGTTGAAAAATGATGTCATCAATACTTTGTGAATAAAACACGGTGGCATTGTAATTCGTCATCGAAAACTTACCTGTAGCACTCACCTCAAGGGTACGCGTAACCACCTTGTCTAAGGGGGGATCGGCCACAAAGCCATTGGGTAAGCGGCATGGGTCGTTTTCATCAGCACAACTGAGTTCAGCAGGGCTTGGCACTCGAGTGGCTTGTGCCAGTGAAATATTGAACAGGGTATCGGCATCAACTTGATACGAAAGACCGATTGCTGGATTAAAACTGGTAAAGCGATGATCGCCATCTAACGATCCTTCACCATCAGCCAGATGATCATTCATCAATATATGATCACGATTATATCGCGCGGCTATATTGATGTTTGTTGCCAATGATAGTTGAGTAATATTAGATATATAGGCAAAAGTAGCACGTGTATCAACGTCAAGTCTCACCATCGCTTCAGCGTCCATAATACCGCTAATGGGGGTCACAGTACGACTAGATAGTGCTGAATCGTTGTCCAATATCCCAAACGTCGTGTCTGCTGCGTAATGTATATCACCATTAATAGCACCAAACCCAATAATAGTCGTCGCCGGTTTAGCGCCTAAGCGATGGCGTTGAGTGAATTGAGTTGTAAAGCCAAAGCTTTGGTTATCGGCTTGACCGGTATTGTATGTTCCATCAACGTCACTAGGATCGATATTGCTAATTTGGCTAAATGCTAAATCCTCATAACCAACAAATTCAACAACTTCAAAATCATCCGCGTCTGCAATTTGAGCATCATCATCATCCGCGTCATTCATGTTGATATCTGCTAAATCGTCATCATCATCGTCATCCATCTCGCATAATGTAATAAACCCGTTATCTAGCTCACAGGCGCCAAAATCACTATCATCACCATTGATTGAAGAAGTCGTATTATCCCGATAAAATGCATTCACGATTATACTCAAAGAATCATTTAATTCTGAGTTGATATTGACCGAAACAAAATCTAATTCATTATTGGTTTGATCTGGGTGAGTATATACTGAGGCACGTGATTCAAACGCAGGTAAATCTTCAGGTATTGCTCCATTTCCAAGTAATTCGTTATCGGCATGCAGCCAACTCAGATCGACTTGCGTTGTTGTAGTATGATAAGACAGCGTACTGAAAAGTTGCAGTACTTCACTAGGTGAATAATCGCGCCAACCCTCTTCTTGGTATTGATTTAATAATCCATACCAACCCCAGTTACCGCTTTGATTACCAGTTTGAATTGACCACTCTTCACGGCCATACTGACCTAAAGAAGCATTGATTTGAGTATCGGTATAGTTAAAGCCATTTTTGGTATTCAATGCCAATGCACCGCCTAAGGTGTTTTGACCAAATATTGGGTTTGATGTAGAAAACAATACGACATTATCTAACGCTTCTAACGGCAACAAATCCCAATTGACGGTATCACCAAAGGGCTCATTGACGCGTGTACCATTTAAATAGATCGATAGGCCTTGAGGTAAACCTAACAAAGGGGAGGCGGTAAATCCGCGATACTGAACATCGGGTTGAAAAGGATTGTTCTGCACATCGTTAATGTTGACGCTAACCAGTTGATTGCGCAGGATCTCTGCTAATGAACGAGTCGGTGTGTCATGCAGTTCTGTTCGGCTCAATGTTTGAGTTTGCCCAATAATGGATTGAGTCTGGGAAAGTTGGCTGAGAGGATTGGCACCCGTTATCACGATATTTTCTATACCATCAATATCCGCACTGGTCTGGACAGCACTCGCGTTAAATGCGATCCCAATACAGGTCAAAAGATACCGCTTTTTTATCGTTTTTTTCTTATTATCATGCATAGCATTATGGTTAATTGTAAAACTGACAGGCATCGAATATAAGGAATTTACGTTGTAAGATCAAATATCGCATTACCTTATCTAATGGAAATTGCTATACATATCAGTCGGATACGTGGATTTTAACTTTGTGACTAGTACTAAGGTATGAAATGATTACGTACTTAGATTTTAGCTATCCTTGTATGGAGGCGTTTATTTCTAGAAAATCGACGATCTGTTCGCAATATTAGGGATATAAAGATTAATCAAAAATAAAAGGGTCTTTTTTAGCTTTTATTCTTATCCAATTTAAGGTGGACCTGACTGATTGTTTGGCAAGTATGTGTTGTTCCAGTTTGCGTTTACCTGGAAACGGGATAAGACTCAGGCCGACTAAAATGGTGATTAACCCTTGACCGGGTAAAACCAGCATTATGATCCCTAGTATTACTAAACAAAACCCAATCAGTATTTTTACAATATGAAGTAGATATTTTACACTACGAGATAGGTGAGGGAGGTTTCCACCATCATTACCTACCGTTATGGCTAGGTTGTCAGCGGAATTCTTTTTAGACATAAAATATTGTTTATCTAATTGCGTAATGCTATAGCTAACTATAATGAAATAGACTACAGACGTAATACTGGTTATCAAGACTGTGAAAAATATAACATTGGGACCAAACGTTTGGGTTAAGTAGGTCGAAATTCTGCTGTAGTATTCTAAAATCACGTCGGGTTTCCAATATCGATTAAGTACCGCTTTATTTGGGTTGAATGACAATGCACTTGTTTGATGTTTTAGCGGAATGGATATCCGCTAACGGGCTTACAATAACAGTAATTATCCATATTAGCTTTTCTCTTCTTACATCGTTGCATATAGTGCTGTTTAAAGAAAACTATCGCACATCTTTGGCGTGGATTGGACTAGTCGTGTTTTCACCAGTCATGGGGAGTCTACTTTATTGGTTTTTTGGTATAAATCGAATCAAGCGATTAGCCCAAAAAGAGCATCCCAGAACGCAACAAAACAACTTTACTAAGGTCGAAAAACCAGTTAATTATCATGGTATAGCAAAGCACTGGCACCCATATTTAGTTTCTGGAAATGCCATTTTACCCAATAATTACTTAGCAAATAACAGCGTTGAGCCTCTTGTTAATGGCGATATTGCTTATCCCGCTATGCTTGAATCCATTCGCCAAGCAAAGATCTCTGTTGCCCTATCAAGTTATATATTTGATTATGATTCACTCGGTCGCCAATTTGTGACGGCTTTGTCTGATGCGCATAACCGAGGCGTAGCGGTAAATGTGCTCTTAGATGGCATCGGCTATAGTTGGCGTAAGTCCTATCGAGCTTTAAAAAAACTAGGCGTGCCAACAGCTCGTTTCTTGCCGGCAGATACTTTTACTAGCGCACGCTTCATCAATTTGCGAAATCACAGAAAAATACTGTGTATAGATGGTGATGTTGCCTATATAGGCGGTATAAACATAAGCAAACATAATGTGGTTGAAACGGCTGTTCATCCTATTGATGATATCCACTTTAGAGTGACAGGACCGGTTATTGACCAAATTAGTCAGGTTTTCATTGAAGATTGGCGTTTTGCTACCGGTGCTTCCCTCACATTTCCTGTATACCGAGCAAACACAATGCCGGCAACTGACGAACAATCGGTCGTTGCCCGTGTGGTGCAAGACGGTCCTGATGAACATCATAACAGAGTGCGGTGGACGCTTATCAATGCATTGGGCGCCGCACAATCAAGCGTTAAAATAATGACGCCTTATTTTATTCCTGACCAAATTTTAATGACATCTCTCCATGCTGCGGCATTGCGAGGTGTATCGATTGAAATTATTGTACCGGCGCGCAGCAACATCCCTTTCATCGATTGGGTAATGGCATCTAATTTTGCAAGGATCATTCAGCATGGGATCAAGATTTACAAAAATAAACGGCCTTTTGATCATAGTAAAATAGTGATTATTGACGACCTTTGGTCATTTATTGGCTCCAGCAACTGGGACGCCAGAAGCCTAGAGTTTAATTTTGAGATCAACATAGAGTGTTTCGATACCCAGCTAAATGCTCAACTAACGGAGTTGTTTAATGTAAAAAAACAAAACGCTAATCGTGTTGATGCAGATGATGACGTAAATAATAGGCCCATTTATATAAGATTTCGTAACAATTTGGTTCGTTTGTTTTCACCTTATCTATAATCTAAATAGTGAATATTTACTTTCGCCATATTATAAACATGTCAGGGATTTATGTGATGATCAAACGACAGTATCGAAATGTCGAATCCTTAAAAGTGATGGGGAAGGCTTCAAAGCCAGTACTTGGGCCAGATATTAGTGTGTTGCTATGGAATATTTTTAAGTGCAAAAAAATGGGCTGGTATGAGGATTTTATACGCTTAGCAAATGATACCGATGTCGTTATAATACAAGAAGCGATTTTGAATTCACCTTTCGATAAATATTTTACTCATTCATTGCAACATCAGTGGATCATGGCGAGAAGTTTTAAACATATAAAAAGCAACATTGAAACGGGAGTGAAAACAGGTTCAATGGTGGCTGCGTATAAACACGATTTCTCTATCTCTGAGCATGGTGAACCGTTTACTAATACCAAAAAATCGGTATTGGCGACAATATATCCTCTGTGTATTAAAGATAAATCATTGCTAGTGGTCAATGCCCACATCATTAACTTTGTTTTATTTAATAAATACAAAGCGCATATTGATCAAGTGTTTAAACTATTGGAGGGGCATATTGGCCCAATAATATTGGCCGGAGATTTTAATACTTGGAGTGGTAAACGTAAGCAATATTTTAACCAACTAGCGGGCTTATTAGATCTCCACGAAGTGATAATCAAACGACAGCCAAGATTTATGCATTTGTTACAACATCTTGACCATATTTACTATCGAGATCTGACCGTAGCGAATGTATATGCGCATACTGAGATTACTTCTTCAGATCATTTTCCGATTAGTCTGTCTGCGCAGGTTATAGATACTACAAATTAATTTTTTAAAAAATGCCGAGACTAAATGTAGAACCAACAGAAGGATAAACTGAACGGTAAGGGACATCCTTGTCCACATGATTAACAGCTTAATAATACATGTATGAAATAATCCATTTCAACATCCCGTTCAAATATTATATCGACAGGAGGACGATTTTCTTTTGCTTTATTTGTGTGTTTTTTGTACAAATTTGATTTATGGAGTATTTATACTATGACGAGAGAGCTCTAATCATTGTTTTCATTAACTTTTGTCGTGCTATTTATTTAATTTGCACCCTGATGTATTATTAAATCAATGAAAAAAATAACAGCACTATCATCTACATTATTGATACTCTTCTTGCTTACCGCACAGGTTGGCAATGCCATTACAGGTGCGTCATTGTTTTTATCAACACAAACACCGGCTCCATGTTCAATGGATATGTCTGATGATGAGCATGAAGTAATGGCCATGCACGACATGAGCTCCAAAATGGATTGCTGTGATATGCCTGATGCAACATCGTGTTGTGCTAGTGAATGTGAATGTAAGGCGTTATCCAGTTCATTCGTTTATTTAGATGGTCATACAATAATAACGTTTGCTGTAGTTAACGATGCACCGGTTATTTATTATGAGCTTGGTGCTATTCCACCACACAACACCCTCACACAACGTCCTCCTATAACAACATTCTCTTAACGTCGAATTAGTTCCCTAGATATATTACTAGGTATTTTTCTAATACATTGAGAATGTAGAATGCACAATTTAATTAACATCACGATGGCACTTATCGTTTGCATCGCTTTTACCCTATCAAGCGATAGCATAGCGCAAAATGACAAAGCACAGACTAACAAAGTGCAAACGGCACCAACCGAGCGAGTATTATCGCTCCAAAAAGCCATCGCAATAGCGCAAAAAAATGATGATTGGCTTGTAAAAAGTAAGTTTTCAGAGCTACGATTATTGGATTTAAGTTATGGTGCACTGGCTTTGCCGGACCCAACGATAAGCATCGGTTTGCTTAATTTACCCACTGATGGCTTTGCCTTTAACCAAGAGCCGATGACTCAATTTAAAGTCGGCATATCGCAAATGCTACCGAGAGGTAAAACTCTCGCTCTGCAAGAAAAACGCTATCAAACAGCGGCGGCAGAACAACCTTATCAACGTGCTGATCGAATACTTAAGGTTGCCCTACAAACATCAATATTGTGGTTGGATGCGTATCGTGACAGTACCAATTATGAGTTAGTTCAAGACGCTATACCCTTATTTGATAAGTTAAATGATATTGTCGGTGCGAGTTATACCTCATCAGCTGGTAATACCAAGCAACAAGATATCATTCGTGCTGAACTAGAATTAGTGCGATTAGAGGACCGTCTATTTAGACTTGATAGTGATCGTCGCGTAGCTAAGGCAAAATTAACCCAGTTTTTATCCGACCAATCTCAAGCAGCGAATACCAGCTATGAAGATAGACGCCTTGCTGATGTCGTTCTACCACAATCACTGGCGCCCGTTATACAACAAAAACAACGCGCAATATCATGGTTACAGCATGCTTCTATGCAATCCCAATATGGCATACTCGCTACACACCCCTTAGTGTTAGCCATCGAACAGCGCATTTTAGCGAGTACGATTGAGGTCGATATTGCCAAACAAGCATTGCAGCCTCAGTATGCTGTGAATGCGAGTTACGGCTTACGAGATGATGCGTCAACAGCGATGGGTGGCACTAGCCGTGCCGACTTTTTGTCTATAGGGGTAAATGTATCTCTGCCGTTATTTTCCTCTGCTCAACAAGACGCACAAATTAGCGCAAGTACTAAGGCAATGTTAGTGATGTGCACTGACAAACGTTTATTACTGCAAGAATTATTAGCTGGACTCAACAGCGTTTATGAGCAATTTATCGGGGCCGAAAAGCGTGAAAAGGTATATGAGCAAAAAATTCTGCCACAACTGCGTCAACTGTCACAGACCGCACTCAATGCTTACACCAATGACACGGGAAGTTTTGCCGACGTGGTTACCGCGAAAATTATGGAATTGGATGCGCAGGCTAGCTTAATCACTATTACGATTGAAAAACGCAAAGCACTAGCACACATTGATTATTATTTATCCCATTCAATTAATACGACAGGAACTGCTGATCATGAATAATCATACACGTAAATTTTTATCCTTAGGGATTGTTCTTGGCGTATTGCTAACAGTGTCGGTATATCTATTTTTTATATCGGCATTTACGGCTGAAAGTAGCCACGACTCGAACAAACAACAAGAAAAGAGTGACGTGCCTTTATATTGGGTCGCACCGATGGACGCAAATTTTAAACGTGATAAACCGGGGAAGTCCCCCATGGGAATGGATCTGGTACCTGTTTATGCTAACGTAAACTCTGACCTGACTGGAGGAAACTCTCCTGGCACCGTCACCATTGACCCCGTCACAATCCAAAATCTAGGTGTTAAAACCGCGACAATCGACACGGTAATGCCAAAGCTAACAATTAATACGTTTGGACAAGTTACATTTGCGCAAGATAGCATTAGCAATATGCATCCTCGCGTAGCAGGCTGGGTTGACACATTGTTTGTACGCGCTAAAGGAGAATTTATCGAAAAAGGAGCCCCTGTATATTCTCTCTATGCCCCGGATTTGGTTAATGCTCAAGACGAGTTTATTCTTGCTTTAAACTTAAATAATAACGCGTTAATAAAAGCAGCGCGAAGCCGATTAGCTGCCCTTAACGCCCCAGATAGCTTAATTAAAGCGATTGAAAAAACACGCAATACACAACGCACCATCACCTTTTATGCCCCCCAAAGTGGCGTAGTGACCCAGCTCAATATTCAAGATGGTATGTATGTAAAACCTAGTACGCTCCTGTTAACTATCGCCTCAATGGATAGTATATGGGTGCTTGCTGATATTTTTGCGAATGATTTGGGAAAAATTGCAATTGGTCAGCCAGCAACGATGACATTTGAGTCATTACCGGGTCGACGTTTTAGCGCTGAGTTACAATATATTTATCCGAGTCTAAACAACGCTACGCGCACAGCCACTGCACGTTTTGTCCTACCTAACCCGGATCTTGTTATCAAGCCTGAGATGTTTGCTAATGTGAATATTCATGCTGACTTAAGTCACTCAATGACTAATACAAATACCGACATGGTTAATCGTGACAACATACTCGCGGTGCCAGTTCAAGCAGTGATCAGAACGGGGGCGCAAGATCGTGTAGTGCTCGCATTAGGCGATGGTCGATATAAATCTATAGCAGTGACAATCGGTAACCAATTCAACGATGTATATGCGGTTATTGATGGCTTAGTTGCTGGTGATGAGGTTGTGACGTCAGCGCAGTTTTTATTGGACTCTGAAAGTAGTATTAGTTCTGACTTCCTGCGTATGGAAGCGCCTTCGCAAGTACCTATGCAGATACCTTCTCACGTACCTGTGCAAAAGAGCGAAATAACCAGTGCCTGGACGCACGCCACCGTCAATGACGTTATGGTTAGTGACCGCCTCGTGAATCTCACACACGGACCACTTGATGCCTTTAATATGATGGGCATGACAATGAATTTTGCAGTTGCAGCGGAGATTGATATTCAACAATTTCAAGTTGGAGACCAAGTTCATGTCGAGATTGTAGAGGGTATGTTTGGTATGTATCAAATCAACACGGTGCATTTTACCCGTGATATGGATGACATGGACTCAGAGCATGATCAAGGAGAGCAGCAATGATTACGGCGATTATCCAATGGTCAATTCACAATCGTTTTTTTGTATTGCTGGCAACGCTTATGGTGGTGGGAGGCGGTTTATATTCGTTAAAAAACACCCCCGTAGATGCGATACCCGACTTATCTGATGTGCAGGTGATTATCAAAACATCCTACCCAGGACAAGCGCCACAGGTGGTTGAAGATCAGGTTACGTACCCATTAACCACTGCGATGCTGTCTGTGCCTAGTGCTAAAACGGTACGCGGCTTTTCATTTTTTGGTGATTCTTATGTGTATATTATTTTCGAAGACAGTACTGATATATATTGGGCAAGAAGTCGGGTGTTGGAGTATCTATCACAGGTTATCCCAAGTTTACCAAGCGCAGCTAAACCCCAATTAGGGCCCGATGCAACGGGTGTGGGTTGGGTATATATGTATGCGTTAACTGATCCTAGTGGAAAGCACGACTTGAGTGAGCTTAGAAGTATTCAAGATTGGTTTTTAAAATACGAATTACAAACTGTGGCGGGTGTGTCAGAAGTTGCGACCGTTGGTGGGATGGTCAAACAATATCAAGTCATCGTTGATCCTCTGAAATTACAAGCATTGAATATCCCATTAGCGCATGTACAAATGGCACTACAACGGGGTAATCAAGAAACCGGTGCTTCGGTGATAGAAATGGCCGAGGCCGAATATATGGTGCGCACAACTGGGTATATTTCTAGTATCGAAGATATCCAGAATATTCCGATAGGCTTAGACGTAACTACTGACAATCGCAGTATTCCGATTTTGATTAAGGATCTTGCCCAAGTAGAAGTAGGGCCACAAATGCGCAGAGGCTTAGCGGATCTGAATGGGGAAGGTGAAACCGTGGGCGGAATAGTGGTAATGCGTTTTGGTGAAAATGCCCAAACCACCATTGATGGGGTTAAAGCTAAACTTGAATCGTTACAAAATAGTTTGCCCGATGGCGTTGAGGTCACGACCGTTTATGATCGCTCTGGGCTAATTGAACGCTCAATTGATAATTTAACGCATAAAATCCTTGCTGAATTTGCTGTTGTTGTTTTAATTTGTGTGGCGTTTTTATTCCATGTTAGGTCATCTCTGGTTGCCATTATCAGTTTACCCATCGGTGTACTGGTGGCTTTTATTGTGATGCATATGCAAGGTATTAATGCGAATATTATGTCATTAGGCGGTATTGCTATTGCAATTGGTGCCATGATTGACGGTGCCATCGTCTTAGTGGAAAACATGCATAAGCATATTGAAAAAACACCTCTTACCGATCAAAATCGTTGGCAGGTTGTCAGCAAATCGGCCTGTGAAGTTGGTCCGGCATTGTTCTTTAGCTTGCTTATTATTACCGTGAGTTTTGTACCCGTATTCACGCTTGAAGCACAAGAAGGCAGGATGTTCTCACCACTAGCCTACACCAAGACCTATGCGATGGCCGCGGCAGCAATATTAGCCATTACGTTGGTGCCAGTGCTAATGGGCTATTTTGTGCGCGGTAAAATAGTGCCTGAATATAAAAATCCAATTAACCGTTTATTGATTGCGGGTTATCGTCCTTTATTGACCAAAGTTTTACAGTTCCCCAAAACCACTATCGCTTGTTCGATGGTGATTTTGGTTATTGGATTTTGGCCGGTTAGTCAAATTGGTAGTGAGTTTATCCCCCCATTGGATGAAGGGGATCTTATGTATATGCCGACTACCTATGCAGCAGTGTCCATTAGTGAAGCGAGAGATATACTGCAACAAACAAACAAACTGATCAAAACCATTCCTGAAGTTCACACTGTGTTTGGTAAAGTCGGGCGGGCAGAGACCGCAACTGATCCGGCTCCTTTGACGATGATTGAAACCTTTATTCAGATGAAACCAAAAAATCAGTGGCGTGAAGGGATGACGAGCGAATCGTTAATCGGTCAGTTAAACCAAACTGTTAATTTCCCTGGTCTTACCAATGCTTGGGTCATGCCCATCAAAACACGTATTGATATGTTGGCGACTGGGATTAAAACCCCAGTTGGCATTAAGATCGGCGGTCCTGATTTGAATGTGATCCAAGACATAGGACAAAGGATCGAAAAGGTGTTGTCTAATGTTCAGGGAACAGCTTCGGTATACGCAGAGCGTGTTTCGGGTGGGCGTTATATCACTATTGATATTAATCGGTTAAACGCTGCTCGATATGGTTTAAATATTGCCGATGTGCAAGCATTTATAGCCAGTGCGGTAGGAGGCGTGAACTTAACTACCAGTGTAGAAGGGTTAGAGCGCTACCCTGTGCAAGTGCGTTTTCCTCAATCGTATCGTGATTCACCAGAACAACTGCGACGTTTGCCTTTTGTTACCCCGTCTGGCGCGCATATTGCCTTGGGTGAGATTGCAGATATTAACATTGTAGATGGGCCGCCAGGGATCAAAAGTGAGAATGCGAGACCAAATGGTTGGGTATATATTGATATAGACAATATAGATATCGGTCACTACGTCAATACGGCTATGCAAGTGGTAAGCGATAATATCGACTTGCCAACGGGTTATTCCCTCACGTGGAGTGGACAATATGAATATATGGAGCGTGCTAAAGCAAAATTGACGTATGTTATTCCGTTAACGTTGGCGATCATTGTTGTGTTGCTGTATGCGAGCTTTCGTCGCTTTGCACAAGTTGCGATGATTATAGGCACGTTACCCTTTGCATTAATCGGGGGGATTTGGTTACTATATTTGGAAGGGTTTAATTTTTCAGTGGCAGTCGGCGTTGGGTTTATTGCATTGGCGGGTGTAGCGGTTGAAATCGGTATTATTATGCTGACTTATTTAGATAGTAAGTTTACTGAATTAGGTAATAAATTTACAAGCGAACAACTCAAACAGGCAGTGCTAACAGGCTCCGAAATGCGTATTCGACCGGTTATGATGACCTCCACTTCGATCATATTTGGGTTGCTACCAGTTATGTATGGTACAGGAACCGGTTCAGAGGTAATGAGTCGGATAGCTGCACCTATGGTGGGTGGCATGGTCAGTGCGTTAATACTAACGTTAATTGTATTGCCAGCAGTGTATTTTGTATGGAGAAAGCGGCCTGAATTATAGTGCCGCTTCACGCTCAATGTGTTTGAGAATTGACAAAAAACCTTTGGCACCTAACTGACTAAAACGTTTATCAATGAGCCAACCAATCAATGGCATCTGGATAAAACCTTGGGATTCCCAAGATACATGAGTGTGTTCAGCATCCACAGCGGTAAGTTTAATCGAGCCTAAGGTATGTCTAATATCGACGGGCTTTGAGGATTCAATGTGATAATCCATGCGGGTAGGGCGTTCAAACACGGTGATCCGCTCCATCAATTGCAATGGACCAACGTGGAGTTCGCGAAGTGCCCCTAAGCCATTAGGTTCGGATTCACCCGTTTCAACTAAATTAGCAAACTTACACGCTTTAAAACGGTTATATGATTGGTGATCACTAATCGCTTCAAATACTGCTTCAATCGGTAAAGCAATCTTGTATTGGACATTAATATCAAACATGGAAGACCTAAGTAAATAATATCATTAAGAAAATATCTTAACAGAATATGCATTAAGATGTCTGCTTTCGAGCATTAGGTTTACGACGCTTCGCTTTACCCCTGAAGCTAGCAGCACCTAACCCGTTTAAACCGGCAGGGGTAAACGTATGGCTAGTTTCAATGAGTTGCTCAAGTTGCTGATTTAATGGGGCCATCAAATGGTTGTAGGTACTTTGTCCTGTACATATTGCCGATAACTGTGACTCCCAACGCGCAGTCATATCTGGGTAAGTCGCCTCATCAGGCAATGCCTTGATCAGCGTTTGCCCTGTTACCGTAGAAGTAATGGATTTACCTGAACGGATTAAATATTTACGCGTAAACAGTAATTCAATAATACTCGCTCTAGTGGCTTCGGTACCTAAACCGTCAGAATCACGTAGTACTTTTTTTAATTGTGGATCGCTTACATGTGCACTGATACCTGTCATTGCAGCCAATAAAGTTGCATCCGTATAAGGTTTGGGTGGGCTTGTTTGCTTATCAACGCATTCGGCTTGTAATGAGTTCAGACATTGGTTAAGTGTTAGCTTAGGCAATGACGGGGGCAATGAAGTTGACAATGCTGGGGAATGCTCGTCTGAAGATGTGGCGGTCTTCTTGGTAGAACGAATCAATATAGATTTCCAACCTTGGTTAATCAATTCATTAGCTGAAGCAACAAACTGACCATTCTGAATGTCCACCGTTACGCGCGTTTCATAATATTCATGTTTAAGCATAAATTGAGCCACGTAATTCCGGCTGATTAAGCCATATACATCCGCTTCACGACCACTTAATTGCTGAGTCTTTTTATTAGTCGGAATAATGGCATGGTGGGCATCTACTTTGCTATCGTTCCACGCTTTTGATTTGTGCTTGAGTGAATAGTCACCTTGAGTCAAAGTATCGTTAATAAGCACACCTTGTTGCCCCAATAATGACGCGTTATGTTTAATGGATTGCAAAATAATAGCGGCTTGTGCAAAGTGCCCATTTGGTAAATAACGACTATCAGAACGAGGGTAGGTGATAAGCTTGTGGCGTTCGTATAAAGTTTGACAGATATCTAATACTTGTTTAGCTGATAAACCAAAGGCTTTGTTTGCATCGATCTGTAAAGACGATAAATTATAAGGTAATGGTGCTGGTTGCGATTTTTGGCTGCGTTTCAGCGCTGTAACTGTTGCCGGTTGGTGACTAACTCGCTGCACGACATTCTGGGCTAATGCTTTAGATAAATTACGTCCTTGATCATCCAAATATGGCTTGCAGGTTTCACTTGGTATCCATTTAGCTTTAAACAAACTACCTTGTTCGGTAGTCAATGTTGCCCATACTTCATAATAGGCCTGACTAACAAAAGACTCAATTAACCAATCTCGGCGCACCACTAAACCTAATAATGGAGTTTGTACACGACCGACCGATAACACACCTTTATAGCCAGCATGTTGGCCTTGTATTGTATAGGCTCGCGTTAGATTAATACCATACAACCAATCAGCTCTTGATCTCGCTAAGGCTGAAGTGGATAGGGCAATGAACTCTCGATTATCTCGTAATGTGTTAATCGATTGCGTTACCGCTTTAGGTGTTAAATCATTGATTAAGCAACGTTGGATACTATTTTTTTGTGTCGGTGTTACACCGAGATAATGAATGACCTCATCAACTAACAACTGACCTTCACGATCTGGATCACCTGCATGGACAATAGATTTTGCTTTTTTTATTAGTTTAGCGATCACATTCAATTGCTTTGCAGTTTTGGTTTTTGGTTGCAGTTGCCATTGTTCCGGTATGATCGGTAGGTGGTCGTGTGACCATTTTTTAAATGAAGGATCATAGGCTTCAGGTTGTGCTTGTTCTAACAAGTGACCAATACACCAAGTTACCGTATCACCATTTGCTGCGACAATGTAACCGGATGACTTTTTTAATGGCTTAGGTAAGGACTCTGCAATAGCGCGACCTAAACTAGGCTTTTCAGCAATAAATAACCGCATAAATAAATAACCATACTTAATCATGATAAAACACTGGTTAAGTATACAGTGGTTAATATGCAAAGCAATAGATCGATGGTTCAGGAATGTAGGGATATCCCCAAATGCCTATTACGAACATGTTATAAGTATTGTATAAAGATAAAGTAATAAAAAAGCCTTAATTCACTTATTCAAACGCTATTTGTAAAGGCAAACAATCGCTGTCTTTTCCTATTATCATACTGCTATCGACTCTAATACCGCAGCCTGCATAGTGTCCTTGAGCAGTAAATGTGCTTATTTGTACATATTGCTTATCAATTTTGGGTAATGTAAAAAGCTGCTGATAAATCATAGGTCGATCATCAAAATACCCCGTTTTCTCCGCGAGAGTTTTACTATCACTTGAAACTAACTGAATGTTAGCACCGCATCGACCTACAATTGGTTTAGAGACGTATCCATTGTCTTTGAGTTCATCGTTAAGTGCATAATCTGCATTTAACAAATATGGATGATTAGGAAACATACGCCATAACACCGGAAGTATAGCTTTATTGCTCGGGATTAAAGTCCACAATGGCTCAAACACCATAATATGGTCGTTTAACAATACATCCGCCAAATTGAGGGGTAGATCATGGTTGTTTGCGTTTGTTGTTTCGGTCGTTGTTTCATTAATTTCATTTGTAATAACGTCAGCAAAACGCAAGTCGTCCAGTGCCGTTTCCCATGCCCAGGTTTTCCAAATCCAACGTAACGTATTGCCGTTTTCGTCAATAACATCACCACTTTTTGTTTTGCGTAAGCTGTCTAGCCCTTGTATCAGTTCGCATATGTACCCAGCGGCTTCAATAGCTGATTTCATAAAAAGGGCATGGTAGGTTTCCTCAGGATCATTATCTTGCAATACATGCACCAGTCCATCTATCTCGCACTTTTTCCACGCTTTAACGAGTTTCTTAAATAGCTTATCACCAGCATCAACACCGCCTTTAACTTCGTTGTGTTGCAGCCACTTGCCTTGAACTTTACCCACTTCCATATAACACGAGGCAGAATCACAATTATATTCGTAAACTTTCAAACCCTCAGCACTCATGGCAAAATCAAATCGGCTAGTAATAAGCTGATTGGTTCGATTTTCCCACGACTTGCGGATTTTAGGTAGAATGGCTTCAGGTAATCCAAATTGTGTAAGTAGAGTAGGGTGAGCTAATACATAATCTGTCGCTTGCATAAACATTAAATGTAATTCGTCACTTGCGATTTCAAGCGCATCGGCTGCCTCCGGCGTAATCTGATAATAATTATGTGCAAACTGATCAGATGTATAAAGCTTGTGGCCGCCCATTGCCGTAACAAACGCATTCTCATCTTCATTAGCGATGTTTAGCCAAGGTAAATTTTGTATTTTTGCAACTGTCGTTGAATTTGAATGAGTTGCAGTTTGGAGGGCCTTGATATTGAACTTGGTTTTATCGACCTGAGGTTGCACATAAGCAAAATCCGCATTGGATGTTTGGATCATCCAACCAAGAATATTAGTGCCAGTTGATGGGCACTGTAACCAATAGTCGCCAGATACTCCGACTTTCGCTTTTATAGTCCTTGAATAAGCTTGGCCGTCTGGCCACTTTTTAAAATCCATATTTTGTTCAGCAATGTGGATTTTATCGTCAAATACTTCAGTAATAATAGCGACATGGCCGGTTTCTTCAAAGTGGCCACCTTCTTCCCATATTAACAATGAGCCTATTTCAGGAGGGCGAGTTGCACCGTTCTTAAAGGCATATAACGGTAATTCTATATTAGTTGTTAGATCACGAACCGAAGTGAGTTCAAATATCTCATATGCCATGGCGACATTGTTAAATATGTATCCTTTATTAATATATAACCAACGGCGTGCAAATTCGACACACTGCCATTTATAGCCAAGATAGATACCATCGACATAACTGTGAAAGTCGTGGCGTGTCATGTATTCATTATTATTGACAGTTTTGTAATCACTCGAGTATGCAACGACACCTCCAGTTGAGGTGCCCATTGCTTTGCCAAATGCTAGGTCATTCATATTCTTGATCGCTTATATAAAAAGGCAAAGGGGAATGTAATTTGTTAAAAAGACTTACTCATACAGTAAACACATTAAAAACTCACCAACCAACACCATGCACTTCCACTCTAATAGTTAATTTAACATAATATACATTATGTGAACTTATGGTAATAGCTGCGGGCATAAGTGGCGTATCAGTAAATATAGACTAAGATTACAATGATATAATAATTAAAAAGTAACTAACGTCGATATGACTTTAATAAATGAAGAAATGCAACTTCGTTTACTGCTGATAGACAATGATCCGGTTCAATCCAAGGTGAAGAGTTTTGCATTGAGTAAACACTTTGATATTGTTAGAGTAAAAAATACAAAGGATGCGAAAACCGCATTATTAATTGCTCAAAAACAAGATAGCCCGTTTGATTTAATCTTAATTGATATGCTGCAGCTGGGAGAAAGTTATATTGATGTCAATGACCTATTGAAAAATGTACATTACATGAATCAACCTCACATCTTTGTGATGTCAATCATTGATACACTGCAACAATACATCGAACAGATGCCTTTGCATAAAATGGATGTAGTTCTCAAGCCGATATCGAGCAAAAACTTATTACAACGCATTGAATCGCATATATCTGACTATAAACCTGCTCGCCACAAAACTAACCCATTTGTATTAGATGATGCCAGTGCGCAAAAAGACTTTAATTTTTTTATGCAGCATTTATCTAAATCATGGATTGAATGTATTCGTGCGGATGAACACATCACGCTTATTGCGTTAAACATCGATTACTTTCAACTGCTTAAAGCTCATGCCGGTAACAACACCATCTGTCATTATCTTCGGATGATGATGAGTATCTTACATTCGATTATATATCGTCAAAATGATTTAGTCGTTAGATCAAGGCGGGATGATTTTTATATCTTATTGCCGGGTTGTTCTGAGTTTGGAGCGAAGCATAAGATAGCGTTGATTAATAAGTTTGTTGTTCAAGCACTCATGCCACATGATATATCCCCTGTGTCAACTTTCGTTTCAGTATCAACGGGTTTTATTACCCAAAAGCCGAATACGATAGATGAAATCCAAATATTTTTTGATTTAGCACGTGCACGATTAGATCACAGTAAAACGTTACGAGACCAGATAATTGCACAGTCAAATTTAGCCTGAATATGCTGACGCGATCCAATCATTATCATCCATCTAAACACCCTGATATCTCGTCCATTGAGTATTACAAGCTTATCGACAGATTGAGATAGATAATTAACGTGCTTTTACCCGATTACCACTGCATCGTTTAGAGCAATATTTTACATCTGCCCAGTTTTTTTCCCATTTTTTTCGCCATGTAAATGGCCGTTCACATACAGGACACATTTTGCTAGGTAAATCGGCTTTTTTCATCGTAATGATTCGTTGTTTGGGTTAACCATCTGCATCTAAAGATATTAAAAAAGTATCTGCATCCGCGATTGCCGCATCGAGTTTCTCCGGCGCCATTTTATCCATAGTCCTATAAATCATACCCATACGATGATTACTAGACAATACATCACGATGACGGTGCAAAAAATCCCAATACAAATAATTAAATGGACACGCCCCCTCACCTGTTTTAACGGTAACTTTATATTCACAATGCTTGCAGTAATTAGACATTTTATTGATATACGCACCACTCGCTGCATACGGCTTACTAGCCAATATCCCTCCGTCAGCGTAGAGCACCATACCTGAAACATTAGGTAATTCGACCCATTCATAGGCGTCACCATAAACGATCAAATACCATTCATTGACTTCTTCTGGGGATAACCCCGTTAATAAGGCAAAATTACCTAGCACCATTAATCGCTGAATATGATGGGCATACGCGTGCTCTTTGGTATCCTTGATACATTTCGCCAAACAATTCATTTTGGTTTTACCTGTCCAGAAAAACTCAGGTAACTTGCGCGTCGCATTTAGGTGATTTTTATTGACGTAATCGGGCATCACAAACCAATATAACCCTCGGACATATTCACGCCAGCCGATCACTTGTCGAATAAACCCTTCAACCGAATTTAATGGTATTGCTGGTTGTTCTGGATTGTGTGCATGAGCGTAATACACTTGTTCAACTCGTGTCACCACTTCATGTGCCGTTAATAAACCGCTGTTTAAATAAAACGAAATATGCGAATGAAAAAGCCAAGGCTCATCTTGCATCATCGCATCTTGATATTGACCAAAATTAACCAAGCGTTCCTGAATGAAAGTGTCTAACACTTTTAGTGCTTGCTCTCGAGTCACACCATAGTGAAAATGCTCCCAATCACCAAAATGGTCGGCAAACTGAGATTTAACCAACTCAATCACCTCTAAAGTAATGTCATCTGGGAGAAACTGAGTATTCTGAGGCAACTCGATATCTTTGGGTAGCTTAGCGCGATTATCAGCATCATAGTTCCACTTCCCACCTTCAGGCTGTCCATCATGCAATAAGCAATTGAGCTTTCGGCGCATTTCACGGTAGAAAAACTCCATGCGTAATTGTTTTTTGCCTGTCGCCCAAGTCGAGAACTCTTCAATTGTTGCAATAAACCGATCATCAGCACGGATCTCTACCGGACAGGCTAACGCAGCAGACCAACTCAACATATCTTGATGTACTCGATACTCACCTGGAAATGTACATACGATTTGAGCACACCCATATTGTGTTTTTCTATAAGCGACTTCAGAGGCTAATGAACCTTGATTATCTTGTGCGTCATAGTAGGTATAATGAACTTGATAGCCTTTTTGTTTTAACTCTAAGGCAAAATGACGCATAGCTGAAAAAATATAAATGATTTTCTTTTTATGGTGTTTGACATAACTGGCTTCAGAGCGCACTTCGGCAAGTAATACCACATCATTGTCAACATCGATACCTTCAAGTGCTGAAAGGCTATGCGTTAACTGGTCACCTAAAATTAACCGTAAAATTTTAGGTGTTTGCATGTAAAGTGTCCTCTTTACTTTTAGCAAAAGTCTCTAACGCGCGTTGTCGTGAAACTTTTAAATCAACCAAAGGCTTAGGGTAGTTGTGACCTAAAACAACATCACATGCTTGTAATATATTACTAGGGGCTTCCCAAGGTTTATGAATGAACTTAGGTGGAAGCTTGCGCAGTTCCGGACAGTAGTGTTTGACATATTCGCCCTCTTTATCGAATTTTTCACCCTGTAGAATCGGATTAAATATCCTAAAATACGGAGATGCATCAGCCCCACTACCCGCCACCCATTGCCAAGATGCACTGTTAGCAGCCATATCAGCATCGAGTAAACAATCCCAAAACCATCGTTCGCCAGCACGCCAATCAACTAATAAGTTTTTAACTAAAAACGAACCTACGATCATACGTACACGATTGTGCATGTAACCGGTTTGGTATAACTCGCGCATGCCAGCATCAACAATAGGTATGCCTGTTTGACCTCGTTGCCAAGCGTGTAAGTCTTGTGGATCATTGCGCCAAATAAACGTATCAAACTTGGAGTTAAAATTTTCTGTTGGGATATGAGGAAAATGAAACAGCAAATAATGACTAAATTCACGCCAACCAAGTTCACTTAGATACGTATCACAATGTTCATTCTCAGGATCATTGGCATAAGCATCTTTGAGTGCATACCACACGGTATTAATAGAGATCTCACCAAAATGTAAATACGGTGATAACAAAGATGTACCTGTAACGGCAGGGATATTGCGATCTTCTCTGTATTGTCTTGATGCACCAGCAATAAAGGTGGCCAGCCTATCAGCCGCTCCCTGTTCACCGGGTTGCCACATTTTTTCAATAGACCCATACCAATGAATATCAGGGAGTAAGCCTAAGTCAGCAAGTTCAATTCGAGTCGCAGAGTTAGACGTACACCAATCGATGCTCAAGTCCATTGATTGGGGGTAGCGCGGCTCGGTGCGAGTTAGACACCCTTTGCGATAATAGGGCGTAAAGACTTTATAAGGCGTGTTGTCCTTTTTTAAAACCTGCATCGGCTCCCATAACAAATGACCATTACAAGAAAGTACTTCAACATCGTGCTGCTTTAATTGGGTTTTGATATTTGAATCACGTGCAATCTGCCATGGTTCATAACAGCGATTCCACAATACATGTGTCACGTTATGTTCAGCCATTAATGCTTGTAGTATGGCTAATGGTTCACCTGAGAATAATTGAAGTGAACTTTCAGTACTGGTAGACAAAGATGTAAGTGACTGATGTAACCACCACTTTGACGCACCACCAGGTTGGGCTTGTGACGGAGCAGTATCATCTTGTATGTAAATGGGTAACACTTTCGCCTTGACGCCATCCACAATAGTGTTTTGAGCGATATCGACAGCATGAAAAAGTGCAGGATTGTCTTTGAGACGTAAATCGTGGCGAAACCACATGATGATGACAGGTTTGGACATAATATCTAATAATCATATAAGTTATAAGGTAATTACGATACAACACCTGTTTTTGTTCAATATTTTATAAAAAAATTGCAGTTAACAATCTTCCTAGCGCAAATCTACGTACTAGTTTGTATTGTTAGTGAGTTTTATATTTAGGTATGGGAATGAACACAGGTTTATATTGGTTTGAGCATGATTTACGTTTACAAGACAATCAAGCATTATCGCAGCTGTTACAAGAGGTTAAACAAGCGCATTTAATCTATATTTTTCAACCTAAGTGGTTTGTAGTCAATGATTTTGGTCACTGTGCAATGGGTCAGCACCGATACCGTTTTTTGCGCGAATCTTTACACGATTTACAGCAACAACTAAACAGCAACGGACAGCAGTTGCATATTTATTATGGGGAGCCTGATACAATCATAATGAAGCTACATGAGCAGTATGAATTTACGCATGTTGCGAAGCATTTTCATACTGGTGTGTATGAATGTAATCAATTTGAGCGCATGAGTCAGCTTTTGCAGAGCGATAAAGTCAACTCTAAGCCGCAAGTAATGACTGCAAATAGCTATACATTATTTAATGAAAACGATTTGCCTATGTCTGTTGCAAATTTACCCGACGTCTTTTCTCCATTTCGACGCAAGGTAGAAAAAGATGCAAAACCACAAGCCCCGATAAAGCTAGATCTTAACTATCTACCCGCTCCTTGCGAGTCAGAGCCTAGTATTGCTAACGACTTACCTAAAATATTAGGGTCAGATCCAATTTTAGCAAAGCATAATAAAACGGTACAGCAACTGATCGGTGGCGAAACACAAGCACGTGCACAAATGCAATATTATACCTTTGGTACACAAGGTCTAAGTACATACAAAGAGACCCGCAACGGTTTAGAGGGCTGGGATTTTTCGAGTAAATTATCACCATGGTTAGCTGCTGGATGTATCTCTGCAAGACAAGTCGCTGAATGGATCAACGAATATGAAGGTACCTATGGTGCCAATGATTCTACTTACTGGTTATTTTTTGAATTATTATGGCGTGAGTTTTACCAATGGCAGCAGTATAAATATGGTCATCACATGTATCAGCATAAGGGCATTCAACAACACACTCCAACCGGTGGCCATCAACCTGACATGTTTGTTCGATGGTGTAATGGTTCAACCGACTACCCAATTATTAACGCCTGTATGCGCCAACTTAAACACACTGGTTTCATGTCTAACCGTGGTCGACAATTAGTCGCGAGTTGCTTGGTGCATGAACTGGGGTTGAATTGGCAATACGGCGCGGCCTATTTCGAACAAATGTTAATAGATTTTGACCCTGCGAGTAACTGGGGAAATTGGCAGTACTTAGCAGGTGTTGGCAGTGATCCACGAGGACTAAGACGTTTTAATTTGGCAAAACAAACCCAAACGTACGATCCCGATGGCGAGTTTATTGCTTATTGGTCGAGCTATACGAGTTTGTAATGAAGCCACCTATCGATATTATATGGTTTAAGCGCGATCTGCGTTTACGCGACCACCAGCCCTTGTATCAAGTCATGCATAATCCAAGACCGGTATTAATGTTGTATGTATTTGAGCCTGAAGTGATTGCGGATCCACATTACTCCGAACGACATTGGCGATTTGTGTATCAGTCACTGATGGATCTGCAAGCACAACTGCAACCCTTTAACACCCAGATCTTGATATGGCACACAGATATATTTACCGCACTTAACCAAATTGAACAGGATTATCAAATTGTTAATTTGCTAAGTCATGAAGAAATCGGTTTGGATGTAACGTATCAACGTGATCAATCACTTATCCCATATTTACAACAACGCGTTATCAAATGGATCGAATTTCCGTACTCGGTTGTCCGCAGAGGTTTGCACCACAGACGTGACTGGGGCAAGTATTGGCAGCAGCAAATCGAGACACCCTGCGCGGATGCCAATATGGCATGTATCGATTTTATAAATATTGCCAAATTGACAATATTGCATCGAGATGGCTTTATAAACAAAGGGATACAGCCAATAAATAAAGAATGGCAAGACACTGCCCCGCTCTTTCAAATCGGCGGTGAGCGGCGCGCATGGCATACGTATTATTCGTTTTTAGATGGGCGAGGAAAAAATTATGCGCGTCACATATCAAGCCCGGCACTGTCGAGAAAAAGTTGTACAAGATTATCGCCGTACATTGCTTGGGGTAATATAACGATTAAACAAACCTATCAAAAATTAGAAACATTGGACGAACAAGACTATCCTGGTTGGCGTCGGTCGTTGTCGGCGATGGCATCTAGGTTACATTGGCACTGTCATTTTATTCAAAAATTTGAAAGTGAATGTGCGATGGAACATCGTCCCGTTAACCTTGCATATAACAAGTATCCATATGAAACCGATGAACAAATCATTGCAACCCGATTACGCGCATGGAAGACCGGACGAACAGGGATCCCTATTGTCGATGCAAATATGCGAGCAGTAATTGCGACGGGTTTTATTAATTTTAGAATGCGGGCGATGCTAGTGAGTGTGTTGAGTCATCACTTTAACTTGGATTGGCGTTTGGGCGTACAGCATCTAGCTGCACAGTTTTTAGATTTTGAGCCAGGCATTCATTATCCGCAGTTTCAAATGCAAGCAGGCGTGACAGGAACCAATACAATCCGATTGTATAATCCGATTAAACAATCACAAGAAAAAGATCCACAAGGTGTTTTTATAAAACAATGGGTACCCGAGTTATCAACCTACCCCGATGATATGGTGCACACCCCATGGTTAATTACGCCATTAGAAAAACAGTTATTCGCGATTGATGAGAACGGTACTTATCCAGAACCGATTATAGATATTGATGAAGCTGCTAAAGTTGCTCGTGATCGTTTATGGGGATTTCAAAAAAGCCCTGAAGTAAAACAAGATGCCCGTCGTATTTTAAAAAAACACATAGTCCCTGGACGACGTTAAATGATATAACTAGCTTATAAATTATTATCTTCGAGATACTGGTTCAACATACGTATTTGCCCTTTTTTATAGGCCGCATAGGTTATGCGTAACGCATTGGATAGGACTTCAGAATCTGACCAACTAGTTTTATCCAAAATCTCTTCATAACACTTTAATGCTTGAGGGGTCACATAGCCCCGTACCATTTTTTTACCTAGTTCTTTTTGTTTATCTCGAAAGCGTTTTTGTTTCTCTGCATTCGCATATGGATTTTTTTTGCGCATCAGCGATCTCTTGTCTGCCACATTCTATGTATAGAGTGTAACTTATGAGCGGTTCAGAACGAAAATTTAGCTGTTCTTTTGTTGTTTAATTAACCAATCAAGGACACAATGGTGTTTATTCAGTAAATAATTAATAAAAATCACTGTTCAGACTTGTTAAGCGTACAAGTGTTCGCTAAATTACGCATTCTTAAAAAAGGAATCATAGTATTATGAGTTTAGATAAAAATAGTTACACCCGTGAAGATTTGCTTGCTTGTAGCCAAGGTGAGTTATTTGGCCCAGGAAATAGTCAACTCCCTGCCCCTAACATGTTAATGATGGATCGTATCGTATCTATCACCTCTGATGGTGGTGAACACGGCAAAGGGGAAATCATCGCTGAACTTGATATCACTCCTGATCTTTGGTTCTTTGATTGCCATTTCCCAGGTGACCCGGTTATGCCTGGTTGCTTAGGACTTGATGCCATGTGGCAGTTAGTTGGATTTTTCCTTGGTTGGGAAGGTGGTCCGGGTAAAGGCCGTGCGTTAGGTGTAGGTGAAGTTAAATTTACAGGTCAAGTATTACCAACGGCTAAAAAAGTGACTTATAAAATCACCATGAAGCGTGTTATAAAACGTAAATTATTTATGGGTATGGCTGATGGTACTGTATCGGTTGATGGTCGTGAGATCTATGTTGCTAAAGATTTAAAAGTTGGTTTGTTCCAAGATACTAGTGCTTTTTAATTAACACGCTAGAGTCTGTGTAGACTAGTTTGCTAGATAATAATTATTAGCACATAAAAAAGCTCCGGTACAGGAGCTTTTTTTGTTACCTATGATATGTCATCGCATACCGAAGGTGGTTATTCGGTCTTCAACAGCTTCTCTCCAACCACCTAGCCACTCAGAACGAGTAGTGGATGCTTGAAACGGACAGTTTTCTTTAGCACGGCCAGCAATTCCAGCTTGATACCCTTTTGAATGGGCACGTGACACTTTATCCCTTTTTTGTCTCTTCATTTTCTAACCTCTGTTGCGAATAAAAAATGTTGTTGAAAATTCACTTGATGAATATTCATAATCAACAACTATAGTTTTACGCCTGAGAGAAAGAAGTTACAAGAGGTAATATGAAGAAATTGTTAAGATTAATGACAGGTATCTCTAAGTTAATGAATAATATAGAAATACCTGTTTACAACAAATTCAAATAAAAAATAAGTTTTTATACTTATTAGTTATAAAGAGGATTTATGGATTGAACGTTGACGGCGGCGCCAAAAAATACACTTTCCTAATAACGTAATCAGCAACAATGCGCCAAACGAAAATGACATACTCGCCCCTACTCGCTCAGGGATAGTATCTTCTTCAGTTGTACAATCATCAATTACACCGTTAGCAATAGGATTGAGCTTAACGGTTATAATTTGATCCGTCATGACTTCAGAACCGTCACTAAATAAGACTAATTCACCAGCGGCATCCCGTGCTTGACGATTTACTAGCGCATTGGCCAAAATAACGTTGTTATCGTTAATCGCGTTTGCCCCTACGATACTGTAAGGCGAATTACATTCAAGTAAATCATTAAGATTGGTAAACACTTGCGTATTCATGTCATACATAAACGCATTTTTACGACGAGTTGATGCATTATCAAACTCAACCTCCCCTTCCCCTACAACGATATTGTTATTGTTAATATCGCGAGCAATACTTGATGATCCTGGGAAATAATCAGTTGGAAAAACTAATTCATCATTATCAAGGTTATAAGTGTAGAACTTAGTACGCGACGTACCATTGATTTGGGTAGTACCCGTACCGATGATAATATTGTTATTATTAATATCTTTTGCTGTACTTGGGAAATAATCGGCTTTATCAATTAATTCAATTGTTTCGCCATCACGGAACATAGCAGCAGAGTTGAACTTCAACTCTCGGTCAAGATAATAAGTATGTGTTTCACCAACAGCGATCCCTTGATCATTAATCGCTAAAGCAGCATTATAAAACGCTGTATCTGAATTAGTTTCACTGACTGCTTCAGGTGTAAACGGCAATGGGAAGGTTTGTGTTGAAATGATTTGGCCTTGAGCATCAAGTTGCCAAATTGTGGCACGACGATCCATACTTAAGGTCACTGCACCACCAAGAACTAAGTTGTAGTAACACACATCAAGTGGAATATCACCGCGCTCTTCATCATCATTACAAATGGCGATAGCTTCAACCAATTGTTCGGTCATACGTACTGAAGACGTGCCGACAACTTGTAAATTTTGATTAATACTATACGCCTCGCTGAAGCCACCTAATGTCGTTTCACTTGGTGGTAAAGCAACCGTGTTACCATTTAACTGTACAAAGCCACGACGAACAAAGTCTGTAAGTACATAATTAATTTCGACTTCTTCAGCAGTGGTATATGACTGCTTGGTAAATAGACCTTCACCTGAACCAACTACTGTATTACTGTCAAAAATATAGTTTGCTACAGTTTCACTACCAAAAGTATAACCATTAGTCGCTGTGGTTATTTCATCGAAACCTTTAACTCGAACATCAGTCATGCCGTTGTTAACAAAGGACTGATATAGAGCAAACTGCTGACTAGTGATGGAATTACCATTTGAGCCAAAACGAATTAAGCCAATCAAATAATTGTAATCTGCATTATTAGGATTACCTGCTGCTGCTGCATCGACATCTGTCAAATTCGCAATAATAGTCGCATTATCAAAATCAATTAAGCTTAAATCAATTGGTAGATTATAGATATCTTGCGCTATTACCAACGCATTACCTTCATTATCAATACTGCGCGCAAACACATTAATGGCTAATTCGTTGCTCGTTACTTCTTCTACTTCATATGTCGCTGCCGCTGCAAGTGGAGCAAAGCACGCACTTGTAATAAACGCAGATAATATGAATGTGCGCGACAATTTATGGCGCTTAACGGCCGGTGACTTGGCGAAAACATCAGCTTGCTTCATAAAATTCCTGTTATAACTATTGGTTAAGATTGTTGTAATTCTTCTAATTCGTCCCAGCGAGCATAGGCAGCTTCAAGTGCTTGCTCACATGCGGCTAGGTCATCAATAACGGGTTGTGTATATGAAAAATCCTGAGTATAAAACCCATCTTCATTCATTTTTGCTTGGATCGTCGACACTTTGTTTTCCAAAGTTTCAATCTTTAGCGGTAACTCGGTTAATTCTATATTATCTTTATATGATAATTTTTTATTTTTGTTAGCGACAGGAATGTTTTCTACAGCCTGAACGGGGTTAGGACTGCTCTTGGCTGTAATAGTTCCCTGCTCTTTAGATTTCTTTAGGTCTTGTGCATACCATTCTGCGCTATCGGTATAACCACCTACAAACTCAGAAATGATACCATTGCCCTCAAATACCACACAAGATGACACGACATTATCAACAAATTCCCTATCATGACTGACCAAAATAACGGTACCAGCATAATCAACAAGTAATGATTCTAATAACTCAAGTGTTTCAACATCTAAGTCATTGGTTGGTTCATCGAGGATCAGTAAATTACTCGGTCTTAACATAAGCTTGGCGATCATTAGGCGATTCTTTTCACCACCAGATAATGAACTCACCGGTGCTTGAATACGATCCGGTTCAAATAAATAATCTTGTAGATATGATATTACATGTCGCGGGCGACCATTAATCATGACTTCTTGTTTACCATCAGCGACGCAATCAACTACTTTTTGAGTTAAGTCGAGGGCATCACGGTGTTGATCAAAGTAAGCAACCTCTAGATTGACACCTTGTATAACTTCACCCGAATCGGGTTGTAGCTTTCCGAGTAACAATTTAATCAGCGTTGATTTACCACACCCATTGCTACCAATAAATGCAATTTTATCTCCACGAACAATATGTAAATCAAGACCTGCGACTATGGTTTGACCACCAATACTATAATGTAAATCAGTCGCTTCAAATACTCGTTTACCTGATGACTGACCAACATGACCGGTAAATTTAGCATTACCTTGCACTTTACGTCGTGCTTGATGCGTTTCGCGTAAGGCTTTTAGTGCGCGAACACGACCTTCATTGCGAGTACGACGAGCCTTGACTCCTTGTCGGATCCAAACTTCTTCGAGCGCTAACCGTTTATCAAATAAGGCATCTTGATTGGCTTGTACTTCTAAATCATGCGCTTTTTTCTCTAGATATAATTCATAGTTACCCGGATAAGAAGTGAGTTTACCACGATCTAGATCGACAATACGTGTCGCTAGTGAACGAATAAATGCACGGTCATGCGAAATAAATACAATCGAACCTTTGAACTGTTTTAGGGACGTTTCTAACCAACCAATCATGTCGATATCAAGGTGGTTGGTTGGTTCGTCTAATAATAAAATATCAGGTTGAGAAACAATGGCACGCGCCAATGCCGCTTTACGACGCCAGCCACCTGATAATGATGACAACATATCATCGGCGTTAAGATTGAGCATCGTTAACGTTTGTTCAATTGCCGTTTCATAACCCCAAGCATTTTGGCTATCGAGTTGATTTTGTAAATGCATTAACTTGTCTAATTGAGCTTCAGATGGATCCTCGCCTACAACAATAGTTTGTTCATGATAGGCTTTGATTAATTCCCCGACGCCATCAAGCCCTTGAGCAACATAATCGAATAATGTCGCTTCAACACTCTCTGGTGGATCTTGCGGTAAACGAGAAATACGATAATTATTATCGACAACGCGCACACCATCATCAAGGATAATTAACCCTTCAATGACTTGTAAAAATGTGGATTTACCTGAACCATTACGGCCAACAATACACACACGTTCATTTGGTTCTAAAACAAAATCCACCCCATTTAAAATAGGTGGATGACCGAAAATGACGGAACCGTCTTTAATTTGTAACACACTCATGAACGAATAAATTCCTGTACTTGTGGAAGTTCAAATGGCCAATACAGCGCTACATCTGAATCTCGATTCAAGATTACGGGGATACGTGCCCCGTAATGATGAAATAATATAGTTGTTGATTTGACATTCACGTAGCTAATTTCTACAGGAATGTCTGGATTAGCAGCAATCGAAAGATCTAATAGCGTATTTGCATCATCACATAACGCACAATCTTCACCACCAATTAACCAAATATTTTTTGTTGTTTTTGCCATAAGTTATCGGTTTAACGTTAATATCCAGCAATGATGGATTTTACTATTTCGGGCAAAATCTTCAGGGATAGTTGCAGCCGTTATATCTTCAATAACAAAGCCCATTTCATTAAGCGATTCATGATCAAGTTTAAAGCTACGTAAGTTATTAGAAAAATAAATTTTACCGCCATTAACCAAACAACCTAAGGCGTCACGGATCAAACTGACATGGTCACGTTGAACATCCCATGTTTGCGACATACGTTTTGAGTTAGAAAAACTAGGTGGATCAATAAATATACGTTCATATTGCTTAGAATGATGTTTGATCCATTGTAAACAATCGCCTTGTTGAAAATCGTAACCGCCACGTAATTTATTAAGTCTAAAGTTATCTTTAGCCCATTCTAAATAGGTGTTTGACATATCAACAGTGGTTACGCTTGCTGCTTTTCCTAACGCAGCATAGACCGATACACTGCCAGTATAGGCAAATACATTAAGGACACGCATGCCTTGAACATCTTGACCAAAAATCTGACGGGTCAAACGGTGATCCAAGAACAACCCAGTATCTAAATAATCATGTAAATTGACATAAAATTGTGCGCCATTTTCATGGACAACGATACGCTCTTGTTGCGAATCGGTTTTCTCGTATTGTGCTTTGCCTTTCATTTGCTCACGGACTTTCAGTACTATTTTGTCAGTACTAACACCGGTTAACATAGGTAATTGCAACAAGACATCGTGCAAGCGACGACGGGCTTTTTCTGCAGGAATATCTTTGGGTGGCGCATATTCTTGAACGACTAACCAATCATCATATCTGTCGATAGCACAATTATACTCGGGTAAATCGGCATCATAAATGCGGTAGCAGTTAGTCACTTCGGACTGGATAAACGGTTTTAAGCGTTTGAGGTTTTTTTTCAAACGATTGGCAAAATCTTGCTGACCGGTATGCTGCTCTACTTGTGTACAGTTAGCTTCATTTAACTGATAATTAACACATTTACACTCTAATTTACCATTCATCATGGCATATTCTTTGTTTGAACGCAGACGCAGTTGGCGCAATAATTCACGATTTGATGTCAACATGGACACGTGCCAGTTGGCAAAATGTGCTTTAAGTTGCTCGCCCCATTTAACGAACATAGGGAGTAACGTCGCTAAATCGCCAAGACGTTCGCCATACGGTGGATTAGTCACAATAAAGTGTGTCGGTGCATCTGTATCAAGCGAAATAGTAGGTTGATTATCAATAGTCCATTTTAACGCATCGGTTTGACTAAAGTGAATATCAGCAAACACCCCTGCTTCATCCGCATTCGCTTTCGCTCCACGGATAAGTTTACGATCCATGTCGTTAGCATATACAGTGACATGTGTTTCGTTTGCAGGTATTTGTTGCGCTTTAGCTTGTTCAACAATACCTGCCCAAATCGCTGGCTTATGTAGTTTCCAATGGGTAAAACCCCATTGCTCACGTTTTATCGCTGGTGCAATATTTTGGGCAATTAATGCAGCTTCGATAGCAATTGTCCCTGAACCACACATAGGATCAGCCATCACTAATTCTGTTGGAGTGTCAGAGGCTTGGTTTTCACGAACACGTTGAACGTAACCGCTGCGATATAACATCGCACTGGCAACATGTTCTTTCAAAGGTGCTTCACCGGTACTTTGACGATAGTAGCGTTGATGTAAGCTTTTACCAGACATATCAACACATATGGTGACTTCGTCACGGTGTAAGCGAGCATGAACTACTAATTTTGGTGCCAGCTTGCTGACATTTGGACGCATTAGACCGTCTTCAACAAACCGGTCAACAATTCCATCTTTAATGCGTAACGCACCAAACTGAGTATTGTTAATCGCTTTGGTAGTACCGTTAAACTGCACCATAAAGTCATGTTCATGCCCAAAATGACTTGGCCAATCAATTTGGTTAGCAGCGTTATATAATTCTAGTTCGTTGGCACAAGGTGCATGTACTAACACCCATAATACGCGGTTAGCTAAGCGTGAATGCAAGCAAACTTTATAGGCATCGGCTATTTCACCTGTTACTTTGACCATACCTGGTGCTAACTTGGTTTCAATATCCGGACAAATCGTATTGATTTCATCTTGTAATAACGCGTCTAAACCACGCGAAGTTGTAACTAAAAACTGATGCATTAAGATAGCCCGTTAACAATGGTTGGTACTAATTTAGGACCGTGATAAATAAGTGCTGAATAAACTTGTACTAATGTGGCACCAGCATCTAAGCGTGCTTGTGCTGAGGCTGCAGAATCAATACCGCCCACACTAATAATGGGTAATTCACCTTGGAGGTGTTGTGCTAATTGCTGGGTAACTTCAAGACTTCGCTCTGCCAGTACTGCGCCACTTAATCCTCCCATTTCTTCAGCATGTGGTAAACCGATCACCGCTTCACGAGATAGTGTCGTGTTGGTTGCAATAACCCCATCTATCTTTGCCGCGACCATCGAATCAGCAATACCGATCAATTCTTCATGGCTTAAATCTGGCGCAATTTTCAGTGCGATAGGCGTATATTTACCATGCTGGTCAGCTAAACGTAATTGGGCAGCTTTTAACCCGGCTAATAACTGATTTAACGAATCACCGTATTGTAAATTACGTAATCCAGGAGTATTCGGCGAGGAAATATTGACGGTGACATAATCAGCAGCCGTATAAACTTTTTCAAGACAGATTAAATAATCCGATAATGCTGCATCTTCAGCAGTATCTTTATTTTTACCTATATTGATACCACAAATTCCGGTGTTATCCGCAGCTGCAACATTTTTTAATAATTCATCTACGCCATGGTTGTTAAAACCCATACGATTAATGATGGCCTGTTTTTCCGGTAAACGGAACAAGCGAGGCTTAGGATTACCAGGCTGCCCGATTGGTGTCACCGTCCCAACTTCAACAAAACCAAAGCCCATAGATTGAAACGCATCGACACACTGTCCTTCTTTATCTAAGCCTGCCGCTAAGCCTACAGGATTAGGGAAATTGAGTCCCCATAAGGAAACAGGTTTGGCGATCACATCTTGCTGATAAGTGCATTTGAGAAAGGAACGTTGCGTTTTAGCTAACCACCCTATTGTCATGTCATGAGCAAACTCAGGATCACATTGTAATAAGGCTTTATGTGCCAACGAAAACATACTGAAACTCCACAAATAAAAAAACGCTATATACGGTGTAAATTATGCCATATAGCGCGTTTTTATGTTGTGTTTTTTATGTTACATCACTGATTTATTCAGTGTTTTAGTAAAATTATGAAGCACTCACCTTATTCGTTAATAATAACAGCTCGCGTAATGCCACTGAAAACTTAGCAAACTCATGAGATTGACTGGTTTTAAACTCACTCATCATGCTTGACCAACGATTAATCAGGTTTGAATTTTCATCCATCCAGTTGACTAATAAATCATCAACCTGCGCAATAGAGGCTAGTTTTTCACTGCGTTTTAGTATTGAAATGGTCAGCAACCGTTGTTGATGATCCAATTCTTCACGGTATGATGCACGCGCTAATGCTTGCCAGTGGTTATTCACACCCTGTTGATTGATTTGTTCTAAGAACCAATGTAACTGTAAATGTGAACCTAGTTGGAAATATAAACGCTCTACCAAAGCAGGTTTTAATTGAGTTTTCTCTACAATATGCGCAAGATCTAATGCACTAAAGGCATTACTTTGTATGCCAATACGATATGCGATGGCTTCTGGCACACCTTGCTCAACATAACTGGCAACCGTGTTATTTAATGACGTTACCTCTTCAGCTACTAGGTATTCACTGATATTATTAAACAGATCTGAATAAACAGGTCGATAGAACTCAATGGCACTATTGATTGACTCAAATTGAGTATGCTCACGTAACATCCAGCGTGTCGCACGGCGCACCGAGCGTCGCATCGAATCAAGTATCTGTAGTTGTAATGATGAATCAATTTTATTATCGAGTTGTTCAACGTCACGCCATAAGTCTCCTAAGTCATATAGCGCTTTTACTGTCGAATAGGCGATGGCTATATCGCAGATACTCGCCCCGGTTTCTTCATTGAGACGGTGAGCAAAATTTATCCCCATATCATTAATCATATAATTGGTTAATTTAGTAGCAATAATCTCACCACGCAGAGGATGCTGCTGCATTTGAGCTTGATATTTGTCTTGTAATAATTGTGGAAAAGACCCCACCAAAAATTTCTGATAATAGGCGTTATCAGTAATTGCAGCTTGATTTAGTTCTTCCTTTAACACCATTTTGGCATATGAAATTAAAACTGATAGTTCTGGACGAGTCAGTCCGACGCCGTCAGCGATACGCTCAGAAAATTCTTCATCCGTTGGTATATATTCTAATTCGCGATTAAGATGTCCATCGCGTTCAAGTGTATGAATAAAGCGTAATTGTTCTTTGATTTGTGCGACGTTTGCTTGGTCGGTAATAGAAATGGACTGCGTCTGACGATAACAATCATCTAATACAATATCTGCCACGTCATCGGTCATTTCATAAAGCATGGCATTGCGCTGTTTAACGGTCAAATCACCATTATTAACTAACGCATTAAGTAAAATCTTAATATTGACTTCGTTATCGGAGCAATCCACCCCACCCACATTATCAATAAAGTCCGTATTTACTTTACCGCCTAGCTTAGCAAACTCGACACGACCCAATTGAGTACAGCCTAAATTACCGCCTTCTCCGATTATTTTAGCTTGCAGTTGCTTGCCATTTACTCGCACGGCATCGTTGGCACGATCCCCAACATCAGAATCGTTTTCTTTGGATGATTTAACGTAAGTACCTATACCACCATTCCATAACAAATCAACGGGCATTTGTAGGATTTGATGAATAAATTCATTGGGTGTTATTGATAGTTTTTTAGTATTCAGCCATTTTTTCATTTCAGCAGATAGCGGAATTGATTTCGTGCGACGAGAAAATACACCGCCACCTTTGGATATTAGTTTGGTGTTGTAATCGGCCCAATTTAAAGATGGATCGGCAAATAAGCGCTCACGCTCAGCAAAACTCTCAGCAACGTTTGGATTAGGGTCAAAAAAGATATGCATGTGGTTAAACGCTGCAATTAAACGCGTCTTTTGTGATAACAACATACCATTACCAAATACATCACCAGCCATATCACCAACCGCGACACAACTAAATTCGGTTGTTTGACAATCTACACCCAGTTCACGGAAATGACGTTTGACGGACTCCCAAGCACCACGAGCTGTAATCCCCATTTTTTTATGATCATAACCAACACTGCCACCTGAAGCAAACGCATCTCCTAACCAAAAGTTAAATTCATCAGAGATCTCATTAGCAATATCAGAGAATGTTGCTGTACCTTTATCTGCAGCGACCACCAAATACGGGTCGTCATCATCGTGACGAACAACGGCATTGGGATAAACCACAGCACCATCAACAATATTATCAGTAATGTCGAGTAAACTGCGGATAAACGTTCGATAACAAGCCTGACCTGCCGCGATAAATGCGTCACGCCCACCGGTCTTCGGTAGTTGTTTACACACAAAGCCACCTTTAGCTCCAACAGGAACAATGACCGTATTTTTAACTTGTTGTGCTTTGACTAACCCTAATACTTCTGTGCGGAAATCTTCAAAACGATCGGACCAGCGTAAACCACCACGTGCAACTTTACCGCCTCGTAAATGCACCCCTTCAATTTGTGGTGAATACACAAAAATCTCAAATTTAGGGATCGGTAATGGCATATCATTGATCAATTCAGGCAAAAGCTTGAATGATACATATGATTTTTGCTCACCGTTTTGTTTAGGTTGATAAAAATTAGTGCGCACCGTTGCCAGGATCATATCTAAATATTTACGGATGATTCGATCATCATCAAGGTTACTTACACCATCAAGTGAATGCATAATTGCATCAACTAAATCACCTTCAGTTTGTTTTTTAAACTTATTCTTTGGTTCAAATCGATACGCAAATAACTCAATTAACGCTGCTGAAATTTTTGGGTAAGCTGCCATTGTATTCGCAATATACTCAACTGAAAAAGACAGTCCAATTTGTCGCATATATTTAGCATAAGCACGTAAGATAGTGACATTTCGTCCCGTCAAATTACCACTTAAAATAAGGCGGTTAAATGCATCGTCTTCTAGGTGATTTTGCCATACTTGCGCAAACCCATCTTGGAACAAGGATTGAGACTGAGACATATCCGATGTAGGAAAGGATTCATGCAACATACTAAAATCCATGATCCAGTTCGACCCTCCCTCTTTCGTGGCAATCTTGTACGGTGTTTCATCAATGACGCGCAAACCAAAATTTTCTAGCATCGGTAATACATCCGATAAATGTATCGGTTCACTTTGATGATAGAGCTTTAACCGCACTGCTTTACTTGTGTTTTGTATTTCCTGAGGGCGATAAAAAAGCATTTCTAAGGGGTTGTCGTCAGACAAGCATTCAAGTTTTTCAATGTCACCAAGGGCTGCACTTGGTAAATATTGATCCATATAAGATTGTGAAAAATTAGCGGCATAACGCTCAATGACACTCACACTTTTGCCTTCACCGTATGCAGTTTTAATCACGTTTGAGAGTCTATCTGGCCAAGTTTTGGTTAACTCTATAATATTTTGTTCTATTTCTTTCACTGGATAATCCATATTATTGTCAGCCACACGCACAATATAATGTGTTCTGGCATACACCGACTCAGAAAAGTACGTGGTAAACTCCACTTCTTGTTCACTCGAAAATGCAAATTTCAAATAGCCTTGGGTCTGCTTCCGTAATGCCGTGTTGTATTTTTCTCTTGGTACATAAGTCATGCATGAAATAAAACGCCCGAACACATCTTTGCGCGTAAACATCCGCGAAATACCGCGTTCTTGCATTTGAAATATGCCACTTACAATTTTTGCTAATTCGTTAATTGGAGAATGTAATAATTCATCTCGAGGGTAAGTTTCTAAAATATTGACGATGGCTTTTTGTGCATGTGTGCCAGTTTCAACATCGGCAGCTTCACAAATGTCTCGTATTTTTTGCGATAAAATAGGAATATGCATCACACTAGAATTATATAGCGTTGCAGAATAAAGTCCTAAGAAACGATGCTCGCCGATGACTTCCCCTTTTGCGTTAAACGCTTTAACACCGATATAATCGATATATGCAGGACGGTGAACACGAGCAAGAGAAGATGTTTTAGTAAGGAGTAATGGCTTCTGTGAAAGTGTTTCTTTGCGTGCAGAGCTGGGTAAATTTGAAATACGGCGATCACGATCACGTATAGAGTTTTTCATTATCCCCAAACTGGTTTCATTTAACGGATGCCATAGATGATCGCCATCTTCAGCATTAACTTCATAGTAACGATATCCCATTAATGTAAAGTGATGATCCGCTAACCAATCAATAAATTGAATCGTTGATTCCTGGGTGGTTTTAGCAAAAAGAAAAGGTGAATTTACTACGGTTTCTTTTGCCTCAAGCAATTTTTGTAGCATTGCTTCCCAGTCATTTACAACCAATAATACTTCGGATAAGACCGAACGTAATTCATCTTTCAAACGTGCGATTTGCTCTGGCGTATCTTGGTGGTCGATTTCAATCAAAAATACGGTTTCTTTTGTCGCAGTAGAAACGGTAGTGGTTTGTTCTGCATTGACATTGATCAAGTGATGCGATTTATCGCGTACTATTGCTATCGGGCTATGTAAAAGTAAATGAGCAGTGATACCTAGACGGTTCAAGGCAATACGAACAGAATCAACTAAAAATGGCATGTCTTGTATGATGAGTTCAACAATCGTATGCTCGGATTGCCAACCATGCTTGGTGATTTGGGGATTGAATACATTAATAAATGGCTGCGCAGAGTTATAATGCGAAAAACGTTGCCACAAGCTTAAAGATGCACCATATAAATCACTATCGGAACGACCATACAAATCGGCTGCTGAAATGTTTTTAAATAAAATTCGCGCAAATTTCTCTACTAAAGGTGCGTTCGCTTTATCAGCTTTTTCACCAATAAGGGTAAATACTTTGTCTAATAGGACCGAGGGATGGCGAGAAACAGTCATAAAAAATCCTTTATTCTAAAATGGGATACGCCCACTAAATATTAATATATTGTTAATATATCGACATGATAGTGCTTTGTATAAGCTTATTCTACGGAGATGAACAGGATTAGAAAGCGTTTTTTTACACTTAATTCACAAGTGAAATAACTATGCAGAAAAACATAAAAAAAAGGGCATAAAGCCCTTTTTTAATAGATGACTATGCAAAAATAATTATTATTGCATACGGTGTTATGGTTATTTTTTATTCCACCATAATAATTTAGCAATTGCCGGCAATACAATTATTGCACCCAACATATTCACAATAAACATAAAGGTTAATAAAATGCCCATATCCATTTGGAACTTCAATGATGAGAAGACCCAAGTGCTGACACCTATCGCTAAGGTTATACCGGTAAATAATACCGCACTGCCTCGTTCTTTTAATGCTGCCAGATAGGCAGCTTGAATCGTATCACCAGCACGTATATGCACGACCATAGTCGATAAAATATAAATCCCATAATCAACACCAATACCCACACCGAGTGCGATTACGGGTAATGTTGATACGGTTAATCCTATCTCTAAGAATGTCATTAGCGCTTGTGCTAATACGGATACCACGTAAAGTGGTATCACTACGGATAAGGTCGCACGTAATGAGCGAAAGCTCAGTAAGCATAACAAAATTACCGCACCAAAGACGTATAACAACATCGGATCTTGAGAGTCTGCTACAGCTTCATTAGTTGCAGCCATCACACCTACAGGTCCTGATGCTAATGAGAAAGTTAAATCATCACCCTCGTATTCAGTTCTAAAGGCTTTGATTGCATCAATCACACGAGAAATGGTTTCGGCTTTATGATCTTCCATAAATAAGATCACCGGCATAACTGAACATTTCGGATTAAGCAAACCAGACGATGTCGGGACACGGCCGATAGCTTGAACTAATGTTTGTTCGTTACGCGGTAATACATGCCATTTCGAATTTCCTTCGTTATACCCTGCGTTAATTTTCTTAGCGACGGATGGTAAAGATACGGCGGATTGCACACCTTCAACGTTCTGCATGCGCCACTGGAATTCATCAATGCGATTCATAGGGTCATGCAAGGTACAAGTTGCAGGCGCTGATTCCACTAAAATTGAGATATAATCAACAGTAATTTCATATTTATCAGTGATCAAAAAAGTATCTTGATTGTAACGTGAGCTTTCATGCAATGCTGGCGCACCAGCGTGCAGGTCACCAATTTTAAGATTTTGAGCCTGCATACTACCTAAGATAAATAGTAATGCTGTTAATAATACAATACCCACGGCAACACGTTGTTCACAGCATCTGGTAAACCATTCCCAAATCTTAGCTGCACTATTTTTACCTTTAAATTTAGCTATATATTTCGCATCTAGAGTAATAAATGACATTAATACTGGAAGTAAAATTAAGTTGGTTAAAATGATAACGGCAACACCCATAGATGCAGTGATGGCGAGCTCTTTGATAATACCAATATCGATCACTAATAACGTCATAAAGCCAACAGTATCGGATAACAAAGCTATACCGCCAGGGATCAGTAATGATGTAAATGCTAATTTGGAAGCATTGCTAACCGTCATGCCTGCAATCGCGTGATTACTCACTGCGTTGATCATCTGTACACCATGACTCACACCGATCGCAAAGACTAAAAATGGCACAAGAATTGACATAGGGTCGAGGCCAAAACCAAATAGGGTTAATAATCCAAGCTGCCAAATTACCGCTACTATTGAACACAATAATGGTAGGACCGTTAGCATAATAGATTTAGAAAACAAATAAACCAAGACAGCAGTAATCGCAATGGCAATAGCAAAAAAGAAAACCACATCTTTAGCGCCATCAGCAACATCCGCAATCATCTTAGAGAAGCCAATGATGTGAATAGTGATTTTTTCAGACTCGTATTTGTCTCGTAATTCTTCTTCTAATAGCTTGCCAATGACCAACATATCCAGAGGTTCACCCGTTTCAGGATTCGTCGATAAAAGCTGAGCAGTCACCATCGCACATGAAAAATCATTGGAGACTTGACGACCAACGATGCCAGCTTTTTCAATATTCTGTGCAACGGTGTCTAACGCTTCAGGATTAGTCGAATTAAAATCCGCTGGTATAACAGGTCCTCCAGCAAAACCGCCTTCAACAATTTCAGTAAAACGGGTAGCAGGAGAAAACAATGAAACGACTAAAGACCGCTCTACCCCATTGATGAAAAACACATCATCATGGACATTTTTCAATGTATCAAAAAAATGCGTGTTAAAAATGTTGCCTGACGTATCGCACACGGATACTAATATACTATTAGCACCATCGAAGTCAGCACGATGCTTCATGTAATTAACCATGTACTCGTGTTCAAGCGGGATGTTTTTTTCAAAACCAGCATCTAATTTTAATTGTGATGCCATGAATAATAATACGACTGTGATAACAGCAAACAGACCGACCACTAATTTGCGATGGCCAAATATTATTAATTCAGAAACCTTAATTATTTTATCCATTATCTATAGATTCTTATTGTTTGTTAAGTAGTCTAGCAATACCTGAAGTGGTCACTGCTATCATCGTATTATTGACAGAAGCCGCATTGAGTATAGAGATTTTGTCTGCGTTTTGTATAACGTGTACTTGCGGATCGGTACAAGTAGGCTCATCATCTAATAAGGTATAATCAATAACTGCGATATAACCGTTGTTACTTAACGCAGTTACTTGCTCGTTTTTAACCAACAACGAGTTGATGGATGATGTGTGACACAAATCTATTTTGCGCCAATCTTGACCTTGCTCTTGAATAAATAAATTACCACGCAAGCCACCTACTATGAGGTATTTGCCGGCTTTGACTATATCGAAAAAAGACCCTTCATAATCAATATCAACTCGTTCCCATGAAAGCCCAGCGTTATTGCTCTTGGCGAGCATGCCCGCTTCACCAGCTAGGTATAATGTGCTTCCATCATAGTGGAGACGATTAAGATGCGGTAAAATCGAACTTAATTCTTCTAAATAAAACTCTTCGCCATCTACTTCTCGCACTTCTTCAAGGTAGGCAATATCATCTGGGTGCAATAATGACGCGTGTAATTCACTTTGCCAAGTTTGACCTCCATCACGGGTACGCATAAAGCTACCATATGCACCAGCAACAATACCGTGTTGTGCATCGAAAAATAAAACATCGAGTAATGGACGTTCTTTGGCAGGATCTTGATATTGAACCGTCCAGGTATTGCCAACATCACTAGAGTGTAAAATACTATAGTCATGACCAACAGCCCACAGCTCCTGACCAACGTGTGTTACTGCGGTTAAGGTCGCTTTAGTCGGCACGCCAACTTGAACACTATCAGTGAGTGTATGACCTAATAAAATATGTCCTCTTTCACCGACTACAACATAACTATCCGCTGTAGGAGTGGTTATATCCAGTAATATTGATTGGTTAGCTAACTTTGCTTGAATCGCATCTTGTGCCATTACAGTACAAGAGAAACAAAGTGATAAAGAGATTAAATGTTTTAACATACTAGCCCTAAATGTAAAACGGTTGACCTAAGTCAACCGTTATTGTGATGCTTATCGTTTACCTTCTCTACGCAGCGCTTGCGGCGTAAATTCACGATCTGATAACTCAACAGAGAAATCATACATCTCTTCTTCATTATCTAGTCCAGTGGCCAAATAACGACGAGAGTTTAAATCATGATAAACTTCAAGTGTTGACCAAGGTGAAGGTACCTCGTAATAGTTTAGCCCATAAGCTAAAGCAACACGATATAAACCACCACGATCATCATACGAATCTGCAACAAGTACTTGCCAGCTATCTTCATCAATGTAGAACACACGTTTTACATAAACATGACGAAATTCATCTTTAAGATTTGCTTCAACTACCCACACACGATGCTTTTCAAAACGCGTCAAATCAGGATTGATGTGATGTGGTTTAAGAATGTCATCGTAAGTTAATTGGTCACTGTGTAATTTATAACTGTTATAAGCAACATATAATTCTTGCTTGCCCTTTAACTCCCAGTTATAGCGGTTTGGAGAACCATTATACATATCATAATCATCAGTAGTACGTAATCCATCTGTTGCACTTCCTGGTGTATCATAAGCAACATTAGGTGCACGACGAACGCGACGCTGTCCAGTGTTATATGTCCATGCTTGACGTGGGTTTTTGACTTGGTCAACGGTTTCATGAACCAACAATGCCGTACCGGCTAAACGAGATGGTTTAGTCACACTTTGTTTAAACTTAAACAAAATATTTTCATCCATTAATTGAGCTGGCGTTAATCCTGCTTCAGCATACTTAATCATCAACTGTTCTTCAAAACCGATGATTGTATATGCACCACCTTCTGTTACGGCAGCTTGTCCACCAAAACGAGTAACAGCATCCCCGCGGAAACGTAACGTATGATTCCAAATCGCCTCTAAACCGTTTTGAGGGATCGGAAATGGAATACCCATAGTTGCATTTTGAATACCATTACCACCTTGAAGTAGCTCAGCATTTAATGCATTAGATTTAGTTGCAGCATACACACTATCTGGGTATGAAGCACTTCGTCGAGTCGGGTAGACTGGCATTTTATACGTATCAGGATAAGTCTCAAAAAGCTTTACCTGACCTGGCGATAAGTTAGCGACATACTCTTTATAGTTCGCGCCTGTAATCGTGTATAAGACTTGATCATTGCCAAACGGGTCAGCATGGTGATCCCCTTTATTGTAACCGGCTGGTAAAGCAGTAATACCGCCAGTCCATGCTGGGATTGAACCGTCTGGATTACCCGCTCTAACTGCACCAACAGGGGTCAACTCATTGTCTAATTTAGCAGCGTCAGCCACGCTCACTTTTGCAGAAGCTACGCCACCGTAAAGAGCAAATGTAAGGGCGGTTGCTAATATGCTTATTTTTTTTATCATGTGAATACCCAATTAGTAAGAATATTTAAAGTTTAACGAAACAAAATCACGATCAGACAGTGCGTTAGTTGTGCCAATGCCACCCCAAAACGCATTATACGATGCCGAAACTGCATACTTGCTTAGGTAATCAAAGGTCATTACAACACTTGCAGACTTCCGATCTTCAAGAAACAAGAATAACGGATCTGGCGTCGTACCACTCACATCGTGAGCAAAAGTAGCGCGAGCTCGTAAATTAACACCACCTAGAATGTTGTTATAATCAGCAACCGCTAATAAACGATATCCCCATGATGTTTGTGTCGAGAATGGATTCGTTTCTGGACCGTCAGATAAACCAACATGTAAGCCTTCACCCGTTGAACCGGTAAATGTATTTGGCTCTAATGATGGCGTACGACCTGTGCCTGGTGAATTATAACGAATAATATTCGGGTCCATAAAATCAAGCACGTCAACATAAGCAACCTCACCTAATAAGACTAGATTATCAGTACCTAATGCTGGACCAAAGATATGTGATACCGTCATTTGTGCTTGGAATGTATCAGATAACAAATAACCGGCAGCGTACTCACCGGGGCCTGTTGTACCTGATTGACCATTTGGTAAGGTAATATTGTTAAGCTGAGAAATACCCGCTAGATCTGGACGTAAACCAGCATTGGCTAATTGTTCAGGCATCGCCATATACAATAACTCAACGTCGTCAATCTGAAGTGGCTCGTCTTGACGGTAAGAAATTTCACCTGCAAAAGCCGTTTCACCAATATTGGTGTTAAATGATACGCCATATAAGGCAATGTCTTCAGGGTAGATAAATGCAGCTTTAGTAAATGCGGCTAATTCAGTCACATTATCTCTAGTGATCTGATTGCCAGCTAAATAAGCTAAATCACCACCAATGCCTGCGGCTGTGAAATCAGATGTCACGCCTGATAC
>Ga0115571_1000198_pt1 | contig 45214 bp, 41 predicted proteins | sample COGITO_mtgs_1205_FD_87293 | JGI IMG/M metagenome (GOLD analysis project Ga0115571, IMG submission 87293) | Pelagic marine microbial communities from North Sea - COGITO_mtgs_120531 | ecosystem: Environmental > Aquatic > Marine > Epipelagic | place: Germany:Helgoland, sampling site Kabeltonne...
ATAGAGTTGGTAATTAAGTTAATACCGTATGTATTACCTAAAGTCAATAGTGTGTCTCATACTACTAATGAACCTATGGATTGGGGTTTTTAAATACAGCACAAATACAGTACAAAAACAGAACAAAACTTAACTTAGTTAAGAAAGCAAAGGGAGGTTAGTCCTTAATCACTTTCACATTCACCTTCTCTGTAGTTGAGTATACCGTGACATTCTGCTGTTTCCCAATTAGGATAAGTAACGCCATTACATCCACATACTGGTTGTAAATAATAAGGAATTGCTTCATTACAATAAGGAATTGCTTCATTACAATCATTATTATCTTTTTGACAACTTGACATCAATACTACAGAGAACATAAAAATTATAAGTTTCTTCATTTTATAAGTTTTAAACCATTAAAGTAATAAAAATTTGACTTAGTTAAGAAAGCAAAGGGAGGTTAAAAACACCCAGCTGGGTAGTTGCAGTTGGTGGAGAAGGTTACTCCTGAGTCTATATAAATCCAATTTTGAGTTGACCAAGCAGGGTCATCTACTTCTATGCAAGTTAGGTTAGGGTTTTGAGAAGCAAGTAAACCATTATGATTAGTATTTATATTATTACCATTTTTAATATTAAGACACGTAAGTTGATTACCATAACAATAAAAATTAGTTAAAGCAGTATTTTGACTTAAATCTAAACTTATTAATTGATTAAATTGACATTCTAATCCTCTTAGACTATCACATCCAGTAATGGCTAAGCTGGTTAGTTGATTATTATCAGAATACAAACTAGTTAAAGCAGAACACCCACTCAAATTTAAACTGGTTAGTTGATTATTACCACAAGCTAAATGTTTTAAAGCAGTATTTTGACTTACATCTAAATTGGTTAGTTGATTATAACCACAATACAAATGAGTTAAAGCAGTATTATTACTTAAATCTAAACTGGTTAGTTGGTTATCCCAACAGTTCATTTCAGTTAAAGCAGAACACCCACTCAAATTTAAACTGGTTAGTTGATTATACTTACAATCCAAAGATGTTAAAGCAGTATTGTTGGATACATCAAAACTGGTTAGTTGATTAGATGAACAATCCAAATAAGTTAAAGCAGTAAAATCCTCAATACCAGTTAAATCTGAGATATTGGTCCAAAAAAGAAGCAATGAATCAACCACACTAATATTAGCAGTTAACAACTGTCCATCAATAACATCATCATAACCCAAATCAATTAGCGCCTGCTCAAAGTTTTGGTCAGGAATGCAGGTATATAAACTGTCACTTGAACAAGGATTAGAAACATTATTCCCATTGTCATCGTCATCCTCTTTTTTACAACTAATAATAGCCAAACAAACTAAAGCTAAAACCAATAACTTTTTCATAACATAAATATTTCTGAATTAAAGTTAGGAAAAAATTGAGAAAGTGACTACAAGCAGTATTTGATTAATAAAGTGAAGTATTAAGCAAAGGGAGGTTAGAGTCCTAAAAGAATAATTTATTCACAATTAATATTAAAACACTTATTGAAATACCTATAGAAAAAACTCTCTCTTAGATAAGTTCATCGACGAATCTATAAGTAAAGAGGTTTATTCAAATAAAGACAAAGACCCTAAAAAGAAAAGTGATTTTATTTTGATATGGGGGGGGGTGTTGGTTTGAATGGCTTAAGTCAGATTTTTTAGGTTTTTTTTCATTACACTTTCATTATATCATTTTCTCCTTACCTAAAAAGTCAGCCCATCCTTTCCAACCTTTCATTTTATAAACTTTATCTGCTCCTGACGGAATATTTTTAGGTTTTTTACCTGAATTAATAAACTCTCTCCATTGTTTATGAGTACTTAACCCAAGACATCTTACATATTTTCTTGCTTCCTCAAATTCTATAAATTTTATTAGATTGTCTGAAACCCTACCTGTTCCTAACCAGTCTCCCATACTTATCCATCCTTTATTTTTATAAACAGTTCTTGGAGCAAACGGGATATTTTTTGGGATTAAACCTTTTTTGTACGCATTTATATATTCTTTTGATGATTTTAAATCCATATTTTTTACAAATTCTCTTGCATCTTCAAAAGGCATCCATTCCCATCTTGACTTATAACCTAAAAAATCAGGCATAGAAACAAATCCTTTATTTTTATAAGTATTACCTGGTTTTGCTGGTATGTTTTCTGGTAATAATCCTTTTCTCCAAGCATTCAAATAATCATTTCCTGATTTAAAATTCATTTTCCTCACTATTGATCTTGCCTTATTAAAATCTAAGTATTCTTTAAGATTATCTGCTACACGCCCTGAACCTAACCAGTCTCCCATACTTATCCATCCTTTATTTTTGTATACTACTTGGGGAGCAGATGGTATATCCTCAGGTTTATTTCCAGATTTAGAATAATTTTTCCATTCCGTCCCGGATTTTAAGTTAAGTAAATGAACAAATTTTCTGGCTTTATTAAATTCTCTATATGATCTAAATCGAGCAGCTATTCTACCAGTTCCAAGCCAATCTCCCAAAGAAATCCAACCTTTATCTTTATATATAATTTCTGGTTTTTTAGGTATATTAATTGGTTTATTTACAGATTTAGAATAATTTATCCATTCTCTTTGTGATTTTAGGTTTAGATTTCTGATATATTCTCGTGCCTCCTCAAAAGGTATGTAATTCCCATCCCATCCTATTTTGGTTCCAAGCCAATCTCCCCAGCTTAGCCAACCTTTATTTTTGTAAACTACAGGTGGAGAAGATGGTATATAATTAGGTCTTTTGGTATTAGAGAATATTTTCCATTCTTGTTGATTTTGTAAGTTTAGTTTTCTAGTATATTCTCTGGCCTGTTTGAATGATAAAAATTTCCTTTTATTAGTTGCAATATTTCCAGAGCCTAACCAATTGCCCCAATTTTTCCATCCTTTATTTTTGTAAATTCTTTGTGGAGAAACAGGTAAATATTTATTCCTTTCCAAGGAGTTTATATATTTTTTCCATTTATTATGTGATTTTAAATTTAATGATTGTGTAAATTTTCTCGCCTCTTCAAATGGCATCCATTGAAATCTTGAAAGTTTATCCCAAAGCTTAATCTGCAAGTTATGTTTAAGTTCACTCTCATCAATGTATTCTGAAAATACTTCAAAATTAAATATCCTCTCTCCTGCTTTACTCTTTTCTAATCTTTCACTTTCTTTAAGCTTAAAATAGTCTACAATACGTTCATCATTAGCTGCTAATCCTCTAACTACAGAGAGAATTTCATTAAAGTTATCATTGTCTATCTCATTAGTTTTATCATCATAAATAACAGGAAGTATCACATAACCCCAATCTTTACCTTCCTTGGTTCTTAAAGCTCTACCTAAGGCCTGGACAATATCTACTTTACTTCTTCTAGGATCTGCAAATACAATACAGTCTATATTAGGAACATCAACTCCCTCCGTAAGACATCTTGCATTAGTGATTAACGCTTTATCAGACTTAGCGAACTCTTGAACTATATCATTTCTTTTTGTAGTTGGTATCTTTCCTGAAACTGTGAATGTATCAATTGGATCATAGTTATAGGTATCAGAGATGTAATCTTGTAATTCTTCATTTAACCTAGCTTGTTTTATAGATGAATGAAAAGAAACAGCATTCTTAATTGGAAAAAGTTTCATTGCTTTTCTTAGAGCTAACATTGAAGCCAAAGACCTTGACTTAATATCCTTATCCCAGTTACCGCTAAAATTCACATTTCTATTTTCTTTTATAAACTCTGAGATTTCAGACTGCTTAATATCAATAGTAATAACCTTATAATCTGTTAATAGAGCTGGTTGTGCTTCAATTGCCTCCTTAAAGGTCATCATAGAGAATGTATCTCCATAGATGTCCGCATCATCCATTGAGATAATATCTTCACTCTTTTGACCACCATAGAATCGCTCTGTAGCTGTCATAAAGATTCTCTTGTCAATAGAGATATTCTTTTCAAACAGCAAATGACTAAATAACTTCTTAGATGAGCCTACTGTCTTATGAGCCTCATCAAAGATTCCTAAATCAAAACTCATATCAAGCTTCTTACTAAGCTCAGCAATTATCTTCCCACTCTGATAGGTAGTAAATATGATTTTATTCTCATTCTTATTCTCCTTAAGCCAATTCTCAATATATTCTGGGTCGGTTTGACAAGGAACACCAATATTCTCTGTTTTAAAGACTATATCATCATCTCTGCCAATTCCATCATCAGAACATATACATAGCCACTTTACTTTCTTCTTATTAGCTACTATCTCTCTTAAGTAAACATCTAAAGTCTGTTTGATTAGTGATAAACTAGGTACAGCTATAAGTGTATTCTTTGACTTTAACTCTTGAGTAAACCAAAAACCTGTTAAACTCTTACCAGCTCCGCAAGGGAATATTAACTTTCCTCTACTTTCCTTTTTAAAATGCTCTTTAGCTTCTTTAATTGCTTTTAATTGGTGATCTCTAGGATCGTAAGGCTTTATGTTGAAAGCTTTATCCTTGATATACTTGTGGATTGCCCACATATATTCATCAATTCCTGACTGCCATTTGTCAGATAATATATATTGTAATTGTTTTGAGACCGAGCTCTTAATATTTTTTGAGAAATCATTTGCACTTGAACAAATATAGCCTACAGTTAGCTTATCTCTACTCTCATAATTAGTAAAGAATGTAGATAATTCTTTAAGTGTGACATTTTTATCTTTATCAGAATGATATTTACATTGTATTGCGTGATATTCGCCAGATTTAGTTTCAGCTATTAAGTCAATTCCTAGATCTTGAAAGTAGTTTAGCTCCTTCTTTACCTTTATCGGTAATTCGTTATGAATCCAAACCTCTTTGTATAAATCAACATATTTAGGCTCTACTTTAAAGAAGTACTTAGTAAGCAATTCAAAGGCATCTCCTTTCTCCTTCTTATCTAGCTTGACTAGGTTTTCATTAAATTCTTCCCAGTTATTTGAATTGAGTATGACTGATCTAGCTGACATCTTCTCAAATATAAAAAACTGACGGGTTATATACTATTCTCTGACAAAGACCCTAATTAGAAAAGTGATTTTATTTTGATACTGGGGGTATTGATTTTAAAGTCTTAGGTCAAGTTTTTTGGCTTTTTCTTAGATTCTATGGCAAGTTTATGGCAAATGAGGCAACAAAAAAGCCCCCTTATCTGTTAAGGAGGCTATTAATGTACCCGAGGCGGGGGTATTATAGCCTGTTATTAATTATTGTCACTTTGCATTCGTATAGTCGTATACCACCTGTTGTAAGACAATCTAATAGTAAGTTATTGTCATGTAGCAACAATTAAATATAGTCAAACTTATAGTCAAACTAAAATAAGTAGTATATTGAAGTTTAAATAATTTGACCATGAATACACCCACTGTAAGGTTTGACCTAATGAAGAAAAGGACTGCTGAGGAGTCTTTTAATTACTATATTTTGCTCAACGTAACTAATGGCTCTGGCATTCACAATAGAACAAGAGTATCTACAGGAATCAGAGTAAACGACATTAATAATTGGAAACAAGATATAGGAAAGATTAAGTTAACATCAGCTGAGCCAAATGCAAAGATTTACAACGATAAACTTTACAAATTAAAGGCTCATTTTATTTCAGAATTTGAGAAGTGCATGAGAAATAATTTTATAATTGATAGGAATAAAATTAAGGAGATTAATAGCACATTTGGTAATGTTTCAACGAATAAGAAAAAAAAGTTGGAAAGCTCTCAATTTGACTTAATAAAGATTTGGATTGATTATGTAGAGGGAATGAAGAAGGGAAAATACGTAAATAAAAAAAGTAATGGTAAACCTTACTCTAAAAACACTATTCAAAATCACTTAGGCTCTTTAAATCATTGGAAAGAATTTGAAAATAAAAAAGGGAAAATACTGACTCATCAAATCAATTCTGATTTGTGGACAGAGTTTGTCTATTTCTGGAGAAATCACGAGGCTAATTATTTAGATAGTGCAATAAATAAATGGATAGTTTGTTTTAAGGCTTTGATGAATAAGGAGATACTTAAAAAGTATAAAAGTCAATTAGTAGATTATAATTCAACGGAGTGGATTGAAATAGGTAATGAGAGTTTATCGTGGGCTTTAAATGAAGTGGAACTTGAAACTTTATATAATCTTAATTTAAAAAATAATCCAGATTGGGATTTACATAGAGATGTATTTGTATTTAATGCTTACACCTGCGGAATGAGAATAGGCGATTATATGCAACTTGAAGGCAAGAAGATTAAGATTGTCAAAGACAGGTTTGGAAATGAGTTTGAAGTAATTGAATTTAAACAACAAAAAACAGGCGGAAGAGTTGTCGTGCCATTGGGTAATATAGCTTTAGACATTATAGAAAAACACGGTAAAATCCCCATGCCTGAAAGCCCTCAACGTTGTAATGAAGTTTTAAAGATTATTGGTAAAAGAGCCAAGCTCAATAAGAAAATTTCTAAGACATTAAATAATGGAAGAGTGTTAGAAGCAAAGCAATGGGAAATTCTTACTAATCACGTTGCAAGAAAGACTTTTTGCACTTTGACCTATAAAGCGGGATTGAGCACTTTAGACATTATGAATATAAGTGGTCATAAAAGCGAAAGAGTATTATTAGGTTATATTAACGTAACTGAAGAAGAACATGCTCTCAGGTTTGCTCAATCTGATTATTTTAAGAAAATTAATAAAATAAAGAGAAAGCATTTAAAAGTGGTAAATTGATTTCAATGAAAAGAGAAAGAAAAAATATAGAGCTTAAATTAGAGAAGTTCTCAGTTGATATTGAGACTAAACACAATGTTATGTATGCATTTTGGTGTAAAGATGTTAAATTTTATGGCTTTGAACATAGTGAAGAAGGGCACATAAAATGGCGAAAAGAATTTATTAAAAAAGCAAAAATAAGAGCCTATGCAATACAATTCGAAACTAATGAGTATGGATATTCAAGAACTACTCAACAGGCTTATAAAAAAGAGATTTCAAGACGCTTAACACCTGAAGAAGTGATAAATGCAGTTAATACTGAATATAAAGGAGATTACGCATCATTACAATTTAGAATCATATATCATGAATTAGAAGTAAACAAGAATCCTTTGGCAGATTTATTTATTCCTGAGATTGAAAAATATAAATGGGTGGGAATATTCTACACAGAAAGAGAATATCATGCTTTTAAGCATCTTTTAGAGGCTTTTGATGGAAAGTACACAAAGAAAAGATTTGGAGTAATATGGAAAGATTTTAAGGATAGTTTAATAAGTTGTAAAGGTGACAGATGGGATAGTTTTGTCTACGACTATTATTTGCCTTATGAAAAGAATAAAAATAGTATAGTTCATGCTTCAAGAAATATTTCTACTTATGACGATGATAGAAAAAGGTTACAACTTAAAAAGAGAGAGTTCGTAGGGGATAAAGACGCATTTAAGCCTTTGCATCTTAAAACATAGACTAATTTTTTCTTACTTTAATCTAACTTATTAAAATGCATATCCAACACTAACCCCTATAGCGGGGAAGCCAGCATTTGCTCTAAAAATAAATCCACTACCTGGTTTTTGATATCGATAACCGATGTTTAATATTGGCAACAAGAAGTAATAGTGTAACTTCTCAATGCCCAAGAAAGCACCCGCGTTGACTTCAAAATGTTTGTTTTTGTTTCCAGTTAACATTGTTATTGCAAGTAATCCTCCAAAACCGGCTGAACCGCTAAAACCATCTGTGAGATTAGCTCCATATCCAAGTCCAATACGACGAAGCCAAGTCACTTTTTCGCTATTGAAAAATTTGGATTTAGCAAAGAAGTCTGATGAAACTGGTCTTTCATAATTTAGTAATAACTGTGATATTCCTCCTAAGTGAGTTTCAAGGTAAACGTTATTCTGAGATAAATTGATGTTAGTATTTGTTTCATTCTGTCCAAATAGAAAAATTGGAATCAACATTAAGATTAAAAATACTTTTTTCATAAATAAATTTTACACAAATTACTTTATTCAATGAACTAATAAAAAAGAAGTTTTAATAAAAAAGGACTTAAAACAATAACCTCCCTTTGCTTTCTTAACTTTTTCTTACTTTAATGGTTTAAAACTTATGAAATGAAACCCATAGTTGTTATAGGAATATCAATTTTAAGTGTTTTATTTTTTAGTTGCACAACACTGCTTCCAGCAAGTACAATTAAAAATAGCTCAACAGAAAATTATAAATACATATATATAACTCCAACAAAAAACTTAACATCAAGTGCTGGAGGTGTATATGGCGGAGCTTATGGTGTATATGGTGCAACGCGGAGTAAAAGCGTAAACCCATCAGATGTAATTTCTGGTTTACTAACAAAAAAGGGGTTTATTAGAATACCTGAACTTAAAGAGGAATTGAATGATAAAACATTAATTGTTAACTACGGTGAAAGCGGGAAAAGAGATACTGGATTGGGGGGATACACAATTGAAGTGACAATACAATTTGTTTCTGGAAAATCAAGTGAACTTGTTAGTTCTTGTACAGCAGAAGGTCAAGGAGAAACTGAAGCAGATGATATTAGACAAGCTATTACACGATGTATAACTGCATTATATCCCTAACCCCCCTTTGCTTTCTTAACTAAGTCAACTTTTTCTTACTTTAAGGGTTAAAATTTATGAAATGAAGAAATTAATGGTATTTATGTTGTCAGTAGTGTTATTGGGAAGTTGTGTTTCACTACATAGTGGATTTGTAGCGCCAAACTCTGTTAGTATAACTTTGCCAAATTTTAAAGTTATTTCAACTATATATGGAGAATCAAATGCAATATATTTTTTAGGTCTTGGTGGTACTGGAAAAGATGGATTAATAAAAGAAGCAAAAAAAAATATGTATGAATCCTATAATTTAAATACTTCAGAAATGATTACTAATATAACAGTTGACAATAAAACCTCTTTATACTTTGGAGGAATCTTTGCTGAACACTCTGTTTTTATAAGCGCAGATGTAGTAAAGTTTGGAGAAAGCGAATCAAGTTTTAATAACCAACCTGTAGAAAAACCTGTCAAGCAGGAGATAATAAATAATAATGAAGATGTTACAATAAAGTTAGAAAATCTCAATGATATTAAAACTGGATTTTTGGATTACTCTGAAAGTGTGAAGTTGAAAAAAGGAAATAAGGTTTTATTTGTTATTGCTGATAAATATTACAAAGCTATTGTTAAATATAAAGATTATGGAAAAACAAATGTTATAGAAATTGAAGTTTATAATGTAGAAACTAAAATATGGAATTCGTCTGAAAAAGATAATGCAACTATCCCAAACAATACTATAATTGGATATAAGTTATAACCTTCCTTTGCTTTCTTAACTAAGTCAACTTTTTTATTACTTTTGGCTTAAAATTTATAAAATGGGAAGTGCATACAAAGAAAAATCTTTCAATTTGGATTTCTTTGGAGGAGATTTCAAAGTTGTAAAAAAAGAATTAAAAAGACTTATCCAAGAATTTAGCAAACATAAACGCTGGGAAGTTAACGGTCAAAATGAAGAATTCACTGAGTTTACTACTAAAATAAGTTGGGCAAGTTTTGGTGAATCGGTGAGCTTACAACATTTATTTGAAAATAATTCACTCTTACTAAGAGCGTATACTGAGAATAGTCAATTAATAAGTTGGGGCAAACTTGAGGAAAACGTCTCAACAGTAATTGATTTTATTGGCCCAAAACTACAAGCATTTATTACCGAAAAAGAATCAAATAGACAGAATAGCAATCTTGCAATTGTTAACTCATTGAAAGAAAACAATATTGTCATTGAGGTAAACAACGATCTGACAACTAAACTAAAAGAATTACAAGGAAAACTTGAACCAAGTCAAATACCCAACATACTAAAAATTCTTAATTACTATAAAGAGCAAGTCTCTAATCACAATATTTTGATTGAGGACCTAAATAGTGTTGATTTTCATAAGGTCCCCGATAACGAAATCGAATCAATCAGTAAAGGTTTAGAAATTTATAGCTCACTTGTAGGTCTTTTAGAAGGAAGTATTCTATTAATGTTCAAATGTGCAAAAGAAGCAGACTTGATAGAATTCTATGAGTTTTATAACAATTTTGAAAGTATGGGACTATTCATGACTACTGGTGAAAAGGCAGTTATTCAAGGTATCAATGACATAAATAATAATTTAAAATCTTTGGTAGCTGGAATTGAAATATTAGCCTCAGGTATGTTTAATATGAACAGGCAACTATCAGCAATGTCCAGTCAACTTGCAGACCTTAAGAGTGGAATTAACGTTAATAATGCAATTGCCGCAGTAAATGCATATCAAACATATCAGACAAGAAAAGCAATTAAATCTTAAGAAACTCATAAACGTCTCCTAATTAAGTCAACCTTTTCTTTTAGAAAGTTTATTTTATTCATTTGAATTGAAAGTATCTAACCAATATTGGACTTCGTGAGGATCTGTTCCTAACCTATGTCTAAACATTTCCCAAATAACATATTGTCTTAAATACAGTCCACTTGCATCACCATATAAGTCAAGATTCTCATTCAATAGAATTCTAAAATAGTCAAACTCCTCTTTTGATAATGGTGGAAAGTTCTCCTCAGAATATTTCATTTAACTTCTTTTTGTTCTTGTTTTTCTTTTAGTAGTCCGCAAAACTCTCTAAAGTCAAACCCCTCATCTGCATTTGATGGAGCTTCCAGACCAAACGATTTGTATATTTGAGTGCAAACTGGCGTGCTTGGTTCTGTAAATAAATTGTCGTCTGTTGCCTTAGGTAGTATGTAAGAAGCTAATCTTGTTCTTAACTCCATTCTACCATTTAAATCTAATTCCATCCAATCTTTAATAAATTGCTTTTCATCAAATAAAATACTATGCAGAAACTCTCTATTTGCTTTAGTTAATTTATTTAAACTACCCTTAGGTCTACCAGTAGCTAATTTGTGTCCTTTTTGAAATGTCATACAATACTTTTTAATAAACTATCCTAAATAAAAAACCCTTTACATATAAACGTTTGAGAACGTTAACTGTTATATATTTTTAAGTATTATTTTAATATGTTATTTATGTCCTCTTTCTCTTTTAATTAGCTCTGCTTGTTCTTCGCTCATATTAAGTTGTTTAGTATTGTTTGATGTTAGGTTGTTTAAGTTTGTATTATCTTCTTTTATATTATTTTGTTTTATCTTATTCTTAATGGTTAAACGAACGTTTGAACGCTCGTTCACTTCATCTTTTACATCTATTAATCTTAACTGTAATTCTTTTAATTCAAGTTCTAATTCATCAGTATTATCTCCTAATTCATTAAGTATCTTCAGCTTCTTCTTAACACCACTAATCTTTCCTATTATTGAATTTTGTAAAGAATAATCTGTCATTCCTTTTACATTATCAGTAATGCTTGGAATCAATAAATAATCTAATCCATCTTCAATAATTCTAAATACATACTCTTCATCTATCAATACATTAATTACTTCTTCACCATAAACTCTTACAGCTTGTTTAAACGTCATATAACTGTCTTTTAACTCTTTCTTAAAACACATTGCTTTAAGCTGATAATACGCTTTAAAAACAGTACAATCTTCATTGCTAATTTCACCTGTTAACAACTCATCAGCATCTTGCTTGATATAATGTCCTTTCTTCATAACTATTGATTTAAAAGATTATTTACTTCCTCAGCTTTGTAGTATACTCTATTACCAACATATAATGTTTCCTCCATGATTTTTTAGTTTGATGATGGTAATAAATTATCTATATCCTTAGTTAAGTAGTATACTCTTGAACCTTTGTAATATTTTGTCAAGATTCCTTGTCTATGCCATGTGTCAGCAGTTACACGAGAAATATCTAAGATTTTTAAGACTTTTTTTAAAGGAATAAATTTTGGTTTAATTTCATTAAATAATCTATCCTCCATCTCATCTAATCGTTTATTTATATTGCTTATGCCATAGGTTAAGTCTTCTAACTCAGTAGCGTTTAATAGTATTTTTTCCATATTAATTATTTTATTTATTAATTTGAACGCAAGGTTTTCATAATTGACGTAGAAAAAAATGGCGGAAAAAGGCGAAAGTAATTAGTGAAGAAATAATAAAAGAAAGTAGAAATAGTCAAACTTATAGTCAAACAAAAAAGCCTCCTTATCTGTTAAGGAGGCTTTTAATGTACCCGAGGCGGGACTTGAACCCGCACGACCAGATGGTCACAAGATTTTAAGTCTTGCGTGTCTACCAATTCCACCACTCGGGCATTTACTTAATAAAAAGTAAAAAAAGTGATTTAGAGCGAAAGACGAGATTCGAACTCGCGACCCCGACCTTGGCAAGGTCGTGCTCTACCAGCTGAGCTACTTTCGCATATAAAAGAACAATTGGATGACAAAAATAAATTAAATTTTGACAAATGCGTAAAGAAATTTAATTACCTAGTTTTTTTTTAATTTCATTTAGTAAAATGAGAGCATTTACTGGTGTTAAAGAATTCACATCTAAGTTTTGGATTTCATTTCTAATTTCACTTAAAATAGGATCTTCTAATTGAAAAAAACTTAACTGTTGTTCTAAATTGCTTCCATTTTCGATATTGCTATTAGAGGATTTATCTTTTTCCAATTCTTTTAAAATATTTTCTGCTCTCTTAATAATTTTAGAAGGCATTCCTGCAACTTTTGCCACGTGTATTCCAAAACTATGCTCACTACCTCCTTCTACTAACTTTCTTAAAAAATGAATTTTCTTATCAATTTCTTTTACAGAAACATTGAAATTTTTCACTCTTTTAAAATCTTTGGTCATGTTGTTTAGTTCATGATAATGAGTAGCAAACATGGTTTTTGGCCTAAACTTATTATTTTCATGTAAAAATTCTGCAATAGACCAAGCTATAGAGATCCCATCATAGGTACTTGTTCCTCTCCCAATTTCATCTAATAATATCAAGCTCTTTTCAGACAAATTGTTTAAAATACTGGATGTTTCATTCATTTCTACCATAAATGTAGATTCTCCAGAAGAAATATTATCATTTGCCCCAACACGAGTAAATAGTTTGTCAATTACACCAATTTCTGCTGATTCTGCAGGAACAAAACAACCAATTTGAGCCATAATAACAACCAATGCTGTCTGTCTTAGTAAAGCAGATTTCCCACTCATATTTGGTCCTGTTATCATCATTATTTGTTGGCTGTTGTTGTCCAATAAAACATCGTTCGGAATAAAAGATTCTCCTAACGGTAAAAATTGTTCTATTACTGGATGTCTTCCCTCTTTAATATTCAATACTTTTCCCTCGTTAACAATTGGTTTTACATAATTATTTTTTATAGAAACTTGTGAAAGTCCGTGAATAACATCTAAATATGCTATACACCTTGCATTATGAATGATAGTATCAATTTCATGAATAAGCTCGTGGACAAGATTTGTAAAAATTTGCTGCTCTAACTTTAATATTTTCTCCTCTGCACCTAATATTTTTTCTTCATAAATTTTCAATTCTTCGGTAACATACCTTTCTGCAGCGGTCAGTGTTTGTTTTCTTATCCAACTTGTAGGTACTTTGTCTTTATGTGTATTTCGTACTTCAATATAGTAACCAAAAACATTATTAAATGCAATTTTTAAGCTGGTAATTCCAGTGTTTTCTATTTCTCTATTTTGAATTTCTAACAATACCGATTTGGCGTCTGAAAGTAACAGCCTAAGTTCATCCAATTCTTTATGAAAACCTTCTTTTACTACCTGACCTTTTCCTATAACGACAGGAGCATCTTCAAAAATTATGGAATCTATTATATCAATAAATTCAGTATTGTCTTGTAATTCTTTAGCCCATTGATTGAGTTGATGATGCTTTATAGATTGCAGTCGTTCTTTAAGAGGGTTTATAAGTAGTAGAGACTTTTTAAGTTGGTTAAGCTCTCTAGGAGAAGTTTTTAAAACAGCTAATCTTGCACACATTCTTTCTAAATCGCCAATTTCTGAAAATTGTTTTTTTATCAAGTCATAAATCGCTGAGTTTTTGGTAAGGTATTCTACAATATCTAATCTGTTATTTATTTTCTTAGACGATATCAACGGAAATAGCAACCACTTTTTAAGCAATCTACCTCCCATAGCAGTTGAAGTTTCGTCTAGTACTTCGACAAGTGTGTGTCCATTGTAATTCGAAGAATGTATCAGCTCTAAATTTGAAATGGTAAAGTCGTCCATCCAAAGATGATTCTCTCTGTCAATTCTTTGAATCCTGGAAACATGACTTGTATTATGATGTTCTGCAGTAGTTAAATAATGTAAAATTGCACCAGCTGAAATAATGGATTCATTCATTTTAGATATGCCGAATCCCTTAAGAGAAAGCGTACCAAATTGTTGGTTTAACTTTTCCAAGGCAAAATCTTTTTGGAACACCCATTCATCTAATCTAAAAGTATAAGATTTACTTTTAAAATTTTCTTGAAATAGAGAGTCATGAGCTCTGGAATATAAAATTTCTGAGGGTGCATAATCATTTACAAGTTTTGAGATGTATTTTATATCTCCTTCTGCCACATAAAACTCTCCAGTAGAAATATCTAAAAAAGCAATTCCACACATTTTTTTTGAAAAACTTAAGGCTGCTAAAAAATTATTTCCTTTGTTGTCCAATAGTTGATCGGTTAACGCAACACCTGGAGTAACAAGTTCTACAACTCCTCTTTTAACAATTTTTTTACCTTTAACGGGTGCCTCTAATTGGTCACATACAGCAACTCGGTGTCCAGCCTTTACTAATTTAGGTAAATAATTCCCAACAGAGTGGTGTGGGAATCCAGCCAGTTCAATTTTAGAACCACCATTGTTTCTAGCCGTAAGAATTATACCTAGTACCTTTGAAGCTTTTATTGCATCTTCTCCAAATGTTTCATAAAAATCACCAACCCTAAACAATAGTAAGGTGTCAGGATACTTTCTTTTGATGGAGTTGTATTGTTTCATCAAAGGAGTTTCTGATTTTACTTTAGACATTTGTGCTTTTTATAAGTTCTAGATATGTTTGTAAAATTAAACTAATTGAATTTTCTAACAAATTAAGTAATTATGAATAAAAAATTAAAGTTAGAAGAACTTAAAAGATTAACAGTCTCTGAGTTTAAAAACTCTGTAAAAGAACCCATTGTCGTGATTTTAGATGATGTTAGGAGTTTGAATAATATTGGTTCTATTTTTAGAACTTGCGATGCTATGGGTGTAGAAAAAATTTATTTATGCGGCATCACAGCTCAGCCTCCCCACAGAGAAATTAGAAAAACAGCCATTGGAGCAACTGAAAGTATGAATTGGGAATATTCTGCAGATGCTTTAAATATTGTTAGAAAGTATAAAAATCTAAAATATTCTACAGTAACTGTGGAGCAAACTTCGGCATCAATTTCTTTAGAAAAGTATCATTTCAAAAATGATAAAATAGTTCTTGTTTTTGGCAATGAAATCGAGGGAGTATCACAAAAATTAATAGATGAATGTGACCTCAGTTTAGAAATCCCTCAATATGGAACGAAACATTCTATGAATATTTCCGTTACAACGGGTATGGTTCTTTGGACTATTAAAATGAATAAATTACTAAAACAACACGAAATGTAATTATATTTGTGAAAATTTTGAAAAAACGTATATACATATTATCAGTTAGTTTCATTTTAATACCCTTTTTTCTTGGGGCACAATTTTACAATAGAAATACTTACAGGACACAAAGAAATGAAATCACTTTTGGAGTCGGAGCATCAGCTTGTTTGACTGACGTCGGTGGAGGTAAGGAATCGGAAGAAAGTTTCTTTGGAAATTCAGCTAGAGGCTTTTTATTTGATCTTAATACAGATCAGACTAAATTTGCTGCCAACTTCTCCTACATATATTACCTAAAAGGGAATCTTACTTTTAGGGTGAATTTAGCCTATGCTAAAATATCGGGGAACGATGAATCTACGGAGGACTTGTCTAGAAAGATGCGCCAACTTAATTTTGAAACTGATATTTTCGAGGGTTCTGGTGTTTTCGAATGGATATTAGTTCAAGAAAAATCTGGAAATAGATACAATTTAAAAAATAAGTTTGGAAAAAGCATAGGTGCTAGTAATCCGCTTGGTTTTGGGCTTTATATTTTTGGTGGTGTCGGAGGGTTTTTTTATGAACCATATGCTGTAGACAATTTCACAGGGACAAAAATTAAGCATAAACTAAGACCACTTAGAACTGAAGGTCAAGGAATACTTGATCCTAATGACCCCTTTTATGTTAAATATGAAAATAGTAAAGGAAAAGAAATAGACTATTCAAAATTTGCTTTCCCTCATAATAAAACATATGAAAAATTTGCAGTTTGTATTCCCCTTGGTATTGGCATAAAAAAATCATTTCATGGGACAGCAGGAATAAAGTTAGAAGCTGGTTTTCGATTCACAAGAACAGATTATTTGGATGACGTAAGTACCAGGTATTTTAATCCTGAAACTCTTTTAGCTTGGCACAATGATTTTGATGGCCCTAATTCAGCGACTATGTCAGGGACCAATTACATGCTAAATCCTGAAGATGGAATTTTTAGTGTTAACGTAAAATACGGAAATTCACCACCTACTAGTGCAGATTATACAAGCCTTGGAATTGTGGATGGGAGTCTTTCAGAAATATCTAATCAAGACTTTGTAAATACTTACGGTGAAGGGTGGTATTCTGCTGATTTTTATAAAACAGCGCCAGGGCAAATCCGTGGAAACCCTACAAATTTAGATTCTTACATGTTTTTAACGCTGTCTGCTTACAAGAAGTTTAAAAACACCCAAAAATCTTTTAAAATTGCTAATTCTAGTTTAAAAAGAAAGATAAAAGCTTCCTTTTAAATTTAGAAAAGTTTGATTATTTGTTAGTTTTTTCTAATTGTTACCCACTTTTTTTATAATTTATGCTAAAAATATAAAGAATGCCTAGATACCATAAGTTAGGTAATGTTCCACATAAACGCCATACCACTTTTAGAAAAAAAGATGGAACACTTCATTACGAACAACTTTTTGGCACAGTTGGCTTCGACGGCATGTCCTCTTTATTATACCACTTACATCCTCCAACACAAGTAAAAGACATTAAAAAGGGGGTAGACGTTTCTCCAAAAATTGCTGTAAGTCATAATATGAAAATGAGAGCTTTTAAAGGTTTTCAATTGCAAAACAAATTAGATTTTTTATTTTCCAGAACCCCTGTTTTGACCAATTCTGACGTAACCATTCATTTGGCAAGTCCTAAGCAAACAGCCTCAAAATATTTTTATAAAAATGTAGATGCAGATGAAGTAATTTTCATTCATAAGGGCGAAGGAGTACTAAAATCACAACTAGGACAAATAGATTTTTTTCAAGGAGATTATTTAGTAATTCCTCGAGGAATTATTTACAATTTAGAGTTTAAAGATAATGACAATAGACATTTTATTATTGAATCTAAGCACCCTATTTACACCCCGAAAAGATATAGAAATTGGTTCGGTCAACATTTAGAACATGCTCCATTTTGTGAGAGAGACCTTCGAGTTCCAAAAAATTTAAAAACTCACGACGAGAAAGGTGACTTTTTAATTAAAATCAAAAAAGAAGGTTTTTTGTATGATTACACATATTCTTCTCATCCATATGACGTTGTTGGATGGGATGGTTATAATTATCCATATGCATTTTCTATTCACGATTTTGAACCTATAACAGGTAGAGTCCATCAACCACCACCAGTTCACCAAACATTTGAAACTCCCGCTTTTGTAATCTGTTCTTTTTGCCCCAGACTTTACGACTACCATCCAGATGCAATTCCTGCTCCTTATAATCACAGCAATATTGATTCTGATGAAGTATTATACTATGTTGATGGTGATTTTATGAGTAGAAATGATATTGAAGAAGGGCAAATTACATTACATCCATCGGGTATCCCTCACGGTCCTCATCCAGGTGCTTACGAAAGAAGTATTGGGAAAAAATTGACCGAGGAGTTGGCAGTTATGGTCGATACTTTTAAGCCTCTACAATTAACGGTTCAAGCATTAGAATTAGAAGTTAAAGACTATTACAAATCTTGGATTCACGACTGAACTAAATAAACATGGCGAAAAATTTAACGAATACAGATTACGGATTAGAAAAAATATTTGAAAATGCCCAAGATTTTTTACCGCTCTTAGGAACGGATTACATTGAGTTCTATGTTGGTAATGCCAAACAAGCATCGCACTTTTATAAAACCGCTTTTGGATTTCAATCGCTGGCTTATGCAGGTTTAGAAACGGGCTGGAAGGACAGAGTTTCTTATGTTTTAAAACAAGATAAAATTAAATTAGTTTTAACCACTGCTTTAAATAGTGAATCTGCAGTAGGGAATCATGTGCAAAAGCATGGAGACGGGGTTAAAATAATTGCTCTTTGGGTAGAAGACTCTCAAAAGTCGTATGAAGAAACAATAAAAAGAGGTGCTAAATCGTATTTAAAACCTGTAAAGGAAAGTGATGAGCATGGAGAAGTTGTAAAATCTGGGATATATACTTATGGAGAAACTGTTCACCTTTTCATAGAAAGAAAAAATTACAAAGGAGAATTTTTGCCCGGTTTTAGAAAATGGGAATCCAGTTATAACCCTTCTGAAGTTGGATTAAAATACGTCGACCATATGGTGGGCAATGTAGGGTGGGGTGAAATGAACACTTGGGTGAAATGGTACGAAGATGTAATGGGATTTGTTAACTTTTTGTCTTTTGACGATAAGCAAATTCATACTGAATATTCTGCATTAATGAGTAAAGTCATGAGTAATGGAAATGGCAGAATAAAATTCCCAATAAATGAACCAGCCAAAGCTAAAAAAAGATCACAGATTGAAGAATACTTGGATTTTTATGAGGGCTCTGGGGTTCAGCATATAGCAATTGCAACAGATAATATTATTGAAACGGTTAAAAAACTTAAATTAAGAGGTGTTGAATTCCTATCTGCCCCTCCAAACGAATATTATCACGAAATTCCAGAAAGGCTGGGGAGTCATATGAAAATTATGAAGGAGAATATCCAAGATTTGCAGGATTTAGCCATTTTAGTAGATGCTGATGAAGAAGGGTATTTGTTACAAATTTTCACTAAACCAGTAGAAGATAGGCCGACTTTATTTTTTGAAATAATTCAAAGAATGGGAGCTAGAGGATTTGGTGCAGGAAATTTCAAGGCCCTTTTTGAATCTATTGAGAGAGAACAAGCAAATCGAGGAACACTTTAGATAATGAGTAAAGAAATAGATAAAGAGATTTTAAAAACATTAGCAGAAAAAGGATTAAACACCGAATCATTCTTAGAAGGCTTGAAAAGTTTTAAACCACTTACTTATTGGGATTACATCCAAACGGAATCATTATTAAACCTTCAAATACAAAGAAGTGATTTACCAGATGAAATGGTTTTTATAGTCTACCATCAAATAAATGAGCTTTTATTCAAAATGATCTTGTGGGAGCTGGAACAGCTGGCCAATAAAAAACAACTTGTTGCTGTTTTCTTTTCAGAGAGGCTGGAAAGGGTAAGCAGATACTTTGACATGCTTTGTAGTTCTTTTAAGATTATGAAAGATGGTATGGAATTGGAACAGTATATGAAATTTAGAAAAACACTTGCTCCAGCTAGTGGCTTTCAGAGCGCTCAATATAGAAAAATTGAGTTTGCTTGTACCGAGTTAATTAATTTAATAGATTTTAGATTTCGCAAAACAATTAATAGAAATACACCTTTTAAACATGCCTTTGAACATCTTTATTGGCAAGCTGCAGGAAAAAATCACAAGACAGGTGAAAAGTCTATTATGATTAAACTTTTTGAAGAAAAATATATGGAAGATTTTATTGATTTTATGAAAAAATATAACAATAAAAATATTTGGTCTCTGTTTGATAATCTTCCAGATAAAGAAAAAAACAATATTGATCTTGTTAATTCAATGAGACATTTAGACCATACGGTGAATGTTAAATGGGTTATGCAGCATTTTAATACAGCTTCAAAATATTTGGACGGAGCTAATAAAGTTGAAAAAGCTACTGGAGGAAGTGACTGGAAAAAATACATGCATCCAAAATACCAGAGAAGAACATTTTTTCCGAAATTATGGTCAGTAACAGAGTTAGATAATTGGGGTGAACAAAATCTAGAGGGACATGAAATTCTTAGTAATTTTAAAGACTTAAAAATTTAGGATATGGAAAATCAAGATTTATTAAATCAATTTCAACAAAAAATTGATGCCGATATCAAAATAGAACCAAAAGACTGGATGCCTGAAAAATACAGGCAAACTTTAATTCGTCAAATTTCCCAGCACGCTCACTCAGAAATTATTGGAATGCAACCAGAGGGAAATTGGTTGACAAGAGCTCCAAGTTTGAGAAGTAAGAAAATTCTAATGGCAAAAATTCAAGACGAAGCAGGTCACGGTTTGTATTTGTATTGTGCTGCAGAAACTTTAGGTGTAAAAAGAGAACAATTCCTACAATGGCTTCACGAAGGCAAAGCAAAATATTCAAGCGTCTTTAACTATCCAACCTTAAGTTGGGCAGATATGGGTGCTATAGGTTGGTTGGTTGATGGTGCAGCAATTGTAAACCAAGTTTCTCTTCAAGGAACCTCTTATGGCCCATATTCAAGAGCTATGGTTAAAATATGTATGGAAGAAAGTTTCCATCAAAGACAAGGGTTTGAAATAATGGCTCAGTTAGCTGCTGGAACAGCTGAGCAAAAAGAAATGGCTCAAGATGCTATTAATCGTTGGTGGTGGCCCTCTATAATGATGTTTGGTCCACATGACTCTGAAAGTGCCCATTCCAATCAGTCTTTAAAATGGCGAATTAAAAGAGAATCTAATGATGCATTAAGACAACTATTTATAGACAAAACCATCGAGCAGGGACATCATTTAGGATTAACTTTTCCAGATCCTAAATTACATTTAAATAAAGAAACTAAACACTACGATTATTCTCCAATTAATTGGGACGAGTTTTGGAATGTAGTAAAAGGTAATGGCCCTGGTAACAAGCGAAGAATAAGACATCACATCAAGGCGCATGATGATGGAAAATGGGTAAGAGAAGCTGCTAAAGCATATGCAGAAAAGATAAATGTAAAAAAGAAATCAGCATAATATGGCTAACGATGATCAAGGAATACTGTGGGAAGTTTTTTTAAGAGTTAAGGCGGGACGTCCTTTTAAGCACGTAGGCAGTTTACATGCTTATGACAAAGAAATGGCAATGAAAGCAGCTAGAGATTTATATACAAGAAGAAATGAAGGGAACGGAATTTGGATTGTTAAGGCTGAAGATATAGTTTCTTCTGAGGCTAGTGATGGCGAAGCTTTTTTTGATCCATCTGATGATAAAATATACAGGCATCCAACTTTTTATAAAATACCTGAAGGTGTAAAACACATTTAATGAATAACAAATTACTAGATTTTTGCCTAAGGTTAGGCGATACTTCCCTTATATTAAGTCATAGAATTGGAGAATATTGTAGTAAAGCTCCCTTGTTAGAGGAAGATTTGGCTATAACTAATGTTGGACTAGACCTTCTAGGGCAAGCAGAAAGCTTTTTAAAATATGCTGCAGAAATTAAAGGAAACACCACTGCTGACGAGTTAACATTTAAGAGAAAAGAAAAGGAATTTCGTTGCTTTCATTTGGTACAAACCCCAAATACAGATTTTGCTTTCATACTTACCAGACAATTTTTCATGGATTGCTTCCATAAATTACTTTTTGAAAATTTAATTTCGAGTAAGGATGAAACAATATCTGGAATTTCAAAAAAAGCAATTAAAGAAGTAAATTATCACTTAAAAAGGAGTTCAGAGTGGATGACTAGATTAGGATTAGGAACAGAGATAAGTAATGAAAAATTACAAGCTGCAGTAGACGAACTCTGGATGTACACCGATGAACTGTTTATAGATAATGAAACTGACGTATATGCTAAGGAAAATCATATTGGTCCATTAAGTAGTAGTCTTAAAAAAGATTGGTCAGAATTAGTAACTCTAGTATTAGAAAATGCGTCAATCAAAGTGCCAGAAAACAATTTATTTAGTTTAAAGTATGGTAAAAATGGCTTTCATACTGAATATCTTGGATATATTCTGGCTGAAATGCAGCATCTTCCACTCTTATATCCTGATGCAATTTGGTAGTAATTAAGCTTTATGAAAGTTAAGTTATCAGCAGTTATAATAACTTTTAATGAGGAAGCTAATTTACATCGCTGCTTAAGTTCAATATCTGACGTGGTAGACGAAATTATTGTAGTTGACTCTTATAGTACCGACGCTACTGAAAAGATTGCAAAAGAGTTTAAAATAAATTTTTTTAAAAATAAATTTAACGGACATATAGAGCAAAAAAACTTTGCCATTACTAAGGCAAATCATAAACACGTACTTTCATTAGACGCTGACGAATGCCTATCGGAAGCTCTAAAGAAAAGCATTATAGAAACTAAAAACAACTGGGTTTACGATGGATATTCGTTTAATCGCTTAACAAATTATTGTGGGCAATGGATAAGGTATTGTGGATGGTATCCAGATAAAAAGTTAAGATTATGGGACTCTACAAAGGGATCCTGGCAGGGTCAAAACCCACACGATCAATTTAAACTTTATAAGACAGCTACTCATGGTTTTATAAAGGGAGATCTGTTACATTACAGTATTGCAAGTATTGAAGAGCACTTATTGGTAATAGATAAATTTTCTACAATAGCTGCACGAGAAATGTATAATAAGGGAATCAAATTCCCTAAAATTAGATCTTGGGTACATCCGATTTTTAAGTTTATCAAACAATATATTATGAGGTTTGGTTTTTTAGATGGAAGAAATGGGTTCAGAGTTTGTAACAATTCAGCGTTCTCTACACATATGAAATATAAAAAGTTAGCAAAGTTATATGAACAAAACGCTTAGGGTACTTCATGTTTCATCAGCTCTTTCATGGAGGGGAGGAGAACAACAAATAGTTAATCTTATTGAAGGGCTTAATTCTATAGACAAAAGTATTGAACAGATACTTTTCTGTACTAAAAATAGCGCCATTGAAAAATACGCCACAATCCAAAAGATTAATTTTAAATCTGCTCAAAAAAAATCTGGATTTGATTTATTGTATATTATTAAATTATTAAAGGTTATAAAAAGTTGTCAGCCGAATATTATTCATGTACATGACAGTCATGCCCATACTGCATGTGTTATAGCACACTTATTATTATTTTCAAAAACCCCTATTGTACTACACAGAAGGGTAGATTTTGCTATTGGTAAATCTCTTTTTTCAAATTATAAGTACAATTACGGCTACATAAAAAAAATAATTACAGTCTCAAAAGCTATAAAAAAAATAATTCAACCTAAAGTAAAAGCTCCAATAGATGTAATCTACTCAAGTTGGAGAAAATCAGTACTTGAAAAATCTGGAGAAGCAAACCTTAGAAAAGAACTGGGACTGCCTAATTCATCTAAACTAATTGGCAATATTGCAGCATTAACCGATCATAAAGATTATCAAACTTTTGTTGAAACAGCAGCTCTCACCATAAATAAAAATAATAGCATTCACTTTATTATAGCAGGTGAGGGAGCATTAAAAGATCAGATTAATAGTCATATACTTTCTTTATCACTTGAAAGTAATATTCACCTTCTTGGATTTAGAGAGGATGTTACAGAAATCATGAATAATCTTGACGTTTTCTTTATGCCATCTAAAATGGAGGGTTTGGGTTCTATATTATATTTAGCATTTGGATGTAAAATACCTGTAGTTTCAACAAGAGCTGGTGGTATTCCAGAATTAGTTAAGGACAAGGAAACTGGTTATCTTTGTGAAGTAGGTAATTCAAAAGAATTAAGCCAATGTCTTAATATGGTTTTACAACAAAAGAATAATATCGTTACAAAAAAAGCCTATCAACTTGCATTATCCAGCCAGTATACCAATATGGCACAAATGAATCACAGTTTATATCTAGATATAATACAAAATACTTATGAAATATAATTTAAGCGAAATAACCGATGTAATTAAAAATAGAAGGACCATATATCCTACATTTTTTTCATCCAGAAAAGTACATAAAGAAATTGTTGAACATTTATTAAATAATGCAACTTGGGCACCAACTCATGGAAATACTCAGCCTTGGAAATTTCAAGTTTATATGGGAAATAGCAGAGAGAAGCTTAGTAAAAACCTTGGGGAATTGTACCAACTTTTAACTCCAAAAGAATTGTATAAAGAAGGGAAGTTTAAAAAAATAAGCTCAAGACCTTTTCTTTCATCGGTAGCCATTGTAGTCTCTATGAAAAGAGGAGATAATGAAAAAATACCAGAGATAGAAGAAGTTGAAGCTGTTGCTTGCGCAATCCAAAACATGTGCTTAACGGCAACTGCCTATGGTTTAGGTTCTTTCTGGTCAAGTCCTAAAATTATATATACTCCAGAAATGAATAAATTTCTTAAATTAAAAACGGAAGATAAATGTTTAGGCATCTTATATGTAGGTTACCCAAGTATAGATTGGCCAAAAGGACAGAGAAAGCCTATTGAATATTTAACAGAATGGAATGAATAAATAGCTTATGGACAACATGGACGAAGGGGTGCTTAAACTTACAAATCACAAAGATCACCCTACTAATAAAGCATATAAGATTTTTTTCTTTCATACCAAAAACCAATCGGATTATTTCAAGCAAATTCTAGAAACTAAGAATATTTTTTTCGAGTTCGCTGAAGATAAAAATAAAAGAGGTCCAGTTTATTTATTTGGAATTCGTAAAACAGATAATGCTATAGTTCAGGAGATTAATTATTTAACTTTAGGAAAGTTTAGAGAGCCTTTTATTCCTCAGAAATGGGCCCAATATTTGGTGATTATATTAGGAATAGTAATTGTTGTTTTTTCAATAATTTCATATTTTAAAAATAACTAAGATTTGAAAATTTCAAAAATAATTTTCTTTTTGTCCTTTACTTCAAGCTTGTTTTCTCAAGTTAAAAGCGACAAAAATCACAATATTGGCTTTTTACTGGGTTCTATTGTTCCCATTAATTATTTTGGGGTCAGTGCAATAGATCTTACAGAAAATAATTCAACAATTAAATTAGAAAATAGGATTGGATATAATTTTGGTATGATTTTAAAAACAGACTATGACAAAAATTTTAGTTTAGAAGGTGGAATAGTTTTTTATCAAAGAAATTTTAAATTAACTGGAAAAAGTGCAAATCAATCCAATATTTTAAATGATACCAGCTCGTTCAGTTATATTAGTTATGGAATTCCAATACAAGCGATAATCTATGTTCAATTAGGCAATGAATTATATATGAGAAATGCCATAGGCGTCAATATAGATTTTTATGCATCTTCTGTAGCTAGCAAAGGAAATAATTTTGCAATTGATCATCTTTCTGAAAGAGCAAGGTGGATTAATGGATCTATAAGTGGAAATCTTGGAATTGAAAAAAGAGATTCTAAAATAGGATCCTATTATTTAGGAGCTGAAGTCAATATACCAATATCTGCAATAGCAGTTACTAAATTGAAATTCTATTATGATGGTAATACCTTTGACAGATACGATAAATTATTTTTAAGGGGAAATTATTTTGGTATCCAGTTTAAATATTATTTGCCAGTTGGAATGGAAAACTCAAAAAATTAAAGTTTTCTACTTACTTCAACCTCTTCATAGGCTTCTACAATATCACCTACTCTTATATCGTTATATTTTGCAATATTCAACCCACATTCGTATCCATTTTTAACTTCCTTCACATCATCTTTAAATCGTTTTAAAGATCCTAATTCACCAGAATATACAACAATACCTTCTCTTATTATCCTAACATTATGATTCCTATTTATTTTACCGTCTGTTACGTAACAGCCTGCAATAGTACCAAACTTTGTAATTTTAAAAGTCTCTCTTATTTCAGCAGTACCAACAATTTCCTCTTTAAATTCTGGTGAAAGCATTCCCTCCATAGCTTCTTTTACTTCTTCAATTGCTTTGTAAATAACAGAGTATAGACGGATATCAATTTCTTCTTTTTCAGCTATCTTACGAGCTCCTTGAGAAGGCCTTACTTGGAATCCAATAACAATTGCATCTGACGCTGAGGCTAATAAAATATCCGATTCGGTAATTTGACCAACTGCTTTATGAATGATATTTATTTGAATAGATTCTTGAGAAAGTTTCAATAAAGAATCCGATAAAGCTTCAATAGACCCATCAACATCTCCTTTAACTATGATATTAAGCTCTTGGAAATCCCCTAAAGCAATTCTTCTTCCAATCTCATCTAATGTAATGTGTTTTGTAGTTCTTAACCCTTGTTCTCTTTGAAGTTGTTGTCTTTTAGAAGCTATTTGCTTCATTTCTTTTTCATCATCTAATATATTGAAAATATCTCCTGCGCTAGCAGCACCATTCATCCCAAGTACAGAAACAGGTCTTGAAGGACCAGCAGACTCAACAGGATTGCCACTTTCATCATGCATGGCTTTAATTTTCCCAAATTCTTTTCCAGCAATTAGCGTATCACCGACCTTCATCGTACCATATTGCACCAACAATGTTGTAATGTAGCCTCTACCTTTGTCCAAAGAGGCTTCAATTACTGTTCCTTTTGCATTTGTATCAGGATCTGCTTTTAATTCCAATAACTCAGACTCTAAAAGTACTTTTTCTAAAAGTTCATCAATACCGGTTCCATCTTTAGCAGATATTTCTTGACATTGATATTTTCCTCCCCAGTCTTCAACTAATATATTTAAAGCTGACAATTCTTCTTTAATTTTGTCTGGGTTGGATGTAGAACGGTCGCACTTATTAAGTGCAAATACCATGGGTACACCTGCAGCTTGGGAGTGATTGATGGCCTCTTTAGTTTGAGGCATAACTCTATCATCTGCAGCAATAATAATAATAGAGACATCTGTCACTTGCGCTCCTCTTGCTCTCATCGCAGTAAAAGCTTCATGTCCTGGAGTATCTAAAAAGGTTATGTCTTTTTTATTGTGTTTTACAGAATAAGCACCTATGTGCTGTGTTATTCCGCCAGCCTCACCAGAAGTAACATCAGTACTCCTTATGTAATCTAAAAGAGATGTTTTTCCGTGGTCTACGTGTCCCATAACAGTAACGATAGGCGGTCTGTCCTGCATATTCTCAGGATTCTGAGAATCTTCAACAACTGAAGCGGTAACATCGGCACTCACAAATTCTACAGTAAATCCAAACTCCTCAGCAACCATAGTAAGAGTTTCTGCATCTAATCTTTGATTAATGGAGGCGAAAATTCCAATTGACATTAAGGTGCCTATTACATCGTTTGGAGATTTAGACATCATGGACGCAAGTTCTGAAACCGATACAAATTCAGTTAATTTCAGTGTGCTCTTTTCTTGTTCTGAAATTAATTCTTCTATTTCCATTTTATCAGAAATAGCTTGTCTCTTTTCTCTTCTTAATTTAGAAGATTTAGATTTTCCTTTATTACTTAATCTTGCAAGAGTTTCTTTAATTTCTTTTTGAATTTCTTCTGGTGAGGCCTCTGTTTTTTGAGCTGTCTTTGTAGTTTTTCTTTTGTCTCTAAAGACATTTTTACCTGCTTTTTCTACATTGACTTTTTTAATTCTCTTTCTCTTTCTTTTAGATGCTTCAGAGTCTTGAGAAGGTTTTGATTTGACTGGAACTTTTGGAAGTTCTATTTTTCCTAAAACTTTAGGACCAGTTAATTTTTTAGCCTCGGCTTTTATTGTTTCTGAAGGTTCTACCTTATTTTCTTTAACGGGATCAGCTTTTTTAATTTCAGTTTTTATTTCAGTTTTTACTTCAACAGGTTCCTCAGCAGTTTCTGCTACAGGCTCTGCTTTTGGCTTCGGTGTTAAATCTATTTTACCAAGTACAGAAGGTCCAGAAAGGGCGTCAGCTTTAGCTACTATCTTTTCGATTTCTTTTTTTGGTTCTTCTTTCTTAATTGAAATGACTTTTCTTTCCGATTGGTCTATAACAACATTATCAGCTTTCTCTTTCTCAAATTTTTCTTTATGATATTCTTCTAATAATATCATATACAAGTCCTCACCAATTTTTGTATTGGGATTAGAACTTACTTCTTTTCCTTGGGAGCCTAAAAACTCAACAATTGTTGATATTCCAACATTAAGTTCTCTTGCAACTTTACTTAGCCTTTTTACTACTGCCATAATGTTATTAATTTCAATCTAGATTATTTCTCAAATTCTGAGCTTAAAATCTTTAATATTTCATCTACTGTTTCTACTTCTAAATCTGTTCTTTTTACTAAATCATCTTTTCCAATCTCTATAACACTTTTAGCGGAATCGCATCCAATTGCTTTTAATTCATCGATAATCCAATCATCGATTTCATCGGTAAATTCGTCTAAATCTACATCATCAATATCTTCTGCACCTTCTCTGTATACATCAATTTCAAGGCCTGTAAGTTTAGACGCTAATTTAATATTATGTCCACCTTTACCAATGGCTTTAGATACTTCGTCCGGCTTTAAAAAGACTTCGACTCGAGATTCCTCTTCGTTAATTTCCATATTAGTAATTTTAGCAGGATTCAAAGACCGCTGTATTAGAAGTTGCATATTTGTTGTCCAAGGAATAACATCTATATTTTCGTTTCGAAGTTCTCTAACTATACCGTGTATTCTCGAACCGTTCATCCCAACACAAGCACCTACGGGGTCGATTCTATCATCATAAGACTCAACAGCTACTTTTGCTCTTTCACCTGGATTTCGAACAATTTTTTTAATAGTAATTAACCCGTCAAAAACTTCTGGTACTTCTTGCTCGAACAACCTCGCTAAAAATTCAGGAGCTGTTCTGGAAAGTATAATCACTGGACTATTATTTCTTAAATCTACTTTAGAAACGACTGCTCTTGTGGTGTCACCTTTTCTAAAATAATCAGAAGGAATCTGTTCTGATTTTGGTAAAATTAATTCGTTACCGTCATCGTCTAAAATTAGTATTTCTCTTTTCCAAATCTGATAAACTTCACCGTTTACTATATCTCCAACTCTCTCTTTATATTTTTGATAGATACTGTCTTTTTCTAATTCTAATACTTTAGAAGCAAGATTTTGTCTTAGCGATAAAATATTTCTCCTCCCAAAATCCTCAACTTTAACTTCTTGAGAAACCTCTTCTCCAATTTCAAAATCAGGCTCGATTTTAAGCGCTTCACTATATTTAATTTGGGTTCCCTCGTCTTCAAAATCCTCGTCTGGTACAATTTCTCTATTTAACCAAATCTCTAAATCACCTTTATCTGGATTTATAATGACATCAACATTTTCATCTGATCCATATTTTCTTTTTAAAGTAGATCGAAAAACATCTTCTACTATTCTCATCATGGTTACTCTATCGATATTCTTAATTTCTTTAAATTCTGAAAAAGAGTCAATTAATTCTATTGCATTCATAGGGTTTATTTAAAATGATATAATCAGTTTAGTTTCTTTTATTTCACTCATTAGTAATTGGTGAGTGTTCTCTATTTTTTCTTTTTTCTTGGATATTTTATTTTTTTCAATTTTAATCTCTCGCAAGAAAATTTCTTGGTCGTTAGCTTTAAGTAGTTCTCCATTTAAAACTTCGTCATTAGCTTTTGTAACAGTTACCTGATTGCCTAAATTTTTTAAATATTGTTTAACTACTACAAATGGTTGATCTAATCCAGGAGATGAAACTTGTAAATCAAAGTCTTCTTTTTCTCTATCTAAATTATGTTCAATATTTCTACTAACACTTACACAGTCTTTCACGCTAACTCCACCATTTAAATTATCCATTTTAACTCTAATGGAGTTTTTGGAAGAAATACTAACATCTACTAAATAATTTCCATTATCGAGTTCATTTATTCTTTCTTCTGCCAACTTTATTACTTCTTTTTTTGAAATCATAGTAAGTAAAAAAAAGAGGGGACTTTCGTCCCCTCTTTAGTTTTCATCTTTATAACGATCCAAAAGTACATTAATTTAAGAAGCCTTACAAATAAAACGTAAAAAAACTATGTACTTCAACTATTACCTTGCAGTTTGATGATAGATAAAATAGTATATTCTTTAATAAAAGGCGTTCCTATTAGAACAAAGAAGCTAATAGCAGATCAGGCTGATGATTCACAATCAATTCTTAGAGAATTAAGACTAAAAATGACAAATCTCAATACCAAATCTAGTTACAAGGTATTAAATCAACTTAACTCTAAAAATATATACAATGAGGCGCAAACTATATTAAATATATGTACAGATAATAATATAGAAATCATTTTTTATAATGAAGAAAACTATCCAAAAAATTTAATACAATGCCAAGATGCTCCTATTCTTATTTATTGTAAGGGCAAAAAACACTCAAATAACATTCCATTATTATCTATTGTTGGCACACGTGACTGCAGTGATTATGGCTTGGGGCAATGTAAAGATTTCATTTCTTATTTAGCAAATTACAATATTGGATTGGTGAGCGGTTTAGCATATGGAATCGATATTCATACCCACAGAATAGCGAACCAGCTAGATATACCGAATTATGCAGTTTTAGGAAGTGGGATATTAAATATTTATCCTAAAAACCATTTTACAGAAAGTGAACTGACTGCTGAAAATGGGATGATAATTTCTGAATTCACCCCTTTTTCTTCTCCAAAGAGCTATCATTTTCCTCAACGCAATAGAATTATTGCAGGAATGAGTATGTGTACTATGGTAGTAGAATCTCCTATTAAAGGAGGAGCAATAATAACAGCAAGTTTAGCAAATGACTACAATAGAGATGTATTTGCAATCCCAGGAAATAACAATCAATCAACTTCAAAAGGAACCAATACTTTAATAGAAAAAAATCAAGCAGCTATTTTAAACAATCCAGAACAAATTATAGATTTATTAGGGTTGAGCACCAGTAATAAAAATCCAGCAGGAACACAAAGTGACATTCAATTAGCTTCACAAGAAACTATAATTTACGAGCTAATTTCTAAGGGTAAAGACATATCTTTCAATAAAATACAGATGGAAAGTAATTTTCCAACTTCTTATCTGAATGTGATTTTAACTAATTTAGAACTTAAAGATCTTATTATCCCTAAATTTGGTAATTTTTACAATTTAAAATAAAGATGCTGTTTGGTATTTATTAGTTTAGCATAAATGAATGTTTCTAGTTTTATTGCAAAAAGATATTTATTCGCTAAAAAATCTAGGAATATTATCAATTTAATTTCTCTTATATCCTTTATTGGAATTCTAGTAAGCACAGCTTCTTTAGTTATTATTTTAAGTGGTTTTAATGGCATTCAAAAATACGTAGAAGATGTTTATGGAAAATTTGCTGCCGACCTTTATGTTTATCCAAAAACTGGGAAAATAATAGAAGAGTCTAATGATATATTTAAAGTTCTAAAAAAAAATAAAGAGGTTGAATTTTTTGGCAAAGTTATTGAAGAAACCGCACTTTTAAAATTTGAAAATAAATGGGCTACTGTTTCTATTAAGGGAGTGGACGAAAGATCTTACAATAAAAATAAATGGGGTAATAATTTATTAGAAGGGAGTGGTAGTTTCAGTAAAGAAGGAATACCAACTATTCTTCTAGGATACGGCATACAAAATGAATTACAAATTCCCTACAATACAAGATTTACTAACGAAATTAAAATATTTAGTATATCAAAAAAACAAAAACTAAAGGTTCAAAACAAGCAATCTCTTCAACAGAATAATTTAATTTTTGGCGGAGTTTACTCTATAAACCCAGAACTAGACCAATCTTCAGCAATAGTTAGTTACAGTGCTGCAAATAAGATTTTTGAACGTGATAATAGCTCTAATCACATTGAAATATTTATGAAAAATAAAAAGCTATTACAACAATTCAAAGAAGAATTAACTAAGAAGAATCCAAATTTTCTTTTTAAAACGCATGAAGAAAATAACCAACTAATTTATGCTGCTAACGATGCTGAAAAATGGATGGTTCTCGCTGTTTTAATTTTTGTTTTGATATTATCTTCTTTTACAGTAATAGCCTCAATTACCATGTTAATTATTGACAAGAAAAAAGATATTAAAAGTTTACTTGCTTTAGGTTCAAATACATCAACTATTAAAAACATATTTTTTAAAGAAGGGTTAATGATTAGTTATTTTGGAAGCATTGGAGGTCTTTTAATTGGTGTCCTGGTTTGTTGTTTACAAATTAAGTTTCATTTACTTAAATTAGATAATGCTTCTATTCCGTACTGGCCTGTATTAATAAAGTTAGAGGATATAATAATGTTATTGATTATTTTATTTCTCACAGGTTTATTAGCTTCTTTTTTGCCTGGAAAATTTCTAGTAAAGAAACTCTTAAAGAGTTAATCGTCTTTGCTGATTGAAAGCTGAACTTTACTAATTTTCGTGTCGTCAGCTTCTATTATTTTAAAATTAAAACTTTCAATATTAACATTTGAACCACTTTCTGGTATAGTTTCTGCATAATATATGATCATCCCAGATAATGTTTCATAATCTTCCTTAACAGGAAGCTGTATTCGGTACTTTTCATTAATAAAGTCAATTTCTAAACGTGCAGAGAAAATGAATTTTTTTTCTTCGATCATCTCATGAATTAATTCTTCTTGATCATGTTCGTCATCAATTTCCCCAAAAATTTCTTCAATTATATCTTCCATAGTTAAGATTCCGGAAGTCCCCCCGTATTCGTCTACTACAACCGACACACTTCGTTTCTTTTCAATAAAATCTTCTAATAACTTAATTCCTGACATGGATTCGGGGACAATTGAAAGTGGAATAAGCATAGATTTAATACTTATGGGTATTTTAAATAATTCAATACTATGTACGTAACCAATAATGTTGTCAATATTATCCTTGTAAATAATAATTCTAGAATGTCCTGACTCTAAAAAAAGATTTTTTAAATCTTCTATATTGTCATTTATTTCTAAAGCAATTATTTCATTCCTTGGAACCATACAATCTCTTGCAATAACCTCAGAAAAACTTAATGCATTATGGAAAATTTTCACGTCGTGTTCCATTTCTTCGCCCTCTTCTAAATCTGTTTTTAATTCTTTTATATACAAATCCAAATCTGTTTTCTTAAAACTTACCTTATCTATAGATTCCTTATTTCCAAATACTTTTAAAATGGTGTTAGTTAAAAAAACAACTACGGCTGTTAAGGGCCAAAGAAATACGTAGATAATAAACAATATGACACTAAAAAATCGGAGCGTATAATTAGGATTCAGCCTAAAAATAGCTTTAGGTAAAAACTCGGCAAATAGTAAAATAAAAAAGGTGGAAAACAATGTTTGAATTAACAAAACTAGTGTGCTATTTATGTTAAATGTTAATAAATAGGGCTCCACTAAATCTGCAACATATAGTGTAAATACGACCAAAGCAGTATTGTTCCCAATTAGCATTGCAGCGATAAACCATGCGGGCTTACTAGAAAAAAAAGATAAAATTTTAGCACTGAAAAGTCCTTTTTTATAATCTAGTTCAATTTTAAGTTTGCTTGATGAGATAAAAGCGATCTCCATGCCCGAAAAAAAAGCTGAAAATGACAGAGATATTGCTGCTATTGAAATTAAAAATAATGTAGACATTTTCTAATTCTTATTTAATCTTTTGGCCAAGCCTCTTCTTACAAGATAGATTCCCCAAGCCATAAGCGCCAAAAGAAAATAAACAAGATCATCATTGAATTCATCGGTAATATAGAAGAATATAGCTGTAGCCGTAGAAATAATGGCAATGACTAACCAAATTTTCTCTAAACGTTTATTCCATTTTTTCAAACCTTCCATTATTCTGTTTCAAAGTTAACATGCCCTTCAGAAATATCTGACAACTGAAAGAAAGTAAAGTTGCTATTAGCCTTTAATTTGGTTCCTGATATACGACCTTCACTATTCGAAAAGATAACCATTTTTTCAGAATATATGCTATCCTTTGCAAAATCTATATCCAGTTCCTTTGCAAATAATGTATCTAAATTAAAATTGTCAAAACGAACATTATTTTTAACATGTAAGAACTCTTTTTCAGTAAAAAGCTTTCCATAATCCGCTATTAATGTAGATTCAATATTATTTAACGAATCGTAAAAAATAAGTTTTAAACCTTCAGGGCACTCCATGATTAATTGCTCTTCATCTGATAAAATTTTAATTAGTTTTGGGGCTGTTAGAAGTAATTTGGACTGGCCAAAATCTGAGAACCCTAGAGTTACACCATATGCAGTTTCTAAAGATTCAGAATCTCCTTCTAGTTGAGAAAGCTTTATTTCAGGGTTCTCTACACAAGAAACCAAAAAATAAGTACTATAAAAAAATAGTAAAAAAATTATTGAAGATTGATTGATCAGTCTCTAGTTTTTAGTCCAACATTTTGCCCCCAAAAAGGGACCTGTTGAGAAGACCCGCTTTTAACATCTAACATAATTAATTCGTTTTTTGGCAATAATTGCCCTTTCCAGCTATTAATTGCGTTGGCACTTGTTTTACCACAAGAATTTGAGGCGTATTGCAAGGCTAAACAATAGATTAAACTTTTATTGAATGCAGAGCTTCCATATTTAATAGAACTTGAAGCAATTATTCTAGCTTTTTTATCATTCGCTGCACAATTATCTGTTAGTTTACCCGCAATACTGAAAGCTTTCTTATATTGTTTCTTATTGAAAGCAATATCATATAGTATTTCATACATTTTTTGATTTAAAATTTCATCATCCGAAATACTTATCGCTCTATTAAATCTTTCTCCTGCTTTTGTGAAATTTTTTCTTTTGTAATCAGCTACAGCTGCATTATATAAGTCTTTGGCTGTTGGTGGATTATTAGGATCATTTAAAACTTTATCCAGTAATTCAATATATAAGCTAGACTCTGTGCATTTATTGTTACTGAGTCTTTCAAATATTTTTTTTGTAAGAAGCATATCCTCTTTTGCAGCATTATATTTTGATGTGTATATTTCTTCCAATTTATCACAACTAGCACAAGGACTGATTTCCTTATCTAAAAACGCTTGGACATTTGCATATTTCTCTGCTTTAATAGCTTTTGAAATATTTTCATCACAAATTCCTGAAAGAATTTCATAATTTTCTAAAAATTGGTCGCATTCAATTTTTTTTGTTTTTAGCATATATTTATTAGCATAAACAAAATATTTAATATCGTTGTATGAGGTAAACTCAGGAGATTTATCAAAAACTTCCTTATATAATTCATAAGCTTTTGGGAAACCCTTAGAAGCGTCAAAAGCCATTATATCTGCAGCTAAATCGGCTTTTATTTGATTGCAATTACCAAAATTAGAAACCCATTGGTCATAAATAGAGTAAATTGTGTCAACATACAACTTTAATTCAGCAGATTTAGACTTTTTCTTTTCTTTTGCTATTTGTTTATAAATATAGATTCCATTTTTATAAAGATTGGGCTTGTACTGAGGACATACTATTTGAGTTTTTCTCCAAAATTTTGCTGCATCTGCATACACTTTCTGCTTCATAAATTCTGAATAAAGAGATACATTTTTTCTACACTCTAAGCTGTCATTTCCCCAATTGGCTTTAGTAGCTTGAAAACAATCCTGAGACGTTATTACTAATAGAGAAAAAAAGAAGCTAATAGTTATAAATAATTTATTCATGTATTTTTTTTTAATCGTATTTTCTTTTTCTAAACCATCGGTCGTATCTAGTGTCAGGTGCTAATGAGAAACCAATGGAGAAATTAAAATAATTTTCTTCAATATTATTAAGCTCTAAATCACCTAGTCTTCCCAATTCAAAACCTAAATTTAGTCTTGATAATGACCTAGAACTTATCATTGGTATGGATATACCAAAATTTATGCCATTGTTTAATAATCCTTTTTCGTTTACTATAATTTTAGATTCACACTGGTGATACCCAAATGAATAAGAAGATTTACTGAAAATAGATTTACTAGAGTTGGACCAATCTAAATTAGGAGTTATTCTGTATCCCACTGCTAATCTTGAAGACGCTCCTAAAGAATTAATATTGTTGGATACAAAGCTAGAATTATCTTTAAATTCAGTCCAATCCATTACAGAATATTGTATCCCCAGGTCCCACCTTCTTTTGTTCTTAAAAGATTTACCAAATACAATTCCAAATTCTAATTTCTGTGGTAAGGTAATCGAAGAGGTATCGCTATTTATTTCTAAAGTATCTTTAGCCAATTCTTGAACACCAAAGTTATATTTGAAGGTATATGCAAAAAAATCATTTTGAGTAGACACGTTAGAATTGAGAGAGTAGTTTACTCCTAAATTGAAAAAATATTTGTTTTCTTTTGCGGTCTTTATTTTTTTGTAGAACTGCATTCCACCATCAAAACTCCAACCACTTAAAGATGAACGGTATTGTAGTCGGGTATTGTAATCATTAGAATAATTGAATATTACGGAGCTTGTTCTTCCTAAGTTACCAAATAGGTAGGAACTATTTACTCCAATGGCTAGTCTGGTCGTATCGCCTTTATTTACGATGTTAAAACCATTCCCAATCATGAGTCTGTTTACAGAACCATCTCCTTTAAAAACATACGAAACCGTTGAGGTATCTAAAGGAACAGTACTTCGAACTTCGTAACCAAGTGAAGAAACAGGTGCAATTCCTAAGACCATTCCCCAGTTTTTAGTTATAGGAAGACCTAAAAAAAGATTATTCAATCCAAAATGAGCTCCTGAAGAAGAGGTTTCATTCCCACCGTAATTTGAATTGTAGGAGGCTGCTTTTCCAGATAAAGAAACGTTATAAATAGGATTGTGTTTTAGAAATGAGGCATAAGAAGCTGGATTATTTATATTAATATATTGCGGTTCTGACATAGGTGCCGTAATATTCCCCCACCCGAAGTAATGAGAAGACTGAATATTATTCATTTCTCCAATACCGTACCTAGAAAAAGGAGAGGTGTTTAATACCTGAGCCTGAATAGAAAAACTTAGTAGTCCAAGAAATATAATATTGTATTTAATTGTTTTTAGCATTGTAATTTAAAATACAGTTTAAACCAATAAGGGTTAAATTTTCATGTGCAAAGATGCTATTTTTTTTAATTGATACAATTGATTTTATGAAAGCACTATCTCCCCCAGTCAAAATAACGTTAGTTTTTGGATGTAAGTCTGTATAATTTTTAACGATTTCAGTTATTTCTGCTTTAACACCGTTTATAACACCACTTTCAATAGATTTAACGGTATCTGTACCAATGAGTTTTGGTTCCTTTAGCTCTAATTTCACATTTGGAAGACTTTCTGTATAATTATTCAATGCTTTAAATCTAATAGAAAATCCAGGTGAAATACTGCCACCTAAATAATGGTTTTTGTAGTTTATAAAATCATAAGTAATACAAGTTCCAATATCAATAATTAGATTATTTTGATTTGGTAAAATAGAATAAGCTCCTACAGAGTTTGCGATTCTGTCTAGTCCTAAACTAGAGTATGAATTGTATTTTATTTCAATTGGAAACAAAAGTTGACGATTCATAGTAACAAGCTTTGGGTAAGTAGAGATTAATTTTTTTGTAAGGTCTTGGTTGGATACATTTGAAATTATTCCTGACGACACAGCTATAGTCTTTAGATAATTAAAGACAGCATCAAAATTATCGGTACAAATTTTTTTAATGATTTGGTTTTCGAAAATAGCGAGTTTTGTTCTGGTGTTTCCTATGTCAATAGCTATATTCATAAATAAAAAATCCGGCTTTAACCGGATCTAAATTAATCGAAATAATTGGACTAATTTAATTTCATTATTTGAAGTTTGGATTACAACAAGAGTGATCTGCTAAGCAGCTAGCCGCTAATTGAAGTGTGTCTGTAGCTTTACAACCCATACAACATGGTTTTTTACAATCGGCAGAAGTTTTAAAAAGTCTATTTGCTTTTTCTTTTGCAAGATTTACAATAGAGTCTATATCTAAATCATCTCCTGCAACTGTAATTACTTCATTTGTAAGAGTATCTTCTCCGGATATTGAAGTAATATTAAGAACGCTGGTATCTGACTGTTTTGTATCCATATCTACAAAAACCAACAATTCTTTATCACTCTTCATAGAACAACATTTCTTTTCACAATTTTTTTGAATCGAAGCTTGTTTTGGAGGTGGAGGAGGTAAAGTTTTATCTTCATCGTGATGACTTCCTCCAAGTATTGGTGCAATTACAAGACCAACTAAACAAGTAAGTTTGATTAAAATATTCATAGATGGTCCCGAAGTGTCTTTAAAAGGATCACCTACAGTGTCACCTGTAACAGCAGCTTTATGGGCATCAGAACCTTTAAAAGTCATTTCTCCATCAATTTCAACACCAGCTTCGAAAGATTTTTTTGCATTATCCCAAGCGCCACCTGCATTGTTTTGGAATATGGCCCAAAGTACACCAGAAACAGTAACACCAGCCATATAAGAACCAAGAGCTTCAGCTCCCATTGCAAAACCAATAATGATAGGAGATACAATAGTTACCAAACCAGGTAACATCATTTCTTTTAAAGCTGCTTTTGTTGAAATATCTACACATTTTTCATACTCAGGTTCTGATTCACCTTTCATGATTCCAGGAATTTCTTTAAACTGACGACGGACTTCTTTTACCATAGCCATCGCTGCTTTTCCAACTGAACTCATAGCCATCGCTGAAAATACAACAGGTATCATACCCCCAATAAATAATGCTGCTAAAACTTTAGCTTTAAAAATATTAATACCATCGATTCCAGTAAAAGTTACATAGGCTGCAAATAATGCTAAAGCAGTTAATGCAGCAGAAGCAATAGCAAAACCTTTTCCTACTGCAGCGGTGGTATTACCTACAGCATCCAAAATATCAGTTCTTTCACGTACTTCTGGATCTAACTCAGCCATTTCAGCAATTCCTCCTGCATTGTCTGCAATTGGACCAAAAGCATCAATAGCTAGTTGTAAAGCAGTTGTGGCCATCATGGCTGAGGCACCTATAGCAACACCGTAAAAACCAGCGCATGCATAAGCTCCCCAAATAGCTCCAGCAAATAGGATTATTGGTGCTGCAGTAGACATCATCCCAAGAGACAGTCCAGAAATAATATTTGTAGCTGCTCCAGTTGAAGAGTTTTGTATAATGCTATTTACGGGCTTTTTACCCATAGCAGTATAATATTCGGTTAACATAGAAATTAATCCTCCAACAGCTAAACCAATAAGTACAGCATAAAAAACTCTATTGTATCCAATTTCCCTTACTCCTTCTCCGAAAAATTCCATATTCATTTTCGCAGGCAACATCCATTGTATTATAAAAAAGGAGGCAACAGCAGTAAGTAATAATGATCCCCAATTACCTAAATTGAATGCTCCTTGAACTTCCTTTTCCTTAGCGTCGTTATCTTTAATTTTTATAACCCAGGTACCAATTATGGAAAATAATAATCCAACGCCAGCAATCAAAACAGGCATAAGAATTGGACCTAAACCGTTAAATTTCTCAAAAGATGTAGGATCTTGTAAAATTAAATAATTCCCAAGTACCATAGCAGCCAGCATAGTAGCTACATAAGAACCAAATAAATCTGCACCCATTCCAGCAACATCACCAACATTATCACCAACATTATCTGCTATAGTAGCAGGATTTCTAGGGTCATCTTCAGGAATTCCAGCTTCAACTTTACCAACTAAGTCTGCACCCACATCTGCAGCTTTAGTATAAATGCCTCCACCAACTCTTGCAAATAAAGCAATACACTCTGCACCTAAAGAAAAACCAGCAAGGGTTTCTAAAATGATTTCCATATCTGGAGAGTCACCAGCACTTAGTAGTAAGAAAATAAATATTGAAGACAATCCAAAAACAGCTAATCCAGCAACACCTAATCCCATTACAGTTCCACCTCTAAATGCAACCTTCATTGCATTGGGCAAACTGGTTTTTGCAGCTTCAGCTGTCCTTACATTTGCTTTTGTAGCAATTCTCATTCCTATATTTCCAGCTAAAGCAGAAAAAACAGCTCCAATAACAAATGCAACCACTATAAACATTCCAGCAGGAATTAAATTAGTAGCAGACAGTGCACCTAAAGCAGCTCCAGCAATTAATACAAATACTGCTAACATTTTATATTCTGCTTTTAAAAATGCCAGTGCTCCACTTGCTATATATCCAGATAGTTTTGTCATTTTCTCATTTCCAGCAGGTTGCTTATTAACCCATGAGGATAGAAATAACATATATAGTAATCCGACGACTCCGAAGGCAGGTAAAATGTAAATTAAATTTGATTCCATAATATTTTAAGAATTATTTTTGGATGGCGAAATTATATTTTTATAAATTATTGTGCAAATATGCACTGATAAATATGTACTTTACAGAGTGAAGAATAATGATAAGTAGTTTACTAAATACAATAAAATTTAAAAAAAAGGTTCTTTTGATTCCCCTAAGAACCAAAAGAAAGCTAATTCAAGTTTATAAAATATTTAGCTTGATAATTCTTTTTCACGACTCAAATTCTTTGATTGGACAGTATGAATATTTACAGCCCTACATTCCATATGACAGCTGTGATTTTAATTCTCATCCAATAATAGAAATAAAATTATGGATTCATATCGTTCAAAAAGACAAAAAAAATCCAGAAAATCTAACTTTGGATTCTTTAAACTTCATACATCAACAATATAGATGGATTAATAATTTTTATAAAAATATAAAGACACCAACTCTAAAGATTAAGAATCAGTTGCATTATGTAAAAGATTCAAGAATTAGATTTTTAGTAGATACTGTAACCTTCCATATAAACGAAAATGGATGGGACAGAATAAAATATATTAAAGAAACAAACCCAAAAAGATGGATGAAAATATTGGCAACAAATCCTGATTCTGGGACCATCGAAATAGAGGGCGTAAGAGATAGATTTGCTTTAATTCAAGACAGTATAATAATTGAAAACAGTCAAGTAAATAAAGGTGTATACAATGTTGCTAATTTATACACAAAAAAAGGTAATACTATTCTTAGTTTAATTAACGGTTCGTTACTTAAAAAAGACACTTCTGGTTATTTGAGCTATTATAAAAAAATTGATAAAAACTGTCACAATGACAATTGGATAAATTTCACCAATGAAAATAAAGATTTTTTGCATGTTTTTTATACAGGTTCTTCTGTTTCTGTTCCTGCATTTGGTTGTGGCCCTTCTCCATTTTTTTTAAATATTTCAAGTATTTTAGAAAATGGAGCTTTTGCAACTGCACAATTAACGGCACATGAAATAGGACATTGTCTAGGCTTAAGACATACCAACACCCCTCAATTTAGCGATTTGCCATTGACCGACCAATTTGGGTGGCTAAAATGTAACAATAGTACAGTAAGTAATAATATTATGGGTTATAATAAATGTCGAAATTATTTGTCACCTCTACAAATAGCATATGTACATTATAGATATTCTAGCAACAATGATTTATATAATACCCTCACGAATAAAGAGAATAAAGAAATTACTATTATAGCAAAACCTACTGTATGGGAAAAAAATGTAATGGGAAAAAAACGAATTTTAATTAAAAAAAATCAATCTCTTACAGTAAAGAAGCACTTAATTATCCCAAGTAACGGCATTATAATTTTAGAAAAAAATAGTCAATTAATAATCGATAATGGAAAAGTATATTCACCCAATGAAAATTGGAAAGGCATTCGAACCAAACGGAGCATCTTAATTTTTTTTAAGAAATTATTTTCATTAAATAATGAAGATCAAATATTTCTTAAAGATGATGGAGTTGTTATTTATTGATCAATTTCAAATTCAGGCTTTTCTTTTTCTTTTTCTTCAACACCTATTTTTTTTAAAAATTTATTGAATTTAGAAGAATCTTTTTTCTTTACACTTTTCTTGTTTTTTTTATCTTTTTTTAACTCTGTCTTTTCTATTTCTTTCCCTTCATCCCAATCCACTTCGATGAACTCTGATTTGCTTTCTTGCTGGTCAACTACTTTTTCTCCTTTAATAATTTCTTTGATAATTTCTTTTTCATTTTGTATTTTTTGTTTCCTTTCATTTTTAATTTCTTTCTTATCAAATCCATAGTTTAATTGATCGGTAGAGCCATAGATTTTAAAAAACAATTGCTTTCCACGAGACTTTTTTTCTTCAACAATTGTAGAAGAAGAACTATTTTTCTTGGCTATATCAGACCAATTAAAATTTAAATGATAGTCAACAGAGTTTTCAATATTATAATTTCCAAAAAAAGTAAAATTTAGTATGTTATTTTTGATTTCAGATTTAGGAAAAGAAATCAAGCCATCGGTGAGATTTACAGAAGAAGAAAAATTCTTAAAATAAACACTATCTATTTTGTCAGTATAGTAATTAATATCGATAATGTTTCTAGTGACGATACTGTTCTCAAAATAACCTAAAATTTCTCTTAAAATAGGATGTTTCAGTAGCGAAATATTTTTAAAATTATTTTGAGAGATAATGATTGATTTTCTCAAATCAAGTTTCTCATTTAAATCTAATATTACTTCGGTATTAAAATTACTTGAAACACTTCCTTTAATATTTTCACTTAGTAAAATAGCTTGATTAAAATCACTAAAAGCAGACATTGTTTTTGGAATGTCAAGGTTATTTAAGTTTCCGGAAACTTTCCAAACTTGTCCCTCTTCCATGAAGTTTATTTGAATCCTATCCAGCTTGATATTTCCTCCAAATCCGTTCATCTGTAAATCATTAATTGCAATATTGTTCTCAATGGCTATTCTTTTAGCTTTCACATCGAAAAATGAGAAGTTTTTATAGTTTACTTCATCAGCTTTTAGGGAACCTTCAAGTACATAATTGTATTTACTTCGAGAAGAGTCTTCGGAAGACACAACATCCAAAAATGCATCTAAATGAAATTTTTTAATTTTTGCATCATATAAAATTTCAACGGAGTTACTATTTGAATAAACAAAATCATACCAATTATCCCAATTTGCATCTATAGAAAAAGTATCCCCATTAAAAATAGATTTCTCTAGCGTAATATTCATAAAATCTTTTGCGAGATGAATATCAAAATCACTTGTTTTTAAATAAATATTTTCTTTAGGGTATTTAATTTCGAGTTGATCTCCATTTAAGCTTCCAGAAATAGTTTCAATAATTGTATTGTTGTTATTTGACGAAATATTGGAATTGAAATTAAAATTAGCAAAGCCTTCTAAGTCTAGATCTTTATTTTGAACTACCTTTTTTAGAATAGCTAGGTCTATTCCTCCTTTTAAATTTAATAAATATTTAGGATTATTAAAATCTTTTAACTGGAGATTACCACTTATTAAATGCGTTTCTAAATATGTTGAAAATTGATTTATAATTAGATGTTCTTGCTTGTTATTAAAACTTCCAGTTAAGTTAACTTTTGTGAATTTTAAATTATTTTCTAGATCTTCTAAGGAAGAATTCTCAGCATTAAAATCAACATCAAAGGAAAGTGTTTTTTTGCTATTTAATTCGCCTTTTAAATGGCCATTGAAATTTAAAACTCCATTGGAGCGATAGTTATTTGAAATATTGGACACCGAAGAAGGTAAGACACTAAAAATTTCTGAAATTTCAATTTTATTTCCCTTTAAGGAAAGATCTATAAGGTCTTTTTTATGACTTTTATAATTCCCGCTTAATAAGAAATTGGTCTTCTCTAATTTTATCTTCCCCAATTCAACTTCAACAGAAAAGGGATTATTAATAACCTTCAATTTGGTGTCTAAAGTTGCATATTTAGATTTTATATAGTTTACGTTATTTACGATAAAATTTTTGATGATTAAATTAGAAAAAAGTTCAAGTTGGTATTCATTTTCTGAAAAAGCACCTTTAAACTTAGAAGTCTCTATTAAAAAATTATAATCTTGTTTTAATAAGACATTGGAATAAATAATATTAAAATTTTCGAAAACTACTTGGTCCAAGCCAAAATTAAATTCGTTTGTTAGTGTATCAGTACTTTCTTTGAAAATAGTATAATTGTTATTTCCCTTTTTATCGATGGAAATATTTAGAAATCCTGTATTTAAAATCAGCTTTCTAACTTTGTAATTTTTATCCCACAAATCATAAATATCAAAATTCAAAAACCCTTTTTCTGAGAATATTAGAGTGTCTTTAATAGAAATAGGATTTTGAATTTTAAAATTGGTGAATTCTAGAGAAATAAATGGGAACTGACTAAAAGCATTTAAGCTAATTTTATCAGCAGCTATTGGTTGATTTAATTGTTGGTTGATTTCTTTAAGAGCAATGTTTTTAATTTCGTTATTGTAATACTTTGCTAAAGAAAATAAGCTTCCAATTATTAGAATAATTATTATTGAAACAGTTAGGACTAGGTATTTGATAATTTTCATAATTATTACTGCATAACTTGCAATTTTATTTTCTAATTTTTAGAATTAAGGAAAGTAATGTTGTCTAATGTTCCTTTAATTTTATCAATTTCTGAAATGTATTTGGCTTTTAATTTATTTGGAATAGGATCTTTACTTGGCAAGTCTAACTTCAATGGGTTTTGTGGGCTCCCATTTATATAAACTCTGTAGTCAAGATGTGGGCCAGTGCTAAGTCCGGTACTGCCTACTTCACCAATTTTTTGCCCCTGTTCAACATATTTCCCCACTGTAATTCCTTTAGCATATTTATGTAAGTGTAAATATTTAGTTATTACATTCCCAAAAGCATGCTTAATTTTAATCATTTTTCCAGCTCCTCCAGAGCGCCCCACAAAAACAACCTCTCCGTCACCAGTTGAAACTACATCGGTTCCCAACGGAGCTGCATAGTCAAC